>JGI1358J11329_10000188_pt1 | contig 55515 bp, 56 predicted proteins | sample Subgroupgradi54m_FD_11329 | JGI IMG/M metagenome (IMG submission 11329)
TTGAGAAAAATCAATTACGTTAATTTTTCTGGTTGAGAAAAATCAATTACGTTAATTTTTCTGGTTGAGAAAAATCAATTACGTTAATTTTTCTGGTATTCAAATCAACCGTTGTCATTAAAACTTCTAAGTCGGGTAACAACTCTTTAAAATCTTTTTGGATAACTCCCATGGCAATATCTTTTAAATAGCGTGACTTTAGCTCTGCTAATCGAGGCTCTTCCCATTGTGTTTCTCGATATATACCAGAGGTTAAAAGTACTATTTTTTTCCCCTCAAGCAAACCTTCTTCTTTATTCTTCTTAACCAAAGATATCGCCGTTTTAATGGGATCTGATAAATTATCTTGCCAAGGACCTACGATAAGCGCTTGATTGGGCTCATGAAGCCAATCAAAACCCCTGCCTACAGCTACAATCCACTCTCGATGACTGGCTTCCTGTACTGGCCGATTACTTTTTTTAATTTCTTGGGTGTGTAAAATATTTCCTTTAACTAACGGTACAAAATCTCGAATTACATTAGGAGCAACCGAATAAATGCTAGGATACAGTGACAATAAAATCTTCTTCACATTATCTTCAGAACTATCAAAAACTTCAGCTAAATCTATTGATTCTCCATTCTCCCCATGCAATATTAAAGATTCCCAGTCAGTCTCTATACCTACCTGAATGGCAAATAATTTATTCCTGCTTTGAAGAGAAGCCGGCCCATAAACATAGTCAAACTCCTTTTTTAACTCCAAACTTGAATTACGTGCTTTGTCGTCATCATATTCATGCCCCTTACATCCTCTATGTTTATCTCCTTTTGAAAAATGATACGTTACAAACACTACCGAATCTCTATCTTTTGATTCGGCATACTTTTTCCAACCCTCAATCGCTTGCTGGAAAAAAGGCCAGCCCAAATGAAAAATCCCCCCTAAATTTCTGTAGGGTTGAATAATTCCTAAAGGAGTTTTGGTTAAATCAGTAAAAAGCAGTCGGCCATCCATGCATTTTAGGACCGCAAATTCGGTGCCATACATTCTTCGATAGATAATTTTTGCTTCTTCCTGCTTAATAAATTCCTTAGAATTTTTTTCGTTAATCTCAAGTAAAAGCTCTATTCCGTTTTTTTTCTGTTGCATATAATAATTTATAAAAAGCGGGACATCGTGAAGAAAGTTAGAATAATCTTTCAACATTCCACTGAATATATTTATATACCAGATTTACGTAAAATGCCAGAGTTGGCAAGTGTTATTTTAAAATAAAAAGCCGATACTGTAAAAGTAGGCTTTTTATGATTAATAAGAGGGTTACTTGGTTTATTTAGCTTTTTTGATTATCCAGAGTATCATAACAAACATCAATACTTGCTCTAAAAAAACGCTCATTCTGATAGTGGATATTCCCATGAGATAGGCAAGAAATCCAAGATGAACTACAGGATAAAGCCAAAATGCTTGAGCATATGGCAGGTTCATTTTTTTGGCTTTCATTGCGACCCACACACCAAATAACAGAAGTATGATATGGACAATAATGAATAAACTTGGCGGAAAAGTATCTAAAAATGTACCAAATGGCATATTATAAGTGTTAATTAATTTTAATAACAACTGCCGACCTTTTTTATTAATTATACCACAAGTGCGGAGGAGGTGGGACTCGCCTCTTCGCTCCGCTCGAGACCTCGTTACTTTGTAAATCTTCTTGGCCGCCAAGCGGCATAAGTGTTCGCCTGCGGGCTCCCTTACCTTCGGTTCGAGTCTACCCCTAATCTCAAGTTTAATCCATATATTGAATTAAACTTGAAGATGCGGGCAACGTGGGACGAACTTACCACCTTTTTTATGAGGGCTTCTTCGGAAGTTTTCGTGCCATAACTAATTTATATCCCAAATTTAACTAAACTTCCTGAGGCGGTTTCTCGCTAAATTGATTAAGGTAGTTGTAAGTCCTCTCCCAAGGTAGATGTGCAAAATAAGCAGGTGGTCGGTGGTTGTTATTTTTACAAAAAGTTTCCAAATCTTCTGTAATTACAATGTGTTCATAACTCCAATCAGGGTAAATTTTCTTATAAGTATTCTCGGTAATTTCAAGCAATTCTTTTTCTTTTGTCCAGCCGTTAAAATCAAAAGCCCATTCACCATCTAGTACATATATATGATTACCACTAAATTTACCCTTAGGCTTAATATGAATCAATGTAAGATTTCTATCGGGATGTAAATATGTAAAAGTGAATGCCAGAATATGGCACGCTCCGGAAGCAAAAAATGCCTTATCGCTACGCTTCCAAGATAAAAACTGGTTGGCTTTCTCTTCTGGTCTGCGCCAGTACTTTATCCCTGATTCATACATGTTTGCAAAAAAAATTAAATGTTGATGCGGAGGAGGTGGGACTCGAACCCACGAACCCCTTGCGAGGTTATAGTTTTCAAGACTATTGCAATAGCCACTATGCGACTCCTCCGAATATTTTTTAACATAAATTTAGATTTAAATCAAATATGTTGATATAAAACTTATTGTATGTTAAAATCAATATAGAATATTATTAAAAAATAAAGTAATATGCAAAAATTTTCTATGACGTGCAGCTGCGGAGATGTGATGTCCGTAGATGCAGAAAGCCGAGAAGAAGCCGTTACGAAGATGAAAGGAATGATGACTCAAGAGGCAATTGATGCTCATTGTGCTGAAAAACACCCTGAAATGAAGCTCGCACAAGCTGATGTACATGCTGGTATTGAAAAAGATTTAATGGCTGAATAACTCATGGCAAAAAACGTCCCGAAATCGGGACGTTTTTTAAATTGACGTAATCTCTTTTTAAGGATAATATTAAACTCAGTTAGGGAGAGGTGGCTGAGCGGTTTAAAGCAGCAGGTTGTAAACTGTTACCATTATGTACTATAATTTATTTATGAAATTTTATTCAAATAATATAGTTCAAGAGGTCCGCAATTTAAAAATTCAAGGAGTAGCAATAAGTAAAATTGCAAAAAAGTTTAACGTTAGCAGGAGCACAATTTCAAGATGGGTTTTTGATATGCCATCTACAAACCCTAATTATCTGAAAAACCAAAAAGTAAGGATAGAAAACAGATTAAGGGGCGAGAAGTATATTTCTAATTTTAAAATTAATCAGAAGAATGTAAAACTATTTACTGCACTAATATATTGGTGTGAGGGTTATAAATATCCACATTGTAATTTCATTGGATTTACAAATAGTGATGTTAATTTAGTTGAAACATTCTTAAAGCTTTTTCGAAGCGGATTTAATCCTAAGGAAGAAAAATTTAGGATTCATTTGCAAATACATGATACTCATGATAAAAATGAGGTAATTGACTTCTGGAGCAATAAGCTTAAAATTCCCAAAAATCAATTTAGAAAATCTACTATTACTAAAGCAAGATCTAAAATGAAAAGAACCAATTATAATGGAACCTGTACCGTAAGGTACTATGATTCTGCTATATATCAAGAAATAATGGGAATTTACGAAACTTTCTTTAGAAAAATAGTTAAAATTGGAGAGGTCGGATAACGGTTATTCCAAGAGTTTGCTAAACTCTGACGGCGCAAGCTGTCTTGTGGGTTCGAATCCCACCCTCTCCGCCAGTGGGTTTGCGAAGGAGACCTTCGCCAAGGCTACGGAATTGCAATCTATTTGATAGATATTATATTATCACTTTAAAACAGTCCTTCTGGGACTGTTTTAAAGTGATATCGATAAAAAATTGCTACTAGTAATTTACGAGATCCGTAAAAACTACTAACCTAGTAGTATATGTTTTTTGCTGACTAACCCAAGTCCCATTACAGGTAATTAAATTCAAATGAGCCTTGCCATCATCAGAAATAAAAACTCCAGATGCATCATCACTAGGGTCGAAGGTTTTTAATTCTCTAACTACGAACGTGGTTAGAGAGCCATCGGCATTTTTAATATAAACTAAATCTCCTTTCTTGAGCTTATACAAATTATCAAAAATAGATCCTTGTCCGTTTTTCCAAGTTCCAAAGTGGCCATCAACCACAGCGCTCCCAGCCTCTCCTGGATAGGGCCCAAATTTAAACCAACCAAGACCATTGGGTCCTGAAGGAGGTCCCATAGCACCATCCGAAGTGAGGCCAACAGAATGGATTGCTCCATCAATATTGATCTTAGGTATTTGAAGACGAATCGACAATAACGTACTATCATTGTTTGTCTGAGGAGTATTTATTATGGGGCTTACAGTTGTATTTTCTGATGAAACCTGTGGAGGCGTTGTTGTAGATGTTTTATCTTTTACCGTCTGAGAGGAAGTCAAAGCAGATTCCGGTTGATTATTAGACAAACCAGATTTTAAATCTTCGTTACCACTTTTCAATGTACCTACCGTTGGCTTAGTGTAGTAATAACTATAAACACTGTTAGATAAATCAAGCTTTAAAAAGAAAATCATCACTAATGAAAAAACCGCAGTTCCTATTACTGCTACTATGAAAAGAAACCATGATAAAGAAATTTTTAACTTCATAATTTAAAAAAATATTAACTATTTTTCTTCTGCTCCGGTATTGGGAAACTTAGGAGCAAATGGATGAGGCGTTTCTGGAATTACAACAATAATTTTTATAGATAGATTTATCGTATTGCATGAATCCTTCACTGTAATAACTATATTATGGATTCCAACATCATTTTCTGTGGGAATCCAGGTAAACGATCCAGTTGAAGAAATATTACTGTTGTTAATTGTTGTGGAAGAGAAAGAATCAGTAATAGAATACGAGGGGTTGTTAAAATTGCTTGCTATAACATTGAAGCTAACACTATTGCCTAAGTTAACGGATTGATCTGGAGAAGAAAGTGTTGCTTTGGGAATTTTATCTGGTGGCGGCGTAGGACAGTAAAGATTTCCTCCTCCATAACCAACGTCAGCTGCGAAAACAACATCAACAGCTTTGGAAAACTGAGCGTATAGTCCAGGTCCAAATACAAAGCTAAAGATAATCAAAACCACACCAGAAAAGAGCATTTTGGCAAAATACTTCTCCCATGAAACATAAAATTGTACCATTGGTTTATTTTACTACAAATTATAACAGTAATACAAATCAAGGAGTAAAGAATTTGAATTAATAGGAACTGATATCTTTAACTTTAATAGTAATTTTCTTATCGAAGAAGGAATTCTTAAGTTGAACAATAACCATGATAATCAAGAAATAGTAGGCGTACAAAGCAAACAATTCAGCTAATTCGTCATTTCCAAAATGTAAAAGAATAGGACATAAGAGTAAAAATAATAAAGATATGATACCCACAAGAATTATATCTACTCTAAAAAAGAACGCTATAAGGCCAAATAAAAGAATCAAGAAATTAATTAAATGAATGCCACGTAAAATAGCATACGTAAGAAAACTTAAAATAATGATGAGTTTTATTAAAATAATGACAAGATTAATAATTAGTTTTCTTTTGTCTTGAATTTTTTTAACTATCCGATTTAATCTCCATTTTTTACTAAAGAGAGAAAGAATTCCCAGAAAGATTAAGCTTGTATTAAAAGCTTCCCAATCAAAGAATACTCTCAAAGGACTATACAGCATAGCAATAGAAAGACTAATAATATAAAAAATAAAAAAATAAGGGAAAAAGCCAGCTACCCTATCTATTAATATTTCTATAATTTTTTTAAATTTAATCATAATATCATTTAACACTATATAACTTAAGATTATCCGTTTCTCTTTCTAGTTTCAACCCACTAAGATTATTAAGCCATTCATATTCTTGCCAGTCTACTTCTTTAGCAAGAATAATATAATTTATATTTAAGCCACTGTTTTTTAGAAAATCTACATCATTCTTTTCTTTAATCCACTGCTCAACAATTATTCCATTTTTATTGCCACTATTATCATAAATTCCTGACCATTCCATATTAGTGCCCTGAACTACAGGACAAGAGAAAAAAGAATTAGCCGGAGTAGCCACAAGCCTGCCAACCCAACCAAAACTCATATATAAATGCCAGGGTAAAAATAGAATTACATCAGAACATTCTTTTTCTTTTTTATGACTTATTATATATTGATCTATTTCTTGCCAGTCCTCTGGATAATTAACCGACTTAATTTGTCCACTAAATCCAAATAATAAAAGAGGGGACTGCATTACAATTAATAGACTTATTAATATTACACTCAAGGATTTATTTTCTCTTATTATTTTATACTTAGATAACTGATTTAATCCCAAAACCAACAATATTCCATAAGTAATAACAATTAATGAAATCCATTTTCCAGATTCCCTTAAACCTTTATAAAAAGGAACATTATTAAACAACCAATATGTTATTTCCCTACTCACAGGCAATCTAACTCCTACAGACAAGATAATGGAAATTAAAAAAACAAAGATTAATCCTAAACTTATGGGGCGAAATTCTTTATTTTTTAAGCCAAGAAAAAGTCCCAGTAAAATAATTGGAGATAATAATAAAAAACTCACTCCCCAATTACCCCCAACACCGGTTAAATCGATATACATGCCCCTATCTTTAGCCCAGAACCCAGACATCATTAAAACATTACCTAAGGCCTCTATTCCCGTTTTACCAGAAGCTTGAAAGGCTGATAAGTCATATATTGTAAAGTTCTGATTAAAATCTATCTGAGAAGGTTTTGTAATGTATCCTACCATCCAATTTGTATTTAAAATAATTACACATAACAATAAAACTAAAACCAACTTCAGAAGTTGTTTTTTGTTTATTTTTTTCCATAACAATATCGAAAAAAGAACACTATACAGCAAGAAAGAGAAAAAAATGAAATGAAGAGAAAATTGAAATGATAAACCAGTAAAAATTCCCCATTTAAAGAGATCTGAATTTTTTCTATCTTTAACATATGATAAACCATGCCCTAAAGCTAAGCACAATAATCCAAAGGCTGCCACTAATCCTATTTGCCCATACATCATCCTTTCATAGACAAAGGGATTAAAGAGAAAAAATAAACTTGTTATAAAAATAATCCATCGATTTTCACTGAGAGATTCAGCAATTTTCTTCCCCCCTAAAAGCACCATGAAAAGAACTACAGCAATGAATAACTTTTCACCAAAAGCATAAAAATAAAATAAAGAAAAAATATTAATTATTGCAATCGTTAAAAAACCGCCACTAAAAGGATCCATTGAAACGTTGGGCCCAAAATTAAAATCAATTAAAAAGACATATCCTTTATGCGAGAATAATGGCAAAACGATAGCTAATACAACTATGATATAAATATAATACTCAGTTAACCATGAAACTATAACAGAGTTTATTGTTTTTTGAATATTTTCCTTAAGAAAAACCATAATAAATATATGAGGCAAACTATAAAAGTTAAAGAAGAAATAACCACTCCAAGATAAAAATATAATTGTGGCTTAAAATACAAGGTTAATTCTACATCAATACTTCCATCAGCATTTTCTTTGTAATAACTTTTATCAAAATTATCTTTAATGTATACTGGGTCAATTATCCACTTATTGGCATAGCTATATACTACCGCGTGCGTGTTATCAAAAACAGGTTTTTTCCAGAGATATGTTAAATTTTCTATCAAAGAATTTTTACCAGACTGACATTCAGTTATGTTTTCTTTAGGTAGCATCATCTGCTGCTGAGTAAGTTGATTAATCTGTGACGTATCTTTAGGATTTGTGCTACTTTTTAACTGATTAATTGTATCGTCGATAGTATAGTATTCACTAGTTTGAAGTGTATATGTTTTTGGGCTAAGACACCAAGCATCGGCAGGATGAGATTTTAAAAATAAATACCAAAACTTATTATAAGAACTTACGAAATTAAGTGGACTTTCTGTCGTTAGGTTTTTTATATATACGTTATATTGATTATTATCTATCTTCTCAAATTCAATATTGTTAGCATCTAGCGCCTTAGATAAATATTTATTATTTATTTTATAGAGAGAATACCTATTGCCGAAATCTTGTACTTTTTCACCTAAAATGGCGTTTAAAAAATCAGGGCTCATTTGGTTATTATAAAGATCTCCCTTGATCATGGAGCCATATAAATAACTATTTTGTAGCTCTTTATTAATATCGTTGTTAACAATAACATATTCAATATTAAATTTTCCTAATAAATTAAATAACTTTTCGTAGTCTTTATCAACAATATACTGCTGAATATCACCCTTGGTGTGTCCATTAAAATCAAGTGTTCCGCTATAATCATTTTTATTAGAAAGCGTTTTTAATAACGATATACCGCTATAATAATAATTTTTATTGTATTGATCAGAAATTACAATATAACCTGCCTGATTTAATGGAAGCCATAAAAACTTTGAGCTTGTATTCAACTTGGCTATATAATTCGTTAATCCATAAAAGTCATCATTAAAACTGTTTATTCTTGGGTAGGTATTTTCAGTTGTCCATACTGGTAGATGATAAAATGTTCCGAACAAAAGAGGATAGGCATTTACCAATATCAATAAAATTAGTATGAAAGAAATTATATTTTTAAAGAGATGTTTTATATTTATAGTATTGAATATTATTTTTAAACTTATAAATAAAAGAAAGGCGTAAGAAAAAGACATAGCTATAGCAAATTTGTCATACATATTTCTAAATAAAACAAACCCAGGAACAGTATTAGTAAGCCAAATAAATAAGGGTAGCCCCCATGTACCTATATTTACCGTATATAAAAATAATGTAATTACCCAAGACAATAGAGCTAAAGCATAAATATTGTTATCTTCTTTGTTTGCTTTTTTATAAAAAAATACCGGCAGCATTACCACCATTAAAAATAAGAAATTATCTGGCAAAAGTTGCAACAAATACATCAAATATAAATCTTTTTCAGGCCAACCATAATCAATTTGTATATTTTTATGAAAGAGATTAAAGAGTGGATATAGTACGCTATTATGAGAAGATACTGCTTGGATGAGATAGGTATTCTCTTTTCTAAAATCACTTGAAAGAATATCTCCAACAAGACCGCCACTACCTGATGAAAGAATAAAACCAACTAACCAATATACATTAAGTAAGAAAAATAAGACTATTAATATTAAGAAGTATTTTGTGAACCTTTTTTTATTCTTTAAGAAAATGTAGCTTATCAATGGCAATGCAGCAATTACTAATGCTAAAAGCCAAGGAATAGATAATATTATAATTGAGAATAGCGATAAGATTAGCGAGGTTAAGATCAAATAGATAGTCTTCTGTTCTTTGACTGACTTAAAAAATAAGTATAAGACAAGGGGGAATAGTGAAATGAGATACATTGAAAATAATTGGGTAATCCAAAGTGTGTAGTAAGAGAATATCGATAAAGAATAAAATAAAGAAGCAGTTATTTTAGCCGCAAAACTCTTATTGCTATCAATAGTATCTCTGTCAAAAATCCCTAAAAATAAATAAATAAACAAAAACCCAAGAGATAAATTAAGCCCAAAAAATAATTTTTGGGTGTTCACAAAAAAGAGTATCTTTTTAAATAAAAACACTAGAAAAGAGAATGGTATAATATATTGGTGTGGGTTAAAAGAACCTAAATCATTGAATATATTTTCATTAGAAAAGTTTTTTAAAAACTCGAATGGAAAAAGGTAATAAAATTTTCCGTCATCGCCTCCCATGGTAAAAATCCAAAAGAATGGAACTAAAAAGAGAGCGCTGCAGATGAAGCCTAATAAGATTTTACTTTTATTTTTAAATAAAAATGTTTTCATTTCTTTGCTATTATTAAACAGGTTGAAATAAAATTTTTAAAGGGAACATACCATGGTAATTTTATATTTAGGTTTTTATGTATTCTCCATAGAAAAGGAAAAAAACTCATTGGGATGATTTCCACACGCTTAAATCCACTATCTAAAAATAATCTCTTCCAATTTTCTGGATGTAAAACAAAAGTATGAGTATCATCAGCTAAAACGTTCTTTTTATAGGGATACGGCGATGTTCCAATAAATATGCCGTCGTTTTCTAAAAAACTATGTATTTTTTCTATGCTGAGAATAGGATTACTAAGATGTTCTAAAACTTCAAAAGCATACACTAGGTTAAACGATATTGTTGATGTAAATTCTTCTAAGGATTCATTGAGGAACGTATTAGTTTTAAAATAGGAATTTGCAAAATGTACCGCATCACTATCTAATTCCAAACCAAGGTAATTTTTTTTATTGTTGTTTGATAAAAAACTATAAAAACCACCAAATCCAGATCCAATTTCAAGCACATTACCAGCTGGTTTTACCTTCGATTCAATAAAATGATACTGGGGGTAAAACCATTGTTGATAGTGCAAAATATCTTCTTTTGTAAAGGTGCTGTTATAGTGTTCTTTAAAATAGTTTTGGTATCTACTCTTCATACTTTTCCTGTCCTATTAATAAATAGTAATAGTAACTTAATCTTGGATTTTGTTTTACTTGTTGAAAAATTTCTGCATCACTTTTTTTCCTCAAAGATTGAACAAGCCGCCTCTTTTTTATAGTTTTAGGAAAATGTAGAATATTCCACCATACTGCCTTATATAAAACTAAACAATGTTTCCACTTTCCTTGCAGTAACCAAAAAAAACTCAGTAATATGTTTAAAGAAAAATACACCGGCAATACCGTAATTAACGTTATTATTTCATAATTCTTAAGAAAACTCAAAAGTTTATTCTTAAAATTATGAAATTGAATAAAACCATTATCAAACAATGAAGATGTTCCACCCAAAGCATGATAAACTACAGCTTTTGGATAATACCAACATTCTCCTCCTGCCAACCAAATCCTATTACATAAATCAGTTTCTTCATAATAAGACCAAAAATCTTCATCAAAAAAACCAACGCGGTCAATTATTTCTCTTTTAATCATCATAGAGGCTCCTTTATTAGAGAAAAATTGCATAGACTTATTATATTGTTCCAAACTTTCATTCTGCCTCCAGCCATAATGATATAAAAAAGAAGAATCTGTCCAATATGAACCACAAACATCAATCTTATTCATATCATTCATAAGAATTATTTTTGACTGAATAGAGCCTGCACTAGGAATTTCTTGAAACCCCTTTATGAATTCTTCTAAATAATTTTCTGGCGCAAAAGTATCATTATTTAAAAGTAAAATATATTCGCCCCTTGCATGTTTGAATCCTATATTGTTCGCACCGGCAAAACCTAAATTTTTATCATTCTGAACGATCTTTATCTTATCACTCGCATAATTCTTTTTCAAAAAATCTACACTTTCATCTTGGGACCCATTATCAACAAAAATGATTTCAAAATTTTGGTATGTTTGGCGATATAAAGAATCAAAGAGCTTTTTAAGCCACCTGTGTCCATTATAATTTACAATAATAATTGATATTAGATCAGACATTATTTCTTTTTAATAACAATCTCCCAATTGTAGTACCCTGGTATAGGTATACTAATATACTTCAACAAAGATACTATCTTATGCTGATGTATTTGTCTGTTGTATATTTTGAATAATCTTAAAAACAAATCTACCACCGGAAAAGCTAACAGTGTTTTTTTATTTTCTAATATCTCAAATTTATTAAGATCAATGAGATCAAAAAGCTGTTTATCGTCTGAATATTCTCTTAAGTGCGTTGGATCAAGAACCCATTTACCATTATTTTTAAAATACCAACCATACCATTTCTTATAGGTAGTAGATATAAAAGCGATACCATTTGTCTTTAAAACTCTCTGCACTGCATTAACCATTTTTTTATCGTTAACATGTTCTATAACTTGGGTAGATACAAGTAAATCTATAGAATCATTGTTAATAGTTGTTAATTGCTAAACATCGTCAACATGTGCGTCTATTTTAGAATTAATCTTCTTAACAAGGTTAATTCTATTTTCAGATAGGTCAACAGCAATAACATTTTTGTTTTCAAAAATATTATCAAGATTTAGCCTATAGAGCAAAGCCCCATCGCCACAACCACAATCTAAGTAATTTTGCCATGCAGTTTCATGCAAATATTTCTTAAGAAGAGGTGACACCTCTTCGTTATAGAATTGAAAACCTATTTTTGAATATTCTTCTATGTTCATATCTTAAATAAGGATATTATCTTGAAAATGCTTTTTTAAAATATTGACGAGCTTAGAAACCTTCACAAGTGGTACATTTTTCATATATGTTTCATGGGTTTTTTCTCCAGCCTTTGCTCCAATTATTTTTATTCTAGTAAGTGGCTTTCCCATTGCTATTGCATAAGCCTTAGCAAGATCTTTTAATTTAAATTTTCTAACATATTTATGAGGATAATATATTTTTTCTCCATCAATCTTCTTAGATAAACTGGTATTTATAATAAATTTAGCCGCATCAGGTAAAGTTATAAAAAATCTAGTCATTTCGGGATCTGTAACTTCTATAGAATCATTTTCCTTTATTTTATTTCCCCACAAGTCAAGTACACTTCTGCGCGAACCAAGAAAATTAGGACATCTGACTACAATAAAATCACCTTTTTCTGTAGTATTTTTTTCTTTTACAAAGTATTCACCAAGTAGTTTGCTTGCACCATAACAACTAACTGGCTCTATAGCTTTATCAGATGATATAAAAACAAAACGCTCAACATTCTTTGAATGATGCAAAATATTCACTGTTCCTAGAACATTAATATTGAAGGTTTTGGTTGGAGAAAGTTCAGATTGGTAAATATCTTTAACTGCAGCAGTATGATAAACATAATTCACATTCTTTAATATTTTACCAATCTTATTATCACAAATATCACCAAACAAAAATGTAACGTATGGAGAATTTATAATCTCTTTTGCTTTTTTAATTAGGTTTTTATCATTGCTTAGGGAAATAATATTTTTTGCCCCCATATTCAAAAGTTGATGAATAATATAAACCCCTAAACTTCCTGTTCCGCCAGTTATCAATATTTTTTTACCTGAAATATTATTAATCATATTAAGACGGAAAAATAACACTTTTAAGGAAACCTAGCAATCCAGCACTAAATTTTACTAAAATCATAATAATAAAGCCAATAGTAATAATAGGATTTTTTATAAAGTTTTTCCAATGTTTAAAATAAGATTTTCTAATTGGATTTACTTGCTGCAAGGCTCGACTAGGATGTTTTTTCAAATACGGTACATATTCTGCACCATAAAAAAATCCTTTTTTAGCAATTTCAAAAATACTTTTAGGTTCTCCTAAATGAAGCTCTTGTGATTTAACTCTACCCCAACTAAATCCAGCATTAACAAATTTATTATGAAAATCATAATCATCCCAAATAATAGTTTCATCGTATTTACCAACTGATTCAAAAGCTGATTTTTTAAAAAATCTAACACCTATAGCCAAAGTGTCATCTTTATAAGTATCCCTTTCTAATTTTCTAACTTCAGACCAAAAACCTAACCCGGGAGCTGAAGTATTATGTATGGCTATGCCATCAAGGCCATTTTTTTCACAAACCTCAACCATTTCCTTAATAGCACCTAATTCTACAATAAAATCACTATCTATTCTATAAATATACTTGCCTGTTGACTTATTAATACCAAAATTAGATTGAGTTGCTCTTTCTGGACCATAGTTAAAAACATTATCAGTATATTTTTTAGATATTTCTTTGGTTTTATCTATAGAATTATTATCTACTACAATAATTTCTATGTTGCCATAAGTTTGATTTTTAATAGACTCTAAACACCTATCAAGAGTTTTCTCTGAATTCTTAGTTGGAATTATAACTGAGACTAGGGGATTCATATATTTTCTATAATTTTTATAAAATCATTATAGCTTCTTTCAAAGTTAATTTCTTTACTTTTTCGCCAAGCAGTTTCTCTAATCTTCTCATATCTATTTTTATCTTTAAATATATCCATAACGCTATCAGATAAAGATTCTGGATTGTTTTCTCTTGATATTATACCAGTTTCACCATTTTGAATACTATCTCTAATCCCATCGGCATCGTAAGCCACAACAGGAGTTCCCTGTGAATTAGCTTCCGTGACCACTAATCCCCATCCCTCTTTTACAGAAGTGATTAATAGTATATGGGATTTTTGCATTAATTTTTCTTTCTCTATAGAGGATATTTTACCTAAATATTCAATATCTTTCTTATATATAGACCTATTTAAAAGATGTAATAATTTTCTACCATATCTAGATTCAGCGTTTCCGGCAATAATTAGCTTTGCATCTTTAACTTTCTTCTTTAGAATTTCAAAAGCTTTTAAAATATCTATAGTTCTTTTCATTTGCCTAATAGATCCAATACTTAATAAAGTAGGACTAGTAAATTTTTCAACCGTATTGAGATCTTCTAATGGCTTTAGATTTATACCTTCGCTAATGATATTAATATTCGGTAGTTTAAAATCGCATTTTAAAAGATCATTTTTGGTGCTTTCAGAAACGGTAATAACTTTACCATCAGAAAGCGACCAAAGATAAAATGGCTCTAATAAATATCCGATCAAATTTAAAGGGAAAAAACTTTCGTAAAACCATATTTCCCTACAAAGTTGATGGAAAAATAATATCTTTTTTTCTTTTACATAAAAAGTAGTAAAAAAGGGGATAGTATTAACCTCATCTATAACCACATCAGCCCAACCAATAAGATTTTTCTTATAGTATTTGTAAGCTTGCCAATAAACCGTCCACTTATTTCCTAACCTTATAACTGCATATCCGTCTATAATCTCTTTTGATAAACCATTCTTAAAGCCTGCCACTAAAAAAATAACCTCATGGCCATTAGAGGTTAGCTGTTTAGCAATTTCATAACCTACCACCTCAGCTCCTCCAGCTAAAGGATTTTTTATATCTTTCCATGTAAACCAAAGAATTTTCATGTTGTGATGTTTTTCTTGGTTTTTATAACGTATAAAGGCCTATTAGAAACTTCTATTTTAATATTAGCAATATATAGGGCAATTAATCCAAGACACATCAAAGTAATTCCCATAAGAAATGACATAAACACTGCTAAAGCAGCAAAAGCAGAGAACTGTATACTCCACAAATCCTTAAAAATATATCTTTCAACAATAATAAATAAACCTATTAAACCTGAAAAAAATGTTATTAAAATGCCCAAATAACCTGCTAACTTTAATGGAATCAAACTATGCGAAACGAAAGAAGATATGGCTAATTTAGTTTTTTTAATAAAGCCGTATTGTGCTTTACCAGATTTTCTTTCTGCAGCATCAAAATAAATATAATCTCTCTTAAAGCCTATCCAATCTAAAATACCTCTGGTCATACGCTGCCTTTCGGTGAATTTATTAAATTCATCAATAACTTTTCTATCAATTAATCTAAAATCAGTTGCCCTAGGCATTATTTTAGTTTCTCCAATAAAATTCATAATTTTATAAAAAATATTAGATCCTAAATTATTCAATACATTTCCGTTATTATTATTGCGCACACCAATAACAATATCAAAACCTTTTTCCCATTTTTCAATAAAATCTGGAATTAAAAATGGGGGATGTTGGAAATCAGCATCCATTATAATAGCAGCTGAACCGCTAGCATAATTCAAGCCAGCTGAAGTTGCAGCTTCTTTGCCGAAATTTCTTGAAAATTCTATATATTTAACAAAACCATCTTTTTCAGATATTTCTAAAATAATATTTTGACTTTTATCGTCACCACCATCATTAATAAATATTATTTCATGATCAAAAGGTAGTCCTTTTAAAACAGCCTTAATATCTTCATATAAAGAAACAATATTCTCCTCTTCATTATAAACAGGGATAATAATTGAGATTAATTTGTTCATAAAATTAGACTAAGCCTATGCAATAGAATTATCAAGCTTACTACGAATATAATTGTAAGACAATAAATTCATAGTTAAGGTTACTACATACCCTAATACAAAAATAATATTGATAACTAAAGCAATTTCTTGAATTGTATGATGAAAATAATTAATACCGCTAATCATAGCTAAGACAATAGCCGCTAGGACATAAGAAATTCTAAAATCATGACGGGCATATGAAAGATTAGCCTCAAAAGAAAATAGAGAAAGAGCTAAAGAAATGCCACTAAAAAGCCACAACATACTAGCGACAACTAAATATTGAGATCCAAAAACATAGCCTATTATCAGTTTTGACCAAAACATAGATAGAAATATTCCAATAACTCCAATAAATATAATTGACGTGTATGTCCTAAGTATTATTTTTCCGTTAGGACGTCTCCCTTCATTTCCTTCAGCATATGCTTTTGGTAACGTCACTGCGATAATTGCCGAGTTAATCCAAAATATAATTTTACCCAATAAACTTAGGGCTCCATAATATCCCGTGATTTCAGCTGTAGTAATATTTTTGACTAAAATTACATCTATATTCATTATAAAAACGAATAGAACTGAAAATAAAAAAGTTGGTAAGATTATTTTATTAAAATCTACATCAGAAAAATATTCTTTCCATAACTTTTTTGGCGTTTCTGAATGTTTTTTAAATATTTTTTGGTAAGTTAGTTGTTCAGCTATAAATAAACTAATCAAAGAAGAAATAATGAAGGATATTGCTACATATTCAGCTCTTGCAAAGATTGATGCAAAAAAAACGCCACATATCAATTTAAATAGAGCGGCAGCAAAAGAAATTATAATAAATAGGGAAAATTCTTCAAAAGCACTAAGATCGGCTAAATAAATTGAAAGAATAAAGCCAAAACAAGTAGCTAAAATAACGTAAAAAAGTCCCAAAAATCCAGAGAGATGCAAAACATTATGTATCCAAGGCAATATCAATAGAAATAATAGTAAAAGAAGAAACGTTATTTTAACTGATTTTTTAATAACAAAACTAATAAATTCTTTATTTGCTCCATAATCTTTAAATTTAGCAAAGACTGAAGCATGCTTAGTAACAAAATAAGATAAAGCTGATCCAAAAACTCCTAAGATAGAATAAACAGCAAGAAGACTTTGCAGTTCTCCATACTCTGAAATAGATAGTCTTTTTGAAACTAAAAAATGAAAAAAATATCCCAGAATTCCAACTAAAAGAGAGCCCACAATATAAAGAAAGCTGTTTTTTATAAAATTATCTTCAACCATGTTTTAATTTCTTTGTTATCTCATTCTAGTATAAATAGTTTAAATGTTAAAGACCTTCTGAAGGTGTAAATTAGCTAGAATTTTTGTTAAATTTAGGATATAAGAACCTTCATCGCTTTGCTCCTCAGAACCTTGATTCGCTCTGATTTTTATTATATTCTTGAATTAAATACATTAATAAAGCCTTCGTAGTTTAATTTGCCCCCACACCAAAGCTCTCGTAGTTCAATGGATAGAACGCGAGCTTGCGGAGTTCGTAATGTTGGTTCGATTCCAACCGAGAGCACAATAAAAATTTAAGCGCGTGAAGAAAGAACGCAGATTGCGCCTGCCTGCCGGACGCCTGCCGGCGAGGCAGGGCAGGCAGGGGTCTTGTAATGCAGGTGATTCCTACCGAAGGCACAAAAAATTCCACTGCTGGTTCGACCAGAGCACAGAAATTTAAATAAATTTTGTGCTCGGTCGCCGAGTACATCTCGCTTAGCGAGAATGTGCTTTGGCGATTCCCTGCCTGCCGGCAGGCAGGCAACCGAGAGCACCATTGAAAGATTCTCAAAAAAAGAGCGTCTTATATAGTAGGAACATTTTTTAAAGGTCGATACATAACACAAGAGCTTGGTGAACAGGCTCTAACTTAAAAACTATGATAAACAAAAACATCGTCATTGGTTTAGTAATAGCTTTGGTTGCTTTAGCGGGAACTGGGGTTTACTTTTATAACCAACAAATATTTTCAAATACAACTGTCAGCGGAACGAAGGGACATATTGTCTTTGGCATTAAAGATGCAGCTGCTAATATGGGTAACATCAGTTCGGTAATCGTCACCGTAAACAATGTTCAAGTTCATAGCCAAACAGAAGGCTGGGTTACGCTTTCCAGCCAAACCAAGCAATATGATTTATTAGCTCTTAAGCAATCTGGGAAAATTGAAGTATTGGCTGATACTAATGTAGCGGCTGGAACGTATGATCAAATAAGACTGCAGATAACAAAAATTGTTGTTGTAGAAAATGGAACCCAGAAAGAAGCTAAGTTGCCTTCAGGAGATTTGAAAATCATGGGGGACGTAGTCGTCAAAGAAAACGCTACGGCGACTGCAGTTTTTGACTTCATGACCGATGAGTCGCTCCACCTAACCGGCCAGGGCAAATTCATCTTTACTCCGGTTGTTAATCTTGAAACAAGAAGCGATGCTGATGCCAACGTTAACTCACAGAATGAAGTTGATATAACCGGCGGTAATACAAGAACTAAAGTAAACGTAGGAATGGATGTTACGGGAGAGGTACGAGAGGACTTCAAAGTTGAACAGAGCACTAAGTTAGATTTGATCAACAACGTTATTAAAGTTACGGTGCAGAATGAAAGCGAGAACGCTGTTAAAGTATCATCTGATGATGCAATTAAAGCAGCTGTCAATGGAGGATATTTAGATACCGTCATTTCTGTTGCCTTAACAACAGAAAATAGTAAGAAAGAATGGGTTGTCAGCGGATTAAAGAGTATTATGTTGACGAATGTTTACATCAGCGCAGAAACGGGAGCCTATATTAAATCTAAATAACAGAAATCATCAACTGATGAACTAAAAAAATCCTGCTTCAAGCAGGATTTTTTGATTTATTGAAATTTTTAAAAGTTATCCACAGGTTTTATAAATTTTGTCCTTTAGACTATATTTGACTGACATTTCGAGCAAGGTGTATAATGAAGTAATTTTCAAAATAATTTAATAATTTTTAAAGTTTTTATTTAAGGAACATGGAACTCACGATAACTAAGCGTGACGGCTCGCGCGAACTTTTTAACGCCGATAAAATCAACCGCTCAATCGAAAGAGCTTGTTTTGGACTTATAGATCCGATTGCTAAAGTTACCCAAGTAGCAACTGATACTAAGGTTATTCTGTACAACGGAATTACAACAGAAGAATTAGACCAAGCAACTATCAATGCAGCCGTTCAAAATATTAAAGACAACCCAGATTATGATAGAATCGCTACCAGATTACTTTTAAAAACATTATATAAGAATGTTTTGGGTGGTTATGATAACGACGTTGAGAGATTGAAAATATTACACAAAGAAAATTTCCCAGAGTATATAAAAAATAACATCAGAGATGGAATTTTAGATGAACGGATGGAAAAACTTTTTGATTTGAAAAAACTTTCTGAAGTTTTGGATATTTCAAAAGACGAACTGTTCATCTATGCAGGCCTTTCCAGCTTGTTAGACAGGTATTCTGTAAAAAACAGAAAACAAAAGCCAGCTGAAACTCCTCAGTACTTTTTCATGCGGGTTGCCATGGGCATGTCGTATAACGAAAAAAATCCTACGGAGCAGGCAATAAAGTTTTATGAAAAAATGTCTAACCATGAATACATTGCCGGAGGATCAACCAATATACACTCTGGAACTCCAAAACCAGCTCTATCAAATTGCTTCTTATTAGAAATACATGATGACATGGGACACATCGCCAAGTCCGTAGCTGACGTCATGATGTTGTCTAAAGCCTCTGGAGGAATTGGAGCTTCCATCACCAAACTCAGAGCATCTGGATCTCCTCTTTCATCTAACAACACCACTTCTTCGGGACCAACTCCTTTTGCAAAAATTATCGATACGGCCATTAGAGCAATTCAAAGAGGAGGAAAGAAAAAAGGAGCACTTTGTTTTTACATGGAAAACTGGCATGTAGATTTTCCTGATTTCATTGATTGGAGGCATAACGCCGGAGATGACTACCTTAGAATGAGAACGGCAGACACCGCTGTTTTTATTTCAGATGAATTCATGAGAAGGGTTGCTGAAAAACAAGATTGGTACATGTTTGACCCTAAAGAAACTCCTGATTTAAACGAGCTCTATGGAAAAGCATTCTCAAAAAGATACAACGAATATGTTAAAGATGCTGAAGAAGGAAAATTAAGATTATTTAAAAAAGTACCAGCAACCGAACAATATAGGCAAATTCTTGTTGCCTTGCAAACAACGTCTCATCCATGGCTCACCTTTAAAGACGCCATTAATTTGAGAGCTTTAAATAATAATACTGGCACGATTCACATGTCTAACTTGTGCACAGAAATCTGTTTACCTCAAGACAAGGATAATATTGCTGTTTGTAACTTAGCTTCACTTAATTTATCAGCTCATATTAAGAAACGACAAATGGATTGGCAAAAACTTGAAGAATCAACCAGATTGTCCGTAAGACAATTAGACAATTTAATTGATATTAATGTCCTACCAGTCATCGAGGCGGAACGATCAGACAAAGATAATCGAGCCGTCGGCCTTGGCGTTATGGGATTCTCCGACGCCTTAGAACAACTTAACATTCCTTATGACAGCCCTCATGCCTATGATTTTGCTGATAAGATTTTTGAATTTATAAGCTACATGGCAATTGATGAATCAGCTAACTTGGCCAAAGAACGAGGCAGCTACAAGAATTTTGCTGGATCAGAATGGTCAAAGGGAAAAGTCCCAGTAGATACGTTAGAAAGATTAGAAAATGAACGAGGAATTGCCATTGATTTAGACAAAAAGTCAAAACAGAATTGGCTTGATTGGGAAACCTTGAGAGAAAAAGTTAAGAGCGGAATAAGAAACGCAACCTTAATGGCAGTAGCCCCAAATGCCAACATTGGATTGGTAGCTGGAACTACTCCTGGAATTGATCCTAGGTTTGCTCAGATCTTTTCAAGAAATAAAATCTCTGGAAAATACTTAGACATTAATCATAATTTAGTTACCGAATTAAAAAACCTTAACCTTTGGGAAATGGTAAAAGGAAAAATTATTGAGCTTCAAGGAGATATTTCTTCTATAGAAGAAATTCCATCGCATATACGAGAAGTCTATAAAACATCTTTTTCTGTTTCTCCTTATGCTTTTATAGAAGTAGCTGCAAGGGCACAGAAATGGGTTGACCAAGCATTAAGCAGAAATATGTACTTAGAAGACCGAGACATGGATAAAACCATGGATATTTATTACTCTGCCTGGAAAAAAGGATTAAAGAGCACCTACTATTTGCACATGAAGCCACGTCACTCAGCAGAACAAAGCACTACCCATGTAAACAAATCAGAAAAAATGGGTAAAGTTGGATTTGCAGCCGTATTCGCAAGAAGAGAGAATGAAGAATTAAAGGTAATAGAAGTAGAAGATTCTGTACATCATACTGCAGCACATCAAGTTGTAGTAGAAGAGACAACTATAATTCAACCAATTGCCCAAATAAAAACAGCTTCGCCCGTAGAACTACAGCCGAGGGAAGAAACTATAAAAGAGGAACCTCTAAAATCAAGTCAGATTTTCAGCCATGTTCAAACACAGATACCGTTAGAAAATCAAAAATCCCCTGCCTACCGGCAGGCAGGAAATATCAAAGATCAAAATAGTGAAAATAAAAATTTAATTGAGGTAAAAGAAATAAAAAATCATTCAACCCATTCGACAGATTCGAAAAGCTCACTGCAGGCAAGCTCAGAACAAGCTCCTTCGGCAGAATTGGGACAAGCTCCTTCAGTAAATCTGACAAGCTCGTCAGATGCAACATTTGCATCACAACAGCCCCTAGACCATAGCCCTCAGCCATTAGCCTCCGGGCAAGGCCCAATGGATGAGGCAAAAGAATCCTCCTTTGCTAAAGCTACGGACGAACAAGGCCATTTTCATACAAAAATAGTTAATGGAAAAGTGTATAAAATACACATGCCTTCAGATCCCCAAGAAGACTTCACTTGCGACAGCTGCCAGTGATTAGTTTGTAGTTGGTAGTGAGTAGTTTGTAGTTGAAATATTTTTTTTAGTTTAGTAGAATAGTAATCACACAACACATAACATAGAACACATAACAAAAATTAACGTTTTGTTTTATGTTTCATGTTTCAAGTTTCATGATATTAGGAAAAGCTTCACCAGAAGACGTAAATTTGCATCCCATAAGATATAAATGGGCTTATGATTTGTATCAGCAAGCCGTTAGGAATACGTGGTTTCCTCACGAAATTGCTTTAAAAGAAGATTTGGAAGACTGGGCAAAAATGACTGAAGATGAACGACACGCGGTAAAGTTTACCATGGCTTTTTTCAATCCTGCCGAATTAATTGTTAACAGAGTCTTAGCTCTTGGAGTGTATCCTTACTTAAAATCCCCTGAATGCCATTTATATTTGGCAAAACAAATGTGGGAAGAAGCTAACCACTGCGTGGCTTTTGAATATGTGTTAGAAACATTCCCCTTTGACCGAGAAAAGATTTTCAACGTGCATTTAGAAACACCTTCTATGCAAGAAAAAGAAAAGTTTGTCATGAAATATTTAAAGAGAATGTCTGAAGAAAAATTAGACGTTGAAACCGTTGAAGGAAAAAAAGATTTTATCAGAAATTTGGTTGCCTACAACGTAGTTATGGAAGGAATTTGGTTTTATTCAGGTTTTATGGTGGCTCTATCTTTTAGACAAAGAAACTATTTAAGAAACTTTGGATCAATGATTGACTGGGTATTGCGAGACGAATCATTGCACTTAAAATTTGGAATGAACTTAATTCAAACCGTGCTTGAAGAAAATTTAGATCTTTTAACCGAAGACTTTGCCAACGAAATACGAAGCATTATTATCGAAGGAGTAAAAGTTGAAACTGCCTATAATAAAGATCTTTTCCCAAATGGAATTTTAGGACTCAATTCAGAATATGTTAACCAGTATGTTCAATACGTAGCCGACCGAAGATTACAAGAATTAGGATTACCAAAAGAATACAACGTTACCAATCCAGCAAAATGGATGTCTACTGCTACCGATGTATTAGAATTAGTAAATTTCTTTGAACAGCAAAATACAAAATACGAAGTAGATTCTGGGCACACCCCTGCCCGTAATGCTTCGCATAGCGATGCAGGCGGGGATAAAAAGTAGAAATTTCGAGATCACAAAAAATCCCTTCAAAGGGATTTTTTGTTGTAAAAGTTGTTAAAAATTTTCAAATAATATACTATAAAAACGGGTTAAAATCTGCTCATTTTCAATTCAACAAGGAGATAGATAATGTATGTGGACTCAAGTCAGTTAGATGAATTGGTTGATGCAGTTATAATATGTCACATCCGAATAAGCGATAAAACATTGCAACGGTCCGATTCTATTTATCGCCTATCAAATTATCTCATTTTTTTAGGATTTATAGGCGTAGTACTCGCAACGTTTTTTTTGAGATCGCAGTGGATCGCTTGGATTTTTGTTTTATTTATTGTCCTTTCAAACTACTTAATATATCTCTCAAATAACATAGTGAAGTCACTTCATATACCATCACCGAAAGAAGTGATAGAACAAGCTAAAAATTTTGCTGATGATTTACCTAACCTAGAGGCTAGTGAACGACTGACGTATAGTATACTAATAGAAAGAATTTATGATTCACACCATTCGTACTGTGAATTAGCACTCATCAGAAATCTTCTTCTGGAAATTGAAGATGGAGAAACGGGAGATACATTACGAGATTGGCCATTTATCGCAATTGTCAAAAGAGCATTCGAATAAAGAGAAATAGCGTAATCCCGTTTCAAATCATTAGATTGAAACGGGATTTTTTATTGTTTAAATTTGATATTTTGCTCCTCCTTTGCTCTTGCGAGCTATGAACAGACACAGTAATATATATTCATGATAGAATTATCAACTCCAATAGATCAAATTCCAAAAATTGGATTGGCATATCAAAAAAAATTAAAGAAACTTGGTATAAGCACCATTCAAGATCTGTTGTATTATTTTCCTGCACGGTACGAAGATTTTTCACAAATAATTCCTATTAATAAAGCAAAATTAGGGTATACCGTTTGCGTTCAAGGAAGAATTTTAGAGATAGAAAGCACAAGAACTTTTAAGAAATTCATGTCGGTCACCGAGGCTCTCATTGAGGATGAGACGGGCACAATAAGGGCAGTCTGGTTTAACCAGCCATATTTGGCAAAAACGTTAAAAGAAGACGATTTGGTGTGTTTGGCGGGCAAAATAAGTTTGGGCAAGGACGGAATATACCTCAATAACCCAGTTCATGAAAGGGTTGCCGATTTTGAAGATAAAAATAGTTTAACTCACACCGGAAGAATCGTTCCGGTTTATTCTGAAACTAGGGGACTCACTTCAAGGTGGCTAAGATACATTATAAAGCCGCTGATTGTTATTTTTCAGAATAAGCTTCCTGAAATCCTGCCAAAAGAATTGTTAAAAAAACAAAGATTACTGGAAATAAAGCAAGCTATAAAGCAAGTTCATTTTCCAGATTCTTTTGATTTAGCAGACGCAGCTAAAGCCAGGTTTTCTTTTGAAGAACTATTGCTGATCCAACTTTTTGTCATAAAAGAAAAGATAAAACTGCAAAAGATACAAGCTCCTGCTTGCTTAATGAATATTGAATTAATGAAAGAATTTACCAATTCTTTGCCTTTTACCTTAACTGATTCACAGAGACAGTGCAGTTACCAGATTTTAAAAGATCTTGAAAAAGATATGCCAATGTCCAGACTCCTTGAAGGAGACGTGGGATCAGGAAAAACCGTTGTAGCCACCATGGCAGCTTTAAATGTCGTAAAATCCAGATACTCCACCTCCGCTAAAGCTTCGGCGGACAGGCAAGTTGCATTTATGGCTCCAACAGAAATACTGGCCAAACAACATTTTAAGAGCGTTATTAAAATGCTAGAGAACTTTGATGTTTCGGTTGGTATTTTAACAGGAAAAGAAGCTAAGATTTTCAGAAACAAAGAAGAATTTTCAGTTAAAAAAGAAACGTTAGCTGAAGATTTAAAAAATGGCCAAATCGATATTGTTATAGGAACGCATTCGTTAATACAAAAAGGAGTTGAATTTAAGAATTTAGCTTTGGTAGTCGTAGATGAACAACATAGATTCGGAGTAGAACAGAGAGCGAAACTCATGGACCCTTCGACCAGCTCAGGGCGAGAAAAATTAGTTCCCCATTTGTTATCCATGACGGCTACGCCAATTCCAAGAACGTTAGCCTTAACTGTATACGGAGATTTAGACCTTTCTTTAATCAAAGAAATGCCAAAAAATAGAAAAAAAATAAAAACGCAAATTGTAAATCCATCTGAGAGAAGAGATGCCTATGAGTTCATCAGAAAAGAAGTTGGCGAGGGAAAAGGCGTTTTTGTTATTTGCCCTAAAATAGAATCTAAGCCCCTGCCTACCGGCAGGCAGGCAAAAATCCTAGACCAAACACAAGGCTCTTTTGTTCCGGTAAATTACACCTTTGCTTCTTTGGCATTACAAGAAGTTAAAGCGGTAAAAGAAGAATATGAAAAACTTTCAAAAGAAATTTTTCCTGATTTACATATAGCCATGCTTCATGGAAAAATGAAGCCAAAAGAAAAAGAGGAAATAATGATTAACTTTAAAGATGGTAAAATTGATATTTTAATTTCAACGTCCGTGGTTGAAGTAGGAGTTGATGTCCCAAGGGCAACCGTCATGATGATTGAGGGAGCTGAACGCTTCGGCCTTTCCCAATTGCATCAGTTTAGAGGAAGAGTCGGCAGATCTGACATGCAATCTTACTGCTTTTTATTTACTACCTCGCCTGACCAATTAGATAGAAAAAGATTGAAGGCTTTAGTTAGTTCAAATAATGGATTTGAATTAGCTGAAAAAGATTTGGAAATAAGAGGCCCAGGACAACTGTACGGAACCCAGCAGTGGGGATTACCAGATATGGCAATGCAAAGCTTATTTAATATATTTTTAGTTGAAAAAACAAGGCAAGCCGCAAAAGACATTTTAGAAGCTGACCCCGAATTAAAAAACCACCCTCTTTTGTTAGAAAGGATGGAAAGACTAAGGCTAAGAATCCACTTTGAATAAAAAATTAAAGAAAAAGCGAGCTTTTCATAGCGAGCATGAAAACTAGGCATATCTATAAATATCTTGTTTAACTATCCAGATTTCTTCTTGGGGACTTTTATATTTTTTATAAATAGAAAAAATATTTTCTTTGAGACGCAAGAGTTCTTGATCAAATTCCCATTCTTGAGCAAGGGCTAAATAGTCTATTAAAAAGAATACTGCGCTTTCTATCATTAATTTATTGAAAGTTCTTCCACCCTTTCTAACTTTGACATCAGACCACCAGTGACCTACAAATATTTCATCTTCAAGAAGACTCTTATTAGCTTTTTTCTCTTCGGAAGGAATACCACTATGAGTAAAACCCGTAATAGTGAATTCTGTTGGAGGAAAAAGAAATTGGCTATCGAGAAAGGATATAACTTCAGCTACAGTATCTATATCTTTTCTGGTTCCAGCAGGGAGGAAAAAAATAACCCGTATTCTCCTTTCAATATGTACGGGTTTTTCTGTTTGTGCTATTTTCTTTTTATTCTTAGATCTTTTCATAGTGATGCCTTCCATTTGAGACAAAAGTTGGGGGGGTACATTCTACAAAAAATGTGCCGTAATAGTTAGCTTCCACTAGAAATGCTCTTTTCTTTTCTAAAAGCTCTGTTTGCCTCTTCGTCAGATTAGACTCAGAAACTGATTCCCATGTTTGAAATTTTAATCCATTTGCTTTTAATAAGGATATCGTTTCAATAGAAACAACTAGAAAAGACAAAAAATCTACACAAGGAATAGTTTTTAATTCTTGACTTTCTTGAATAAGTCTTTTGCCTTTCAGGTGCTCTTCTCGTGAAATAAAGACTATCATCTGTAGATTTTTTTTTGATTCATTTTCAGTAGCTATCGAAGTATTCATTATCATTTCCTTTCTTTCTGTAAACAAATTGGTAAGGTGCTTCTACGACGCAATTCAACTATAGATAAAAAAATATCAATTGTCAATTTATTTCCTTATCTTTTCTGTTACCCAAAAACCCATGTATTTTCCTAGCATAAGCCTTATTTGAGCATCGAGTGCCGGGAACGCACCGAATACTATTAAGGTAACCGGTAAGAATAACCACTGCAAGAACACTGATGCCCTTTTAATGTATTTAGATTTAGTACCTTTTGGCAAAGGTGGTAGAAGTAAGGTGCTTAATATGGCAGAAATAAACATTCCAACTAATGCGAATGTCATGATTCGGCCGGTTAAAATTGGTAAATTAAACGACAAAACAGAAAAATTGAATTTTTCGCCGCCTAATAATATAGGTAACCATCCAAGCATTAAAAGCAAAAGAGCTGAAGTGGCCCAAGACCAATAACCATCTATGATGGTATATAAATGAGAAACCTTTTGCATGAAAGATATTTTTTTGTTTTGCAAAAATCCAAACATGATGTATGGAATTTCAGCTACGCCCCAAGCCCAACGTTTTTGCTGCTGATATTGGTTTATCACGGTCCTTAAAAATCTTGGAGTTTGAACTGCATCCATGGAAACTAAATAATAAATAGGGACCACTCTATAGTTTCCGTCATAGTAAAGATAGGCTTTCCAAAAAATCCTTGAGTCATCTTGTACAACATTTGATGGATACCCCACTTCAAAAAATACTTTAGCTGGAATTGCATGAGAAGAATAGGTAGTAAGCTTTTCTGATCTTTCTTGCTGTATCATCTGCCAAAAGGTATTAGAAGTAGCCACAACTCTGGTAAAAAAATGAGCTTTCCAGATGTTGTTGTTGTATACCGGAATGGGTTGGTAGCTTGCCATTTCTGGATTTTTTTCTGTTAAATAATACCAGGTAAGGCAAGAAAAATAATGCTTGTAAACCTTCGTATCAATATCAAACGATGAAACGATAATATTCTTATATTGTATTTTCAAGCCATCAATAATTTCCTTAGCTTTTTTTCCTGCAAAAGCGACATTAGAACCTTTGCCAGCTATTTCTCCCTCAACATTAGCGGTATGATAAGTAACTAAAAACTTCAAGAATTTATCTTTATATTCTTTCTCAATTCTCTTTGCCATTTCTTCAAATTCTTTTCCGGCTCTGGCTTCAGTAGCTAAAATAACTATTAATTTTTCTTTTGGATATTCTGCTGCAACTATGGCATCTAAGCTTTCCTTTATTATTTTAGAGCCTTCTTTATATGTGGGCAGTATCACTAAGTGATATATGTTTCTCCAATCTGCATCTTTTCCGCCTGATCGGGCAGGTATTTTTTTCAATTCTTTTAGCCAATCAGTTCTTAAATGCTTTTTTATTTTAAAATAACTGATAATTTGATGCATTGAAAAATAGAGTACTCTCAAGAGATAGTAAAAAGAAAAACAAATAACGAAAATAGAAACAAAGGAAGGCTGTATCCAAGAAAAAACAAGAACCGCTAATAGCGTCCCTAAACTTAAAGCTCCTGGAAAAATTTCAAGAAGGCGGTATAAAAATCTTGTTTTCTTATCTTTAATATCTGGTGCCTTCGAAATGTCTATATAGTCTTTTTTATCCATGTTTAAAATATTTTATCTTAAAAACAATGAAGTAGACACCACATTTGATGCTATCGTAACTAAAACTAAGAGAGACAACCGTATCAATATCGTAGATCTCTAACTTTTTGCACCTTCAAATCTCGCCCTATTTTCAACCATCCATTTCTCCATATTCTCCTTGGTCTTGCTAGAATCCTTCATTACTTCAACATGAGCCTTAAAGTAATGAAGCTTGAGTACTTCCATCCATTCTTCAAATGTTTCACCTTGAACTTCGTGCTCACATAAATCACACTTAAGAGTTGTCATATTTTTTTGACTTAATAATTAATAACATTGTTAAACCTTTAACTCTTGGCCCGTACCAAGATTTGTGCGCCACCACGGAGAATCGAACTCCGATTTAGACCTTGAAAGGGTCCCGTCCTAAGCCATTAGACGATGGTGGCATAAAGCTATTTTAATGCGGAAAAACTAACCAGGCTATCTGCCTGCCAATAGGCAGGGACGATAACGGCATATTCGAAATTATATATGAGAATTGTCAATATTTCAAGTTTTACCCCGTTAGAATTTTGCCATTGATTTTTATGCGCAGTGCGAATACCGAATAGGTATACCCCTTGTTGGGCGAAGTGCTGTGCCCATAGCAGGATGTTTTTATTCAGAGCTCACTTTTTGCTTTGTTATACGTTTGCAAAATTCTAACTGGGTTTATACTTATTTTTCAATAAATTCCACTTTATATTTAAAAGTTCGAAAATAGATCTTTGCATCCTTGAAAAAGTAACTTTTGAACCTTTAACATCAATCCAAGTAACAGGAATTTCTTTTATTTTATATCCCAATTTTTGAGCAACTATTAAAATTTCAACATCGAAAGACAATCCATTTATTTCGCATTTTGGCAATATATTCTTTATGACTCTTTCATTAAAAAGTTTGAATCCGCATTGACTATCTTTTATATTTTTAAGACCTACCATATTCTTTGCCAAAAGGCGGTATATATCTCCCAATATTTTTCTATAAAAAGGCTGGGGAACTGGAGTTACAGATTCCTTTAAACTCCTAGAAGCTATTATAATATCGTAATCTTTTAAATAAGGTATGAATTTTTCTAATTGATCTATAGAGGTAGCATTATCAGCATCGGTAAAAAGCCTGTATTTTCCTCTGCCAGCCAACAACCCTTGTCTTACAACATATCCTTTGCCCATATTTTTTTTATTATTAATAATGCTTAAATTATTTATTTTTAAATTTTTAACTACTTCAACCGTCTTATCAGTTGAACCATCACTAACAACTAAAATTTCGTAGTCAAAATTATTTTTTGCAATAAACTCACGGGCATAAACCTGTGAGTTTATATTTTTAAAATACGAGTCTATAGCCATTAATGTCTTAACAATCCTTCTTTCTTCGTTATAAGCTGGTATTACAATTGATAAATACATTTTATATAACCTTATAAATACTTACATTTTCATTCTGATAAACTTTTTGCAAGAAACTGTCCTGGTTGGGATCAAAATCAGTACCTGATTTTTCTTCTAGTCCAAAGAATAAATAATCAATATTATTATCTTTTAAAAAAGTAAATCTTTGTTCAGAATCGTACTTCTTAAAGAAATTTTCTGTTTCTTTTTCTTTTATGCTAAAGTTAGCAGTTTCATGGCTATGCCCTACAAATACTTGCCTCAAAGCGAAAGCTGGAATCACGTTGCCATTAAAATAAGAAGACAATATAATGCTGTTTTTTGGAGTATTCTTGAGCCAATTGATTGATTCATATTCTGATTTTGATATGTAAAATAATTTATATTTAACAGAATATAATAAAACATCAGTATATAAAATAGTGGCACTTGATACAAAAAACAGGATAAAAAATAGATAAATCAAAAACATATAGAATGCAGTCTTTTGATATCTAACTAAATCGAATAGATTTTTATTTTTAACTAAAATATCTTTTAAGTAAAATATTCCATATGTAGCTAATATGGCTATGGGAAACTGCAACCCTTCAGACAATCTTATCTGAGTTTTAACTGGAAGATATAAAAGGAAGAACTGGCAAACAAACCAGACGACTACCATTAATTCTAATTCTTTTCTTTCTTTATTTTTAATAATCAACACTAAACCTATTATGGCTAACGGAATTAAAAATCCATAACTAATTATGACTACATAAAGAGAGGGGGTAAGTGTTATATTCTGAAGAAGGTGCTGATAGACGGCTGGTATAGTAAATATGGTCCATAACTGATAAAGAATAGAGGGCAAAGAAAACAATAAAACAATTATGAAATGTTTTATGTAGTTAAAATTCAACTTTGCTTTTATAAAATATTCAACTACTCCAAAAGAGAATAATATCAAGAAGACAGAGTAAACATGATAAGGATGAAAAGAAAAAAGAATGAGAGAAAATAAACCTGCTAATAAACTGTATTTTAATTTATAGCTTGAAATAGCCTTAATTGACAAGAATATAGTACAAATAAATAAGACAAGAGATAATATAAAATGTGGCTCTGTATACAAGGTCAAAAAAGTAAAGGCTTCTGGAACAAACAAATCCATGAATTTATGTTGATTTTGGGAATTGAAGCTGAAAATTCCCCCAAGCCCTGAAGCAAAAGTTAATATAATAAAACAAATTCTTCTTTTAAATTTATCTTCTAAGAAAAAAGATAGTAAATAATAGGTAATTATTAAAAATGGCAGAATAAATAAAAATCTTAGTATTTGAATTGCAAAAGGGGCTGACAAATTGAATATCTTTGCAAACATGCCTGCTGAAAGCCAAAATGGATTAAATACCGGAATCGGCTGCGCTTCAGATGTAAAAAAGTTTTTAAATAAAAAATGCCCTTCTCTTACCTGTTCGATATAAGAGTAATATACGGTAAAATCTCCCCCATTGTCATTTGGCCTAAAGAGGAAAACTTTATCTGGAGGAGTAGTCAAATAACCAAAAACTACCGGCAAAAAAGTCAAAACAACAACAATTACCCATATAATACCCAAAAATTTCCAATCTGATTTAGTAAAGCCCAACATATTAATTTTTTAAAATAATAGACGTGTTATCTTCGTAAATCGTTTCCCAACCAAGATCTTTTAACTTTTCGTACAAATTATTATCTGTTGAAATACCAAATAAGTAAGATAGTATTTTATGCCCTTTAAACAATTCTTTCATTTTTTGGCCAGCTACATCATTTTTTGATGCTTCATATTTATTTTTTATGGATTTTGGCAAAAGAATATACTTAACATCGTATTTTTTAAGATATGTTTCAAATCCATCTTGAGCCTTCATAATTTTGACATAATCGCCAAATATAAAATTATCACCCTCTCTCCAGCTTGGCATCCTTCCATCTATAAAATATTTCCTCTCTGGTATATGTAAAATCAAATACCCTCCCCAACCATAATAATTAAGAAGATTATCTTCTAAGGGCAATGTTTTGATAAAAGGTAAAGCTTCTTTAGGATAAAATTCATTTCCTAAAATACCAGAGTAAAAATCATAGAAGCCGTAAACAAATACTGCCAAAATTAATATAGAAAGGATTATAAAAATACTCTTATAATTCTTACCCAATAAATTATAATTTTCACGAAAACTGGCTTCTTTTTTAAATATATCAATAAGATCAATTACAACAGGTAAAGAAACAATAACAAAAATCAGGGTGTAACGTATACCACTAATAGACAGTGCTAAGAAAAACAAAGAAAGAACAATTCTGTTCAATTCTATTTTCTTATAGTACAAGAACATTAATCCAATAAATATAGCAATATAAAAATATATGAATGGCTTGAATCCAGAGGAAAACAAAGGAAGCCATTCTGTAATGTTGAATCTCAGAAAATTATCTCCAGTTGTTCTGAAAACTTCCTCGTAAATCCTGTAAAAATAAGGATTGACCAATGTTGCTAAAAAAGAAGTTGTGAAAATTAAAATAAGTGTTTTTATTTTCTCAAAAGAAGTCTCTTTTATGGCTAAACTATCAAAAAAACTAAAAATCTTAAACTTTTGCCAAATTTTTGATTTTTTAAAAATTTCCAAGAAAATAATAATTCCCAAAATGACTAGGCCAGCAAAAAAGCTGGCATGGATATTAACCCATAATAAAAATATTAAAGGAAGAATATAAACGAGCCTTGAAGACGTTTCTAAAAAGTCACCTACTATTTTTATCAAAACAGCTATCAATAAGATTCCAAGTAATTGAGGCCTTATTCCCAAGAAATAAAAAGTTGCCAAGTATCCTAATAAAACTGGTATAAAAAAAGTAGAGAATTCTTGTTTCGGCTTTTTAATAACAAAGAAAGATAACGTATACAAAGACAAGAAGAAAATCAGTAAAGCACTCACTCCTAAATAAGAATAAATTTTATACATTACAACATCTAAAAGCCACTCGTGGTCTATCCAAGGAAAATTGGGCATGGTATAAGAATACCAATCCTTATAGGGAACGCCCCTTTCTAAAATCAGTTGTCCGGTTCTTATGTGCCAGCCAAAATCAGGATCTAACGTGTTAGAAAAAGTAAGAAAACTTAAAAAAATTAAGCAAATAAAGAAAAAACCGAATAAAAAAACCTGATTTTTTGAGACACTCATTCAATGAATATTATCATCTAAAAAGACTTATTTCAATTGAAAAAAGAGAGATTTTGCTATACTATTAGCCCATTTACCCCCACACCATAATGAGGTTTGAATTTTTCCCGAAAATGTGTGAGGGTGAGGTATAATTATTGAAATAGAAATTAACTTCCAACGAGCCAACTATATTCAAGATTGAAAAATCTTGAAATAATAACCTCGTTTGGTGTGGGGGTGAAAATATTAGCCATAGAAACATCTTGCGATGATACCGGAATTGCTATTTTAGAAGTTCACCCGGTCAAATCCGCCAAAGGCGGTGTTTCGCAAAAAGCGAAACAATTTGACTGGGCAAGAAAAACAAACTTTAAAGTGCTTTCCAATGTCGTTTCATCTCAAATAAAAATCCATAAGCAATATGGAGGAGTTTTTCCGATGATGGCAAAAAGAGAACACCAGAAGAATTTAGTTCCTGTTTTAATTAAATCACTCAAAAAAGCTAAATTGATTGAAGAAAAGACCACCGCCTATGGCGGGGTCCCGCAAAATGCGGTGAAAGAAATTACTGAAATAAAAGATAAAAAGCTAGAAGAAATATTTAAAAAAGAACCAGAACTTTATAAACTGACTAAAAAATTCCTAGGAAATTATGAAAAACCTAATATTGATTTCATAGCAGTTACGTATGGCCCAGGATTAGAGCCCTGCCTTTGGACAGGAGTAAATCTTGCAAGAGCCTTGTCTTATTTCTGGCAAATACCTATTATTCCCATAAATCACATAGAAGCCCACATTCTTGTTAATTTTTTAGACCCTTCAACTTCGCTCAGGGCAAGAAAAAAGATAAAATTCCCTGCAATCTCTTTAGTGGTAAGCGGAGGTCATACCCAACTCATACTTGTAAAAGATATCGGAAAATACCAAATTATCGGCGAAACAAGAGATGATGCAGCGGGCGAATGTTTTGATAAGGCAGCTAAAATTTTGGGATTAGATTATCCTGGAGGACCTTTGATTTCAAAAATCGCTTCAACCGTAAAAAAGAGTACGGTATCCTTGCCACGCCCAATGATGCATACCAAAGATTATGACTTCAGTTTTTCTGGATTAAAAACAGCTGTATTATATGAAACAAAAGGCAAAAAACTAACAAAAGATTATGTAAAAGCAGTCTGTTTTGAAGTTCAGCAGTCAATTATTGATGTTTTGGTTAAAAAAACAACAAATGCCGCCAAAGATTATAAAGTAAAGACCATTATCTTAGGCGGGGGAGTTTCAGCAAATAAAGAATTACGAAAGCAATTGGGAGAAAAAATTAAAGCAGAATTGAAAAAAACCGATTACATTATTCCAGATGAGTCACTATCAACCGATAACGGATTAATGATTGCTGTGGCCGCATCTTTTCATAAGAATAAAAAAGTCGGCTGGAGAAGGCTCCACGCCGACGCGAATTTGAGAATTGAAAAGTAAGATATCTCACCTCTCCATTTGATCTTTTTGCTCTTTAGTAAAAGGCCCCTTAACATAACTTCTACTTGAAAAAGGTTCACCCCCTAAATCACTCCTGAAACATGAGCAAATCTTCGCTTCCGCCTGTTCAAATGAACCAGCAGTAACCCAGAATCTGTAATTTTTAAAACCTCTTCTTTCGGGAAATTTATCTTTAGGAGAAAATCTGTTTCCAAAAAATCCCTCCTCAGGAATTCCGGTTTGAATCCAGACAAAATACCACACAAGAGTTTCCTTTTATAGTACTAAGAATGAGCTATTAGTTCATATCCTATCATATAATTTTTATTCGTCAATGTTTAAATAAGGAACTAATTTTGTTAAAATAACCCAATGGCATTAGAGGGACAATACGATGCTAAAAAAGTAGAAGATAAAATATATAAGCTTTGGGAAAGCAGTGGTTTTTTTGCGCCAGAGGCGCATCAGCCTTCGGCTGATAATCCTAACAGAAATAAGACTTTTACCATTATTATGCCTCCAGCCAATGCCAATGGAAACCTGCACGCAGGTCATGCTCTGGTAATGACCATAGAAGACATTATAACTCGCTACAAGCGAATGAAAGGCTTTAAGGCGCTATGGTTACCTGGTTTAGACCATGCTGGATTTGAAACTCAGGTAGTATATGAAAAAAAACTTGAAAAAGAAGGAAGGAGCAGGTTTGGAATGCCGGCAGAACAGCTCTATAAAGAAATTTTAAATTTTACCCTTGAAAATAAAATCAACATTGAATCTCAAATCAGAAACATGGGAGCTTCTTGCGATTGGTCAAGAGAAAAATTTACCTTAGATGAGGATGTTGTAAAAGAAGTCCAGAACACATTTAAAAAAATGTATGACGATGGCCTTATCTATAGAGGAGAAAGAATCGTAAACTGGTGCCCAAAACACCAAACATCTCTTTCTGACGTAGAAACAGACAATAAAGAAAGAAAAGATGCTTTTTACTATTTCAAGTATGGTCCTTTTACTATCACAACAGCAAGGCCAGAAACAAAATTCGGAGACAAGTATGTTGTCATGCATCCAAAAGATAAAAGATACAAGGATTATAAAGATGGCCAGAAAATTGAATTAGAATGGATCAACGGCAAGATAACAGCAACGGTTATTAAAGATGAAGCCATAGATATGGAATTCGGCACCGGAGTTATGACCATCACTCCCTGGCATGATGCAGTAGACTTTGAAATTGCACAGAGACACCATTTAGACAAAGAACAAATAATCGATCATAGAGGAAAACTTTTGCCGATTGCCGAAGAATTTTCTGGAATGAAAATTACAGAAGCGAGATCAAAAATTGTAGAAAAATTGAAAGAAAAAGGCCTATTGGTAAAGATTGATGAAAACTATGTTCATAATGTTCCGGTATGCTATAAATGTGAAACTGCTATAGAGCCTCAAATATTGCCTCAGTGGTTCGTTAACATGAAGCCTTTGGCAAAAAAAGCAGCTGACGCTGTAAAAGCAAAAAAAATAAAGTTTATACCGGATAATTTCAGAAAAATATTCTTGTATTGGATGGAAAACACCATTGATTGGAATATTTCAAGGCAAATTGTCTGGGGAATACCCATTCCAGCTAAGATTTGCGATACCTGTAAAGATGGCTTCCCGGATTTAGAAAACAAGATACATAGCTGTCCTACGTGCAAGGGCTCTGTAAAACAAGACCCAGATACTTTTGACACTTGGTTTTCTTCTGGCCAATGGCCATTAGTTGCATTAGGATATCCAAATGGAAAAGACTTTAAAACTTTTTATCCAACAAATGTCATGGAGTCTGGATCTGATTTAATATTTAAATGGATTCCAAGAATGGTTATTTTTGGATTGTATTTAGCTAAAAAAGTTCCCTTTAATACAGTATATCTGCACGGCCTAATCAACGACGCCAAGGGACAAAAGATGTCAAAATCTAAAGGAAATGTAATTAATCCCTTAGAAATTTCAGAAAAATACGGAACTGATGCCTTGAGAATCGGCTTGGTCATGGGAAATACTCCAGGACAAGATTTAGCATTGGATGATAACAAAATAAAAGGGTATAGAAATTTTGCCAATAAGATATGGAATGCTTCAAAGTTTGTTGTAATGAATACAGCTGATTACAGACCAAAATCAAAAATAACATTAAGCAAGAAACAGGCAAAGAACATAAAGGATTTAGATAACATCATAAAAGAAGTCACAAAACTGATGGATGAGTTTAAATTTTACTATGCAGCAGAAAAGATATATCACTACTTCTGGCATAAGTTCTGTGATAACATTATAGAAGAATCAAAGAAGAGTCTGTCTGAAGAAGCAACCAAGAAAGAAAGGGAAGCTACGCAATTTATGCTTTTAGAAGTACTTTCTCGATCTCTAAAAATATTACACCCTTTTATGCCTTTCATAACAGAAGAAATTTACCAACAATTGCCAGTTAAGGATAAGAAAAAACTTTTAATGATTGAGGGCTGGCCAAAAAGATAATGTCAACGCTTATTCGCATACTTATATACGTTCTCTTTGGGATTCTGCCCAGCTTAATATGGCTTTTTTATTACCTAAGAAAAGACTTGCATCCTGAACCAAAAAGAGAGATATTAAAGCTTTTCTTTTATGGAGCGGCAATAACTATACCCGTTTTTTTAGTTCAGATAGGACTTTCTAGCATATTAGAACAAATTAAAGTTTCTGGCGTATTTGATGGTTTTCCGGTCATTGCCGACATTATAAAATGGTTTATTGTCATAGCCCTAACCGAAGAATTTTTAAAATATTTTGTTGTAAAACAAGTAATATTAAAAGAATCTACATTAGATGAACCATTAGATATCATGCTTTATATGGTTGTTGTTGCTTTAGGTTTTGCCGCAGTAGAAAATATATTATACTTATTCTCTCCCGTAGATAATTATCTTAATATAAGCAAGGTATTAGAATTAACCATAACCATAAGCTCTATACGTTTCATAGGAGCAACATTTTTACATACCCTATCCTCTGCTTTAGTAGGATACTTTTTGGCCCTGTCATCTACAAGAGCTGGAAAAAGAAGGTTGTTAGTTGCAACAGGAATATTTTTGGCTTCGCTATTGCATGGACTCTATGATTTCTCTATAATAACATTAGCAAGCCCTATGAATTTCATNGTTCCCTTGCTCATNGTCATGGGGTTNGTTATTTTCATGATGTATGACTTTGATGAAATTAAAAAAATAAAAGGAATTTGTAAATTATAAATAAGGCATCGCCGTAATTCATAACCCAAGGTATAAGAATCTATCTGTTATGAATTACGACATGATTTTATTCATTCCATTCATAAAATCAAATGGCAAAAAAACTAAAGTTAAAAAAGGAAGAAAAAGTTGAAAAAATACCTGCCCGCGTAGGCGGGGGAAACGAAGAAACCCAAGATATATTTGATATGGGGGGAGAATTGGTTGTCGATGTTTTTGAAACGGGTTCTGATTTTGTTATTTTAACTGCTATAGCTGGAGCTCAAATAAAAGACTTGGATATAGCAGTAGAAGATGAGATGATGGTAATAAAAGGGAAAAGACAAAACCCCCATGATAATAGTTCTGATAAAAAATATTTTTACCAAGAATGTTATTGGGGACATTTTTCAAGAAAGATAGTATTGCCAGAAAACGTAGATGCAGAATCTGCAGAAGCTGAAATGGATAAAGGGATATTAACTATAAAAATACCTAAAAAAGATAAAAAAGACATAAAAACATCTTAAATTAAAAAAAACCAAAAAGGCACTTTTGTGCCTTTTTGGTTTACTAGTGCCCTCGAGAGGATTCGAACCTCTAAGCCTTGCGGCACTACGTCCTAAGCGTAGCGCGTATGCCAATTCCGCCACGAGGGCATTCTAAACAGGATAAATACACCAATTCCCTGCCTGCCGGCATGCAGGCGCCACGGGAGCATTTTAAAAAATAACCGCATATAATGCGGAATTTATTTTACTTTATTTAAAACAATAAATCAAACAACTCACAAAAATCAGATAATTACGGACTACCGAAAAGAAGATTGCTTACAAGACGGCTTGCAAGGGGGGCTAAGAGACCAACGGCTACCCCGACAACAGCCCATATAAGGGCTTTGTTTGCCTCGGCTATTTTACTTGCCTCACCCCGAGCTGTTAAATATTTAATTCCGGCATAGACGAACATTATAATAATTAATCCATAGAAGATTGTAAGAAGAATATCTGTTATCCTTGTTAAAATAGATCCAACATCAATTGATTGTGCGTTAGCAATAATAGGCAATACCACCAATGAAAGAGTTATGATAGATAAGGAAAATACTTTTTTATTCACCCCGTTAGAAATTTGTTTTGAATCTTGCATAATGTAACACCCCACAAAATACCTAATCATTAGGAATTTCTAACGGGGTTCATCTAAATGAGATTTAAAGCTGAATTTTAAAAAACACATTTTGAACATTTTTAAAAACATTAAAGGCCCAATGTATTTTGCACTATTACCCTCATAAACGATGCCAACACAACTACAGCTATTCCGGCCAACGCCCAGATAACGGCTTTATTCGCTTCAGATACTTTACTTGGGTCCCCTTGAGCTGTTAGATATTTAAAGCCGGCAAGAACAAACATGAAAATAATAAAACCGTCGGCTATAATGTACAAGACGTTTATCACGATAGTTGCAACATTGTTGGTAATACCTTGAAGAGTTTGCGCCATAATAACAGTTGGTAATATTAATAAAACAGCTGAAATAGACGAAATAATTATTTTTTTATTTACTATCTTAGAAATTTGTTTTAAATTTTGCATAATGTTAAGTTTTTAAATTAAAAGGTAGGAGATTACCTATAATACTCCAAATTGCCTTCCTACAACTGCTGTTACCGACCATGCTAATATTATTACGGCTGTTCCCGCTAGCCCCCATACAACAAACTGCCTTGCTTCAGCTACCTTAGTTGGCTCTCCATGAGCTTGCAAAAAATGGAAACCGGCAATAACAAACATGACTATTACAAATGCTATTGCTACCGACCAAAGAATATTTAAAAACACTGAAATAATAACATTAACAACATCTATAAGCGTACCGCTGGCAATACTAGGTACAGCAAATATGATATTAGGTAGTATTGCTAATGAGACAATTGCGGTAAAAACTAATTTTTTATTCATAGAGATACGGATTCCAACTCCGTTAATGGCATTGCCATTAACGGAGTTGGCTTAATCAAGTTAAATAGAAAATATTTAACTGGAAAAAATTACGATTTACTTAGATACCTCCGAGAGTATTTCTTACGACGAATGGGATGCTGAATGCTAACAGTGCTACAATCACTCCTACAATTCCCCAAATAAGGAATTGTCTGGCAGCTGTTATTTGTTCTGGATTTCCTTGAGCTGTTGCAAATCTGAAAGCGGCCAAAATAAACATAACGATGAAGAAAGCAACTGCTATAGGCCACAAAATGCTGAATAATATATCTACTAGGCTATTGATATCAAGTGTCGGAACTGCATTTGGAATGTTTCCTGGGTTAAAGGCCAACATTACAGCTGGCATAGCCAATAATAGTGTTATAGCAGATGATGCGATTAATTTCTTGTTCATTTTGTTTTATTTTATTCTTTTTGTTTTATTAAATTAAATCGACCTTTACTCGTTTAATAATAATCTTATTTTAAAACTTTATCAACTTTGACCCGTTATGATAAATGTCACTAATTGAATCAACCCGGTGCCCGCCAAAGCGATAGCCAACCCTATCACAGCATATAATACGGCTTTCTTTGCGCTTGAAACCCGCTGTTCATTTCCAGCAGAAGTAAGAAAGAGAATGCCAGCCCAAATAAACATTATAACAGCTAACACGCCGACAAGACGAGCAATATATTGCGCTATGTTGGTTATCAGAGTTGGAAAATCATTAACATTACCAAGCGGATTAGGAAGCTGGAGTTGAGCCAAAACTGAATAAGCAAAACCTAAAAAACCAATACATGCTATTAAAAGGATAAAATTCTTCTTCATATTGCAGCGACACTAATTACGAATTACACACTAATTTACTAATACTACTCATATTCGTAAATTCGGGTGTCATTTGTATATTGGAGTCGCCTTTTATTTCACAAATAATAATGCGTAATGATAATCTCCTGCCTGAAATTCTTTTTTAAATGAAAGAGAGAGGGAATCTGCCATTTTCTTAACTTCATCGGGACTTACCATATTCTTTTCTGAATTAAACGAACCTGCTTTAAACCAATCTATCACTAGCAGTTCCCCACCGGATTTTAAGACTCTTTTAGCTTCCTTGATTATAGCACTTTTATTTTCTGCTTGAAATAATACATTAGGAATTAAAACTACATCCAAGGAATTATCCTGTAATGTTGATCCTTTATCAGCTTCTAAGTCAGAAACAATGGTAAAAACATTATTGATTTTTTCTATGGCTAACTTGCCCTTTAAAGCTGATAATTTTTCCTCTTGAATATCTAATGCGTACACCCTGCCCTTCTTCAACCTTTTAGCAAGAGCTAATGCAAAAGCAGCTGAGCCGCAACCAAACTCAGCAGCCAACATATCTTCTTTTAAATTAAGTTCATTTAGGACTTCTTGAACTTTTAAAAAATCTGCCATAATAATCTAATTTAAAGTTTAAATCTCAAAATGCAAAATGATAATATAAAATTATAAATATTATCAAAAATTTGTTTTACAAATTTTTGAGACCTTAATTTTGATTTTTGATATTTGATATTTGAACTATTCAGCTATTCTCCTAAACAAGAGCCAGAAGCAACCTTGTCTCCAGCATCTAACTTCATTATCCTAATTCCCTGGGTTGCTCTGCCAAGCTGAGATATTGAATTTGTAGATGTCCTAATAACCTGTCCTTTTTGAGAAATAACTATGAGGTCTTCTTCTCCTGCTGAATCTGACAATACAAAAGAAAGGACTATGTTGCCTGTTTTTGAAGTGATATTGGCTGTTTTTACTCCAGAACCTCCCCTTCCCTGTATTTTGTATTGAGATATTTCAGTTCTCTTGCCATAGCCATTCTCCATCACAACCAATAAATATTTCTTCGTTTTTTTCTTATTCTGATCTTCTTCTGTATTCATACTCTTTTCAATAATATCCATTCCTATGACTTCATCTCCCTTCTTTAATCTTATTCCTTTTACTCCGGCTGCAGAGCGACCCATAGGCCTTATATCCTTTTCTTTAAATCGTATTGAGTTGCCTTGTTTGGTAACCAATATAATATCATCTTCTCCTGAAGTTTTTACAATTTTCTTTAATAAATCTCCTGTTTCTAATTTTATTGCTATAATTCCGCTCTTTCTGACGTTTTCAAATTCATCTAAGCTTGTTTTCTTTATTCTGCCATTTTTTGTAACCATAACCAAGTATTTTTCATTGCCATTTGTTTCTTGTTTGCCGCCTTTTTGCACCGGCACCAACGACAGCACTTTTTCTCCGTTAGAAAGTTCTAAGAAATTCAAAAGACCTCTGCCCCTGGCAACCCTTGTTCCTTCAGGGATCTCATACACCTGAGTCTGGAAAACCTTTCCAGAATCAGTAAAGAACATTAAATTATCATGAGTTGAAGCTACCAAGAAATGTTCAACAATATCTTCTTGCATTGTTTTCATCCCCATAATCCCTTTGCCTCCTCTCTTTTGAATCTTATAGGTTGCAGGGTTAATTCTTTTGATATATCCGCCCGTAGTCAAAGTAACAATAGTATCTTCCAAAGGAACTAAGTCAATTTCTGATATTTCTCCAAGCTTTTGCTTTATAACTTTAGTTTTCCTTTTATCCCCAAACTTCTCTTTCAATTCTGAAAGCTCATTTTTTATGATACTTCTTATTTTTTCAGGACTCTTCAAAATAGTGGTTAGCTCTTTGATGATATTTAGTATTTCTTTTAATTCATCTTCTATCTTTTTCCTTTCAAGTCCTGCTAATGTCTGCAATTGCATCTGCAATATGGCGATTGCCTGCCTTTCTGTCAGCTTAAACTTTTTTATCAAATTGACTTTTGCATCTTCCCTGTCTTTTGACTTCTTAATTAAAGCTATGACAGCATCAATGTGCTTTAAAGCTATCATCAATCCTTCTAAAATATGGGCTCTTTCTTTGGCTTTTTCCAAATCAAACTTTGTTCTTCGAGTCACAACTTCTATTCTGTGCTTTATGAAGTAATTCAAAACATCAGCAAGTGACAGTATTTCAGGCTGGATTCCATCTACCAATGACAATAAATTCAAGTGGAAGGTTTTTTGCAAGTTGGTAAACTTGTATAACTTATTTAAAACCCTATTTGGGTCGTATCCTTTTTTAATATCAATGATAACACTCATTCCCTGTCTGTCTGAAAGATCTTTAATATCTTTTATTCCTTCTATTTTCTTCTCTGTAACCAAGTTAGCCATTTCTTCCACTAAGCTGGATTTTACAACTTGGTATGGAATTTCAGTTATTATAATTTGGTCAGCTGAATCTTTCTTTTCAACAATTTCAGCTTTTCCTCTCATAATAATAGAACCCTTGCCTTGTGAATAAGTAGCAATCATCTCTTTTTGGTCGTAAATCATTCCCCCGGTAGGAAAATCAGGGCCCTGTACAAATTGGAATAAATCCGAAGTTTCAGCTTTTGGATTTCCCAGCAAATGAATTAATGCATCTGCTAATTCTGTTAAATTATGAGGCGGAATATTAGTAGCCATGCCAACGGCAATACCCAAAGATCCGTTCAATAATAATTGAGGCAAAGGAGAGGGTAGGACAGTCGGCTCTTGCGTTGTCCCATCATAATTGTCTATAAAGTTGACGGTGTCCTTATCAATGTCCCTCAATAACTCTTCCCCTAATTTGGTAAGACGGCACTCTGTATACCTTGGAGCGGCTGCTCCGTCTCCATCAACGGAACCAAAATTTCCCTGTCCATCAACCAACGTATATCTCATGTTAAAATCCTGAGCCATTCTCACTAATGTCTCATAAACAGCAGCATCACCGTGCGGATGGTAGCTTTTCAAAACTTCTCCAACCACCGCCATGGATTTTCTATGCTTTGAAGAAGAACGTAATCCAGTTTGCATCATCGCGTACAAAATACGCCTATGAACTGGCTTTAACCCGTCTCTCACATCAGGAAGAGCTCTGGCCACAATAACCGACATTGCATAATCAATGTATGATTCTTTTAGCTCATCTACTATCTCTCTCTTCTCTATTCTTCCTATGTTATTTATTTTTTTTTCTAATTTTTCCGCCATGTGAATTTTTGAACAGCGTGAATAAATTCATGCCGTAATTTTATAACAGATATATCTTATACATTGAGTTATAAATTACGGCGATGCCGCTATTGTTAATTATTGAGCGAAGCGAATGAAATCACTTCGCAATATAAGCTATGATATACCGAAGGTCCTGAGCCTAATGGGCGAAGGATTTTTCAGATTGTGGCTTATGTTGCGAAGATGCCTTTCGTTCAATTTTATAATTTACAAACTCTTTCCTATTTTTCAAATATTTTACTTGAATCGCTTTCTGAAACAACATTCAATGCATTCATATTGATATCATTAATGCTTGTGTTTGAATTATCTATGTTAAATTCTGGCAGATTAATTGATTTTGTAGATTCCACTATTTTTGAAATATTATTTTTTTCAGATATTACTATAAAAAACCCAACTATTAAAGCAGAAATTATTATAACCGTAAAAAAAATAGCTTTTCTTTGTCTTTCAGGAAGGTCTTGCAACCTGCTTATTGAATTTGAAACCCTATCATAAAAATCCATGTTAACTTTGCTTAAATTTAAACTTCAAATATCAAAATTTAAAATTTAGGTGTCCCGCCGTAGGCGGGACGATTATATCATCAAAATTTGCTTTGCAAATTTTGATACCTTAGCTTTACATTTTGAAATTTACATTTTAATTTTTTAAAACTACTATTTCTGCTTGGCCATCCTTAGGCAATGTGCTTAATTTTACGGTTAATTTGTCAACTGGCTCTACCGAATTCTTCCCCATTGCCTTTAAAAATTTACTTACATCTTCTAATTCAATCTTCAATTTAGGCAGGTTAAAGTGCATTGGAATTATTATTTTCGGATCTATTTGACTTATTATTTTAGGAGCCTCGGCAGAAGAAATAGTATATATCCCACCAACAGGAACCATTAAGATATCCACGGTTCCAATCTTATCTAATTGTTCGTCAGTCAATTGCTTCTGACCCAAATCACCCAAATGGCAAAACTTAATGCCTTCTGCTTCAATAATGTATATGGTATTTTTTCCTCTATCCTTTCCCTCCTCATCATCATGGAATGATGGTATCCCTTGAATAAAGACGCCTTTTATTTCGTATTCTCCTGGCCCTTCTATTAAAAAGGGATTACCCTCGCCTACGCGGGCAGGCTTTACTGCTTTTATATTATTATGATCATGGTGATCATGCGTAACAAGCAAAATATCTCCGCTCAAATTAGGCAGTTTTAATCCAATTTTTTCATCAAAAGGATCTATGACAATATCTGCTTGGTGGTCTTTAGAATTTGAAACTGATACTTGAAAACAGGACTGTCCTGCCCATGTTATTTTAGCCATATTAAAATTTTAGCATTAATTTACTTTGTTTTCAATGACGATCCTGTGAATTAAAAACAAAAGATATTGCAAAAATTTAATAAATGTGTAATATTAACAGAGATATGATAAACGAAAATACAACAATAAAAAAATCCGCTACGCCCTTTAATTCAGGAGCTGAAATTTCTCCATCTCCTTCGGTTGGATCAATCATAGAAGGCAAGGTTGTCGCAAGAGACAGATCTGCTCTTTTTATTGATTTAGGAATCCAGGGAACAGGAATAATTTACGGTAGAGAATTTTACCAAGCAAAAGATGTTATAAAAAACCTGGCAATTGGAGATACTGTTTTTGCAAAAGTCATTGAATTAGAAAATGAAGAAGGATATAGAGAGCTTTCTTTGAGAGACGCCACCCAAGAAATAAACTGGCAAAAACTAAAAGAAATGAAAGAAAAGGAAGAACTTATAAGCGTTAAAATAACTGGCGTTAACAAGGGCGGACTTTTAACTAATATCAACGGATTAGCTGCTTTTTTGCCCGTGTCCCAGCTGTCTTCTGAAAATTACCCAAGAGTTGAAGATGCCGACAAGCAGAAAATTTTAAAAGAACTGCAAAAATTTGTAGGAAAAACAATGGAAGTAAAAATATTAGATCTTTTAGAATCAGAAGGAAAGTTGATATTGTCTGAAAAAGCTAAAACAGATAAGGCATTAAAAGAAATGCTAAAAAATTATAATAAAGGCGATATTATCGAAGGGAAAATAACCGGAATTGCAGATTTTGGAGCTTTCATAAAATTTCCTTTAAGCAAAGAGTCCAAAGAAGAAACTGCATCAGAGATAGAAGGGTTAATCCATATTTCAGAATTAGACTGGCAGCTGGTTCAAAATCCTGCTGAAGTTGTTTCAATAGGAGAGATAGTAAAGGCAAGAATTATAGAAATTAACAACAACCAGGTATTCCTTTCTTTAAAGAACTTAAAAGAAAATCCTTGGGAAGAAATAGAAAAAAAATATAAAAAAGAAGATGAAATAAAGGGGAAAGTCATTTCCTTCAGCCCATTCGGGGCATTTATAGAAGTTTTGCCTAAGATACGAGGACTTTGCCACATTTCAGAATTCAGTTCTCAGAAAGAAATGGAGGATTCACTAAAGATAGGAGAAACGTATACATTCAAGATTTTATCTATAGAACCGAAAGAATACAGAATGAGCCTGCAATTGATAAAATAAAAATCCAAAAGCAAAAACCGGGTCTTCCCCGGTTTTTGCTTGACATAATATATTCTTTATAGTATTATTAAGAGGATTCTATGGGGAATGTTCCTATAGAACAACAGCACATTAATTCTCTAGTTGAGGAGACAGAAATGAGTACTCCAACGCATGTCAACACGTTCGTAACACATCACGAGCCCCACTTAGATGAGATTGCCGGAATATGGGCGATCAGGAAATTTGGAACAGCAATGTTCCCTGGTGCTGACACAGCCAAGATCGTGCCCACAAAGTCAGGAGGTGAAGAATTCAATGGTGCCACCGCAGAAGAACTTGAAAAAGAAGGGTTTTTACTGATCGGTGTGGGCAGAGGCAGGTTCGACGAGCATCCAAACAAAAAGTCAAAAGGAGCAGAGGGAAAATGCTGTTTTGACCTAGTTTTGGAAGCCATAGAACTGCAGGATAATCCTTCATTCTCCCAGATCGCCACATTCGTTCGCAATACAGACCTGAAAGGGATCAGTCAACAATTCGACCTGTCCTACCTGGTCAAAGATATGCATACCAGACATCCCGACGATTTGCAGAGAGTGATCGACTGGACAATGGAGGCATTAGATGCCAAGTACGACCAGCAAGTGAGATTTCTGAAGACCCAGGAAAACCTTCAGAAAGTCATGGAGAAGCATGAAATCTTCAGAAGAGGCAGAGGTCTGATTTTGATGGTCGGAAAGACCGACGACAAGGATTTCAACAAGGCTTGCCGCTCAAAGGGTGCAGCAATTGTTATCCAGCAGTGGAAGAGTGGTAACACCATGATTTTCACCCAAAAAAGCAAACGGGTCAAGATTCACCAGATCGTCGGGAAGATCAGAGCTGAAGAGCGACGACTTTCCGGCCAACCAGAGGATCAAGACGAAGATCTTTTTGCTGAAGGAAACTTGTATGGGTGGTACTATCACAAAGAGGGGCAGATGCTTCTCAACGGTAGCAATACCCATCCTGATACTCCAGCAACCCTGCTGAAGTTGTTTGAGACCGTGGGGATCACCAAGGATAATGTCGAAATTTCTTGATCAGGAATTCATCCTATCGGGAACCGACAAGATCCCAAGCGCCGAGACAACGTTCTCGGCGCTTTTTTATCTATTTTAGCAATTGAATAATATTAAAAATGATGATATATTACCATTATATAAATCATAAAAAATAAATGAAACTTAATCCTTTTTTAAAAAATTTCTTAGCGGTTATATTAATCTTACTTGCCTTAGGTGGAATTTTCAGTTTATTTTATTCTCCTGCGCAGAATAAAACAGAAATATCAATCTCTCAATTGGCATCAGACATAAATCAAGACAAAGTTAAAAAAATAACCGTTTCAGGAAATAGTATAGACATAATCTATCATGACAATACTGAGTCTACTTCTATGAAAGAATCGAATTCAGTTTTGCCTGATCTATTGGTTAGCTTAGGAGCCGATAAAGACAAATTAAAGAATGTTGAAATTTCAGCAAAAGCAGAACAAGAAAGTGTCTGGTCTTGGCTTTTACCAGCTTTAATTTACGGAATTCTGCCGCTTTTATTAATCGGATATTTTATGTGGACAATGATGAGACAGACAAAGTCAGGAGCCATGCAGGTTTTTGATTTTACAAAAGCAAAGGCAAGGATTTTTGGAGCTGAAGGGCATGATAAGCAGAGGATAAATTTTAAAGATGTCGCAGGGTTAAAAGAAGCAAAAGAAGAGCTAATAGAAATAGTAGATTTTTTGAAATTCCCTAAGAAATATCTTGAAATGGGAGCCAAAATACCAAGAGGAGTTTTGCTTTTGGGGCCAGCTGGCGTAGGAAAAACGTTACTGGCAAGAGCTGTAGCTGGAGAAGCCAATGTTCCTTTCTTTTCTATTTCTGGCTCTGAATTCGTTGAAATGTTTGTTGGAGTGGGATCAGCCCGTGTAAGAGATTTGTTTTCAATGGCTAAAAAAGCTTCTCCTTCCATTATTTTTATTGACGAGCTAGATGCAATTGGAAGACATAGGGGAGCTGGAATCGGCGGAGGACACGATGAAAGAGAACAGACCTTGAATATGATTTTAGTTGAAATGGATGGATTTGAAAGAGATTCTGGAGTCATTGTTATGGCAGCTACCAACCGAGGAGATATTTTAGACTCGGCTCTTTTGAGACCTGGCAGATTTGATAGAAAAATTATTTTAGACCCACCAGATATAAATGATAGAGAAGAAGTTCTTAAAATCCATTCAAAAGATAAACCCTTATCAACCAACGTTAAGTTTAAAGAAATAGCCGAAAGAACTCCAGGATTTTCTGGAGCAGACCTAGCTAATCTCGCCAATGAAGCAGCTTTGTTAGCCGCCCGCCACGACAAAAAAGAAATTTCTCAGCACGAGTTTTTAGAAGCTATTGAAAAGGTGCTCCTTGGACCTGAAAGGAAATCACACATATTATCTAAAAAAGAAAAAGAAATTGCAGCCTACCATGAAGCCGGCCACGCCTTAGTTTCAAGCTCAATTCCAGGAACAGAACCTATAAGAAAGATTTCTATTATTTCAAGAGGTATGGCAGGAGGATATACCTTGCAGGTACCTTCTGAAGAAAATAAAATGAGAACAAAAACCCAGTTTATGGCAGAAATTGCTGGCTTATTGGGAGGGTATTGCGCTGAAAGATTGATATTTGGAGAAATGACAACCGGAGCTTCAAATGACTTAGTCAGAGCCTCTGAACTTGCAAGGAGGTTAGTTAAAGAATATGGAATGTCTCCTCTGGGACCTATCGTTTTTGGCGATAAAAACGAAATGGTTTTCTTGGGCAGGGAAATTTCAGAACAGAGAAATTACTCTGAAAAAGTTGCTGGCGAGATTGACAAAGAGGTTGAACAAGTTATAAAATCAGCAGAGAAAAAAGCTTCTGAAATTGTAAAGAGAAGAAGAAGTCTTTTAGAAAAAATTGCCAAAACATTGATTGAAAAAGAAACGATAGAAAGGGAAGAGTTTGAAAAAATTATAGGAATAAAGCATAAAGAAAGCAAAGGAACATAAATTAAACATGCTCCCATAGCTCAACGGCAGAGCACCTCGCTTATATCGAGTAGGTTCCAGGTTCGAATCCTGGTGGGAGCACACTTCACTGCGTTCAGTGTAAACTATATGGACAAAAAACGTGTTGAAAGGTTCAGAAAGATAGTCTGGAACTTTTACAAAAAGAATGGCCGAAGTTTCCCTTGGCGAAAGACTAAAAACCCATATAGAATCTTAGTCTCCGAAATTATGCTTCAGCAAACGCAAGCTGATAGAGTAGTTACATATTATGAAAAGTTTGTTAAAAGGTTTCCTGATTTCAAAACACTTGCTAAAGCAAACTTCCAGCAAATTTATAAACTTTGGCAGGGATTAGGGTATAATCGACGAGCGCTGGCGCTTTGGAGATTAGCCAAAGAAGTTGTGGCAAAATACCAAGGGAAACTACCTAGAGATATTATTGCTTTAGAAAGTTTACCAGGCATTGGACCATATACCGCCAGAGCCGTCAGTATTTTTGCTTATAATAGGCCACTTACTTGCATAGAAACTAATATTAGAAGAGTATACATTCACCATTTCTTTAAAGATGCCGATATTGTAACCGACGAAGAGATTCTGCTGTTACTTGAAAAAGCGTTACCAGAAAAGAAATCTCGCGAATGGCACTGGGCTTTAATGGACTACGGTGCTTATTTAAAAACTAAGATTACTAATCCCAATAGAAAGCACAAAAACTACAGTGTTCAGCCAAAATTCGAAGGTTCGTTGCGACAAATCAGAGGAGCAATTTTAAAAAGCTTATCAAAAGAAAAAATGAGTCTTCAAAAAATCAACAGCCTCAGCAAAGATAAAGAAAAAATAAAAAAAGTTATCGAGGCCTTATTGAGCGAAGGATTTATTGGTTACAAAAATAAAAAGTACTATTTAAGATAAAAGCACTTTAATAAAATAGCTACTAGTGGTACAATACTAGTATGAAGTCAAAGTGGTTCAATTTAAAAGATAAGGCTATTACTCTTCGTAAAAAAGGGTACTCTATAAAAAATATAGAAAGTAAATTAAAAATTCCCCGCTCTACTCTAAGCGGTTGGTTCAAAAACGTAAAACTAACACAAAAACAGAAGGATCAATTATTATTAAACTGGAAAAATGGATTAATTATTGCTCAAAAAAAAGGTGGTCAATGGCATTATGAGCAAGGGCAAAAAAGAAGAGAAAAAATAAGAAGGGAGGTAAAAGAATTCACATCAACAATAAGAATAAACAAACCAATAGGTGAATTAATTTTAGCAACATTTTATTTAGCCGAAGGTAGTAAAACAGAAAATAGCTTTGGAATAGCAAATTCAAATCCTAAAATACTAAAAGGAATTATAAATTTGCTACGTTTCTTGTATATATTAGATGAGTCAAAGTTTCGATGTTCTTTACACCTGAGAAAAGATCAAGAGGAAAAATCTCTAAAGACTTTTTGGTCAAATACTTTAAACATACCAGAATCTAAATTCACCAAATCACAATTTGACAAGAGAACAATAAAGAAGACGTATAGTCATTATAAGGGAGTCTGTGTAGTAAATTATTTTGATATGGCTCTACAAAGGAGGGTTTTATATATAGGGGACACATTATTGGATATTTTTAACGAAAATATGGGCGCGTAGCTCAGTTGGTAGAGCGCTTTTTTGACGTAAAAGAGGTTCACAGGTTCGAATCCTGTCGCGCCCACATTTAACATGAATATTATCTTTATCGTTAGTATATTTGTTAGTCTTTTTTCTTTAGCACTGACTCTCATTGGTATACCAGCGCAAATTGTTAAAAACTATAGAGAAAAGAAATCAGGACAACCATTGCTCACCATTATTATTGCAATTGGTTTTTATATTTCGCAAATAATATTTTTCTTCCTAACTAACGCATATTTACCCCTCATCTCATTTACTGTTGGATTAATAATGTGGAGTATTACACTTGTACAATACTTTATTTATAAAAAATAAATAAGATATGAAGTATTTAATTTTTGATTTTGATGGAGTGCTTGGAGATACCTATAACCCTAGAATGGAAGTTCTGCTGGAAGCTGGTAGGACAAAAGAAGATATTCTCCAACATACTGAACAATATTTTAGCCAATCTAGTCATACTCGAGACTTAAATCTTAACCAAGAATCGATCTTAAAACTACAAGACTGGGTAACCAATTTTGGAACACTATTACACGAGAAAGGCTTTGATTTATTTGATAATTTTATAGAAGAAATAAAAAGGATTTCCGATACAAAAATAGCAGTAGTTTCAAGTGGATCTCATATTTATATCAAACCAAAATTAAAAGAGACTGGCATGCAATTTACCCATATTCTCACATTTGAAGATCATCATTCTAAAGAGGAAAAAGTAGAGGCTATCTGTAAAGATTGGGGCATCTCAGTTCAAGATGCATATTTCTTTACCGATACTATTTCAGATGTAAAAGAGTTAGAAAATATTATGGATAAGAGTAAGATATATGGCTGTGCGTGGGGATATCAAGGTAAGGAAAAACTTTCTACTGTTTTAGATCAAGACCATATTCTTCATAATTTTTCAGATATTCAAAATATATTTAAAAATTAATATGGACCTAAAAATAATTTATGAAGATAACGATGTTTTGGTTATAGATAAGCCTGCTGGGCTTGTCGTTTTCCCTGAAGGATCAATATCAACAAGGCCGGGTCTCGTTGATAAAACAGTTATAGATTATCTAATAGAGCAATATCCAGCATTAAAGACAGTTGGAGAAGCTCCAAGATATGGAGTAGTCCATAGGTTAGACAAAGATACTTCAGGAATATTGTTAGTGGCAAAAAACAATGAGGCCTTGATTTTTTTTCAAAAACAGTTTAAAAATAGAAGGGTAGAAAAGAAATACACAGCCCTTGCAACTGGCATCATAACAGGGGATTCAGGAACCATTGAAACGCTTATTGGAAGGTCTCCTCAAGATCCAAGGAAACAAAAGGCTTATTCTTTAGACGAGTCAAAAATCGGATTGAGAGAAACTGTTTCAAAGTATAAGGTTTTAGAAAGATTTTCCGCCGAAGGCGGATCCGCCTCAGGTGGAGAAAAATACACCCTTTTAGAGATTTCAATAGAAACGGGAAGAAAGCACCAGATACGATGTCACTTAGCTTACATTCATCACCCAATTGCAGGAGACAAACTTTATGGATTTAAAGACTCTCCTTTACCAAAAGGACTAGAAAGGCAATTTCTCCACGCTTCTTATTTGAAAATAGATTTGCCAAACGAAAACAATAAGGAGTTTTTTTCTGACTTACCAGAGAATTTAAAAGAAATATTAAATAAATTAGAGTAATGAAAACAACAATAGAAAAAATAAAATCAGCTCAACTTAATAAGAGTCTGCCACAAATAAGACCTGGGGATACTCTTAAATTACACCAAAAAATAAAAGAGGGAAACAAAGAAAGAATACAAATTTTCGAAGGCATCGTGATTGCTAGAAAACATGGTAAAGGAATTAATGCTACAATAACCGTAAGAAAAGTAGTTGATGGAGTTGGCGTAGAAAGAATTTTCCCAATTCATTCTCCATCCATAGCCAAAATAGAGGTGGTACGATCAGGAAAGGTAAGGAGAGCAAAACTTTATTTCTTACGAGAAGCAAAAGGAAAAAAATCAAAGCTTAAGAAAAAAGAATTTTCTATGGCAGTAGCGGAGCCTGTTGCAGAAGAGGTTGTAGAAGAAGCTCAAGAACCAGCAGAAATTGTAGAACCAACACCAGCACCAATTCCAACTGAAGAAACAAAATAGGATATTAGAAATATAACTATTGGTATACGCTTTCACTTTGAGGTATAATGTATCAATATGAGACCTCAAAATAAAAATAGTACAATTTGGTCATCAAATTTGGCATATGCCATAGGCCTTATTACAACAGATGGTAATCTATCTAAAGACAATCGCCACATAAGCCTGACATCAAAAGATAAAGAGCAAATAGAGAATTTTAAACTTTGTTTGGGTCTTACCAATAAAATTGGAAGAAAAGCTAGAGGAGGAGAATTGGAGAAGAAATATTATTTATTGCAGTTTGGAGACGTACATTTTTATCAATTTTTAAAAAGTATCGGTCTTAAACCAAACAAGTCAAAAATTCTATCAGATCTGAAAATACCCAAAAAGTATTTTTTCGATTTTTTACGAGGACATTTTGACGGAGATGGTACATCTTATTCATATTGGGATAAAAGATGGAGGTCAAGTTTTATGTTTTACACAGTTTTTATATCAGCAAGTAAGAATCATATTTTGTGGTTGAAAAGAACAATTGAAAAAAATATTAAGATAAAAGGACATCTTACAAAAAGTGTTAATAGTTCAACTTATCACCTAAAGTACGCAAAAACAGAATCATTGAAATTATTACCTGAAATCTACTATAATAAAGACCTGATATGTTTGACAAGGAAACGCTTAAAAATAGAAGAAGTTTTACTTAAAAATAGCGTAAAATCAGCGCGGGTGTTGTAATGGTAGCCAAGCACGCTTGAGGTGCGTGTGCCGCAAGGCGTGGAGGTTCGAATCCTCTCCCGCGCACCCGTATAATTAATTTTAGAGGACGCTTAGCTCAGTGGCTAGAGCATCCCGTTTACACCGGGGAGGTCGGGGGTTCGAATCCCTCAGCGTCCACACATTCGTTTTATTGCATAAAACTCATTTCTAGACTAATAAGCCCGAGTGGCGAAATGGCATACGCACATCACTTAAGATGATGCGCCGCAAGGCATGTGGGTTCGACTCCCACCTCGGGCACACTTCGTCATTTTATTCCTTAGCGTAAACTACTTCGTCAAACTTAGTACAAGCAATCAACCAAAAACCCGCTGTTAGGCGGGTTTTTGGTTAATTTTTAGCTCTCTAAAATTTCGATGTTTAATAGTTTGGCTCCGAATATTTTAGCCTCTGATTTATCAGCCATCCAAATATCAGCTTGATATTTTCCCTTTCTTGGATGCATTCTATCTTCTACGGTGAAAATTTTGTCACCATATATTTCAGGTATCCTAATCTTTGTACCGAAAGGTAAAAGGTTATTAGCAATAATTCCATTCTCTACATACTTTCCAGAAGCTGTAATAAATGGGGTATCGTCGGTTTCTTCAGGAGAACTTGTATAAGCAGTAACAACCATTTTTACGGTCTTAATGACTCCATAAGAACCCCTAACTACCCTGCAAAAATTTAAGTTACCATTTGAATCAGCATTTGTTATTTCAGGCATTGATATTCCGTATAATATAATTCCTAATAAAGAGCTAACCACCATAGATCTTATAAATAATGATTTACTCATATAAAATAGATTTATCCAGCTAGATAGTCGCGTTTTTACAGGTTTTCTGCAAAGCGCATTTAACTGGGTAAATTATTGTATTAAAAAACCCCCTCTCGGGAGTTATACATCAATAATAGCACAGGAAAGACCCCATGTCAATAGCTATACAATAAACCTGCAAATGTGTCAATATACCCTTTTCGGGCCCTATTTTAACAGCAGAGATGGCAAGAAACAATTAATCTGTAATAGAAATCCACGGACTTAGGCCCGTGGATTTCTATTTTGAGCCAGATAGTGTTCTGCCTGCTGATAGGCAGGGATGACGTCGCAGATTCTGAGAGTATCGAAGGGCTGAAGTCCTAAGCGGTGAAGGATTCTTTATACCCAATTGTATTTCTTAGGATCAAATCCCTCTCCACAGGTAGTTTCTAAAAGCGCAGTAAAGATTTGATAGGGATCTAAATTCGCTGCTGGTCGGCGATCTTCTAAGTATCCCTTGCCCTCGTTAGA
>JGI1358J11329_10000196_pt1 | contig 54785 bp, 59 predicted proteins | sample Subgroupgradi54m_FD_11329 | JGI IMG/M metagenome (IMG submission 11329)
ATACTGGGAGACCGAACCGGATCGATCTTGTCGCTCGGGAACGCCTCCCGAATGGCGGGGAGCCACTGATTGACGGTGTCGCAGCCGATCCCGGCGAAGACGATCTTTATCGTTTGACCACTCACTGTTTCAACCTCCTTGTTGTAAAACCGATCCTACCATAAGGTATTCCAAATAACAAACACCCCAATGAGCACGGGCCCAACGGGGTGTTTCACTATCCTTTAATTCTTATAACACAACATTCAAAATCTTATCTTGCACGAATACTTTTTTCTTCGGCTCTTTACCTTCCATCCATTTTTTCACCGCATCGCGCTCATACGCAATCTTCTCTACTTCCTCTTGCGTGAGCCCCACCGGCAACTCAAATCGATCGCGGACTTTACCGTTGATCTGTATGACAAACGAAATGCTGTCGGACTTGGCAAGTGCCGCATCGAAGCTCGGCCACTGTGCAAGAAAGATTGATTCGGGCTTGCCCATCTGATGCCACAATTCCTCGGTGATGTGCGGCGCAAAGGGCGCAAGAAGAATCAGGAATGATGAATACTGAATCATGGATATCGACGGCGTCGCTTCTAACGCGTTGAGTAAGATCATCAGTTGCGATACCGCGGTGTTGAACCGAAAGCCATTAATATCATCCGTTACTTTTTTAATCGTTTGATGCAAGAGGCGATCAATATCGTTTGTCATCGCGAGGCCTTTAGGCCGTGGCGATCCAGAACCGTTTTCTGGATTGTTTCGCTGCGGCTCACAATGACGAGTGCCCAAATTCCACACGCGATCCAAGAACCGACGCATCCCGCGCACACCATCCGTGCTCCACGCAATCGATTGCGTAAACGGCCCCATAAACATTTCATACAACCGTAAACTATCGGCACCGTACTGCCGAATAACATCATCGGGGTTAATCACATTGTTCCAACGCTTACTCATCTTGCGCCCGTCTTCGGCCAAAATCAGCCCCACATTCACCAAGCGTTTGAATGGTTCAATGGTCGACACGGCCCCAATATCAAATAAAAACTTATGCCAGAACCGTGCGTATAACAAATGCCGTGTCGCGTGTTCAGCGCCACCAACATACAAATCGACCGGCATCCATTTTTTAAACTCGTCGGCGTATTTGGAAATTGGAAATTGGAAATTGGAAATTCCTCGCATGATATATGCAAGGTAGTACCACGAAGAGCCAGCCCATTGGGGCATGGTATTAGTTTCACGCTTCGCACTTGCCCCACACCGAGGGCACGGGATGTTCACCCACTCCGCAATTCCCGCCAGCGGCGACTCGCCCGTACCCGTGGGTTCGTAGCGCTCTACCATGGGCAGTGTCAGAGGCAGATCCTTCTCGTTGAGTGCCACCGTGCCAATACCTTCTATCGCGCGCCAGATCTCTGGTTCTTGAATGTTACAAAAATGATCCGCTTCAGGAACGACGGTGATGGTTTGAGATGCCCCGAGCATCTGCCGAAGATGATCGATATCTTCAGCGCGAATGATCGGGTGCATTGCATCTGCAAGGATCACAACCTCGCCCGCATTTGTTTTGATCTTCTCATACTCAAATTTCCAATCAGTACTCTTTTCTACGTGAGGACGAGCGTGATCGTTAAATATTGCTGTGACAACGGGATCCACAAATATCGATCGGCGAACAAGTGTAGAGATTTTTTCCAAGAGCTTCATCATGACAATCCCACCAAGACTATGACCAACCAAGATCGTATCCGGCGTGATTTCAATATTGCTCAAAATATATTCCACTTGCTCGTCGATATTCGGTGCACTCGCATTGGGAAGATCGGGGCTAAACACGGTGTGTCCGGCGAGTTCAAGCTCCGCTTTGAGCCACGCTTGATACACGCCCGTTCCACTCCCACTGATCCCGTGAATCAAAATGTACCGGTACTTTTTCTTTTTACAGTCGTCGCAACGAATCATCGGGATCGGCTCTCCCCAGTACCGCTGACGGCTAAATACCCAATCGCGCATTTTGTAGTTCACTTTTTTCTGAGCGAGTTTATTTTTTTCAAGATACTCAATAATTTCAGCATGACACTCATCGGCAACTCTCCCACTGAACTCACGCGGCTCTGTTAATACTCCATGGAGCGTATCCGTATAACAATAGTCTAAGTCTTCTACCTTCTTGCGCTCTACAGGGTCGCTTGGAAAAAGTACGGGCTTGAGACAAATTCCGTATTTTTTGGCAAATGCAAAATCACGCTCATCATGCGCAGAGCACTTCACCATTCCCGTCCCGTATTGTGCGAGTGCATAACTAGAAACCCAGATGGGAAGCTCACCATTGCCCACGGGATCAACAATATATCGACCCGTGAACATGCCCTCCATTTCACCAATAGCATACCCGCCCTCTTGTCGTTTCTGAATTAGCGTCTGACAAAATTCAAAAATTTGCTCTTTATTGCCTACCCCTTCAAGTAACTGGGGAAGCAGTGGGTGATCCGGTGCGATCACCACAAATGTGTCGGCGGTGAATGGTTCAAAGTGCGAGTTAAATGTTTGGATAACAATGTCGGAATCTTTCACCCTGGCACTAAAGAGCATCCCTTCGCTCCTGCCAATCCAATTGCGTTGCTGGATTTTAATCGACTCTTCCCAATCAAGCATATCTGCGCCGGCTGGCGGATCGAGGTCTTCGAGCAACCGATCGGCATATCTCGTCATCCGCAATTTCCATTGGCGCATCTTTTTTTGTTCAATAACACTCCCACACCGCTCGCACTTACCGTCATCCAAGTCTTCGTTGGCCAACCCCGTCTTACACGACGGACACCAGTTGATCGGCTCATCAGCCTCGTAGGCAAGTCCGTGTTCAAACAATTTTAAAAATATCCATTGTGTCCAACGGTAATACGCAGGGTCTGTGGTATTCACTTCGCGATCCCAATCGTAGGTAAACCCGATTTTCCCCAACTGCTCTTTAAACACCTTGATGTTTTCTTCCACGGCCTTGGCCGGATGCACCTTATTTTTAATGGCATAATTTTCTGCGGGCAATCCAAAGGCATCCCAGCCCATGGGGTGGAGCACACTCTTGCCTTGGAGCATCTTCATGCGCGCTATAACATCGGTCGCAATGTAGCCCTTGGGGTGGCCGACATGGAGTCCCGAACCGGATGGGTAAGGAAACATGTCCAAAATATATTCTTTTTCTGCCCGATCGTACCGCCGATAGAGGCCCTCCTTCTCCCATTGTTCTTGCCATTTCTTCTCGATTTCGGCGTGATCAAAATTTTGCCTTTCTTGGGTCATAAAAATGTTGGAAAACATCATTTTTTTGCTCAACTCATATATTTTTCGACTTACTGTAGCATACACCCAAATAGTTTTATGCACAAGATAACCTTGACAAAACAACCTCCCTTGTGGCACAATACGTCTAATCTATGACTGTTCAAACAACACAGTAAGAACAGGATCTCTGCAAAAACCACCCCATGAGTCACTCTAGGGTGGTTTCGGCGTTTAAGATCATTAACGACAATTCCTACGTCTCGATCCATCAAATCGCTTGCATTACGAACATTACTCTCCTTGATCCACGCTGTAACCAGTGGCTTTGTATTATTGCGTTCTCTGACCATGGTTGGAGTGCGTATCCTCACACCGGCGTTCCGCCACACGGTCGTACCCGTGGTCGTCCTCCTCCGGGGCCTTGCAAAACGCATCCAGACAAATCTCAAAAACAACACGCCATGGACATCATTGTGGAATCCCAAACGACTCGCTCTCCAATCGATGGTCGTGGCTGTTGCCTTAGTCGGGAGCCGTACCACGCTCTTTGCATCGGATACCACGACCCCCACCGCGGACCATAGTATTCTCTCTCGAATCCTGCGACCCGAACCTGAGCCTGAACTCATCGAAGATTCAACATTGCCCATTCTTCAACCCGCCGGACGTTCCGAAACCCAGAACCTTACCGCTGTGGACCCCGAAATTCTCGACCTGTTTGTGTACGATGAAGAAACGATAGAAGAAGGAGGGTCGGAAACAGCAATCGGTACGGACGTTACCGGCGTTGAGAGCCCCGTCATTCTCCCCGGCAATTCTAATAGTGTCACCCCGCGCCGCTCGACGATTACAGAATACACGATTAAAGAAGGGGATGTGGTGAGCAGTATTGCTCAAACGTTTGGTATATCCATTACGACGATTCTTTGGGAGAACAACCTTACGGCCTATAGCGTGATTAAACCCGGACAAACGCTCAAGATTCTTCCATTTTCAGGAGTAACCTACATAGTCAAAAACGGCGATACCCTTGCGCGGATTGCTCAAAAAACAAATGCTGATGTTGACCAAATCCGCACGACGAATAACCTCACCGACGAAAAACTGGTTGCGGGTGGAACGCTGATGATCCCCAATGGCCACGCTATTGCTTCCATATCACCCACGAGGCGCATCCAGAATCAACAAACCGCAACGATTGATGTTCCCACACCCGGAAACTTAAGTGTTTCTAATATCATCGGGCTGGTGTGGCCGACAGTTTCACGCCACATCAACCAATACTTTGGCCGCCGACATACGGGAGTGGATATTAAAGGAACGATCGGGACCCCCATCTATGCCGCACAAGATGGTGATGTGGCGCTTGCAGGGTGGAACCGCGGAGGATATGGCCAACAAGTAGTGCTCAAACACGATGGTGGAATTCTCACCCGATATGCCCACATGAGTAAAATTATTGCCAAACCCGGTGAAAGTGTCGTCAAAGGGCAAGTGATTGGGCTCGTGGGTTCCACGGGACGTTCTACGGGTCCACATCTCCACTTCGAAGTCATCAAAAACGGAGGACGGTTAAATCCGCTCAACTCCTACAAGTAAACCATGGATCACAAAAACAACATTAAATAACCTCCGAAATACTCGGGGGTTATTTTGTTCCCTGTTCCATGATCCATAAGTGTTACTCACCGCAACTGTTCCTGCAACCGTGGTCGATACTGGAGCGCCTCTGCAACGTGCCCAAGAGAGACGCTTTCAGACCCCTCGAGGTCTGCAATAGTCCGGCTCACTTTAAGGATACGCATATACGATCGTGCCGAAAGATGGTACCGATCCACGGCTTGTGAAAGCATCGATCGCGTCGCATCATCCAGTGTGCACCACTTTCGAATATGTTCATTGCTCATCTCGGCATTCGTGATAATGCCACCAGGGCCAAATCGTTCGTGTTGGACAGCGCGAGCAGTACGAATACGATCACGAATGACCGCGCTCTTTACTCCCGAGGGCGCGACATCCATAAGTCTGTCCGTTTCTACGGCGGGAACGTCGATCACAATATCAATACGATCGATCAATGGCCCTGATAACTTCTTTTGATACTTGAGAATTTGAGAGGCAGAGCAAATACACGGCTTCTGGTGCGTACCCGAAAACCCGCACGGGCACGGATTGGCACTGGCAACAAACATAAACTTGGCGGGGAATTGTACGCTCCCCAGGGCGCGTGCGATCGTGACAATCCCATCTTCGAGCGGCTGCCGAAGCGCCTCTAACACATCACGGCCAAATTCTGGAAGTTCATCCAAAAAAAGGACACCGCGATGTGCGAGTGTTATCTCCCCTGGCCGTGGATTGGTTCCACCACCGACCAAGGCAATATCCGACGATGTATGATGCGGGCTCCGAAAGGGCCGCAAAAATGAAGCCGGGATGCCACGTACGAGTAACCCCGCAACACTATAAATTCGAATAACATCGATGAATTCATCGCGGCTCATGGGTGGGAGGATTGAAACCAGGGAGCGCGCAAGCATGGTTTTGCCCGATCCCGGTGGACCAGTCATGAGGATATTATGGCTCCCAGCCGCAGCGATTTCCAAGGCCCTCTTTGCCGATTCCTGTCCGCGTATATACGCCATGTCTGTCGTGTGACTGATCGTCGCATCCAACTCCATCTGCGTCAGGGGCACGCTCTCTAATAAACGTTCTCCCCGGAGATGCGCAATGAGGTCCAGGAGCGTCCGCGGAGCAAGTACACAAATCCCTTCAACAAGCGCCGCCTCTGCGGCATTTTCTGGGGGGACGACGACATGGGTGTACCCACGCTCACGGGCACACAGCGCAATCGCGATAATTCCATCCACACTTCGCAATGTCCCATCCAATCCCAATTCCCCGCACACAATCCATGTAGGAGGAATCACCAGCAATGCTTCGTCGGCGGCCGAAAGAATCCCGAGCGCAATCGGTAAATCAAATCGTGGCCCTTCTTTTTTGAGATCCGCCGGAGCCAAATTAATAGTGACCCGTTGCCGAGGAAACGGGAGGTCGCTATTTTTCAGTGCCGATCGAACACGCTCGCGCGCTTCTTGGACCGCGGTATCCGCAAGCCCCACGATCGTCACCGCTCCCAAGCCCGGGCTTACATCCACTTCGACGGCAACGGGGATCGCTTCAATCCCCTTCACCGTCGCTGTCCACAAACGAGAAGGCATATGATCTGACGAGATTATGTCGACCCCACGTCCTTTGAGGGTCGACGAGAAATTATTAGTTTATTGATTTATTAATTTTATTCTTACCCAATACATTCGTAAACAAATAAATTACTCCGGCAATAATCATCATGTCCGCAATATTAAACCAGAACGCCCCCCACGGAAAACGGACAATCCAATAATCCCACACGCCGCCATAGATCCATCGATCAAAACAATTATTCGCGCCCGCCAGCACGATCGCTAAACCGGCAAGAGCACGCTTGTCGTGCGCACGCATCCAGAGGATGGTCTGAATAAGCACGATGACAATAATCGTACCAGCGGCAGTGTCCAAAAAAAGAGAATGAGAGAGAAACCAAAACAATGGTTGAAGATGTTTAGGCCAATCAAAAAAACTTCCGATCCCTAATTCGCGCGCTTGCGAAAAAGATTCAGAAGTTATTGATGTGCGGATCCATCGATCCACGACAGAGAGTGCGATGATGATGAACGCGAGGTACACACTTCATCCACGGGAAAATTGTTCTTTGCAGTGCACGCAGGAACTGGATTCGGGCCGGGCGAGTAATCGTGGGAGTGGAATTTCTTTTTTACAATATTTGCATGTTCCGTACGTACCATCATCGATCCGCGCTAATGCGTTTTTGACATCACGCAATTCCCGATCCAGATCTTGCTCAAGAGATAAGTTGTCGCCATAAAGGGCGACCTCGGCAGCATTCTCATCTTCTTTATCACCAAACGAAGGGAAGTCGGATTCTTGGGCGCCGGTCGCACTCCCCCGACGACCAAGCTCTTTGAGCTCGTCTTCTAAGCGAGTTTTTTCCTCGTTAAGTTTCTGTGTAATGGTTGTGAGTGTTTTGGAATCCATAGGGAAAAGGAGTCATTGCACGGATAGCGTAGCATACCAGTGGCATGGGAAGCAAGATGGATTTTTGTAATTGAAAAGGCGCGGGGTTAACCCCCGCGCCTTGACTGAGTCAAGGAAAGTCTCGGGGTCCCGCGCCATCTTCTGCGCTTCTGCATCACGGCCCCCGAATAAACGGGAGAGGTAATGATCCTGAAGCTCAGAAGTGTGTGCAACTCGCTTACCAACGAAAGCGAGAGGATGTTCGTCTGCCATTCTGGTGGTCAAGTATCGCGCTGGACCGAAGTCCTAAGCATCGACATCAACCAAATTTTATTTTTGTTTTTTTAGTGGCCGGTTGGTCGGCCATCGAACAGCAGAGGACCACAGCGGGGGATCTTCTCCTCCACTCTGGTCCTCTTCTGTCTGCTGTCCAAGGTGCTTCCAAACTTCACCATGGATATAGTATAGCACAATTTTTGCATTCCATCAATCCCACCGTCACCATGCGTCAAGCACCGTATCAAAAAAGAAAAATACGCTCGCTGGGCCCTTGGGGTGCACAACACGGCATCCAAAAGAGCCCAGCGAGAAATTCCGAACAATGTCCGTACACAATGCCAAAAACTTTTTAGCGGTTCAACAAAATCGCATGTTGCGACTTTCCAACCGCCACATTGGTGACCACGCGTTGAGGGGTTGTGATACCCGGACCATCGTAAAAACCATACATCTCGCGATCACTCCACCATCGATGCGCGCCGTAGACCATAAAGTTGTCCCCAGCAATCTTAGTGGTATCGTCAGTGGGATCTATCCACAGCGTGTACCGCCTGGGATCAGCCGGGATACACCCCGTAGGCGACACGATCCAATGGATTGTTTGATCCGTATGCGCTTCCAAGATAAGGGCAAGGCTTGCCGTTAAACAAAACCCATCGGGGGGTGGAGCAGGGCGATACACAACAACGATCGTTGCGGTGATCCCACCACGACCATCGCGCACGGTGTGATAGAGGATGGCATTGCCAGGTGATGACACTGTGACAATTGTCCCATCCAGTTGGGCATGCGCATCAGCGGGCAGTACTCGGTGCAACGACCACGCATGGAATAACGGATCTCCATCGGGGTCAACCGCTTGCTCCACACTCGTCAAGTCTATCGAAGACTCAAATGTTTTGAGCGTGACCAGTTGTGGCGTGTCGTCATGTGGCGCGTGATTGCGGTGATCCATGTACTGCGACAAGAATGTATGGTAACGACAAATCATTGTTGGGTGCCGAAGAATGAGTTGGTGATCCAACCCATTATTGTATGACACGCGATCTACTACACCCGAATCGGTCCATCCAAAAAATGGATCCGTACTCCCCTTCTGCCACCCATGGAGATCTTTGGGGAGCGCGCTCTCGGTTGCTACTGCTCCATCAGAATCTTCGTGCTCAACAAGTCCGGTGGGCTGTCGCCAAATCTGTCGTGCCTGTTCGTACTCGGGATCCGGAAATGGAATATCACCCGTGCCACCGGCAACGTGTGTAACACTCGCATCCTGACGATGCGCATCATCGTGTTGGTTGAATGCGGTGAGCGTGGAATTGCGATTCGGAAATAAAATTTCACCATTGGAATCTTTCCACCATTCATCGTAGACCAAACTCGCAAGCCCGTCGGAAGGAGGAACGCAACCGTAGTGAAGCAGTGGCCATGCCTCTTGTGGCATTGCCCGCTCCAAGAAAAAATTGAGATCGAAATACCGACCCTTGAGCGCCGTCGCAATCGATGATCCATGATGCGGCGTACCGATCGTTACGAGCGCTTCCACTCCGTTGAGCATGTTCTGAAGATATCGCCCAACTATTCCTCCCATGCTATACCCAAAAATTATCACGCGACGACTCTTGGTAAGTACTGAAGATGTAAGGAGGCTGGTAAGCTTTGTAGCAACTTCTTTGGGTGTACGCGTGGTCGGGTATGCGAACCGATAGAAGGCAAACGAACGCTCAAGGTCATGGAGATTGTCGGCGATCCCGTTTGGGCTTGTCGCATCAATACCCGCAAACCAATTCCATCGCGCAAGCGCTTGGGGGATGGTTTGCCCCGCTGCACAAAACTCACTCTTAAAATCAATCCCCGATATGAGGAATACAAGAATGCGATCATCGAGTTGTAGGTTGGGATTGAGTGGTTCAATCGCGTATCCATCGTCGCTGGAAACCAAGTTCTGAAAACTCACGGGCACAAACGTTCGACGAACATTTCCCAGTTGCGTCATCCATGACCGCGCCCATGCGATCGGTCCTTTTGCCGCAGCTCCCGCTGTACGCGAGGTTGCCTCCTGAGTAAATGCGTGGTAGTCGAAGGTGGTCGTCTGTCCTGTTTTCAAATCATAGACCACGGCGTTTTTGACAAGTATATCAGCAGTGGGGCTCTCTCCAACATCAACTGATAAGGTAATCGGGAGTGGGGCATCCGTGAGCAGATGTGTTGCCGCCTCTTCAATGTCGATCTGACGTGTTCCGTCGATAGGGTTGTTGGCAATGCGATATCCAAATGCCGGCAACGGTGTACGGAAGGATACAGGCAAAGCCGGTAAGGTAGATCGCACACCAAATGCGTTGAGGTTGAACGACTCAAACCCTGTACGAATTTCTTGATTCATTGTTGCCGACACCGACGGGATCACGGCAATACTCTGTGTGATTCGATCGCTACTCAAACCGTCTGTACATGAGTGCTCAACGCTCATCTCTTGTGCAGCCATCGTAACAACAACGCTCCGGCCCACACTAAAGATCAACTCCGTACCAGAAGAAAATACTTTCCACGTTGAGGAAAGCTCTTCGTCGCCCGGGTCGTCGTCCACCGCATTACTTTCAAAGGTGAGTGTTGTGCCTTGGGTGGCAGCACGGGGGATACCAGCGATGCGTGCATGGGGAGGAAAATTCGAGTTGGGTAGCACTATTGGAGCCATGGTCGTGGGAGAAATCAACGCATATGAATCGGTGTGGTTCAGGAGAACCTCAGGCAACTGCTGACCTTCCAGAGCGACGGGTTGCCATTGTATCGATGATTGACCGGGAGAGCGGATCAGAATTGCCGATACTCCCATGAGTCGTCGAACACGCTCGGCGTCGTCGACGGGCGGCCGGAAAAAGCGAACAAGCGAAATCCCCCGCGGAATCGATCGGACCAATTCCGATGCACTCCACGGTACGCCGCTGACAACAACCGTTTGAGTACGCGATGCAAACACCACGTACGATTCATTGCCGCGGACAGTGTATGCTCGAGCTTCGGGAGACTCAGCCATGACGACATGCCAACGATCTCCTGCACTAACGACAATGAACCGCGCATCGATGAGTCGACAAACATCATCGAGCGTACCGAGGTTTGGCACTCGCAGCGGAACGCCAATAACTGATACGCCCTTCGTGATTGCGATGGATGCGGTGGTTACGGTTGAAGGCGCTGCTTGCGTAGTCCCGACCAACAACAAAACTGTTACGAAACGAACCAATATGTGAATGTGCATGATCCATCCTCTCCATAGTGACATGACGATATGGTGCGTATACGTAGTATACATAATCCCCAGGCTTTAAGCCTGGGGATTATGTATACATCTGTTGAAATGTTTATGCGGTATGCCCAACGCCCACCGTGGGACTCGAGGAATGATCACCAACGAGCACGTTCCGATATCGCTCAATGGTGGCAAGCGCAATCATGTTCCAATTATACCAACGTTCAATCATGTCACGATTGGCACGACCCTGCGCCTTCGATGCATCCGATCGATTCATCACAAACTTGAGCACACGGACGAGATCGTTCACATCGGTCGAATGGAACCAAAAATCGGGATTGGTCATGACTTCACGGTTTTCGACAATGTCACTAACCACGACGGGTTTAGCATAACTCATCGCCTCTAAGAGGCTGAGCGACAACCCTTCGGATTGCGAAGGCTGTACGACCACCGATGCACCGCGGAACAAGGCATCGAGTTCTTTCCCAACCCGTTGTCCAACAAAAATAATATTGGCGTTAGAACCGGCCAGACCATTTAACTGTTGTACGTATTGATTCGTATGATACCCTTCGCCGACAATAACGAGCGGTACCTTCGTACGCAGGGCCTTCCACGCGGCAATCAATGTGTGTACGCCTTTGTGCGGAATCAAGCGACCGACATAGAGAATGTACCCAGAACGGGCAATACCCAAGCGCTCTTGAATCGGCCGGATATTCGTGCGCCCCTCTACCACAGTTGCGCCGTTGGGGATCATTGTGGTAGCGCGTCGATACACGGCCCACACATGGCGCTCCAGTTCTTTCGAAATCACAATAAGTTCATCGGCAAATCGGCAAGCAACCCACTCACCAATTCGTAACGATGTGCGCGCAAACCATCCCCATTTTTGATGATAGTAATCCGGAGAATGATACGTAACCACAACGCGCATCCCCGGAATCAACCGGATGAACGGAGTGAGTAACGCAGGTCCAATTCCATGGAGGTGAATAATATCAACGTGTTCAATAATACTCGCATGGAGTATGGCCAAAAAAGTATGGGTGATTGCATCCAAATGTTTGGTGCGGATTGACGGTAGCGGCCGGAGTTCAACACCCTTGTACGTTGATTGCTTACGAGGGGTATACCACCGACGGGTATATACGAGCACCCGAAGCCCTTGTCGGACCAATCGGGTGGACAATTCCTCGACATGGCGTTCCACCCCGCCCGAGGCGGCGGGAATACCCTTTGATCCAATCATGGCAATGACGAGGGTTTGTTTCATAAGAAGGCAATATTCTCACAAATTTAACTAAAAATCATATCATATTTTAGCGATTCTGTCAAGAGGGCCGCGGAAGACTAAAAAACACCCGCCGGTTGGGCGGGTGCGTTCACAAATCCTATCTAACTTTTTATATTATCGCAGTAAGTATTTACGTTTTCCTCCAGTTGAATCCGAAAGATCGGTGTAATCATCAGCAGCCTCGATCAGTCGCGCTGATGTGGTCTCCTTAAACCCAAGCACTTCGACAAGATGGCCATGGTATTGAAGATACTCTACAAGCGGAACAAAGTCTCCGTCACCCGTAACGAGCACAATCACGTCGAGCTTCGGGCTCATCTTAATCACGTCCACCACCATGCCCGCGTCCCAATCCCCTTTTTTGGTGCCACCCAAAAATACTTGCAAGTCTTTCATCCGAACTTCAAATCCTTGATTATCCAATGCCTCAAAAAACTTCTGCTCTTCTTGGCTCTTGGATTTAATCACATAGGCAATGGCGCGCACCAATTTACGACCCACCACAGCGGCCTTCAGGACTTCTTTAAAATTCACTTTTGCGTTGTACAAATTCTTTGCCGAATGGTACATGTTGCCCACGTCGACAAACACTGCGACGCGCTGTTCTGGATGTTTGACCATAGTCGTTATGCAACTTCGCTCTTAGTGTCCGCTTTGATCAATTCATCAATGGGTTCTTCAGCAATGACCTCATCGACCAATTTGGCCGGGTCGGTGTCTTGGGGGATGCGCGAAATCTTGAGTTTCAAGCGCTTAACGAGCGACTCAAATCGTTCCACGCTTTCGCGTTCCAAATATCGGAGGAGTTTCCGGCGCGTCATGACCTTTTTTAACAGTCCCCGGCGAGACGAAAAATCTTTTTTATGAAGTTTAAGGTGATCTGTGAGTTCGCGGATTTCTTCAGAAAGGATTGCGATCTGGACTTCGCTCGACCCTGTATCATTGGGGTGGGTCTTGAACTTTTGGATCACTTTATCTTTGAGCTTCTTATCGAGCATACGCGTATTGAGGTGATAGGTTCTAGGAGCTAGGGACTAGACGAAAATCGACTAGAACCTATCACCTATCACCTAGAACCTTCTCAATTATCGTTTCTCCGAGCAACGTCCGTGCTCACGGGCGCTTCCAAGAGAACGAAAATAAATAATATCTATACTCTACAACCATTGCGGTCAAAAGTCAATGGACGTACAATAGACATACTCCAAATACATTCCACCCTAAACAATCAGCCGGGGATCCTAATACTACAAATACTAAAAGTATTTATTCGAGGTATTTGCCTGCCTGCCGGTAGGCAGGGGTAACAATCTGTGGTATTGGGATTATAATTCTATGTCTTCACTTGCTCAACTTAAACAGCAATTCCTCGAATACCTCTCGGTCGAAAAAAACCGTCGTCAACAAACAATCCGGACCTATACATACTACCTGGATCGATTCACGGCTTGGGGACTTGAACACGGAATTAATACGCCCAAACAGGTAACCGGCCCGATCGTGCACAATTACCGTGTTTGGCTCAAACGTCGGACCAGCCGATCTGGTGAAGAGTTGTCGGTAAACACTCTCAATTACCACATGATTGCCTTACGGGCGTTTTTAAAATACCTCTCTAAGCTTGATATTCCGTCGCTGCCTGCCGAAAAAATAGAATTAGGCAAAATGGTCGAACATCAAGTGATTGTGATGGAAGATGATGAGTTGGAACGACTTCTCAATGCTCCACTGCAAAAAAATCCTAAATTCGAAGCACGAAATCCGAAACGTAGACAACACGACGAACTGATACAACGACGAGATAAAGCAATGCTCGAATTGCTATTTTCGACCGGTCTTCGGGTGGCAGAGCTTTCGAGTCTCCAGATTGATAGCATAAACCTCAAACGCGATGACTTTTCGATTCGCGGGAAAGGGGGGAAGTTACGCATCGTCTTTTTGTCGGATCGTGCCAAGAGCGCCATCAAACAATATCTTGATCTCCGCGCCGATGTCTCCCCCTACTTATTCGTACGTCATGATGGCGCCTACGCTAACGCTCCGGCGGGTACATTACCAAGAAATGACGATGAAAAACCGTTGACTTCACGTTCTATCGAGCGTATGGTATCTCGGTATTCTCGCCTTGCAGGCATTACCAAACATATTACTCCACATTCACTTCGACACTCATTCGGGACTGATCTTCTGCGAGGTGGGGCCGATATCCGTGCGGTGCAAACATTGCTGGGACACTCCTCAATCACCACTACGCAGATGTATACGCACGTCACCGATACACACCTCAAAGAAGTCTACAAGGCATTCCATGGTCAACGCAGAGGCAAGAAGGAATAAACGGACCAGCTTCTGGCCGACAATAGCTAAATTTTTATCCCTCTACTGTTCCCATAGTTCAATGGATAGAACGAGAGCCTTCTAAGCTCTAGATCTTGGTTCGATTCCAAGTGGGAACACCAGAGGCATAAAAAATAGCGATGCACATTCAATCCACATTGACAATCCACATTGACAGTACCAATAGTGGGCCTATAATACCTAGACTTCTGCGATTATCAAACGCGTGTTCAAAGGTCGGATGCGAATGAATACATCGTAGTCTTCGTTGTATAATTTTTATATCTACTATGATGAATGGATTTAAACGAATCACGACACTAAGCGTCAGTGTCTCCATGATGATCAGTCCCCTCGTCAGCGTACTCGTAAGCGCTTCCCCCGTCGTGGCCTCCTCGCATCGCGAAGCCCCATTGATTAGCCAAGACGCGCAAGCCGACGCGACGGATCTGTACGCATTTGTCAGCCCCGATAAACCAGACACCGTGACCTTGATTGCCAACTACCTGCCCATGCAACTTCCCCCTGCAGGACCGAATTTCTACAAGTTTGGCGATGAAGTGCTCTACGAAATCAACATTGATAACAATGGCGATGCCAAAGACGACTTGAGCCTTCAGTTTAAGTTCTGGAGCGAAGTAAAGAATGGCAACACCTTTTTGTACAACACCGGTCCGATCACGGCCCTCAATAGCCCCAACCTGAACCAAAAACAATACTACTCGGTCTCGCTCCTGCGCGGCGAAGAAAATCGCAACGCCGTACGCAAAGGTAAGGTCGTGAAAGGGGCAGAAAAGTTGATGGTGGCCCCTGCCAACGTCGGACCAAAATCATACCCCGAGGGCTACGGTAAAGTCGCCGCACAAGCAGTATACAATGTGGGTGAAGGCATTAAAGTGTTTGCCGGACCCCGCGATGACCCGTTCTTTGTCGACCTCGGAGGCATCTTCGATCTCTTGAGTGGTATTAGCGGCAAGGACTACGTGGCCGGTGCCAATGTAATGACCCTTGCAGTCCAAGTCCCCAAGAGTTTCCTGACTGCGAACAAGAAAGACGCCACCGACCCCAAAGATACCAATTCCATCGTAGGCGTACGCACCACCTCGTACCGAAAAACCGCCTCCGTACTCCGAGAAGAGAATGGAAAGGCGATGAGCAAAACATCGGGTAACTGGGTGCAAGTATCACGTCTTGATAACCCATTGGTGAACGAAGTGGTTATTCCCCTTAAAGACAAAGATAAGTGGAATTCTTCGCTTCCAAAAAATGATGGACAATTCTTGAGCTACGTTACCAAGCCGGAACTTGGTGGACTCATGAAGGCCATCTTGGGTGTGAACACCCCACCAGCACCTCGGAATGACCTGGTGACCATCTTCTTGACCGGAATCCCCGGCTTGAACCAACCCGCCAAGGTCGTTGCATCTTCGCAGCTACGGTTGAATATGGCCATCCCGCCAACAGCAGAGCCAAAGAAAAATGGCGTGCTCGCGGGAGACAATGCGGGATACCCCAATGGTCGCCGCCTTGCGGATGATGTCACGGACATCGCGCTGCAAGCGGTTGCCGGAGGAACACCGTTTACGCCGGACTTCAACAAAGAACCGAACAACGTGATTGGAGATAAAGTGGATGCCAACGACAAGGCATTTATGGGAGCATTCCCATACGTGGCCGAACCCAATGGCTACGCTGCGCAATAATCTCTGTCGTCATGAAAGCGTGCAAGGGGCTCCCTCGGTGGAGCCCCTTGCAGTGTCGATTGATCCTTTCTACTTTATGATGCAATCATCAAAGCGAAAAACTATTACTCTATTTATTGGTGCGGTCATTGTCATCGTAAGCACCATTGTAATCGCTCGATATTCAAAGATTCCCTCCCCCAAACCCTTCACAGCCACCTCAGTAATGGATCGTACGATTGCCACATTGGAGGAGCAATTTCAAAAAACTCCAGAAAAATTTGCCGTATCAGTGGCCCTGGCAAATGCTTATATGCAAAAAATCCGTGAAACAGCGGATTCTTCGCTATACCAAAAAATCGAACAAATCATAGAGCACGCTACACGTATTGATCCAGAAAATCCAGAACTCCCATCCTTGAAGGCACAAGTGGCTCTGGGCCGGCATCAATTCAACATGGCTCTAACCCTGGGTCAAGAAGCGCTCAAACGTAACCCCAATAACCCACTCTATTACGGAATCATTGGTGATGCAGAAATAGAACTGGGGCACTATGAACAAGCGGTTGCAACACTTCAAACCATGATCGACCGCAAACCCGACTATAGTTCGTTCAGTCGTATTGCTTATGCTCGTGAACTCTATGGCGATGTTGAGGGCGCCATAGAGGCCATGCAATCAGCCGTCCAAGCCGGGAGCGCATACCCCGAACACTTGGCATGGGGGTACACCGAGATCGGAAAGCTCTATTGGAATTCGAATCGGCCCACGCAAGCGTTAGCAGAATTTGAGAAGGCCGTAGCGACCGTACCAAACTACACCCCAGCCTTGCGGTGGCTCGGCCACATGGCACTTTCAAACGGCAACACTTCCCAAGCACAAGAATATTTTCAGAAGGCAGTGGACCTCCTGCCCATTGATACTCACTATGCCGATCTCGCTGATTTTTATTCTGCCACCGAGCAAAATGCAAAGGCCTCACAGCTGTGGACAATCGTTAAACTCACCGATGAGAATTCCGAAAAAAATGGCGTTGTGATCGATCTTGAACTGGCATCATTTCTCGCTGATCACGATCTGGATCTGCCAGAAGCCCTGAAACGAGCTGAACGGGGCTACAACAATCGTTCCAGTGTATTTGCCGCCGATACCGTAGGATGGGCCTACTACAAGAATAACCAATACGACCAAGCCAAGCACTACAGTGATGAATCGCTTCGATTAGGGACACAAGACCCGATCAAATTCTTTCATGCGGGGATGATTGCCAAAGCACGAGGACAGAAGGCAATGGCAAAAAAATACCTCGCAAAGGCATTACAATTAAATCCACACTTCTCTATTCTCTCTGCCCCAGTCGCCCAAGAAACATTAAAAAATCTATGAAGAGCCTTTGGTATTACCGAGCCGCCCTCGCGATAGCGCTGTTGCCCATCATGGCATATGCTCCGGTGAGAGCATATGCCCATGAACTTATCCCGAAAGCGATCCAGCAATTTATTATAGACCACCCCAATGCATCGCCCGAAGAAATCCAAACATTTGCCAAAGCCGAAACACCACAGTTTGCCTCCCAATTTAAAAATATTGACGATCTCATGAAGATCGTCCGTAATCAACAAACCTCGTGGTGGGATAATGCATGGGATTTTATTAAGCTAGGCGTGAAGCATATTTTAGGAGGCACGGACCATATCCTTTTTGTCCTTTCACTGTTGCTGGCTTTTAACACGTGGAAAGATATCTTCAAACTGACAAGTACATTTACAGTTGCTCATAGCATCACGCTCGTGCTTGCCGGGCTCTCGATCCTTACGCTTCCCTCCCGCATTGTCGAGCCGACCATCGCCTTCTCGATCGCGTTCGTGGCATTGAGCACGGTATTGCTGCAACACAGCAAATACGCCCAATGGATCCATAAAAAATTATTTGTCGTCTTTTTCTTTGGATTATTCCATGGATTGGGATTTGCGGGACTCCTTCAAGAACTCCGCATCCCTAGCGAAAAATTTGCCTTGTCGCTCTTTTCTTTTAACGTGGGGATTGAAATCGGCCAACTGACGATTGTGGTGATCGCTGTTCCTCTCATTTTGTTGGCCAAGCGCTACCGATGGTTCCCTCGGGCAAATACTCTCGCGGGTATCACCCTTGGAATCATTGGCTTGGTGTGGGGGGTACAACGGATGATCGGTTGAAAACTTCATAACGTATGAACAAAAAAATTATTCTTGCTTCTACTTCGCCTCGACGCAAGGACCTCTTGGCCACAACGGGGCTTGTGTTTGAAACATACGCACCCGACTATACCGAAGACCTTACTCTTCCATTGCCTCCCTCTGAACTCGTGCAATATCTCTCCAGAGGGAAGGTCCAAGCGGCGGTGTCGGACAATCCCAATGCCATTATCATTGCCGCCGATACGATTGTTGCATTGGGTGGTACGGTACTGGGGAAACCCCATGATGCACTAACCGCTCGCACGATGCTCAACCAGTTAAGCGGCACCACTCACAGCGTGTTCACGGGTGTGACGGTGATGGACTCAACAACATCAGAATGTGTGTCCACGTTCGTCGAAACACAGATTCATTTTAAAGTGCTCACGCCCGCTATGATCGAAGAGTATATGGCAACGGGCGAAGGACTGGATAAAGCCGGTGCTTATGGTATCCAAGGCCGAGGCCAACAACTCATCGAGGGCGTTGACGGAGACATCGACGCCGTGATTGGGCTACCCGTTGCGGCAACGCTTGAGCTTTTGAAAAAATTTACTCTATGAAATCTCAACGCATTATCCCTTCCGTGATGTGCTCGCAGCATCCCGACCATGCGGGCAGCCCTTACTGGCATACCGAACCACTCATCAAGACTCATCACGAACTCCAGGAATGTTTCCGGATGTATACCGATCTTGGCGCCCAAGAAGTAATGTGGGATTGGGAAGGCAAACTTGTCGACGAAGCGGTGGTGGAACGACTGTTAGCCGAACACTTAGAATTTTTTAAACAAAAACCATTGGGCAAGAAATTATTTCTCACATTCCGTGTGCCTAACCCCACGGTAGAATCGGGGTACCGTCTTGGCCGCGCGTTCATGGTCGTACTCTCAGCCAAAGATTTGGCGCAGGCGTCGGGCTTTCAACACGCACCGCTTTTTGAGGTCATACTTCCCATGACCGAACGCGCGAGCGAAATACTGAACCTGCAAAAAAGTTTCCGAAGGCTTTCCAAAGCCGCGAGCTTCTCGTTTGGGTCCAATGCCTTTACCTCTGATTCGATCGAAGTGATTCCCTTGTTCGAACGCGTGCCCACGATCCTGGGATCGCGGAAAATCTTGGAGCGCTATGTCACGCAGTATAAAAAACAATTCAAGGTGAGCCCAACGTATCTCCGCCCCTTTTGCGCACGCTCCGACCCGGCCCTCAATTCCGGTATCGTTCCGACGACGCTTGCCATTAAATGGGCGCTGTCGGAATTTGCAAAATTTAGTAAAGCAACGGGCATCGCCACCTATCCGATTATTGCGCCCGGGTCACTCCCCTTCCGTGGAGGACTCACGCCGCACACGGCCGAACAATTTATCAAAGAATTTTCTGGCATTCGGACAGTAGTGATTCAGTCGGCGTTCCGCTATGACTACCCCCTTGCTCAAGTAAAAGCCGCAATCCAAACACTCACACGACTTGCCCCACGATTGAAACCAAAAATATTGCCAGAAAAAATGTTGAGTGAAATCCAAGCCATTATCCCATGGTTTGAAAAACCGTACCGAAAAACAATCGAGAGAGTGGCGCCGCTGATTGAGCAAATTTCTCCATCTATTCCCAAACGTCGAGAACGCGTACAGCATATTGGGCTCTATGGATACTCCCGCAGTGTGGGGCAACTTAAACTCCCCCGCGCGATTGGGTTTACCGCCAGCTGCTACTCCTTGGGCCTGCCCCCAGAACTCTTTGGCACTGGCGTGGGACTCAAGCGGGCATTGAAAGAGAAAAAACTCAAGACAATCGAACAACTGTATACTACTCTCCCGTGGGCTCTTAAAACCGCGGGGCGATTTTTCCGCAAAGAAAGTTCGGAAGAACTTGGGCTTACTGAACTCATGCCCGACATTAAGGCGATCGAAGAGTACCTCGGCAACGCTCTGGGTCCAACAACTAAGGAGGAACACCGCCATGCCGACCTCGTTGCTTCTATTATTGTCTCCATCAAAAAACATAAAGACCCTAGCCGAGCGATTGAAGAGGCAGCACTCATCCGACATTCGTTAGGATAACAAGGGAGTTGATCGTTTTGAGCTTTTCGACTAGAATGTATCTACTTCGATAGTATTACAGATGCAACCTACGGCGGCTATAGCTCAGTGGTTAGAGCGCTGGTCTGTGGCACCGGAGAGACGGGTTCAATTCCCGTTAGCCGCCCCAGCAAAAAACACTTTCTTCTGAAAGTGTTTTTTGATACCTACTATTGCAGGTTAGAACCTATTGACAAAAAGATTATCTAAAGATAAACTTAGTATAGATCATTAACTCCCAACATCTTCTATGCCCAATCACTTCGTTGCGCTCAAAGAATTACGAGAAAATATGGTACGCTACTGCGATCGAGTGGCCAAAGGCGAAAGTTTTGTGGTTCTTAAACGCTCTAGACCTTTGTTTAAACTCTCCCCCGTCGACAGCGACGAACAGTGGGAAGAGGTCATTGATTTTACCAAACTCAAAAAAGGTGGTGTAGAACTCTCCGCACTATTGAAGCGTCTCTGATATGGATAAAATCGAGAAAGCGCTCGCTCGACTTTCATCGAAAGAGCAAGCTTGGGTGAAAGAAATTCTTGCAGAGCTCAATTCAAATAACGCTGCTCATCTCCATATTCAAAAGCTCAAGGGTCATACGGATATTTATCGCGTTCGGAAAGGAGATGTCCGAGTTATTTTCCGAAAAACTTCGATGGGAGTTTTTATCCTTGCGATCGAACGCCGATCGGAAAAGACCTATCGGGATTATTGACACCCCGATGCCGTTAAACAGGTTCTAACATCCTTCACTTGCTGGCCCATCGAAAAACATCCAATGATTGTTGGGTGTTTTTTGATACCCTTGCTTCAAAATTAATAATCTAATATAATCTAATATAGTTAATATATACTCTCTTTTATGCGCAAGGACCGATTTGAAAAACGTCTCACCAATATCCCTGCTCCCATCTGGTCGACTATTGCGAAAATCGACGGGTGGAAGGGCCAATGGATTGCCGGAGCGCGCTTGAACCCACAAACCCTTGGCAGGCTTAAGCGATCAGTCCTCATCACCTCCGCTGGAGCTTCTACGCGTATTGAAGGCGCAAAGCTTTCCGACGAAGACGTCGAGAAGCTGATGAAAGGTATCTCCATTAAAAAATGGAGTGATCGTGATCAACAAGAGGTCAAGGGCTATTACGAACTTCTTGAGAATGTTTTTAACTCTTGGAAGCATCTGAAATTCAACGAAAGCCTTATCAAGCACTTCCACAAAGAACTGCTGCGGTACGTTGGAAAGGATGAACGGCATCGCGGTAATTACAAAACGACTAACAATAGAGTGGAGATGATCGATGCGCAAGGAAAATCCATCGGCGTCGTCTTTGACACCACCCCCGCTTATCTTACGCTAAAAGAGATGCAAGAATTGGTGGAGTGGACGGTAGCTGGACTCAAAAAACAACGCCACCATCCCCTTTTGGTCATCGGAAACTTTGTCGTGGAGTTTTTAAAAATTCATCCATTCCTCGACGGGAATGGCCGCCTTTCCCGCGTATTGACCAATCTTCTGCTCTTGCAGGCAGGCTACGATTACATTCCGTACGTATCGCATGAAAAATTAGTCGAGCAAAAGAAAACGGAGTATTACCTAGCGCTCAGAAAAACCCAGAAAACATTCAAGACTCAGAAAGAAAGTATCGAGACTTGGTTGGAATTCTTTCTGTTGATTATCTTGACCCAATCGGAAAGCGCCGTGTCGCTGCTGTCGAAAGAAAATATCGAGCGCATTCTTTCCCCAAAGCAACTAGCTGTTTGGAAGTATTTAGAAACCGTGAATGAGGCTACTCCAGCCGAAATCACTATGCATTCCGGAGTGACCCGCCCCACGGTCAATCAAGCTCTTGATCGACTCCTACGACTCAAACGCGTTGAGCGTCTAGGACAGGGAAGAAGCACGCGGTATCAAAAAACTGGATCAAATAGGTTCTAACATCCTCGACTTGCTGGCCCCAAGATGAGACTCCAAGAAACTCTTAGTGTTTTTTGATACCCAATGATGCAAGTTAGAACTTTTAGAAAAGAAAAACCGGTATCGAAGAGTCAACGCTGTGCGCTGAATCTCGGATACCAGTTGTAAGAGCTCCGCCTGTGGATGGTTCACGACCTGAGCACAAGGAAGATTTCCTCACCCTCGATGACAAAGTGGTACACCTCGTCCACGGTAAGGCCGCGAACTTCCTGCTTGCTCTTGAGGACCGCCCCCTTGCCCCGCAGAACACCGGCGACACTTGCGAGCTCTGCTCGTCGATTCGACAACACCTTCTGCGCTTCGACAGAGGCGTCGTGGGGAAAGGAGGTGACACCGCAATAGTCATAGGGACTTTCCCTAAGAATGACTCTCCTGCTCCTCTTTTGTATCGAATACTCGATGCCCTCCTGATCGAGAACCTTCAGAACGCTGGCAAAGACTGGGCTGTTTTGAGCCATCTTATTCCTCCTATGGTACTGTTTGCGCATGTGTGCGCCTCCTTGTAAACGTGCAACCATCACAGTCAACTCCATAGAATAGCGTACTTCTTCTGAAGCGTCAATAGTTACAACAGATTTTCTTGTTACTTTTTGATCAAATTAACATAGTTCCAATATTTCCTTTATATATAGGGACTAATTTACTTGACAGTCTTTGATTTCCATGATACAATGTTGTTGTAAGTCACAACATTTTCTTATTCAACGTTTTATGAACATTCTTAAAACCCTTGAGGGTATAGGATTTCGGGAAGCGGAGGCAAAAATTTACCTAGCCACCCTTGAACTAGGAACAGCAACGGCTTCGAATATCGCAAAAAAAGCTCGTGTTAAACGACCCAGTGCCTATGTGCTCTTGGAAGCCCTTATCAAAAAGGGCTATATCTCTACCTTTAAGAAACGCGGGGTGACATATTTTGGTGCCCAGAGCCCCAAACAAGTTATAGAATCTGCCTACGAGAAGGCAACGGATGCGAAATCCATATTGCAAGATCTGATGGCCCTCGCGCCGTCAGATCTAAAGAGCAAACCGCGTGTGCAATTCTTTGAAGGCCATGATGGATTAGTGGCGATTATGGAAGACACCCTGCAGGTACCGAATAAGGTGATTTATGCATATGCAGATGTCGAGCTTGGGTGGAAAACGCTGGAGAACTATTATCCGACGTACATCAAAAAAAAGAATGAGAGAAAGATCGTTCCCCATGTCATTCTGGTTGACAATCCGATGGGACGGCGATTTAAAGAAAAGAGTAAGGAAGAACAGCGCTGCGTTCGGCTTGTGCCAAAGGATACATTCCCCATGAGCAATGAGATTAACATTTATGATGACAAGATTTTCATTATTTCTCACAAGGACATGACCGGCGTGATTATTCAGAGCGAAGAGATTGCCAATACTCAACGATCGATTTTCAAACTTGCCTGGGAAGCGGCGGGAAAATATGATCCCGCGCCCAACATGTCATAGAGCAAACGATACCATTCATATCCCCTCTCGATTAACGAGAACCGAAACCGCGAGAACAAAGGTTCTAACATCCTTCACTTGCTGGCCCATCGAAGAACATCCAATGTTTGTTGGGTGTTTTTTGATACCTAATTTTGCGGGTTAGAACTTTTTGGAAAAGAAAGACGACCTCGGTGCGCTGCTGCTCGTTGTTGAACAGGCTTACTGCGCTTCGACTCGGTTGACGAGTCGCCGGGGCCGCCGATGTGAACTTTCATCTCAAAATGAACTGTGCCGATCACTCCTTGGCCAGACCCGCCTCTTTCCAAATCTTTAGGACGATAAGTCCCAGTGCAATCGTGGCTAGTCTTGGTTTGACTCCGACCCCCTTCCCCAACCGAAGCGGAAGACCGGCGAAAAAGAAACCTCCTGGCTTGTCGACCTCATGGCGAAGGCTGATGTACTGCAAGAAGAGTCCGGGAACGGCTGCCTGGGGCCATGACTCTTTCAGATCTGTGAAGACTGCCCGAAGCTGCGTCACCCCCCGATCGATACTGTATACGCGCCGATGACTCTTGTACTTCTTGTCGTAGGTCTTGTCCAACCGCACCTCCAATAACTCCTTGAAGAGGCACGCGACAAACAAGTCAACGACGGTAAAGCGGTTGTATTTCAGATCTCCTACGGTCATTCCCTGGATCAGGTGTTCGGTGAGGATCTTCTCGAACTGATTTGCGGAGAGCCCCGAAATTCTGAGAACAGCACTTCTTGTGTACATCTTCCCATCAAGGCCAATGATCTGTGCTAGCGTGACGGGAGGCTTGGGTAGATTGCCCTCCACGGGAGATGCCGTGGTCGAAACCTGAGTGTCTTGCATCGATGTTCCTCCTCGAACTCGATGATACGAGTGAATGGATTGAACGGTAGATGGTAGTGTGATGCAAGGCGGGGCTTTGAGCTATTACAGCTCTTCACTGTTAACGATTGAGTCAGTCCTTTGTTCTGGCTCAATGACTCCCCGGTCGATGAGGGCTAAGCGGATCTTGGCGCAAATGCCCCTGATTCTTCGCCCGACCTGCGTGCGATTGACTCCACATTCCCCTACCAAGAGTCTCATGGGGATCTCATCCTCAAAATACCGAGAAATCAACAGCCGTTCATCCCCGAAGAGCCTCTTGAGCTCGTCCCGAAGCACTTCTGTAGCCATCTCTGCGTAAAGACGCTCCGTGACATCTTCAACAAGGTCATTCTTGGCTCCGTCTGAATGGCCCAACGGTTCGCCACTAGCCCAGAGCCGGAGACTCACTCCTCGCCGAGATTCTGACCGCAGCGTGTCTGTCAGGCGATTCCTGGCCACGACGGTGAGCCACGTCCTGAGAGCGGCATTCCCTTTATACTCTTGGATCTTCCCTGCAAAAAGATCTCCGGCGAGATCGCTGACGATTCCTTCGGCAAGACGGGCGCCTTGAAGGAGCCGTGACGACATCCAACGAACAATGGGGAGCTCAAGCTGGTCACGCCAGACCTGCTAGGCCTCGGGTTGCCCCTTTGCCAACGCAGCCGCCAGGTAGATGTCCTTATTGACGCGGTCTGGGATATCGGTGTTACTGTTTCTCCGACGTTTCGTCTTGCGACTCCTTACCAGTTCGATCCACAAGGCTAGTTCGGAGACACCCACGTTCAGATTGCCGTACTTGGCGACACCTTCGTTGACAACTCGCTCAGCCAGATCTCGCCAGCTCAACAACCCATTCTCTCTCGGCTCTCTCGGAGAGCCTGAATGGAGCTCATTCACTTTCAGTTCTCCTTTTTGTGCTGTCAAAAACCGACACGGTATGAGTCAAGGCTCTATTGAACCATACCAACTTGAATATGTCCAACGCCAACGGAGAGGAAGGTTCTGACATCCTTCGCCCTGCAAAGCGGGACAAGCTTGCTGGCCCTGGCTTACAAGACCTTTATTTGCAGGTGTTTTGCGGTATCCATATTGTGGATTAGAATTTCTGGAAAAGAAAAACTCCTCGAACGAACGCGGACGCGCCAACGCGAGGAGTAGCATGAATTTTGTTCAATCTAGTCCTGAGTACCCAGGAGGGCGAAGCACTGGAGGCTCGGGGGCAAGACCAGCGAAGACATCGTCCTCTTGAGCTTGCAGCTCATCTGGATCCTCGGGGCGCACCCACGTTTCGTCTGGGATGATGCGTACCCCCCTTATTTGATCCAGTTCCAATTCCGGTCGCCACTGCTTGTACACGAGAGCGTTATAACCCAAGCCGATCCCAACAACCCGTGGCACAATCGGAATAAACTTTGGTAGATGACTTACTTTGATCTTCTCTTCGATTGCGGGTTGAGCCTCCGGTGAGATCGTGCCGCCGTGCACCGCTGCAGAGAGCTTAAAGAGTGCCTGCGCCTGGGTATATGACCAGGTGATGTTGCCCTGAACGTCAGTCATGAGGCCAATGTACAAATCCCAGAAACTCGCGACCTCAAATGTTGCAGGTGGCAGGAATGGGCTTGGGGCTATGGACGGAAGTTGAAGACCAACACCGCGTCCAATGAGCCACTCGTAGTTCGTACTGTTGCCCATCCCCGGACACTCAAACATTCGCTGCCTCATCTCCCCTAGTGATGTAACGAGACATTCCTCTCCATAGAAGTCAGAGATGATGGCAAGTCGAGGAGTGTTCACAGCACCCCAAAATCGGACATAAGGAATGAAATACATCATGAGACGCATGGCGGCGAGAAACCGAGTAAAAATCCGAGAATCGGTAATCTTATCTGGATCTTCGGGCTCGTCGCTTCGGAGCGTGATGGAAAACCGACCGTTGTACAAAGTGCTCAACGGATACGGCGCATCAGGGATGCAATGCTGGTTGGCTTCGATCAGCCTATGCCAATCACCGGCTTGGGCCACCGTACATTTCTGCGCCTCCAACACAACATCCGCGTTAATCCTCCCCTCCCCTGCGTCCGCAAAGGAGGAAATGATTCGCTTGCCCACCCGAGCTTCCCAGAGAAGCCCTGAGCGAGACCGCCGAATTGTGACAGTGTGACTGTCAGTCATCTTGATTCCTCCTTGATCGTCGCTCACCATCTCACCATGAACAATGTAATGATGTCAACTCGGGACCAACGTGACGAAAAGATACATTCTAACATCCTTCACCCCGCAAAGCGGGACAAGCTTGCTGGCCCCAGAAAGGGATACGTTAGAACCTCTCCGATTCGGAGAGGTTCTTTAGTTGAGACAGAAATGGCCCCGAGCTCAATGAGAATTAAGTGGTCGTTACTTTTTTGCGCGAAATGACATAGCCGATAACGGCAAGCAGGGCGAGAATCCCCACGATCATCCTCGGGCTATATATCCAGTTCTTGCGCTCACGACGAGTATACATCTCGATCGTCGCCGCCTCCTCGGGTGTAAGCTTTCCTGAAGAAATCGCGCCACTGGAAGAAATGTGCGCTGCATTACCTGCGCGCAGTGTGAGAATTTCGGCAGAGTGCGTTGATCGGATCGCAAGCTCCCCCTTGACCAGAAGGAACGTGTCTTTGTTATCTAAACTTTCGAAATAGAACTTTGTTCCTTTGACGCCACCGACAGCATTAGCCCCTTCCAACTCAAATGTTTCACCCTGCTGAAGATGTACATCAAAAAATCCTCGCCCGCGCATGTGGTGCACATCATCTCCACACGGCAGAGTAAACCGGGAGTTGCTTTCTAAATGAACAATAGTACTCCCGATATGCACTTGGGTAGAGAGTCCTGGAATATCGGGCATGATGATTGTTTCGCCCGGGTCTACATCCTCCAGGGCACCGGCAACTGAAAGAGTCTGGTCTGGAGCCTGTCGGGCAATCTTGGTATCCTTGGTGTTGGGGTTGGAGTAGTCTGCGATTTCGACAAACGTGTTGGGATCACGCGCTGTTGTGCAAGGGGGGACGCGCGGGAGAACCACAACGACGGTTTTTGGATCCACGGCTGGAGTGGGACTAGCGTTACCAGGTTCTGCAGCGGCACCAGCACTACTCGGTTTCTTCTCAACACACCCCAAAAGAACCTGTCCCAATGGTGATCGAGATTCGGTAAACGTTTCGGGGTCGCATTTACAATCACCATCATAATTCCTACCGGTGCCTTCGGGACAGTGCTGTTGCGAACACCGCGCACCCGCCTCCCACCAGACTGCCCCGGCTTCGCACTCTGGTACCGCGTATACCGGATTCCACGGGAACAATAAAGACTGCACAACAAGCAAGACGACGACAATAAAGGGGGCGCGAGATCGATGCATAGAGGAGATTTAGAGTGTTAAAAAACTCATCCTTTGTACTGTATGACCTTTAATTTTGATTGTCAAAATACCACCAGCAAACCTCTATACCGAATCCTTCTCCCGTCGTTGGAAAAGAAAAAACCGGGTTCGCGCTGCTTGCACGAATCCCGGTGCCAGCAGAACTGGCTTCAGCGCTGGGTGCGCTTGTTGAGGTCTTCCAGCGCGATACGAACGTGTTCGGGCTCGGCACGTTCCACGTTCGTCATGACGACCTCGAAGAACTCGGGGAATTGTCGCATGATGCGATTTGCCTGGTTCGCAAGCAGGATTCCATCGACGGACTTTCGACGCGCCCTGCGAAGGGTGTTGGTCCTCACTTCCAGAGGGATTGTACCCTTCCGGTCGTCGAAGAACTTCCTTATGTTTCGGACAAAAATCATCTTTTTCTTTCACCTCCTCTCATTGAGGATTGGAACGCAGCATCGCGCTTGTTAGTCCCTCACCTTGAGATCCCCGAGCTTCCCTTCCTCGGCCACCTGGTCGAGGAACTGCTCGGTGACGGCCGCGTTGTGCTGGCCGTTGTCGCAGTGACGGAACTCCTTCTTGAGACCGACGGACTTCATCCAGGCCCTACGCTCGCAGCCCGGGCGGATGCACTTGAGCCCGAGGTCCCTTTCGGTCGTCTTCTCCATGCGCACGAGAGGCAGTTGCCTCGGCTCGGAAGCCTGAGGGAATCGATCGTAGCGAGGGATTGACCGGGACATGACGCCCCAGTGACTCTCCTCTCTCGACGTCGGTTGAGAGGCGGGCGCAGCGATGGACGCTCGAGGGGGGGGTGCGTCGTCATCATCGTCTTCCAAGCCCCAATCGGGACTCCACTCCATTTGAGTTCCTCCTTTATACTAATCCACGACGCGTGGATGTCCTTTTATATCATTTTGGTGACAAAATGTCCACTTAATGAGGACTCCTTTGGTTCCTTGCATGGTTCACCTCCTCTCTTCGAGAATTGTTGGAGCGCATGACGATGCGCTGGTTCTCGGTGAAGTTATGATGACGACTGCGGGTGCGTTGCCAACCGTGCTTGTTGAAGCTTCACTTTCCGGCGCTGCCAGCGCTCGGATTCATAACAGCTCTTGCACTTTGGCCCCACACCCGGAACCCTCTCCTTCACGGGGCCCGAGTGATTACCGAAGGCGCACTGCTCTTCGGGCGGTTTGTAACACTTGCGGCAAAGCTTGTCCTTCTTGGAATGCCACGGACGAAGGTGCCCACACTTGGCGCACTGCTTTGCGGGTGACTCATAACAGTTGGCGCAAACCGGGCCGATGGATGTGCGAGCGTGAACCTCTTGAGGGGTCTTACATACGGCACATTCTTCGATGGGTCGGATGTAGCAACAGATGCCAACCGCAGGCCCATGCCTGCTGCGCTCAATGGCAATGCGGATGTTGGGCTGAGCGCACAGGCCGCATGTCCCTTTTTTTCTGTCGATGATGCGCCTCAAACAGCCGTCTTTCGGACCACGAGGCATTCCTCTTCACCTCCTCTCATCCCAGAGTACTATAACACTCACTCGAACAAGTGAGCGTTCTATTGAATCATATCAGCCACCAATTGTCCAATCCTCTTAAGCGTAGAATACTGTCCCTAAAGATGCAATACATTTCGCTCATGTTGTATACTACAATTACGCACAATGAAAAATCCAAAAAATTGTTATATACATTCTTTCGATTCTATGGCATCAAAAGCGTCGATACTCTACGCCATTACCGTTATTGAACTTGCCCTGGTCGCAACGCATCTTTGGAGGGTTGGTGATATTGTGTGGACCGACGTTCCGTACGGATCCTTAATGATCACACTCGTGATGACAATCCCCATCCTTTTTATCCTATTGCACGCCCGGTGGACACTCATGGGTAAGCGTGGCGCCGCATTGCTTGCCAGTGCATCTGCGATAGGACTACTGTTTGAACTCATCGGGACACACTCTGGCGTCCTGTTTGGCGGCCGCTACCTCTATCACACATCGGGTCTAACGATTGGGTCTGTTCCCATCCTTGTTGTGCTCTATTGGTCACTGTTTATCTATATTGGGTATGGTACTACCAATGCTCTCTTGTACGCGTTTGGCGTTGATAAACCAGAGCATAGAAAAAAGAACAACATCCTCTTGATTGCGCTTATCCTTTGGGATGGACTGACGGTTGTGAGTATTGATGGATTGTTAGACCCCCTGCAAGTGCGTTCTGGTGCCTGGCAGTGGATCCATACCGGCTCATATTTTGGCACTCCCATCGGAAATTTCTTCGGATGGTTTTTAATAACTGTGCTTGTCACTGGCATGTTTCGGCTGTATGAATATCGTCATCCCCAACCCCTCTACCCCAACTATGCGGCGTTGGTGAACATGCCCGTCTGGGGATATGCACTCATCTACGGCTCATTGGGTGTGATTGCCATCATAACACAAGCGCGCAATATTTTGATCGCTGGGAGCTTGGGTATGGTGCCATTACTCATGCTCTATGGGGTCGTTATCATTACTCAAGCGGTACGAAGACGGTCTTGATTTTTTTGTATAAAAGAAAAACGGCTCCGCTGCGAGGCACCTGCTGGATGGTGCTAACGGCGGAAACCGTTGATGTCGAGAGTGGTGAGTACGTGCTTCATGCACTCTCTGAGGCGATGATGGAACTAAGCGCATCGCGCAGATCCGCGATGGTTATGGATGTCCTGACGGCCAGTTGCTCGTACTGTCCGTCATGCTGGATAAATGCGTACATCGCCAACCGCGGACGGTCTCCCTCGCCATTGAGTACGAACGAGATGATGACCGTCTTCGATCGCTTCGCTCGCAGACTCGATACGGCAAGCCCCCCGTTGATGTCCTGAAACAGCCGATGCGACATCGCGATGATGTCTGCATCTCCCGCGATAGGACCAGACTGCCCGTCAGCGGGAAAGACGGTGAGAGGATTCTCTTCTTCCTGGATGTGCACCGATTCAGCGCTCATATCCAGTGCCGCACGAATCGCATCGCGAACTTCGAGTGACTGTCCCAGGATCGTGATGTTCATGATCGACCTCCTAGTCGGAAGCGATAACGGTCGCGGCGCTTGTGACGAATCTTGCCAATACTTCTGCCATGAGGAACGTGTAACAGGTTGCACATGCTCCAAAGTGCTCGTACGGGATCACTCCTTTTACGTTATGAAAACTGTCGCCTGGTGGAGTGGAGACCGCAATCTGCAGTAACCACTGCGCAACGGTATTGGGTGTTACATCTTCTTCCGACGTGCTCATCACGGGCGGTTGAAGTGAAAACGTTGGAACTTCCTTCTGGATACTCCTCTCTACTATTGCCAACAATTGTAGTAGGCGTTGTATCTCAAGATGTCCCGTTAGTAAGGGGTGTTGACGCATAGGGCCCAGAAGCCGCTGCGTCCCCTTCTGCGGAGCTTGGATGATCGCGCAAAGCTCCTTCACGAGATCGAATGTAAATTCTGCTGCATTCACAATGCGCATGATGGTCGACTCCTCACTGATAACGTACGGCCTATAAACTATTGCGGTGATTAGAGTATCATAGCGGCCAAACTGGGTCAAAGTTCGAACGACCTATAGATATTTCGAGACATTAATCCACTGCTGGAGATCTGACGATTTCTGAACATACCCCTTCATATCAATGGATGGTCCTTTGTGGATGCCCAGGTGCAGATGCTTGCGTTCTCCGTCCGTCTCGTAACTCAAGCCACGCCCGAGTGTACCAATCTTTACACCACTACGAAGTTGGCCACCGACCGACGAGGCAATACTTAACAACTGAAGGTGACCATACACGACGGTAACAATCTGGCCATCAACAATACATTGTTGTATGGCAACACCACCATACCCACTTGCCCATCGTTTCACCAGTAGCGGGCCACTGCAGATGGCGTATACAGGAATATCAACACTTTGCTCATTGTCCATTGTTTCAAAATCAACGCCGGTGTGATATCCCGAAAACCGTTCTGGGGTTACTGGTGAATTGGTGCGAGAAATTTTAATGCCAAAGGGTTTCTTGGTCACTCTATTTTTTGGATTACTGATCGGATCTGATACCCTAAGAGGTGTGGGACTGATCGGAGATGGAGTCGCCGGAATGTTCACGGGCTTTGAGGGCACCAGCGGAGCGTCTATATTGCTTGTACGATGAACATACCCATAACCAATCACAATGAGGACGAGTGTCGTAATGCTATACAAGAATTTTTTCATAGGATCAAAAGGTTATAGTACTATTGTATACCTTGTTCAACTATCGCGCGAAAGCGTATACTATCACCATACTCTTATGTGATCCTATGTCTCAACTTATTTTAGTGCGGCACGGCGAATCCCGATGGAACAGTTCTGGCCGATTTACCGGATGGGTAGATGTTCCACTCAACGAACTCGGCATCAAAGAATCACTCGCCGCGGCACGGCGACTCAAAACAACACCGATCCATGTCGGGTTTGTTTCAAAACTCAAACGCGCACAAGACACCCTCAACATCATCCTCGCGCAACAAAAACGGACGGGAATTTTCTTGCATACGGGAGAGAAGAAACAAGAATGGTATTCGTGCGATCATCATACCGAGAAGTCGGAAATTCTCGTCCATACCACGAGCCTGTTAAACGAACGCTATTATGGAACGCTTCAGGGACTGTACAAACAAGATGTCCGCTCACAATACGGTGACGATCAGGTACTGGCCTGGCGACGCAGTTATGCGACGCGCCCTCCCGGCGGAGAAAGTTTGCACGATGTGTACAAACGCGTGATTCCATTTTTTTTAAAAAATATTATTCCAAAGCTCCAAGAAGGAAAGAATGTAATTGTGGCGAGCCACGGCAACACCATTCGCGTGATCGTAAAGTATCTCGAAAAAGTATCCACCGAACAACTCCCCTATCTCAATCTCCCGTTTGGCAAGCCCCTCTTGTTTACCTATCGGAATGGTTCGCTCTATAGCAACACTAAAGAGTTAATCACGTATGACCGCCCCCTGATGTGGAAAGCGGAAAAATAAAGAGTCCTATGACTCATTGCCCGAATGACTCGGTATCGGGTATACTCTGCTTGTTATGATTATTATCTCATGCTATGAAATTCCTCCTTCCAAAGCAACCTATTTTTGGCCAATTATTTCTCCAGGTCAATCAATGCGTGTTTGACATGACGGCCCTCTTGGATGAGATGACCACGAAATTTACCGATGTTGAACTCTTTGCGGTGCGGGCCCGAACCATCGAACACCGAGCTGATGAAGTTATCCACGAAATTATTGATCACCTTAATAAATCATTTATTACACCGTTTGATCGCGAAGATATTTATTTGCTTGCGCGAGCGATGGATGCCCTGATTGATTATCTCGAAGAAACTATCCAAAGTTTTTCACTCTATCATATTGCGCAAAAACGACATAATGTCGATGCCTTTTCGCATATCGTCAAAGACGTTGCACGACTCTTAACAGATCTGCTGCATGAATGTTTTGACGAGCAGTCCATTACCAAACGGGCAAAAGACCTTATTAAACAAATTCATCTCCTCGAAAATGAAGGAGACGAAATATTCCGTAACGCTATCCAACAATTGTTCCAAGAAGAACACGACGCATTAGCGGTGCTCAAATGGAAGGATATTTTTGAAAACCTTGAACATATCATCGATCAGTTTTGCACCGTGAGTGACACCATTGAGAGCATGATGGTGAAATCAAGTTAAGAGATTCTATGCCAACGCACCCACTCTTAGTAATCGGCATTATCATCGTTGCGCTCGGGTTTGATTTTACCAATGGGATGCACGATGCCGCCAATTCCGTGGCGACCATCGTCTCCACGCAAGTGCTCTCACCGCGGCAGGCTGTCGTCTGGGCCGCATTCTTTAATTTTATTGCATTTCTTATTTTTGGTACCGCGGTGGCCTCCACGATTGGGAAGGGACTGCTCCATATCGAAGTCATCACCCCGATGGTTATTTTAGCGGGGCTCCTGGGTACCATCACCTGGAATATTTTTACCTGGTACCTTGGCCTACCCACATCGTCATCCCATGCTCTAATTGGGGGGTATGCGGGTGCTGCGATCGCAAAAACGGGGTTGTCCGTTATTATTATCGGGGGTTGGTATAAAACGCTTCTGTTTATTTTTCTTGCACCCAGCATTGGCTTGGTACTCGGAATTATTTTTAAAATCGCCACCACTTGGTTGGTTCACCAACAACACCCCAGCGACATCAATCGTTGGTCGCGACGACTCCAACTCTGTTCTGCCGGCCTCTACAGCCTCGGCCACGGTGGCAATGATGCGCAAAAAACCATGGGTATTATTGCAAGTCTTTTAGTGGCCAGTGGACAGATGAAAACATTCACGATTCCGTTTTGGGTCGTATTGAGCGCCCATACCGCTATTGCGCTTGGGACATTGTCCGGGGGATGGCGGATCGTGAAAACGATGGGACAAAAAATTACGAAGCTCAAACCCATCGATGGATTCTGTGCAGAAACGGCCAGTGCCATCAGTCTTTTTACCGCTACGGCATTAGGCGTCCCGGTCAGTACCACGCATGTCATCACGGGGGCAATTTCCGGGGTGGGATCAGTGCGACGTCTTTCTGCGGTACGATGGGGGCTCACGCTCAATATTGTCTGGGCTTGGGGCCTAACGATTCCAGCCAGTGCCTTGATGGCAGGAATGGTGTATGGTCTATTTCAGTTAGCGCATATTGCATAATTTCTTTCGCGGTCTTTTTTTAAAAGAAAAAACCTCGAGACTGCGTATAATGCACGCAAGGCCCGAGGACTAGTGAGAACACCGCTTGAGTTGGGATCACACAGTCATATCGCGCGGCTTACTCCTCCCCTGGCGTCGATGCTTGGGGATAAAGAGTTTCATCTTTTTGATGCTTGGCTTTGTTGCATCGTCCTTCTTTCGTGCACCTCGAGCTCGCGTCACCTCCTCGGCAATCCGTTGGAAGGCCTTTGCGACAACTCTTTCAAGAGCGCTGCGACATGGAATATGTTCGAGGGTATCAAACACGGTCCTGCCCTGCTCGGTCACCTTTACGTCGTCGCCGGAGTCGATGCAACCGTTGTGCTCGAGCACCAATAAGGCGGTGATAATCTCACCTCGGCCGTGGTCGTCGGCGCTCGTGGTAAAACCAAGATTCGTGGATACCACGTACTGATCCTCACTCCCCCCACTGGTTTTGATTCGCGTGTTAATCGCCAGATCGATGAGGATCTGTTCGAGCTGCTTCTTTGTCATCTCGCGGCGGAACTGATGCAACTTCAGTTCTTGTCGCAACCGCACGATAAAACAGAGCAACTTGAGACTCAACACTGTTTCAATGAACTTGAGTTTTATGTTCACGACATTCTCCTTGTATGTTTACTCATGATGGGAGTCCTGACCCAGCAATATCCCACTCTATACGATCGCTGCAACGATTGTCAACATGTCTAGCGCGCCGCTTGATACAACACTAATAATACGCTACAATACAATTGTTTACTTCACATGGTATGCAAGAATTCCGCTGCAAAACCGATCATAAACTACTCCTCAAGGCGTGCTTAATAGAGGCCGACATTGAGGTAAAATGCCGGGGCTGCGGAACGATCAACACATTCACCATGCATGACGGTATTGATCCGAAATTCGCCTGCTATAAAGATTCTTGTGAACACCGCGTCGTAGAGAAGACGCCATAGCGCCAGTCCCCCAGAAGCACTCGATGCTCATGTGATCCATGAGTTTTTATTTGCTCGATCGACACCGTATGAACGACCTCGAATTGATCCGTAAGGACTTCCCACTACTCACATCATCCCAAAAGAGGCTGATTTATTTTGACAGTGCGTGCATGAGCCTCAAACCCCGATCCGTTATGGAAGCGATGGAACGGTATTACAACGAATTGAGCGCCTGCGGTGGACGCAGCGGACATGCACTCGCCCAACGCGTTGATCGCGAGGTCCGACGGGTGCGCGCCCAAATCGCAGAATTCATCGACGCTGCTTACCCCGAAGAGATTATTTTTACACGCAACACCACCGAAGGGATTAACCTGGTATCACAGTCGCTTACTGTTCATGCCGGGGATGTTGTACTGACAACCGACAAAGAGCACAATTCTAATCTTATCCCCTGGCTCAAGCTCGTCAAACAAAAAAATATTCAGCATCGCGTTGTGGCGTCGCACCGCGACAACACGATCGACGTTGATGCGTTTCTACTGGCATTGAGTCGTGGCGTACGTCTCGTCGCTTTGGGTGATACGTCCAATCTGGACGGTGTCACTGCACCACTCAAAAAAATCATTGCGATCGCTCACGAGCACGGAGCCCTTGTGCTCGTCGACGCCGCTCAAGGTGTTGCGCACCATCCCATCAACGTGCGTGAACTTGATATCGACTTTCTAGTGTTCTCGGGTCACAAGCTATTCGGGCCCACGGGCACCGGCGTTCTCTACGGTAAAAAGGTCCTACTGAAAGCACTCGATCCATTTCTTGTCGGCGGGGATACCGTGGCAAACTCAACCTATACGGATTACGAAATGTTACCGATCCCCGAAAAATTCGAAGCAGGACTCCAAGATTACGCTGGGATTATCGGCCTGGGAGCGGCCGTTGAGTATGTTCGCAAGGTCGGTTGGTCGTTTATTCAGTCGCAAGATCTCATCCTCAATAGGACAATCACCGAGGGGCTCCGCGCACTGCCCACTGTCTCCATTATCGGACCTGAAGATCCCGCACTGCGTGGAGGAATTGTTTCGTTTACCCTGAACGAGATGGACGCCCACCAATGCGCAGTAATGCTTGAGAACATGGATGGGATTTTGGTGCGGTCCGGCCAACATTGTGTCCACTCTTGGTTCCATGCTCGGACAATCAAGGGATCAGTGAGAGCATCATTTGCGTTCTATAATACCGTGGAAGAGGCACGGACCTTTGTAGAAGCTATGAGAAAAATTACTTCACTCCTTTGATACGTATGTTCTGTATTCTTGCCTTTGTCGTTCTTTCTATCATGGGCTTGTTTAGCGCCTCGCACCGCGAACTCTCTCAAGAAGCATGGCAGTGCGTGTGGCTGCGCGTAACAATGCGACCCTGCACAGTGGGATTTAAAGAAAAAATGAAGGGCCGTATCATCGCAGCCTTGTTACATCGATCGACACTTACTGCCCGAATTCTTCATAAACACTTTGAACTTTTTTCATGGGTGATTGTTCTTCTTACAATCGTGAGTACACTCTGGGCGTTCCGTGGTGTCTACAACTTCTACTTCTACGGAAGCTGCAACGGCCTTAATAGTAGTGGGTTCTGCGTGTTTGATCCTACGGGCGCCAATAACCAAGTGTCGTCACTCAACACTCAATGTGCTGCAACACCACCAAAGGAGACTGACCTCCATCTCTCCCCTGTTCCGGTAGATGAGTTCCCCACCAAAAATAAGGGGGCAAAAAATAAGATTGTCTTTATCGGTTGTTATAGTTGTGACTATACGCGCAAGTCGTATCCCGAAATTCAAACACTCGTCCGAGACACGGGAGCCCAATATTCATTCATTCATTTCCCTGTCAAAGATGAAACCAAGTATCTTTCGGAGTATACCGAATGTATAAGCAAACTCGAACCCCAAAATTTTTGGCAGTGGAACGACGACGTGTTTGCTTCCGACAAGAAGGATATTACCGATCCCAAGTATATCGAAACGCTTATGACCAACAATGGCATCAACCCTAAAACTATTCTAGACTGCGTCGCTAACCCGATCACCAAAGAAATAACAGAGCGCCACAATAATGAAGTCCGGGCAACAGGGATCTATGGCACGCCAACGATTTTTTTCAACGGTCGAGCCTACGTAGGACCCAAGCCGTACCGGGTGTACCGCAACGCACTACGGTCGTTCCGATTTTTTTAAAATTAAAACGGCCACTGTCGTGCGTATGAGAGCACCGTGTGCCGCGTTTCATCCTTTATAGGTTTTGAGGAACTCTCGAGCTGATTCTTCGCCAATCCTGATCGCCGCCTTCATGGCGTTTGGATCGGTCGTCCGCCAACCGACCGGCAATTTTTTCTTTGGCCGGATGATGTGTGTACTGCGACGCTCCATCTCCTCGCTTCGCTCGCATTCTCGTGCATGCGCACGAGCGATCAAACGACTCGCTGACCGATCTCCAAATACTCGCACCAGCACGTAATAAAAACGCATGGGCCAAGGCGTTGGTTGGTACTCCTTGGGGTACGGAGTGACATACCAGATTTCCTCTGGCGTGTCCGGGAGGGGACACCGAATCGGCGGATCTTCCGTAAGCCCACCGTCGTACCAACATTCACCATCAAGCGTCGCAGGCAGTGCAAAGAATGGTGTGAGAATCGCCTTAAGCATGAGGAGTACCGGATCGGGATGAGTGTTGAGGCAGATAAAACGACCCTCCAGAGTCAGCGGATCACTCACGGCGATATACAATTTTTGAGTTCGCTGTTTGAGCGTTAGGACGTCCAAGGCATCCAAAGACGATCGAAACGCATCTTCAATGTACTCCATGTCGGCATATGGTCTTCCATACCATGTCTTCTTCGCATAGCCGTCCCCGAGCAGATGACGTGTGAAGTACTCTAGTCCTTGCTTAATTTGCCCCGTAAGCCAGAACGGAATGGTCACAGCACCTACCGATACCCCAACATAGGTTCCGAAGTGGGAATAGTTGATACCGAGTCGATCAAACTCTTTAAATACCCCTCCGTAGAAGGCGCCTCGGTTTCCGCCTCCACGCATGTACAGCGTCCGTTTTTCGGGCTTCACCGAAGCATTGAGAAAGTTGGCGACCACGGGTCACCTCCTTGGTGGTAGGTACGTTCGATTGTAGACACTCAATTCATCTCACCAACAACGACCGACTGTACCATGAACGTTTAATAAAGTCCAACTCCTTGACTAGATTATTTGAACAAATTCTCGTATACTAAACTCTACTATGTATTTCCTCTTGTTCGCCATTGGGTTCTGTGCTGCGTACATCTTTTTGTATTTCCTATTTGGTTTGTTTTTTAAAAACAAAATCATCCCACTCAACCCCAACGCTTGGCGATCGATTCTCTTAATCCTCCTCTTCCATAGCCTTGTACAGATTGGTATTTGGAGTATCCCCGACCCTGAATGGTCCAATCGATTTCAACACGCGATCGGTGGCGGGTTCTTGTCATTTATTATCTGTTTTGTTGTTGCTAAGGATAGCAAGATTCGCATTCAACCGTTGCAATTTTTGGTGTGGAGCTTCCTCGTGGTGACCGCTCTTGGAGTCGCCAACGAAATGGTGGAATTCTTTTTACAAACAACAACCCCACTGGTGTTTACAACGGGGTTAGAAGATACCTGGCTGGATCTTTTGAGTAATTGGGTGGGCGTGCTCCTCGCCGCTGGCTGTTTGATGCCGCTGCTTAAAAAAATTACAACCAAACGGTCACGTTCACGTACATAATATTATTTACTGACGACGATCATGGCCGTGCCTTCGCTCCCCGTGAGCGGTTCATGACGACCCGTGGGGTAATTGAGGAGTGAGCGCTCAATCGCCGCTGCCGCGTACCGATATCCTGCACCCTTACGCGTGCCAGGGTCATTGGTAATGAACTCATCGCTCGCTGGATCATATCCGATAATACTAAGCATGTGTGTCTGGGGACCCGCGCCGGTAAAGTTGGGGTTCCCGAGCTTCTGACCGTTCATCGGCACAATGACTACATACCCAGCATAGAGAGCATCCCGAATATCCTTGGGGCCAATACCGATTTTGACAGTCGCCTTTGTATAGTGGAAATATCCGTTGATAATTCGTGAGAGTGTATCTTGAGCGGATGTATCGTGATAGGTGCCATAGTTTTTTTCTTCAAACGCCGCGATGGATTCGATCGCGCTCGTCGCATCAACGGGTGTAATACTCTTGCCCTGCACCCATCGCATAACCATCAGCACCGATGCTTCTTCACAACCATCCTGATGGCGATCATCCTTCCACTGTGCTAAGGGGGCCTGACTGGTAAATGGGACACTGCGGACAACCCGCTTGGTGAAATCCGGTGTAGCGGAAAGCCTGGGCTTGAATGCAGATTTACCAATTAGCGTTTTAGAATTTGAAATGGGTGCAACCGCTGGGGTATCGTGTATGGGAGTATATTCTTCGACAAGAGGTTCTGATGCTATCGGCACATTACGCATCCGCTTGACGACAATACCAGAACCGACAACAGCTATAATAGTAGAGAAGGCCAAAAGAAAAAGTGTATATCTATGCATATGAAAATGAGATATACTTTCTACAATAGAGGAAGGCTCATATTTATACAACTTTATGTATATTAAATTTTATGGATAACCCATCCCCCACACTCTTTGACGAAGAAGACTTGAAAAAGAAACTCACGGCCGAGCAGTATCATATCCTACGTGAAAAAGGCACTGAAGCACCGTTTACCAGCGACCTCCTCCATACCAAAGAGAAAGGAATGTTCACATGCGCGGTCTGCGGCTCTACCCTATTTGGATCCGACGCCAAGTTCGATAGTGGTACGGGTTGGCCTAGTTTTGACCAGGCCCTCCCCGGCGCCGTTATGTTCCATACGGACTCCGCCTATGGGATGAATCGAACCGAGGTAACATGCTCTATCTGTAGCAGCCACCTCGGACACGTCTTTGATGATGGTCCCAAACAAACAACAGGGAAACGATTCTGTATCAACGGGTCGTGTCTGATTATGAAGAAAGAATAATCCTCTTTTCAAGCTGTGCGAAAAACCGATCCACGAACGTGTGGATCGGTTTGTTACTGAATCCTTCCATTGGCTCTTCTGCGACGAAACAGTAATACCTGCATGAGATTAATCGTGATCCCAACCGGAACAACCGTCAAAGCGACTTTCATGAGAAACCCTGTACTCTGTTCCCATTGTGTTCCCAACGAATAGCCCAAAAAAACATTCAACAGTACATACGATATCTCTCCCAATACATCGAAGACGAGAAATGTTCTCAAGGGAACACCGGAAAGTCCCGAGAGGATATTAACGCCCGGTCCCGCTTCGGTCAAAAACCGGGTAAAATAAATCAACGATTCGGGATAATCGCAGATATAACGTTTTAATTGTCCGTATCGTTTGGAGCGCAGCAATCGCCCGAATCCTACATGATTGATTGCAGCCTCTCCATACCGACGAGCCAGGACGTAGCCCACAACATCCCCAAGGACATTAGCACTCACCGCTGCAACAATGACCCACTTCAATTCAAGATACCCCTGTGATGCAAACCCCCCGGCAGCAAGGAGTGTGGTGCTCGCGGGGATCGGAAAAGCAAGTGCCGCCACAAAAGCAATAATAAACAATGCTCCGTATTTATAGAGCAATAAAAAACTTAAAAAGGGGCCAATAATCCAACTAATCATAGTGGCTCTTCTCCCGCTTCCGTAACAATGAGGTACTCGGCGATACTCCGTTTATAGTCTTCTACTACGGTCGTAATGGGTGTTTTATTGAGATGGGCGATATCTTCTAACACGATGTTGGGATATTTCGGATTGGTGATGTTAAATTCTACCTTGAGGTAGTCTGATGGCAGACCAAACATCCGATTGAGATATGCAATCGTCATCCATCCTTGGATCAAATCGACATCCACTGGAGTCGGGACAAACCGCTGCCGACGCGGTGATAGTTTAGGGATCGAGCGCGGTGAACGTGTCGCTTCAAACACCCCAATGCTCTGAAGGTCTCGATACGAGAGAACGATCATGTGGGATGCAAATAGTGTTAGTGCGATAATGGCGAGCACCAAAAAAACGTGATGAAGAAGTTTTTCGTTCATAGAATGAAAGTAAATACTCCCCTATCGTACGGAGTTTTATTGTTCCTGTACAGAGTACTATCATGGATTTGCTCTCTCAGAGAACCCGTATGCATCCATTAAACGAACTATCCGACGAACAACTCATCCTCAAGTATCAATCGGGCCATCCCGAAGCGTTCGACACTCTCGTCAAACGCTACCTCCCATCGCTGTATCGATTCGCCTATCGCTTTTGCGGCGATACTGCGGAGGCTGAAGATATTACCCAAGAAACACTACTGAAGGCTTGGAAACATCTCTCCAAAGTAGATTCATCACAATCATTGAAGGGTTGGATGTTTCGGATTACGCGTAATGTCTGTATTGATCATTATCGCAAAAAAAAGATGATTCCTTTTTCGCAGTTTGACAACGATGATGGAAGTAATATTTTAGAAGATTCTCTCACAGATCCCCTGCCATTAGCCGATGTACAACGGCACCGCGACGAACTCTCCGACATGCTCCGCGCGATACTACAAAAACTACCTGCCCAGTACCGCATTGTTCTCTCGTTACGCTACGACGAGGGGCTCACGCTCAAGGAGATTGCCGATTCCCTTGAAGTTCCTCCGGAAACCATTAAGAGCCAGCATCACCGCGCCATTCTACTGCTACGAAAAACTATATCAGTAGCCCAATTATCCCAATAATTAAGCTGACATGCACCGATATCCGTTTGTTTAACGTATACATGATAGTAGAGAGTTTATAAATTTTTACGTTATGGACATTCAAGAACTATTCACGAACACTACTCCAGAACCTCCGCCTTCACTGTTAGGATCCACTCTACAGCGCATTCGAGCGGAGCACGCACGCAATACAAGCCGAAAGCGAGCATTCGTGACACTTGGAGGGATCATCGTTCCGCTGTTAGTACTCGGACTCAACGGCAACGATCTCATTAAGGACATAGGAGAGTCGGGCATGTTGGCCTTTGCTTCTCTCATTATTTCTAACCCACGCGAAGTCCTTTCCATGAGCAACGACTTCTTTCTCACGCTCGCCGAGTCTCTGCCCATAACCAGTATCCTCATCACCCTCGTCCCCACCCTCGCCATTCTCTGGACCATTAAATTACTCTCAAACCGCGATCTTCATCCCTATGGATATTCGTAGCCTGATAACATCCAAACCCTATACCATCCTCCTATCCTCTGTTGGGGTACTCCTCCTCCTCTTACTCGTTTTTAAAGCAGGAGAAATTGTAGGATATAGAAAAGCAACTTTTTCCTATCGATGGGCAGAAAATTATCATCGAAATTTTGGCGGCCCTCGTGGAGGATTACTCCATCCCGAAGAAGAACGTGGGTTTATCAATAGCCATGGGATCACGGGATCCATTATTAAAATTGATGGTCCAACCATTATCATCAAGGGCCAGGGCGATAGAGAACAAACGGTCCATACAACCTCCACAATAACCATTCGTCGCGGCCGAGACCCACTCACTCTTACGGACCTCCACGTCGATGACCATATCGTGATTGTGGGAGACCCTAATACCGATGGTCAAATCGAAGCAAAATTTATTCGAGTATTCTGATCTATTTACTATGTCAGTCATGAACAAACTATTTGGACACAAAATTGCCCTAAGCCTCACAGTCGTCATATTGATCACCGGCGGATACTATTACCACAAACGGAGCGCATCAACGAACGTGCCACCGCGATATATCACTGCCGCCGTCAGTAAAGGCGCCTTGATTGTTTCGATTTCCGGCAGCGGCCAAGTCGCTGCTTCCAACCAAGTCGACATTAAATCCAAGGTGTCGGGAGACGCACTGCGCGTGAGTGCGACCGAAGGCCAAAGCGTCACTCGAGGATCAATGATCGCGGAACTTGATCGACGCGAGGCACAAAAAGCGGTCCGTGATGCACAGGCCAATCTCGATAGTGCAACATTGTCATTGGAAAAATTACACCAAGTGGCAGACCCATTGTCGGTTCTTCAAACACACCATGCATTGGATCAGGCCAAGGAGTCCAAAGCCCAGACCCAAGCCGACATCATCACAGAGCATGAGCAGGGGTTTACGAATGTCGCAAACGCCTTCTTGGATCTCCCCGCTATTATGGCGGGACTGCAAGATACACTCTATGGAAACACCTATGGAACCGGACAGAGCAATATGGATTACTACGTGAGCGCGGTCCTGGATGTTGATACTACCATTTCCAAATACAAAACGGATGCCGTACAACGCTACACTCAAGCCCGCGAGCAATATGATCAAAACTTTTCAGATTACAAAGCCACGTCTCGCTCTACAGACTCCGCAAGCGTGGAAAAATTAATTACTCAAACATACACGACCTGTAAAACGATTTCTGAAGCAGTAAAGAGTATTAATAATTTCCTTCAATTTTACAAAGACCACCTTGCTGAAAAAAATCTCAAGCCCCCTTCACTAGCCGAAACGCAAATTACGAACTTGAGCACGTATACGGGCAAGGTCGATTCCAATCTTACGAACCTGCTCGGGAGCACGCAATCGATTGAAAAAGCTCGCACCGCAATCATTAATGCGGACCGTTCGATTAGTGAAAAGACCGAAACTATTTCTAAACTTGAGCGTGGTACAGATCCGTTGGATATTCGGTCGCAAGAACTCTCCATCGTCCAACGGACCAATGCTCTGATTGATACCAAAGAAAAACTTGCGGATTATACGATCCGAGCACCGTTTGATGGGTTGCTCGTCAATGTGAATACTCACACGGGAGATTCCGTAACCGCTTCGACCGTGATTGCAACGCTCATCACCCAACAAAAACTTGCGGAGATTTCTTTAAACGAAGTGGATGTTGCTAAAATCCGTGTTGGTGACAAAGCAACACTCACGTTTGACGCCATTAATGGATTAAGCATTTCTGGCGCCGTCGCCCAAATTAATGCGCTGGGCACCGTCACACAAGGCGTGGTTAACTATTCGGTAAAAATTGGATTCGACACCCAAGATGAACGCGTCAAACCCGGTATGAGTGTTTCTGCGTCTATTATTACGGACACAAAACTGGACGTACTGATCGTCCCCAACGGTGCTATCAAAACTCAGGGCAACGCTCACTTCGTTGAGATGCTTGACCCATCAATCACTCCCACGCAAGGGAACGCCGGTATCACCAGCGCAATAGCACCGCGTCAGCTCTCGGTGGAAGTGGGACTGACGAATGACACGTCTACCGAAATACTATCAGGCTTAACGGAAGGTGAAATAATCGTGGTGCGCACCATCACCGCTTCGACAAAGACGAGTACAGCGACCCAGGCACCAAGTCTTATCGGGGGCGGTGGAGGCGGCCGTGGAGGCTTTGGGGGCGGTGGTCAACGCGGAAACTAGTATGATTGAAATTCATACAGTGACAAAAATGTATTCGTCGGGTGGCGAAAATGCCTTCCAAGCACTCAAAGGGGTAAGCTTCACCATTGGTGATGGAGAGTATGTGGCGATCATGGGACCCTCGGGATCTGGTAAATCAACACTGATGCATATTCTAGGGTGCTTGGATACTCCAACGAGTGGCACATACAAACTCGATGGTAAGGATGTCTCAACAATGAGTGACGATGAACTTGCAGAGATTCGGAACAATAAAATCGGATTTGTCTTTCAGGCATTCAACCTCTTACCGCGCGCAAGTGTGTTACGAAACGTTCTCCTTCCGCTGGTGTATGCCGGGGTCACCCCCGCAGAGCGTGAAACTCGTGCACGAACAGCACTCATGGCCGCGGGACTGGACGAGGCCCACTTTCATCATCTTTCTAATCAACTCTCCGGTGGCCAAATCCAACGGGTGGCGATTGCCAGGGCACTGGTGAACAATCCGACGTTAATTCTTGCGGATGAGCCGACCGGCAACCTCGACTCAAAAACAGGAGAAATCGTTCTTGCCACATTCCAAAAACTCAATCGGCAACAAGGACGCACGATTATTCTTATCACCCACGAACCAGACGTTGCTGAGCATGCGGATCGCACCATTTTTATCAAAGATGGCGAAGTATTGAGCGATACCAACCATCGCCACACGTAACAGATCATTGATATGAACGCGGTTGATATTGCACAAGAAACACATTCTGCCCTTTCGGCCAACAAAGCACGATCAGGGCTTACGATGCTTGGAATTGTTATTGGTATTAGCTCAGTGATTGCAATGGTCGCCATCGGACAAGGCGCCCAAGGCTCGATTCAATCCCGCATTCAATCGATCGGGTCTAATCTCATCTTGGTCATGCCCGGCGTGCAACGTCGCGCTGGCGTCCAAGTAAGCTCGGGGAGAGGATCCTCACGCACCCTCAAGCAAGCGGACGCCGATGCTATCACAAACGCAATCACACAGGCCAAAGCGGTCGCACCAGAAATTTCGACACGCTCACAGGTGACCGCCAAGGGAAAAAATACAAATACATCAATTGTTGGAACAGTCCCGAGTTATCCCGAGGTCCGTAATGTAGAGATTGATCAAGGAGAGTTTATCTCAGATCAACATATAAAAAGTGTGTCCAAAATGGCGGTGCTGGGCCCCACGGCACGGGACGATTTATTTGGAGTCGATGCCGATGCCCTTGGTCAAATGATCCGTATTAAGAATATTGAATTCAAAATCGTTGGCATCACCAAAGCGAAGGGGGGTACGGGCTTTGGCTCTCAGGATGACATGATCTTCGTTCCCCTGAGTAGTGCGCAACGTTTTTTAGCCGGTGATGATTATGTAACCACCATCAGTGTCGAAGCGGCCGACAGTCAATCCATGACGTCGATCCAACAGCAGATTACCGACCTCTTACTTATACGCCACCACATTTCCGACCCTCAGTCTGCCGATTTTAACACACTCAACCAAGCAGATATCGTAGCGACCGCATCGAGCGTTGCCCAAACATTTACGATTCTCCTCGGCGCGGTAGCCGGAATATCACTCGTGGTTGGGGGTATTGGGATTATGAATATGATGCTCACGACTGTGACAGAACGGACTAAAGAGATTGGCTTACGAAAAGCCATTGGAGCAAAGAAGCGCGATATCAGTATGCAATTTCTTGCCGAAGCCGTTACGCTCACCGTTATTGGAGGAGTATTGGGTGTGGCCCTGGGGTGGTCCATCGCTTTTGGAATGACCTATTTTGGTATACTCCAGACGCAGGTATCGGCTTCCTCGATTGCGCTGGCGTTTGGTGTATCAGCCCTCATCGGCATTGTGTTTGGGTATTATCCAGCGCGGCGTGCCGCGAATTTAAATCCTATTCAAGCATTACGCTACGAGTAAAGAACATTACTCCATTGAACACTTACTATTATTTATTTTACGATTATGAATAAGACAGTACTTTCAGTGATCGTCTTGGTCGCCGTCGGAGGAGCCGGATTTGTTGGTGGAATAAAGTATGACCAAAGCCATGCAGCCTCAAGCGCGCAGACCAATACACGCGGCGACTTCCAACGGGGGAATGGTCAGGGTGGTGCGCGGGGTGGACGAGGAGGTGGTAATGCTGGAGGATTTGTCAGCGGTGAAATTCTGTCAAAGGATGCAACGAGTATTACGGTAAAGCTGCGTGATGGCGGATCAAAAATTGTCTTTGTCTCAGATTCCACGCAAGTGATGAAGTCGACCCAAGGGTCCATCAAAGATTTGGTCGTTGGAGAGCAAGTAACCAGCATGGGCTCTACCAATACGGATGGAAGCGTCAGCGCCCAAACCATCCAAATACGACCAACCACGCCGACAACAAAATAAATGAACTACCCCGGAGCAGAGCTCCGAGGAAATCTATTTGAATGAACGACTCACGATAGACAATGGTTAATCAGTGTGCTACCATACGAGGACTTCATTCTATTCTTAACCAAGAATTTCTATGTGCGACGATGCAAACAAGGGAACATGCCAATGTGCAGACAAGACAACGATGCCTGCCACAGCTCAAGAGGGCAAATGCTGCGAAGGTGGCACCTGCACATGCGATAGTACTGCAAAAACCGAAACTGCGACCGTCGAAGCACCAACACAAGAATAATAGAAATTTCTAAAAATCCTGCTCGAATACCGAGCAGGATTTTTTAATACAGTAAAAACCGCAGCGTGGGGTTGGGACCCAAGGCTGCGGTTGATGGTAGCGTGATACGCCCTCCATAAGAGCATCATAGTGGAACCACCCGCCGATTCTTGGGGATCTGGTCCCGAGTAAGGTCTTTGCCGGCGCCACTGTGAGCGACGACGATCTTTCCTTTTCCCATGAGAATGGGCCTTTCCAGCTTTGTATAGACTTCGCCGGCCCCGTATGGAAACTTGAACTTACTCCCTGCGGGCAGATCGTCAAAGTCGACATCGTTTGCCTTACTCACTCGTCGCCTCCTTCCCCTCCCCAGAATCGCCCGAGGTACGGGACGATGGCCTCGCAAACCTTCCCCCATCGGAAGCCTGCCATCGCCGGGTAACTCACCGGCGACTGGCTGCACCACGGGAGTCGGCCGTAGAAGTCATCCGACTGGTCGCTCCGGGGTACCGATGGCGGAATGGCGCCGCGAGATTCATGCGGCACCTGGATGAGCTCGTGGAACCGAATCTCAATCTCATTGAGCCCATCTTGGGAGTGATAGGGCGTGACGAAGACGGTCTTCTGCGGGATCGGCATGGCGATCGCGACGCAGAGTGCCAGGAGGAAGATGTTGTATGCGACAGACGCGATTGCGACATGCCGTACGACTCTCTGGGAGAATTCCACGGGGGCCTCCTTTGGGTTTGGATATGACCGGTTGATGAGTTCGATTCAACCACGATTTACTCTTATTGTCAATCATGGGAAGAACCAGTACAATGAACATCGTATGTTCCTCTCCAAGCTTGAGATCCACGGTTTTAAATCCTTTGCCAGTAAAGTGATTCTCACATTCGCTCCACCCCGTGGGAGTCTCTTCCCTATTACCTCGATTGTCGGACCTAACGGTAGCGGTAAATCCAACGTGGTGGATGCCATCCGCTGGGTATTGGGGGAGCAAAGCATGAAACACCTGCGTGGTAAAAAACATGAAGATATTATTTTTTCGGGATCGGAAACAAAGTCGCGCCTTGGGTACGCCGAAGTGGCAATGACGCTAGACAACGCCGACCGCACGATGCCCATTGATTTTAGCGAAGTAATGATCGCGCGCCGCTATTACCGAGACGGCGAATCCGAGTACCTCTTGAATAACCGAACGGTGCGCCTTGCTGATATCACGATGCTGCTGGCACAATCCCACATGGGGCAACGGAGCTATTCGGTGATTGGTCAAGGAATGGTCGACCATTTACTCTTAGCCACGCCACGAGAACGCAAAGAAATGATTAACGAAGCCGCCGGAATTCGTCCCTATGAGCTTAAACGTAATGACGCCCAAAACCGAATGACGGCGACCCGGGAAAATCTCCGGCAAGGGCAAACAGTGCTCGGTGAAATCGAACCGCGGATGCGTACGCTCACGCGCATGGTGAAACGCCTCGAACGGCGGGCAGAATTAGAAACAACGCTTGCCGAACTCAAACACGAATATTACGGCGCACTGTGGAAAGAGAGCGTGCTCACGCTTTCGAGCTCCCAAAAAAAACAAGTCGACCTTGCACCAACATTGGCGACCATCAATCACAAACGATCGACCATCGACGAACACTTAAAAAATTTACAAAAAGAAAAACCCGTGAGCTCCAAACTCATGGAGCTCCAGCGAGCTGTCGATGACCACCAACGCAAACGCGAGCACCTTAAAGAACGTTTGTGGGCACTCAAGCTCGCCCAATCCCAACAACAATCTCCATCCAAGAGCATGAACGTGACGATCATTGAACAAGAACTTACGAGCCTTATTGAGCGTTACGAACAACACCTCCATACAGCTCCGGGGCAAGACCCCGCTCAATTTGTGGGCCACTTCCAAGAGCTCATGACAGAACTCCGGGGTATCCTCAAGCGCTTGAAGCCCACCACACCCGACCATCGACCCATGCCCGAGATTGAAGCGATTGAAAAAGATCTCGTCGCCATCGATACCTCACTCATGGGGCTCCGAGACCAAATGAAAGGGATCGAACAAGAGGAACACGCAAGCCGCGCCAGCCTCTTTACTCTCCAAAATGAACTACGAACACTGGACCAAGAACGTGATCGATTGGAACGTGCCAAAAATGACATTGCCATTGAGCAAGCCCGCACCGAAGCGCACCACGAAGATTTAGCCAATGAGATTCGTCAAGTCCTCAATGGCGAGCCCGTTGTAGTATTAGCCGATCCCCTCCCACACCCTCGTAAACCCCTGATCGAATTGCGAGAAGACATTCACCATTACCAACACGAAATTGAATTGATTGGAGGAATCGACCCAGAAGTGGCGCAAGAATATCAAACCACGAAAGAACGGTTTGAATTCCTGACCCAGCAGAGTGAAGACCTCGCCAAGGCTCTTTCAGAACTCGAACGCGTAATCTCGAACCTCGACGAAACCATGGCCAAACAATTTGATCAGGCGTTTGGATTGATCTCGAAAGAATTTTCTCGATACTTCTCAGAACTCTTTGGTGGCGGTAAGGGCCAGCTCCTGCTTATGGCCGAAGAGCCGCCCCTCGAATCATCCATCGACGATGAAGATGAGGACGACAATGACACAGCAACGGAAGAACCAAAAAACCAAGAAACGAAAGAACGAGCGATCGCCGGTATTGATATTATGGCCAGCCCCCCCGGCAAAAAAGTAAAGAGCGTGGCGATGCTCTCTGGTGGCGAAAAAGCGCTCACAGCTATCGCGCTCCTATGCGCCATTCTTTCGTACCACCCCTCCCCCTTTGTGGTACTGGACGAAGTCGATGCGGCATTGGATGAAGCCAACTCAGTACGATATTCCAACATCTTAAAACAACTGGCCGCCAAAACCCAATTCCTGGTAGTGACCCATAACCGCACCACCATGCATATTGCCCAAACTTTTTACGGGGTCACCATGGGAGAGGATGGCATTTCCCAAATTCTCTCGATGAAACTCGAAGAAGCCGAAGAAGTAACACCCGAGGCTTAAACAAGCTTCTCGGTGTTAGGTTCTCGGTTCTAAAATTAAACACCTCCCCGTTGACAAAACACCTCCCCTGTCTTGACCAAAGTTCAATTTTGACGTATAGTATTGCTACTAAAATTATTTATCTCTAGCTACTAGAATCTAGCACCTAGAACCTCGTCTATGTTAATGATCCGCCTCCGTCGCGTTGGTAAAATCAAGCAACCAACATATCGACTTATCGTCAATGAAAAAGGCCGGGATACCCAAGGTCGGTATCTAGAAATGCTTGGTACCTATAACCCGCGCACGCAACCCCGCACCATCAACCTCAATGCCGAACGAATCCAGTACTGGGTGAGTAAGGGTGCACAATGCTCGGCTACGGTCCGCAACATGCTCATTGATGAGAAGGTACTCACTGGAGAAAAGGTTAGGGCATCCAAAACCATCCCGGGAAAGAAAAAGAAAGCGGCAGCGGCGAAAGCTGCATAGTTTCTAGGTTTTAGGTACTAGGTTCTAGAAATCGACCTCCGGAAACGGAGGTCTTTTGATTGACTCAAAGAAATTCATCCGCTACAATATTGTCTTATTCACGTTTGAAGGCCTTAGGCTAAGGAGGGCCGAATGGCACAAAAAAGGACTACGCCGAAACAGGACGCACCCGCGCAGACTGTAATGATCGTTCGCGGTCAAAAAGGTAGCGACGTTCAACTGGCTGTGGAAGTCACACAGATCCTCGAGTCGAGTTTCCAGATTAGGGCGACTGAGAACGGTATCGATACGCGATCGCGCATCGAAAGCGGTGACATGCCCGATCTGCTGCTGTGCACCGGATTCGAGCTTCGCGACACGTACGCCGACCAACTCATCCAGACCCTGGTGGACGCTCGCAAGCGACCGCCGCGAGTGATGGTGGTGACGAGGACGGTCAAGGAGGATCGGCAAGCAACCGATCTGCATCTGCAGCCGATTAGACTGCCGCTAAGCCCCAAGCAACTCGCCGCGGCCGCCAAGAAGCGTCTGAAGGAACCGGCCGACGATCTCGAAGACCACGAGACCGAGGAGGAGTAATCCTCCTGCCGTCGCCTCCAGGACCGGAGGCATACTCAACAGGACTCATACGAGGAGGTGAGGCAAATCATCACCATGATGTTCTGTGCGTGGGCGCGCAGAGAGTGGAGCAAGCGTAACGGGAACTGACGTCCGAGACGCCACCCCACTGCACTCCACGGCCCAAATACCCCAACACAAGGGGTTAATCGGTACTCCGCGCCGGCTAGGGGCTCGATTCCTCTGGCCGGCGCATTTCATTCCTAACGAAACCGTAACGGGAGGACGCTGATGAAGAAAAAAGTTGTCGTGGTGCAAAAGAGCGGATCACTCCGCCAAGATGGGACATGGGCTATGGTCCAATGGCTCAAAACGCACGGATATGATTTCTTGCTCCTCGTCACCAACGGAGCCGACGCTCGCGCCCAAGCGACGAATCTACGCGGAGGTCCCTTTCACGGCGTGGTGATGGATGCCGATCAGTTCGACAGCATCGAACACGCCTTCGCGGCCTTCGGCACCATTGCAAATGCCCTACTACCGCACTGCGAAATTGTGCATCATCAAGGATCCATCGGACAATCGGAAAAGGAGGTGTCCGGTGCATTCCTCGATCTGTATCTGCCCAAGTGCTGATACGCGCGCTACCAAAAAGACGGTCCCCTTCATCGGACCGTCTTATCCATTTTGGTTGCAATGATTATTTTTTCAAAACTCTTACAAATCCTCGCTTCCCTTTTTGAACAATCACCCCAGCCTTTGTAAGGATGACCGTGTGAGCAATGGAGCGGACAACCTCTCCACCAACTTTTACTCCCCCCTGCTCTATCGTCCGTCGTGCCTCACTTTTACTCGTGACTAATTTCGTTTCGACGAGAAGATCAATAATGGACAAATCTGCACTCTGAAATCTGCACTCTGAAATCTGTTCAGGGACACTTCCCTGAACATGAACTCGTTCAAACTCCACTTCCGCCATCTCCGCTGCCTTGACCCCATGGTAGAGCTTAACCACGCGATGAGCAATCGCCATCTTTGCCTTCTTTGGTTGGTTAAGCGTAAGAAGACCCTCCCAGGACGCCAGTTCAGTTCCTTCAAAACGAGCTACGAGGCGGGCATATCCGGGCATCATTTCGTCGGTCATACTCATCATCTTGCCGTACATATCGTTGGGCTCATCCATAATATTAATCACGTTCCCCCAACTCGTACTCATCTTCCGACCATCAAGACCCGAAAGCATTTCAGTGGCCAAAACATCCTGTGGTTTTTGGCCGTATCGCTCTTGGATCTTTCGACCCGCAAGCATGTTAAAGAGTTGATCAAATCCTCCCACCTCCACATCGGCCTTAATCACAACCGAATCATACCCTTGGTAGAGCGGGTAATGGAGTTCGCGGATACTAATCTCTTCACCCTTCTCAAATCGATCTCTAAAATTCCGGCGCGCCATCATTTGCTGCACGCTAAAAAGTTCCGCTAGTTCATCCAGTTCCCGAGGGGTCATTTTGGCGAGCCACTCACTATTGTAATGCCACTCTACTTTTTTAAGGTCAATAATTTTCCCAATCTGTTTTTTGTAATTCTTTAAATTCTCTTGAATTTGTTTCTTCGTTAAAAACGGACGCTTTGAAAGTTTATCCGATGGGTCGCCGATCTGCGCCGTGTAGTCGCCAATAATAATCACGAGCTTATGGCCCAAATCTTGGAACTCGCGGAGCTTCCAGAGCGTTGCCGCCCGACCGATATGAATCAGCGGCCCGGTCGGGTCAATACCGTGCTTTACGCGCAACTTTTTCTTGCCCTTGAGCGCGGCCTCCAGATGATCCTTAATATGAATTTCTTCAACGCCACGGGTGAGGAGTTCTGTGATGCCAATAGGAGACATAGTGATTATTGTTATTATCCGAAATATAAACGATTATAGCATATCATTGGATTGGTTTTATTGACAATGCGCAGTATCGCCTGATACCCTCCACGGTAACCCACGCACCTGAACAACTCGGAAACATCCGAACATTAAGGAGTCCCCATGGACACCACCGATGCCATCATCCGAGTAAGCGCACAACTGATCATGAGCGCGTTCCTACCCACAATGGAGGAGCGATCGAATCGAAGTAACTACAGCGATGGACTCAAACTCGGGTTCTGGCGCAACCGCTTGATCCCAGAACTCCCACCTATACGACGACGAATCACGTCGGGCATCATCCCGGCGGTCGCTGAAGATCTCACGCTCCCGGAAGACACGCGCTTTGCCGATGCACTGCTCTGGTGGTCGTACGGTCTCGTCACCGCGATCAAACCGAGCGCCATCATCCGGGAACTCGACCTGAAGTCACTCGAGGAGTACCAATTCGCTCTCGACTGCCTGGGTTGCCCGCTCTCCAAAGCTTGGAACAAATTCAAGGCATTGAACACAATCGAGATGGTGATTGCGATGATCGCACCGCCCAAGGTCAAATGAACTACCCCGCAGCAGAGCTGCGAGGTATCACAGCCCGTTTCCAAGGTTGAGTTGTTAAAACAATGTCAGTTGATCACGATGAATTTGTTTGTACT
>JGI1358J11329_10000199_pt1 | contig 54686 bp, 1 predicted proteins | sample Subgroupgradi54m_FD_11329 | JGI IMG/M metagenome (IMG submission 11329)
TTAAGATCGACGACATCGCCGCACAGGTCAAAGCAAACTTCTCCGGTACCCAGATGATCCTGGCCCTGGTCGCAGGCCCGGCTCTGACCACCGACACCATCCAAGGGATCTTAAATAACGCCGATGTCCTTCAGCGCAGGATCCAAGAGTTCACGACCACCGCCACAAACCTCACCGAGGTCTTCAGGACCTATGGCAAATCCCTGGATTCGACTCAGCTGCTCTTCATGCTCTTAAGCGGCCCGGCTCTGACGGATGCGGGCATGACCCAGATGGCCGCCAACAGCAAAGTTCTGGCCAACTCTTACTCGGATGTAGTCAACATGGCCGTTAAGATCGACGACATCGCCGCACAGGTCAAAGCAAACTTCTCCGGTACCCAGATGATCCTGGCCCTGGTCGCAGGCCCGGCTCTGACCACCGACACGATCCAGAGGATCCTCGGCAATGCCGATGTTCTCCAGAGAGCGGCCAATATGGCGCTGTTTAAAACTGCTACTTCGAATCTTTCCGCGATATTCAAATCAGCCGGTTATACGATGGATGCTTCTCAAATTCTATTTATGCTCCTCAGTGGTCCTACGCTGACCAATCAAACCTTAACACTTTTGGCGGCCAACAGCGACATGCTCTTTAAGAATATGAGCGCTGTTGTGGCCATGACTAAAAATGTGGATGCGATCGCTAAGAAAGCTGGTTTGGACCTGAATGGGGCTCAGGTGATTTTAGCGCTTGCCGCAGGGCCCGCGTTGACCACAAAAGGTCTGACGAGTTTCTTAGTGCGCACAGAATCTTTAGCGCGGACCGTGGAAGCTTCCAATCTTTTGGCGACCATTAAGACAGCGCTCAATAATCCTGAGTTTCAGAAGATTTTTGAGGGCAAAGGCTCCGATCTTCAATCTTTCATGTTTCTGCTCAGTATGAACGAAGTTTTTGACCCTGCGGGCAATGCCAAACCCGGTGTTTTAAGGGTCATGACTGCCAAGGTCCAGTCTCATTTTGAAAAAATCATCGCTCTTCAAAATGCTCCTGCAAGCAAAGTGGCCCAGCAGTTCTTAAAGGAAATCAAGAGCGTGGATGCCCTGCCGCTTCTTATCTTCGGCGCCCAGATGTTCAGCGGGGATACGACAACTTCCTTAAGGACTTACCTCAATCTGCCGGGCATGGGAGCTGAGACTGTTAAAGTTCTCAGCTTATTTGAAGAAGGAACCAAAACTGGCACGGCTGTAACGGTTGCCGTAAACGGACGCCAGTTTACCTTGACGCTTTTGGCCGATAAGACTGTGAAAGTCGACATCACGGCCAAAGGCCCGGCCGCGCTAAACGCTTTGGTACATGGCCGCGAAATTCTCTTTGGATCTTCAGGGGATGACCCGCTGACTTTAGTTGCCAAACCCGAGGGTTTATTCACCAATGAGGTCTTCAAGCGCGTCATGGCCGTTGACGCTTTGTCGCGCATCAATGGCCGCGCCGTGGCGACCTACGAACTTGGCGCTGGAGCCATGGTCCATGTTGGAGCGGATGGCGCCATGCAGGTTCAGAGAGGCCGATTGTCGCTTTTTGGCTCTGCCAATATAGACGTTACCACTGGTCTCTTGCATTCGGCAGATCCCACGCAGACAGGCGGCCAGTCCCAAGAGTCTGGACTCCGCGGCAAAGCCATTGCAATCGAGAAAATGCCCGATGGCCGGGTTATCTTGCATACCGGTTCCATTGAAATCCGTGATAATGCGGCAGTCGCGACCTTTGATCAAGTATTTATAGCGCGCAATGATATCTCAGGATTTAAGCTTGGCTTGATCAGCAATGCATCTATTGCCAAAGGTGAGGCATTTGCTTATACGAACAAAATTGCCTTGCAAATGGTTACTGATCTTAAAGCGAACCTGACGGATCTTTTCGCAAAAGTACAATTCAATTCCAAGCAAATGGAAAGTTATCTTCAGCAGGTCAATGCGGGATTGAAGGGAAATGACCCGGCCAGTGTCCAATTCCGCAAAGCATTCTCCGAATTCAAAAAAAATACAGATCCCATTGAAAGCCGTGAAAGAAATAACGCATTGGCCCAGCTTCTCGGCGAAGTCGATAACTTAGGGATTTCCTATCGCGTCGAACAAACACACATTAACGAAAAAACAGGCAACATCGTGAAAGACGGCGAATTTGAAGTTAAAGTAACCGATCGGATCAGGGAGATCCTGATCGACAGCGGGTTCAAGTCCACTGAAGTCAACCGAATGAAGCTGGATTTCGTCCTAATCGCTAAAAACGCCCCGATACAAGCCCAGTTGATCCCTGCCGCTGATCTGGCCACCATGTACCAGTTGATCGAATATGATCGTTCCGGCGGGAATGTTACGGAATTCGTCAAAACCTTCCTTGGCAGTGACGCAAAAGGGATCGTGAAGATCGCTGATTTCAGGGAAGCGGTGGTTACGAAGCTGGCCAAAATATCCACGGACATGCGAAACCCGTCCTGGTACCAGAGGGATATTTATAGCTCTGAGAAAGAAAATCTGGTTGCTTTTGACAAAGTCGTCGCTGAATTCCGCCAAGGCAAGATCAGCCTGGCCCAAACCATAGTACAACTTTCAAACATGGAGAAAATGACCAATACCTTTGTGGTTTCAGCCACGAAAGCTTCGGTGACAACGGCGACCGAGCGTGTGACTTTCAAAAACGATTTGGCAAAAGTATCCCTAGATATCCAAATCGCGGCCGGTGAACGTTCCGTGGCCGACGGCATCAGATCGGAGATTCATAAAGCGCTTGGGGCATATCATTTCGAGCGTGCCGAATATTTAATGAATGACAGCTTGGCCAAAGTGAAAACATCAGCTTATGCCGTGGCCATATCTGAAGCCGAGGGCAATGCCAATTTCAAAGCCAATTTGCTCGACCTGGTGAGGCAGACCCCAGGTTCTGAAAAAGCGACGTCGCTTACGGTCCAAAACGTTTTCAATGCCCTGACTTCCAACCAAAAGGTTTCGTATGGAACCAACACTATCGGTCAATTGGCTAGCGAATCCATAGCCCGGGCATCGGCCTCGGAAGCGTTCTTGGATTACAACATGCGCAATAATTTTTCCTATAAATTTGGAACTTTTTTAACGGGCGTACCGATCGAGCAGGCCTCGGATAATCGGGTGAGATGGGGCCAGTTTAAAGGTTCTCTCGCAATTATTGCGATTGTTCTCTCAGGCGGCACCGCAACTGGGCTAATTGGCGCTCCGGCTCTCGGTACTTGGGGGGCTGCTGCTGTGGGTCTGTCACATGCGGCTGTTGGTTGGGGCGTTGCCTATGCCGGTGTCAATGCAGGCATGCAAGGGATCAATATAGCCAGAGGAGTCCAAGATAGATTTTCATTTGGTAGCATGGCAGCCGAAGGTTTTGCCGGCATCGGTGAAGGCATGATGTTTGCGGGAGCTACCAAAGGTTTAGGGAAACTTGCCGGCTATGCTTTGGCCACGTCCAAAGAATCTGTGGGTTTAGCGGGTTTTGTTTACCGTTCGTCTCAATTCTTGGGTAAGAACACAGCAGGAGCCATAGCTACTCGTACAGTGGTTATGGGCGGCGGTTTTGCGGCTGGAAACGCCAGCTGGCAATTTGCGGCCAATGTTTTAGAGGGCCGCTCCGAACTATCTCAAGGCGTGCTCAGAGCTGGAATCAAAGGTTTTGCTTATGGTGCTGCCATCACCGGCCAGGGGTCTTTCATGCGGTGGATGGGAGGGAAATTTGGAAATAGTTTCCTTTCTAACTCCACAAAAGGCTTGGAAGGTTTTTCTGCTAAAGCCTTTGCTAGATTGCAAGCCGGAGGAGTTTTCGCCACCTATGCGATAGCATTTGGCGTGGGCAATGTAGTGCTTGACGCTACTTTAAATCAATTCAGTTCTCTCAAAGGAAACGAATTTAGTATCCTTGGAAGCTTTACCCAAGGAGTGATTTGGGGTCTTCCGGGTGTCTATTTGGCCACTTCTTTAGGCGCTGGGCATGGTCAGAGTGTTTTGAGACAGCTGGCTGGTCTGGCTACATCAAAAGGCCCAATTTCACAAGCCGGTGTCAGGTATTTGTTTGGCAAACAGTTAGCGACCGCGGGGCCTGTTGGCAAAGCCGCCATTGGCTTAAAAGTATCTTGGATCAATTTCCAAAGAAGCCAGCCTTTATTTGCTGAAATGATCAAAGGCTCTTGGACTTTTTCGAGAATAGCGCCCACGTTCTTTGTGGTGGGTGGTTTGGCGGAAGCGGCGCTTGACGGGAAACTTGGAATTTCTCTGGGCAAACAAAATGGCGAGTTAAAGATGGTTAGCAGCGTCTCTGAATTTGCTTTTGCTGTGGCCGAAAGGACGGTCCAAGGCTTTAAGCAGGGCCTTGTTATGGGACCCCTTGTAAGAGTCTTTACGCAGGGCGGCGCCGGACGCGGACAAACATCCTTCTGGTCACACGAAGCGTCCAATGCCGAAACAGCCACTTTTGTTGCCGTGCTCAATAAAGTCCTGGATAAAGTGGCCACCTGGTCCGGCGGCCTTTCGACCGGATTTGACGCCAACGGGAAACCGCTGGCTTCACAAGCCATCTCTGAAACATCGGTGTTGAGTTGGGTGTTCTTGTTCATGAAACCGCAATCCTTCTCGATCGTTGGCCAATTATCCGGGCGATTCGAGCAGAATAAGGTAAGCGGCGTGATCGCGGATATCCAAGGAAGGATCGCGAAAGCGGACAAGCCTCTAAGTTCCATTGAAGCTTCGATTCGTACCGAATCAGGCAAAACGGTTTATACGAGAGAAAATGGGAAACAAATAGTTTTGCGTGGAGACGTCACAGAAGCGTTGAGAGTTCCGATTTATAACAAAGCTTCCAGTGAATATGTCACTGCATTGGCTGATAAAGGCCGATCCCAGCATGAAATAGCCGCCTCTGTCCAAAAGGTTATCAATACATCGATAGGGGAAACGGTAATTATAAACGGTCGAGAAATAACTGTAACCGAAAATTTGAAAAATGCTTTATTGGCCAGGAGCTACGATTATTTCAAATTGAATAATCTCACCTTTGTGGAACTTGTAGACATAGGAGATTCTGTACAGCCCGCCTCGCTCAGGCAATTTACGATTATTGATAAGGCTCCCGCTCCAGCTGAATTGAACGGTATCTTTAATCAAGTGTCCAATGGTGTGGCTCTTATTGGGACACGTCTTAGCGGGACGGATTATTCCACTCAAGGCCGTGAAAGAGCCAACCAATTGGAATCCGAGCTTACTAAGGATTTGGAAGCCGCTGGTTATTCAAAATTGGAAGCGCGAGTGATCGTAGCCGTAGCCGTTCGTCAAGAGGTCTCGCGCCAACAAATAGAGTCAGGAGATAAAAATATCAAACTGTTTGAACTGAATCCGGAACAGCTCTATTACACTTATAAAGTGGCAGAATTTATCTACAGAATAAGCGCCGGCGAAAGAACTTTGGATGGGGTAGCGTTCCGATTAGCAGCTGGAGGCGGCAAAGAAGATGGCAATCTTTTGGCCATCAAAGCTGCCACTGATCTTTTAAGAGCGGAAGGAAGAGGGAATCCCACTATTGTGCTTGTCACTTCACAAGATAAATTGGTGGGTAATTTTGAGAAAAACGCCTTCATAGAAACCATCGGGGATGGAAGAATTTCAAATCCTGTCTCCGCAGAAAAAGGTTTTGGTGTTAATTTTATTCGCGACGCAAATCTTTCTGGTCCAGGATTGGAAAAGGCCGGAATTTATATAATGTCCGGTGACGTATTGAAGAGCTTGCAATTAAATAACAGTCCTATTTTAAGAAACATGCAAGCGGGTGTAATTGATGAACTTGAACAGACTCTGCAGCTTGTGCCGACTGTATTGTCCAGCGGCCTTGAAGCGGTGCAGCAGAGAATGTCACTCCCGGGTGGTGCCAGCGAAAGAGAATACTTCCAGGGTTACGAGACGTTCCAACGGATCATTTACGAAGAAACTCTTCGTGAAATTGAACTCAACGGAGAAGTTGATCCGTCCAAAGTTCAGTCCCAGCAGGTTCGTGTAGTTGGTGTTGACGGAGTAACGTCTGATTATAATCGTTTCAATTCGCAAGTCAGGGGTGAGCGGAACCCCGATGGGACCTACTCAGGCCCTAAGGGAGATATTATTTCTAGGATTCGCTCAAGAATTAATGAAACTGATTTAAAAGACATCACAGACGCCCATTTGTCGGCATTAACGGATCGAGCGGCTACAGCGCGATCGTTGACTGATAGAGAAATTACCGTGATCAACCGCGGAAAAAATTTTGAGTACGCTTCCAACAATATCGGTGGTAAAGCTCAAGAAAGTACCATGATTGGTGACAGGGATTTGAATGGCTTTTTGGCTATTCGATACGGCGCTACCACGGAAAGATATGCTGCTTATGCGGCCTTGAGCCCTAAAGTTCAGACATCCATCACAGAAACTATATTGGCTGTTAACTCTCAAAGAGGTGGCCAAAACGTATGGACGGGCGGTTCAGCGACGTTTGATGGAGTGAGAGCCACTCTTAGCGAGATCGGTTTTAAAGAAATCGTTGCCATTCATGCAGAGCCTACTTTTTCTCTCAAGGGCATTGTCGACGGAACAGCGATCAATACCAAGACAGAGGCTTTTGTTAAAATCGTTGACTCGAATGACTCCAGATTTTCGGAAATTGATGCCAATCTTAGTGGCGCCGAAGCCAGGGGCTTGCGCGGCGGCAGTGTGGTTGTGGTTGCCAGTGAAACCAGCGGGCAAAAGCTTGAAAGCCAGCTTCGACAGAAATATGGCATTGAAAATGTCGAGTTTATCAGCAGTTTAGACAAAGCGTATGAACAGAAACTCTTGGATGTTAAAAAAATTGCACAGGATAACGGTAAACTGGACAAGATTTATATCTTGATAGACGTCGCGGAAGGCGTCAATTTATTCGCATTAGGTGGTAAAGTCACCGCGGAGACCAAATTCAATCTGATTATTGCGGATCTTTTGCCAGCCAGCAAATTCACTCAGTTGATGCTTCGCTTAGGCGCGAGCGGACGTAGAGCCGGAGGTGAAGTCCATACGATCGTAAATTACAAGAACAGTCCTTTGGCCAGACAAGAAATTAATGTCATTGAGAGAGCGATAAGCGAAGGTGGCCCAGAAGCCGGAATTCGAGCTCTTGAAAATGCTTTGAAGAATTGGAATACATCCATTGATGTGGGACAACGTATAACGGTCATGGCAGAAAAACAACGAGCGGATTTTGGTTGGTCCTGGACCGCGTCTCAAAGTATTGTCGGTGTTTTAGCGAATTTTACGAGTCAGCCCACTCAAAGTATCGTCGATGTTCGAGGTCAATTTGAAGCGGCGGGCTTTACGTCCGGTCAAAGTGCGCAGCTTGCTGATTTAGCTTCTGCCATTGCAAATCTGTCTCAAGTAGATCGGGGAGTTGTTCTAAGCGCTCTTAGCCAAATCGCTCCTGTTTCGTCTGAAAGGACTTCAATTCAAAATTTTGAACATCTGGCCGTGGCTCTGAGCAAGCTGACGGTGACGGACGCGCAGACGATCCTAAGTCTTTTCAACCCCAATCTCAAACTCGACACCGACTTCGGCGTCACCTTCAATGGTCTCTTGATCTTAAGATCCCTCGGTACGGGACAGCCCGCCCAGATCAACCAGCTTAGCCTCTTTGACATCCGCAACGCGATGATCCATGTGAGTCAGGACGGCAATATCAGCGCGTTGGCTGAGTTGATTGGGATGCAAGCTGACAATCCTCGGGTTGTGGAATTTAATCAGGCTATTTCTGAGAACGATCAACAGCGTTTCAATGAGCTCACTGCCGACGCTTCCAGAGCTATCTTGAAATCTGAAGCGGCTGTGATCAATACGGAAAGTACCGCAGTGACCCAGAGAATCCTTCGTGACGGCCTTGTGGGGGACTATTCAGCGGATTCGCCGGAGGTGGCTCAAGACAGGATCCAGAATCAATTCCGTGAACTGAGTTTCAATCATGTGCTTTCGATTGCTTTTGCGTCCATAGCCAAAGTGTCCGGAGTTGATACTTTGAGTCAGCTGAGGCTTAGGCTTGAGAAGAGGCTTGATCCGAGAGGCGGAAATGACGACGTCCAAGACAAAAAAGCCAACCCGCGCAGGCTTCTGGAAGATGCGTTTGCCGCCGCCGGACTGGATTTCAACCAGTTCAGAGCTGTGGCCGATAGTGCTACTTTGTCCGATGCGCAGAGTTTGGAAACAACGACCACTCTTTCAAGGACGCAGGCGCTGGCTCGGCAGAATGTGACGACCAGTGTTCAAAATCTCGAAGGCATCGAAGTGGCGGCTGAGTCTGACTTTGAATTCGACGCGTTCGTGGCGGCTCGGGAAGGCGCCTTAGTGGGTGATGGAGTCGGGTTCTTTGGCGCTAAGACGGCGAGCAAGCACCAAGAAGACAATGACAACATCAGATCCGACATGGAGAAAGATGCCGACCATATTCGTCATGCCGATTACAGGGGCAGACAGGTCTTCGAATTGACCAAAGAGGCCAAAGGTCTAGGCCACGCCGCCAGAGTGAGAGGCACGGTTTATATCGGCAGTCAGTTGATCGATTCCGTCGCCGAAGCCTTAGGCATCGATCGCGCACAAGCCATCGAAGCCATTGCGGCGCACGAGATCACGGAAACGGACTTCCTCATCAGCGGCGCCTATGACCTCTTTTTGGCCGCAAGCGGCATCACAACGATCGATCAGCAGTTTAAAGCGCTTGCCTTGTCCGACTTCAGCGAGGGAGGATATCGCGCTCAGGTTCGCGACTGGGTCGTTTCACACCGTCGCGGTGATTATGCAAGCCGGATAGCGCAACTTCACAAAGACGCCCATGCCGAAGGTGTTCGAGCCGAAGGAGAGGTCCTGGTCGGAGCATTCCTCGCTCGCGCTCAGAATCAAACGGACGTGGCCGCTATCCTCTCAGACCTTCAAACCAAAATTTCAGATCTTAATTTGCGTGGCAAAGATGACAAGGCTGTCCTGAATGAGGTCGTAGATCGATATGTCTCCCAAGTAAACGCTTCAGGCGGTCAATTGTTCAGTGGCCAGAGACTTACGTCGGGGACACTAACGCCGTTGGTGAGCGGTAACTTTGCGGTGGCCCCTGAATCGATATCTGAATTTCCGAATTTTGCCCAGTCGCTTGAGCAGATCAGTCTCGACAATTTAAGAAGCAGAGTCGAAGCGGGCGAAACCATTGGGCCCCGCCAGATCCTGTCGGCTGATCTGGGAGGAGGCGTAGAGGTTATTTATTGGGCGCAGGGTCAATCGGATGGCTTGGTCAATGTCGAAATCCTCGCGATACGCGTCATAGGTAAGAGTTTCGCCGAAACGGTGAAACAGGCGAGGAGCCTGGAAGGCGGCGCCAAATCCATAGCGATGATCGCTCAGACCGCGGAGGGAATTAACCTTCTTACGGTACAGTCTACGGACGGCACCACACGTTATTATCAAGTGGAGACCGGTGAGGGTCTACGTCTGACGCAGATCAATAATCCCGATCAATACGATCTTACCGCGGCTAGGCTTGCCAACGGTAAAGTCGTCGCTAATGAATCTATCCCTGACATTCTTGCGGCCTTGGCTAGGGTCAATGGCGCCACGAGCCTCGATGGAGTGGTTCAGGCGATCAACGCGGCCTACCAAAGGAACGGGGTCGCCCTGCCTTCGCTCATCTGGAATGGCATCGAGATCCACAGTGTGATCAGTGGCGATCAGATCCACGTGACGGTGACAGCCACCGTCTCTTCGGCCGGCGTGCGGACGGCTCTGGAGGAGTCACAGCAAATAGAACTTTACCAAGGCACTATCTCGATCGGCTCCCGTGTATCAGAAGCCATCGTGGTCCAGGTCAATCGTTTGATCCAGGCCAACCAACCTCTTTCTCAGGAAGTCCAAGATGCGATCACGTCCTTTAGAGACTCGCAGGCCAAAGTTGTCGTTAACTTGCTTAATAATCTCACCCAGCCTGACCCAACGGGACAACGGCACGACGCAGCGATCCGTGAAGCCGTGCGGACGTTACGTGAACTCAGCGATCGGTCCGCAGTCAAACTTTACGTGGAGCGCTCGGTAGTCGTCGTCGATACTAATCTCAGCGATGCCGCCAGAGAAAGCATCACAAAGGCCGTCGAAAATGTGAACAAGATGTTTGGTTACCCCGTTTACGATCTGCAATTGGTCAATCTTAAGAGTTCCGCGGCCTTGAGCGCGCTCCAAGCCGATCTACAGAGAAACAATGTATCGGCGTCCAGTGTCAGGATCTTTACGGAACAACTGAGATTCCAGCTCGGCGACTATCAAGTTGTGGTGGTCAATAGAGACAGATTACCCCAGATGCTTTCTTATCTTCTGCCCGCGTTCCTGCAAAAAAGCGCGCCTGGCATGATGCGCGACTTGAAGCGCCAGGTCGAGAACGGATCCATCAGCTTCGCGAATGCCGGCAATAGTAAGGTGCAGAACAACCTGGATACGATGGTAGAAGAGGCCCTGGCCGCTGAGGCACAATACTAATCCTGCCGCCTTCCTTTATATAGGAAGGTATGGCATACTTTACTGTTAGAATCAGTTATTAAAGTATAGAATCCTTAATTTTATATAAACATAGGGTGGCCCTATTTTTATATAAGTTATTTATTTTAAATGACTTATATAATAAGTCTTATATAGAATATGAGAATAAATAGACGAAAAACTCAGATTAAAAAAATCCTCTCAGGGCTCATAGCCTTTTTATTTCTATTTCAGGACGTCGTCGGCCACGCGGCGATCGATCTCTCCGTCCAGTCCAAAACAGATTTCAAATCGCTCTACGTTCCCCAAGATATTGGCATCGTCAAAGAATCCCAGATCCAGCCCGCCTCCGATGTGATCGTCAACGTCAAAGACATCCATGATAATTTCGGCGCTCAGCAGTCCATCGTCCAGATCCTCGAGAATCTTGTCGTGAACTACAACGTCCGCACCATCGGCATGGAAGGCGTCGAGGGCTTCGTCGATACGTCGCTCCTGGCGGCTCTGCCCGACGACAATTTCCGCCTCAAGACCGCTAACCATATGATGCAGGAGGGTAAGCTCTCGGCAGGAGAATTTTTCTCGGCGGTCAGCGGGGGAAGGATCGCTGTGTACGGCATGGACGACGAAAAACTTTATGAGAAAAATCTCGAAGCTTTCAAACAGAATCTCAAGAACAAATCAAAGAATTACGCCGCGGTGGATCGCCTGCGAAGTGTCTTGGCGCGTTTCGAAGATACGGTCTATTCAGAGGACCTTCGGAATTTGAACGAGAACGGCGTCCTCAGTCGGAACGGCAACCTTAAGTTCAGCGACCGATGGAAAGAGATCTCTTCCATGGCGGACCGGCTTGGCGTCGCGTATCGGGACTACCCGAATGTCCAACATCTCCTCAAGGTCATGGACATGGAGACCCGGATCGATTTTGAGCGGACCAACTCCGAGCGTGAAACGCTCATGGACGTGTTGAGCAAAGTTCTCGAACGCGAAAAGCTCGAGAAGCTCGTGCTTGAGAGCGTCTCTTACAAGATGGGCAAGATCTCCCAAGGGAGCTTTTCTTCGTTCGTGCTCGAGATGGCTCGCGCCACCTCGGTGGAAACGAGTGTCTACCCGAATCTCGCGAAGTACGCCGAATATATGATGGCTTACGAAGCTGTGGACATCGATGCCCTGAAGGATGAAGTGGGAGATCTCGAGGACAAGCTTCGCGAAAAAGTATTTCGTAATTCGAGAGAACGCGAACTTTATACGCTCACGAAGCAATGCGACATTCTGAAGGACCTTTTTGAAGTGAAGCTCTCAAGCGCCAGCCTGGCGTATTTCAAGAAAAACAGCGGCGCGTTCAAAGCGGACGCTTTCAAAAAATATATCGCCGAAGAAAGCGCCCGGCTTAAAGTGCCCGTCGACTCCGCACTTGACGTCGACGCGATCTTTGCCGGCATCGCCGAAGCGATGCAATTCTATGAACTCGCGGAAGAGCGTAACCACATGATCCTCGCCAACACCATCCGCAAGATGAAAGCCGACGGCCAGACCGTCGCGTGCCTGGTGACCGGAGGCTTTCATACCCGCGGGATCACCCAGCTCATGAAAGAGAACCGGACGTCTTACATCGTGATCCTGCCGCGCTTCAGTAAAAAGTCGACACGACCGTATCTGACCATCATCACCAATAACGAAAGTTCTTACAAAAAATTTGCGGAGTCCGAGTACGCCCTCCAGGCCAAACACGAGATCACCGCGCACTTCTTCGCTCAAGTGGCTTTTCAGGAAGCCGGTAAGAATAGTTACGACAATGACTGGGAGAAAAATACCGGCGTGCAGAAAGAAGTTACGCGGATGAAAATGCTTTATCTCAACGCGTTTAACGCGCTTAAACGGTCTTACAAGGAGCAGGGGATGATCAAGGAAGCTTCTGCCGCTGTTCCTACGGGAACCTCTGAAGCTGAAATTGTATCCGATGATCACGATCAAAGCTCGCCTGACGCTCACGCGATCCGCACCCATCTTTTGCCGCTCGACAGCCTCGTAGTTCAATCGATGCAGTTGGCCTACGCCGAAAGACGCGTGTTCGTCCTCTTTACTGCCGACAACGGCAAAAAATATCTCTACATCCTGAACTGGGACAAAGAGGACCAAACGGCGCGGGTCGAAAAGACCACGACCGGCCAGGACGCCGCCGCCGAATTCAAAAACGCGGAAGCGGTCGTTGGCGCCGCGGAAGAAAACCTCAATGACGACAAGAAGCTCGAAGCGCTTGCCCGCGAGCTTGCCTCCAAAGGGCTGTTATCGGCCCAGGAAATGGAGCGAATCGCTCGAAGAAGAAACATCAGCATCGATGAAACCAAGGTCCAAGACCTTATAACCGAATTTAAAGGACAGACCGACAAAGAAGCCGCCGAAGCCAAGGTCGCGAAAAAAGTCTTAAAGCACAAAGAAGCCAAAGCCGCCAGAGAAGCGCGAAAAGAAGAAAAGACTCTGAGGCAACTTGAACTCAAGAAACTGAAAGAGGCCTCCGACCGCCAGTGGGAAAAAGAAGAAGCGGACAAGAAAAAGAGGGATGCGGCCTCTGTAGAGAGGGAAGCGCAGAGACAAGGAACAGCCAAACAGATCGCCGAAGACACCCGCAAGAGAAGGGCGATCGATAGTCTCATCAATCTACCCGGCGCGGTCTCCGCCTCCGCGGATGCTAGGCCGTTGTTGAATGCTTTGATGCGCTTATTCGACCCCGACCAATCGGGCGGATATTTTTCGGAGCGCTCCTTCGGCGCGAGCCTCGTCAAGCAGGATGCCGCAACGATCGAGGCTTTCTCCGTTTTCATGCAGGCGCTGATCGCCTCAAGCTCTACCGGTCAGACAGCAATGGATACGGCCCGTCAATTGATCGCGAAACTGATCACTCTCAACAGAAGCGGCCGTGACATTTTATTCGCGGGGCTTAGGACATTTGTTGAGTCAAGACAGCTTTCAAGCTCCTCGGAGATCAGCCCGGAAGATATCCGTATCAACCTTGTAGAGCCCGTATTTGAAGCGGAGCGCGCCCAGAAGCAGGCCGCCATCGATTATCAGAAGGCTTCTCTCCTGCTTAAGGATCTGGCTCAAGGCGATGAAGCCGCTTTCAGAGGTTTTCGCCGGCTTCTGGATCTGATAAGTCAAAGCGGAATATCTTCCAGGGAAATGGTGGCGTTGGTCAGAGAGATCATCGCGTTTGGTAAGGAACGCGCCCCGGAAATTTTAGCTTCGGTCTCCAACGCGACCGATCTGAGTCAGGTCCAAGGGCTTCTTGCCGTCTATCAAAAATTGACGGAAACCCGAGGTCAACTTGAAGCCGCTCAAGCCGTCCTTGATCTGGAAAGATCACGGTTTGAACTAGCGTCACAGCGAACAGGAGTGACAAAAAACGCCAGGATAAATCAAACCGCAAGACGAGCCAAAATAGTGGAAGACCGCACAGCCAAGGTTCAAAAGATCGAGGGGGATATCGCGGGTCTCTTGGAACAGATCGAGTCTCTGAAAACCGCGATGAGTCCCAAAAAAGCCGAACCGGTTGTTGTTTCAGCTGCCGAAAAGCCCGCCACAAAGAAAGTAGAATCATCGACGCCCGCTTTCAAGGATGCGGAGACCCAGGCTCCCAAAGTCGCTGTGGTCGATAATCCGAGAAAAGCTTTCCTCGACTTCATGAGACAGCATTCTGCAGCCAAAGATGAACGTGAGAAGCTGGAAGGCAGACTTTCCCGCGCAACATCCAACGCCGATGAGCTCTCCAAACTTTATACCGGCGTCTCCCAGCTTGTTGGACCTCAGGGCCTCGCGGAATTTTCAAAAGATCTTTTCTTTGTAGAGGTGGAATCTAGATCCGCGTGGACCTATGAGGAGATCCTGCAGCTGCTTGACCATCACACCAAGATCGCTCAAGCGGATAGAGAACTTCCGGCGCTATCGGAAGCGCAGGACGGCTTCCGGGAGTCGGCTCTCGCCGTTCGCCGGCTTCAGGCCCAAAAGACCCTAGCTTCCAATCAGCTCAGAGTCCTTCTAACGTCAAAAAATTATCCAACGATCGGGAAGTTTCTCAGAAATTTGGAAGCCACGGGAAATGCACCCAGTCTCATATCAAGTTTTTGGCGGCGCTTCGAGTCTCTCCAAACAGATGCTGAAACAAATTTTTTCATCGAACGGGCCGCTTCCCTGGGTGACGTGTCCCGCAACGATCTCGACCGCCGCGTCCAAAAAGAACTTTTTGAGGGCCTGGCTACCTACCGCAAAGAACAGGTTGAAAAATCAAGCCGTGAAGTGACTGAGAAATTCCAAAAAGAAACGGTACGCAAGCAAAAAGTCGAAGAGCTTGAAGCACTTTTGAATCGGGCAGGCGTAGCCACACTCATGAAAGCATTCACGGAAAAATATTCTGATCCCAACGAATTGATCCGGCTCGTGGATCGTTTGAGCAAAATGGAGAAACTTTCTCCGGAGCTTTTATACGAAGTTTTGGATACCATCTCAAATTTCAAGGATTTCCAAAAGGAAGATTTCCAAAGCCTTTTGAAATCACTCGTCTCATTTGCTCGTGCAGATATGGTGATCGCCGATCCTAGCCGCTTCATATCCGAAAAGGCGGTGATGGACCGGTATGCTTCATCGCCGGAAGTTGGATATTTTATGACATTTCAGGAAGCCATCGATATTGAGACCGACGGTACACTCAATCTGGCAACGCGCATCCGCGACAGGGCCGGCAAACGGATCCTCTTTCTTCTCAATGAGAAAATGCCTGTTGTCTCGGCACAGATGCCGATCGTGGCGCGTTACCCAGAGATAAAACAGGTTTTAGAAACTTTATGGGCTTCGGATCTGATCGGTGTTTCAAACCGTTTGATAAGCTTCGTGGACGCGACTTTTGGGTCCGACAACGCCGCCAAAAAAGAACGCTTTGCCCAGCGCGCCATGGAAGCCCTGCAATCAGAAAAAGGCCGCCAGTTTCCCGGCGCCGCGCTCAATGAGCTCATGTACGCGATCCGTGAAAGGATGGAGCTAAAAAAAACCGTCGCCAACCGGTACCGTGAAGCCCGAAGACAGTTCAAATTGAAAGTAGCCGGTGTCAAAGACGCGGAGCAACTTTTTAACCAAGTCGTCCGCCTTGGAAAAGGCCGTACCATCAAAGAGCGCAAGCAAGCGTCCGCGCTGCTTGAAAAGCTCGCCTTGCTTGATGCCGGATCTCTATCGGAAGTGAAGAAAAACCTCGATCTTATTTCAAAAGAAGGCCTTTCAAACATCGAGGACCTTCAGACAGTCGCGGATCATGCATTGAACATCAGTCGGCTGAGGAGGGAGGAAATTTTATTCGCCAGTTCCGCCGAGGATAAGGATTTTATGCAAACCAAGATCGCGAAGGCTCAAATCACTTTCAGGAGCTTTATCCGCGCCAAACGAATAGAAAAGATCTCCCAAGCGGCTCCGGTGAAAGCCTTCGCTGATTTTTTGGACCGGCTGGACCTTCTGGAAGCCAAAGAGCGGTGGTTTCAGACGATCCTGGACCTTGATGCATCCGAACAGCAATTGATCATAGCGTCGCTCTCGGAGCGGACCGAGAGCATGATTTCTAAATACGATACCATGGGCCCGATGCGTCCGTTGACCCGCATTCTCAGAGCCGTCTTCGCCAACAAGTTGGTCGAAGCGGCGATCAAAGCGCTTGCCGATTGGCGCAATGAAACAGAAAATTATCGGGCCTCGCTTCAACGCATTGAAGAACGAGTGGCTGAGCGCGCCAAAGGAACGCGCAAAGATTTCGTGTCCGATCTGAAATCGGAGATCGAGTCTAAGATCCAAGAAAAGAGGATCGGACGGAAAGAAGCGACACAGCTATTGAACGACATTTCGGCTCTTGAACCTTTTCTTCTAACGTCCTTCATCAACGATCTGAGCGAAGTAGTTTCTCTGGATGAGGTGCAGTTCCTTCTGGCTCGCTACGATACGTTTCAGAAAAATTCCGATCAGCTCAGTGCCCCCGTGATGGCTCAAATCGCGAAGTTCAAATCTCAAAGAGACGAGGCCAAGCGGAATGGTCTTGAAAATAATTTCCATGCGCTTGCCGACGCGCTGACCGAGGATGCCGCCGAGAAGATCGATTTTTGGGGACGTCTTCTTGAGACCTGGGCTAGTCTCGATACCGATCAGAAAAAGATCTTTAAGCCTGAGCTCGGTTTACTGCTAGTGGCACTACGCGCCGAAAAAAGTCTCGCCCCGCGCCGGGAGCTTGTGGAGCGGAGTTTGAACCGCCTCAAAACCGCCGCCGCCGAGAAAAAACTTTTTGAAGCCTCTATGAAAATGCTCGAAAAGGAAGCGAACGTGGGCCGACTCACCGTAGTCCAAAGAAAAACGATCACGGACCGCCTGATGAAGCTCGAACCGGTGACCGCGGCGCCGGACAAAGCCAAGAATGAGACGGAAAAAGACGTCATGGACCGCTATGACGTCGAGCTTACAGCTTTTTCTCAGGCACTTCGTTCTTTATCCGGTTTTGAGGAGTCCGCGAGAGCTTTCTTTTTGGACCAGATGGCGCTCGATGCGCCCATCACTTTGGATCAGTTCTCCGGGCTTATTGAGAACATCGAGCTTATCCAGGAGAGTCCCAGACGGATCGTCGCTCTGGAGAAAGAAGAGGCTGAACAGCAAAGACTTCTAAACCAGTGGGCGGCAAGCCTTGGATTTGAGCCGTACCTGGACTCCCGAGTACCGGAGTTACAAAGACTGGCCGTCGAAGCTACATCCGCCATCGAGGCCATCCAAGCGGAGCGGGAAGAGAGCCGGAACGTTTTGAAGATCGAAGAATTCAGGGGCCGCATCAAGCGCTTTACCAGCAGAGCTTCATATGAAAGCGAATTTAGTGATCGAGGTTTAGCCAATAATGCCGTAACAGACCGTTTGAAAGAAAACTTACAGGATTCTCTTGAAGTCGTCGTCTCTTTTTCTGGTCAGATACCGATGGGGGACTCCAAAGCGGCGGCTTTTCCTGCCTTAAGAGATACCAAAGGACAACCCGAAACTTCTTATCTGCGGGGCAAACAGGGGACGGACATTTTGCCCGTCCAAGGCGGCAATATTCTCATTACCGGACAGCTCGCGGAGACAACCACAACCATAGAAGACATTGCCGTTTCCATCACGACTCTGGGCATTACCGATGATCCGTCCGCCGCTTCCTCGCTCGCTTCCTGGTTTAAGGACCAGGCTGAATCTTTAGTAGCTTCTCGGACAGACACGGGTACCGACGTTCTAGCCCGGGTCCAGCTCGTCACTTCTTCTTCAGTCCCTGCTTATTTCAGTGAAGGAGTGATCCACATGGATCTTGAAGCCATCCGCGCTATCCTCTCGAGGCTGGCCGGAGGGCAGGGAGCCGCCATCCTCGAAGATTTCATGGATTACGCGTTTCACCACGAGCGGGGACATCACGATCTTGAAGGACTGAACCTTTTTCCCGAGGGCACTCCGGCGGAAAAAAGGTCGGTAGAAGAAAGAGAAGTCCTTAAAAGAGACGCCGCGTATTTACAGTCACAGGACGTTTCTTATCATAAGAACGTCATGAAGGCGCTGTCGCTCCTGAAAGACGCGGGTTATGACGTGACTGCCTATCTTTCCTATCTCGAAGCGCTCGATCTACTACGCCGCGCGGCGGACGATAGCCGTCGGGAGGAAGCTGAAGCGGGCCGTCGTTCTCACGGGCCTCCGCCCAGCGCCGCTGACAGGTTTGCTTTCGTCACGGAGCCGAATTTAAAGTTTCATCTTTTAAAATTATACGTTTATATCGATGATCGTGAAGAAGCCGACGCTCAGGAGTATTTCCAGAAAAATGTTCTGCCTCTGATCGAGCGTCAAAAGACTAAGGTAAATGAAGAAACCGGAAAAACCGAGGAGATCGGTGAACCTTTCCTTCTGAATGAAGACAATAAACCCACCAATCACGTCGATACCGACAACACACTCAAAGAACTCTACAAAATGGTCAAAGACAAAGGTCCAACCCTCGACGGTACTGCCAAACTCAGGCGCCTTATTTCAGACTCAAGAACCGGCGCTGCGTTCCTCGAAACCTTGCGCGCGACCTATGCCAAAACACGCAGATATCTCATCAACCTGGGAGCCGAGGGCAATTTCTCACGTGCCGATATCGAAGCTGTCCTCATTGGCGTCAAAGGAAAAGTCGGTGTCGATCAGAAAACCGCCGCTGAATTTATCAGAGAAAACCAGTCGAATCTCAACTCAGTCCTCGCTTTCTTCTCGAGTAATGAATATCTCACCCAGACCACGATGGATATCGGCGGCCGGACGCTTCTGACTAAGGCCGTCGAAGAAGCGCTGATCGCCCTGCAGCGCGAAACCGACACCCTTGCCCTGCTGAGAGAAGTTTCGGAGAAGGGCGGGAAAAAGGGCCAAGAGGCATTATTGGAAATGATCAACAAAGCCAATAATTCTCGTCAAGGCGCCATATTTACTTTAGAGATCGGAGATAGGAAATATTTCTTTCATCAGAAAGTTTTCGATGAGATCGTGACCACTCGGACTCAGATCCTCCGGATAGAAGAAGCCATCGAAGAGGATGACACAGCAATAACCGATGCCGAGAAGAAGATTACGGCGGATACCCAAGCGATGAACCTAGCTCCTCAAGAAGATGGCAAAAACACCGTCGCTCTCCATTATCAGATGCGCATCAGGGATACTATCCAAGAGAGGGACAAGACGCGTCTGCATCGCTTCAGGTATCGCATGGAACTTTACCGGCTGTTGGCTCGCGTCGGTATCAAAACGGACAGACTTGGCGTCAAAATAGAAGACCTTCAAAAGCGGAACCTGCAGGAATTAGCCGATCTTGAGAAACAATACGGCAGTCTTAAAGCTCTTGAGGCTGAATTCACCAAAGGTTATAACGCGGAAGCGGGCCGTTTGAGTGTCCAGACACAGAGGATGCTGGAAGCGTTGGCTTTGGTCAGCTCGAGAGCTGAAGACACCCGCCAGAAACTGGAAGCTCTTTTGTCGGAAGACCTGGAGACCCATGAGATCGACATGGTTGGACAGAAAGATCAATCTCTTGATCCACGAAAGGAATTTTTTGACTCAAGGATCCAAAAACTTACACAAGATGAATCATTTGCTCTGTTCAATGATTGGCTCGCCAAACTTGGGGTAGCCTCTCCGGCCCGTGTCGCGGGCCTTTTTAGCCGGATCCAAGAGGGTTACATCAATAAGACCACCCTTGGCCGTTGGTTTGAGGAGCTGGCGGAAACCAAGAGGGAACTTGACCGGCTTACGATGCTTTCATGGATGGACGAGGCGGCCGGAAAGCCTGAAAATTCAAAGAACAAAGAAGAAAGACACAAACTGCGCCGTCAGCTTGAGACAGGCATCGGCAAGACCGTATCGCTGGCAGGGCTTTTGGAACAAGCGGATCGCCTTAAGAAAACCAATGTCGCTGAGAAGATTCCCGCTCCCGGTTTTGAAGCTGAGGAGGACGCTAAGCAGAAGGCAGATCTTGCGGAGAGAACGCAGACTACTCTAGACCGATCCGCCGCAGTTTTAAACGGCACCCAGCCTGAACTCCAGGACCTGATGGAGCGCGTCAAAAACGGCCAGGAAGAGATCGGCCGCGCGTTTGACAAACCCCGCGCGCTCGTCACCATGTACGGCATCCGCGACGCGATCGACGCCGAGGGAAAGATCATCGCGGACGACCGTCTGCTTCAATGGGCCGTCCGAAGCGGGCTCATGAAAATCGACGACTCGCAGTTCATGGATGACGTTGAAGCCATCGGAGACGCATCCAAGGAAACCGGGGAATCCAAAGCCAGAGTTAGCGGTTATCTCAAAGAGTCCGCTTCGGACCTGCAAATTTATAAAAATATGATCTATACCGCGATGGATCAAAAAGTCGGTTCTGAAACTTTCCTAAGCTTGTGGCAAAGAGAAAAGTCAGATTATCTAAGTAAGGTACAAGCGGTTGACAAGGATATCCAGGAAGAGTTGGCTAAGAGAGGTCTAAAGCAGTCAGAAGCTGCGGATACGGAAGAAGCCATCCAGGTCTTAACAGAGGTCTATAAAAATCGTTTCGCCGGTTCCATCGACAGTCAGACGGGGAAACTTGCCGAAGACAAAATAGTCGAATTCATCGCTTTCATCACCGAATCTTCCAAGCTGGCTTTCGGTTACAAGTCACTCAAACCCGACCAGCTCATCATGTTGGGTCTTTTCATGGGCTGGAAGTCGGCGGGACTTCTGGCGGGCGGAGGTAAGACCGTCATTTACCCTCTTTATCACGTGATCGCCCGCGCGGTGGTGGGTAACGAGTACCATGGCATGGTGATCGCTGAAAGTTCCGACGGCGTGAGAGGCTTCACAGTCCGGGCGATGGATAAACGAAACAGCCTCCGGGACCTTTTCCGCGTTTTCGGCATGACGCTTGAGAATGGAACCGAGCTTTTTGAATCCCGCGACGCGAGCGGGATGAAGAAACTCATCGAGAAACTCGAGGACCCGAATAGCCTAGTCGTCATCGACAAGACCTCCCGCGCCCACGTGAATAATAACTCCGAGGAAGACCCGGCTTTGAGACGCGCACTCAACCGCCTCATGGTGACGACCGTCGACGAAGTGCATCTTTTCTCCACCGACCGCGACGCGGCGCTCCTCTCCAAAGGCACCCGAGAAGCGGACCTTGATAACATACAAAACGTCCAAGAGATCATCAAAGAGATCTATGACAAGAATACGGGTAAATTCGATAGCTCCATCGTCGATAATGATTCTCTGACAGCCGATCCTAAGAAGTCCCTGGGACAGATCGTTATCAAGACGGAGAAGGAATACAGGGAAGCCCACGCCAAATACCGTGATACGGACAAAGGTGAGCATACGAAAGTTATTTTTCAAAGAGGCGAAGAAGTATTCATCTCCCTGGCTTTGGAAAAGTATCTCCAGGAAAAACTTGGGATTACCTCCAATAAGATCATCGCGTCCACGATCCGAGGTCTCTTGAAGATCCAGGAAAGAGGCAAGGCCGGCGGATGGGCCGTCACAGAGACCAAAGAGGGCTCGGAGTGGAAAGAAGTCATCGCCCCTATCGGCCATGACGGATCCATCAAGGAAACGAGCATCATTTCTGATATCCATTACCAGGCGGTGCTGGCGCTTGAAGCCAAGAATTGGAACGCGGAAGAAGCCCGGAAGCTGGTACGCGTCAGCGACAGTTCGACTCAGGTGGCTATCACCGACGCCCTGCAGACCGACACCGGCACACGCGTCATGGGCGCCTCAGGTACCGTTCAGGAGATCGAGGACCCGATCCAAGCCACGACCGACTCGGAAGTGGTCAATATCAACGCGTCCAAAAGCCAACTGGATACGTACACGGCAAGATCAAGTCGTAAAGAGATGTTGGCAGAGATCGAAAGAACGGTACGCGGAGAGCGCGACGGCATCGCCCGCGGCGCACTCGTGGCAGCTTATGACATAGATCTCATCCAAGAAATAAGAGCCCATTTTGAATCCCGAGGTATCCGCGTGCGTGTCATGGGTTCGATCTCAGACGACATCGCGGATATCGTGGACAAAGCCGGAGAGCTGTCTGCCGACGACACCGGGACTGTCACGATCTTCAATCAAAGAGGCATGACCGGCCGCAGTTATAGGAACGCAGAAAGAACCGCTATCGACGAGAACGGAAACAAGATGCTCGATGAGGATGGAAAAGAAATAACATTCAAAGTGGGTCTTGATCTCTTCCATATGGAAATGGGGGATGAGCAAAGTACGGAGCTTCTCTTCAATCAGACGACGGCGCGCAACAGACGCAGTATCGCTGATGGCGAACGCTTCTATCTGTGGGACGCCAAGGCTGAAAGCCTGATCCGCGACCGGGTCAATGATCTTTTCGGACCTGAAAATAGACAACTCAAAGATGAAGTGATCCAAAAACTGAAAGAGTCAAACTCTGTCAAGCAAGTCATCAAAACGGCAGAAGAGAACCCCCAGTCTCTTTCAGAAGAGGAAAAAGCTTTTCTCTTTATGTTCGATAAACTCCGTTCCGGTTCGATCCAGCGAATCGGAGGTTATGAGGAATTTAGCGGTGAGCTTCTGGAAGCCGTTGTGAGCGAAGAGATCCTGGGAGAGGACCGGATCCGTTCTCAGATCGAAGCCGCGCTGGCCGTAAAGGCTAAAGACCGGAACGCACTTCAGAAGCGTTTGGCTGGCATCCATAAAACTTTGACAGAAAGTCGAGACACACGCCGGTTATCGACTGACGAAGCGGACCTCGTCGAGAGTCTTCTCGGCATCCCAAGCCTCGATTCTCTACGGCAGAACGAGCTTCTCGGTAAAAAAGCCGAAGCCCGCTATCGCAACGGCCTGATCCTATTGAACCAGAAATACCTGACCATCCGGGAGGTCAACGAATCCGTTCGTTTCATGGTCCAGGACACGTCTTGGACCCGCTTTGTCGTGGAGCCGATCAAAGAGGCTTTGCGCGTCGTACGCAAAGATAAACGTTCCGGCGACGAACCCTCCGAGATCGAGACCATTCTGCAGGTCAACCTTGAGAGCGCTTTGAGACGCGAATCGGACTACGTCCAGCTTCTTTTGGGTTCCACGGAGCGTGAAAAAGGATTTGAGTACACGCAGGGCGTTATTTTAAGCGCGATCCAGCAGGCGGAGGCGACGTTCGAGTCCCTTTTGGCCAGCAGCCATGCTAAAGAGATCGACAGTCTGATCGGGGCTACGCTCAAAAAAGCTTCGCTCAAAGAAGCGCGCCGAAGCATCCTTGATAGCGAGTGGGATCAGGATCTCACCGACCGGGAGCCCCTGAAATCGTTTGCCCAGGCCAAACGCGAAGCTCGTGGGGACTACGCGAAGCTCGTGGAATACACCTACCGGGCCAGCCAAGAGCTCCAAAAAAAGAAAATGATCTCAAAGATCGGACGCCAAAGCCACATCATCAGCATCACCCGCTTTCAGGATACGGACAATAAAGCTGAGATACAGGTCAAAGCTTATGGTGAGATCAACCAAGAGAATCAGGAAGACGACGAGACTAAAAAGGAAACAGCCGCGAGAAAGAAGAAAGAGCCAAAATCCGCGGAGCTGAGGGCCAAGATCGCCCTGACCGCTTTTACCGACGGCTTTCAGGCCATGATCGCGAAGAACCCAAAAATGATGCGTGTCCTGCGTCCGGGAGCCACCGGCACGGCCGTACTTATCGGTAACGCGATCCACATCACCGTGACGGACGAATTTCGCGTCAAAACCGTCTCGACGATCGAGGATCCCGATATGGTCCGAGTCGCCAAGCAGATGGAAAAATCCGGCAACGGCGCCTTTTACAGTGTAGAGATCCAAAAAGGGGAAGGCGAGAACGAGGGCGGTCTGAATATCTCCTTCACACACCTGCCTTCGAAGATCAAGCGCAACCAGTCCTTTACCGACGCCGTGATCATGGGGGACGTGAATGCTCATATTCTTCACAGCATCATCAGCTTTGGCGGGCCGGGGGACGGGCCGAGACCGAAGCAGGCCAATATCTACCCGAGTACGATCGCCGCGATGGCGGTTCAATTGGATATGTCCGAGGATGATCTGATCGCCAGGATCACGCGAGGTCTTAAGGCGTACCACTCGATCCAAAACGCCAAGATGCTCGTGACGGACCTCCTCAGGGATCCAAAAAAACGAGGAGCTTTTCTAAAAGCAAACAAGGCTGCGATCATTGAAAAACTCGGTAAGAAGGAATGGTATCGATGGAAACGGCTGTCCGGCAATCCAAGCCATGGTCTGATCCGGTCTCTGGCCATCTCGTATCTTTCTTGGACCGTCGGACAAAATGATCTCAAAGAAATACGGACAGTCGACAACTATGAGAACCTGGCCGACGACTACAAACGGCTCATGGACCAGATCCTGAAGGACGTGAGCTCTGTCGACGATCCGCAGTTCTACGGCTTTTTGGAGAAGAATTTTATGAGGCTGTACTGGCCCGTGCGGCAGAAGGTGGCGAAAGCGTACGCCAAGGATCCTGCCGTCGTCAAAAAAGTGAAAGATGACAAAGAGCGCGAGCGGATCACCAAACAATACGATGATGACATAAAAGCTCAGGTCAAAGCGATCAAGGAAGATCCTAGGTTCAAAAACTTTCCCGAAGACTTTACAAAAATGCAGGAAGAACAGGTCAAGCAGGAACTCGAGAAGGAAAAACAAAAAGCTTTAGCGGAGGTCAATGAAACGGTCGCCGGACGGATGCTGACCAACATGGACTCCGAGAAACTTCGCGGGCTTCTGCAGAAGATCGACCTGAAGGAAGAGATCCTAGGTTCTCTTCTTGGGAGCGCGAACAAAGATGAACGGTTTTTCGGCGGACTTCTGAAGCGCTTGAAAGAGAGCGCGCAAGGTCCGGACCTAGGCCTTGAATTCGAAAAGCAGTACCCTTCGGGCACTCCGGGAAGAACGGAAGCCTGGCGCGATTTTCAAAGCCGTGCTTTGATGCTGGGTCTTGGTACAGAGGAGCTCGCGCGAGTCAATCTCCGGTGGGCCCGTACTTCCGATCCAGCCGCGGATCTTCACGAAGACTTTCTTTCAGAAGCTAATGAGATCGCAAAGCTCACAAAAAATAAGCCGCTTCAGGACGAAATTCGAGCAGAATTCGTAAAACATCTCGAAGAAAAGGCCCAAAATGCCAAGGAGCTTGAGCTTGGCCGGATCCTCCGCCGTCTCGAGAATATTCGAGACGAGTCGGGAAGAGTCCTTTCCGGCGAGATTGGCGCTTTGAGGACCAGACTCCGTCAACTGAACGCCGCCGCGGATCCCTTGAAACGTAAACTTCTGAATGATGTTTCTGTCGCTTCCAGTCTTACAGAGCCCTCCGGTTGGTCGCAAATAAACCGCAATACAACGCTCTCGGATCTGGAAACACTGACCGGCTATAAGGCGGAGGAGATCCGCCAGGCGATCATGAAGCACTTCGGTGAGACCGCCATCTTCAATGTTTTTGGCCCGCTGGACACCGTATTGACCGCGATCAACGGTGTCGTTGATAAGGTCAACAAGGATGAAAAAAGACAGCTGCCTTCCGTTAGTTTCGAGGAGCTGCGTTCTTTTATCACCGACTTCGTGCGGATCAAAAAAGGACGCGCCATCGCGGACGAGCTTGAAGACGGTCCGACGGCCCTGATGATCGAGCAGGGTGACGCGCTCGCCATCGAGTTTCAGAAGATCCAAACCCTTCTCGAAAAATACGACGTCTACAAGGACGGCGCGGAACGTCTCAGCAATGCCGCCCGCCACATCGGCTCCAAAGGGTTCTTATTGCGCGAAGGGCGGGCGCGTTTTGGGTTTGAAACCGGAGTGGAAGATTCGACTCCTGAAAGGATCGAACTCTTTTTCACCCATATTTTGACCGAGTGGGCCGAAAGGGAACAGTACCACGACAATTCAGACCACGACGACACCTTGACGCTCGTCGCCGCGCGCGTGGCGGATCCGGAGCTGGGTTCGCTGGCCGCCCAGATCCTGAAGAACCGGTTTTCCACGACTTCCTCCGAAAGACTCAAGGATTTCGGCAACATCGCGTCCAACCTCAAAACGGTCATCCGTCGCGACAATAAACTCAGACCAACCGAGATCGACTTTGAGGGCGGCCTCGACATTTCAGACGGCAAACTTTTTATGCACACCTATGAAGTCGTTTCCAAGGAAGAACGTTCTCTTGAAGACCACCAGTTCGGACCCCTTGGCCGTACGGTTACGACGCGCGTTCTCTCGCGCATTGACACTGCCGCTAAAGACCGCGGCAACAACGTGTCGCAGAATAACGGCGACCACACCATCAGCCACTTTCGCTCAAAGACCGGTGGATGGAACGACACCGAGACCCGAGGGGTGCTCACCGGAGAAAAAAGCAGGATGTTGGCGCTCATAGTTCAGGATTTGGCAAGGATCCGTAAGAATGACCCGGGGGACCCTTCACGACTTATCAAGATCACCAAGTCCGGCGGTGTAGATTTCATCAACCTGAATGATGCCCAAAAATTCAAAGACTCCGCCGAAGCGCTCCGCATGATCGCTTACAAAGCGCGTGTGACCGGTTATCGCGATGCCAATCCCAAGGACCGCGATCGGCTTTTGAACAATCTCGACAAAGTCGTTGATTTCGAAGCATCGGAAACCCGGATGAAAATGGCATTTTTTAACCAAGATCTTGGCAGAAAAGACAAGGACCTTGACCGCAAGCTCAATGAATGGGAATTCCAGCAATTTGTCGACGGCTGGATGCACGACCTCGACATTCACGAAGTCCAGCATGAACTCGATAATGTCACCGGCCGCAGCGCTTACTGGCATAAGAAATACAAGGGGGAGGATGGCATCCGGCGCCGCGAAATCGACGCTCACCTTATCTCCATCGCCAAAGGGCGCAATCCTTACAGCGTTTTGACCCAGGTCACGACGTACATTTCCCGAGGCAGTTCGGGTATCGGCTACCGCGACGCGGGTAGTGATATTTTAAGATATATCATCGTCAATCTTGCCTCTCAGGCCGATCAGGATAGGGTCAAAGCTGCCGCAAAAGCGGCCAAACCTTCCGATTATGAAAAATCCCTTAAAAAAGGTCTCTGGTCAGATCCCGAAGAAACTGCTGAATTCTTGTCCACCAACCCCAAAGCGGTCGCCGATATCGGATACGCTTTGTCCCAGGTTTCAAAAGACCAACTGCAGGCAGCCGCGCTCAAAGGCTGGGAACAGTTTCTGGCGGACGGCGATGACAACAAAGCCCCCCAAGTCGGCGAGCTCAGTGACGTTGTTCGTACCATCATGGAAGGCCAAACAGGCATTGACGAGGAAGCATTCCAGAAAAGCATGCTGACCGATCCTGAATTCCGGAAGCAGATCGAGCAGAAGATCCCGGAGATCCAGAGGATCTATGATCAGGAGATCGCCAATGCCAGAGAACGCGGCTATGGCGTGGCCGTAGATTACCTAGAGCTTCTTGGGGTGAAGTTCAAAGTGGAAAAATATGCATATCGCGCCGTCAAAGACAATTATCAATTTGTCGGCGCGCAGATACGCGGTGAACTGCACACTCTTTATGAAATGTTGAAAAGAAGCGCGAATCCTACCCGTCTCATGAACTATGCTGATGCCAAGGATTCTTTGCCTGAAAATTATCTCAAGTTAGAACAAGAAGCCAACGAGAACAAGCTAAAGGCGCTCGGTCGTATCCGCGAATGGCTTGAGCGGGCAAACATCCCGGAGAGTCTGCTCAATACCGTGCTAAGCGACACGACCCGCGCATTTCTGTCCAAGAGTGCTTACCGCGAAGTGCCGTTCTACACCGAGGGCAAGACCGTCGACAAAGGTTCCACGGCGGCCTATTCTTTCGATTCCTTTGAGCTCGTGGTCGTCGCGACCGAGGAAGACCCCACAAAAGACACGACCGCTGATTTCAGACACGTCTTAAACCATGAGATCCAGCATTTCAACATTGATATCGCCAATGAAAAGATCCGTGAAGCGATCGTCGAACTCATCGCGCTTCTCAACAATCGCTGGCGTGGAGAGGCTTCCGATCAGTATCAGGACGTCCTGAGACGCCTGGGCGCTCAGGAAGGCGAGTACCGGAAGTTCATGGATTTCGCGAAAAAAAACTACAAGGATTTCAGCTACGAGGCTCTGGTCTACGCGCAGATGACCGGCGATCTGAGCATTTTGGGACTTTATTCGCTCGAAGGGGCCATTGCGGCGATGGATTTTGAGGTTCAGAAGAATCCTAAAATGAAGATCCGCACCAATTATAATTTCACGGCCAAGACTCCGAATCGTCTGGGTCTAAAAAGCGCCGTAACGCTTGAGTCTCTGAAGGCCCTGGAAGACGAAGACATGCAATCGCTGGCCGGTGTGGTATTTACCCTCGATAGAGGCAAAGGCGGAGTGGTGTTAAAGCATGTCCATGGCAAACCGGTACCCGTAGGCGATAAAAAACGCCAAAAAGACGAACCGATCAAACCCCGTGAGATAGGCGAAGCCCAAAAACCCATCAAAAATTTGGCCGTGCCTCCTCCGCCTAAAGATGAAGAGGATAAGGCGAAATTGCCCGCATGGATCCGCAGGCCCGTGGTGGTCCGGTTCGGCTCACGCTTTTTGTCTCTGAAGCCTGACGCCGATACGGAACTGAATGGCGTTCATCAGATCGGCGGAGTCTATGCGAGGCCATTGACCGATGATAAACAAAGACAGCTCGATCAGATCGGGGGACCGAGGCAGGCGGGGGAAACGTGGTATCTTTTGACCGCCGCCAAAAAAGGCTCAGCTTCCGAAAGAGCGATCGCCGTGGCAAAGATCAAACAAAACGCGGCCGGGCGTATCGAGCCCACGATCGCGGTCCAACCCATCGCCGACAAGAATGGCAACACGCTCTCCAAGGACCAGATCAAGCGACTCATGACGCATCCTCTTGCCGATGGGCGTTTCGCGAAATATCTGGCAAGCGATCTGGGCCGCGCCGAAACCATCTTAGACCAGACCGCCCCGCTTCTTTTTAGTGAGCTTAGAGATTGGGTTCTTTCGCGGCGATACAGCGGTCCTGAGTTGAACGCCCGTTATGAAGGACGCGCGCAGGAGATCGCCGATGAAGTGGCGGATAGACGCGGCTTCGTCCATATTCAGGTCGTTTTTCCGGCCAAGGGCGCCGAGATCAGATCCCAATTTGAGCCTCAGATGAATCCCGTTGCTTTGAATATTGCCGGCCCCCGCGGCGCGACCCACGGGCTGGCGACCGAGGCGCACCCCGTCGGCAAAGATGCCAACGGACGCGATGTTAACGGCCCATACAAATTTGACGGTCCTCTTGGAGCCATTGTCGAGACACTTGATGAGACAGGGCAGGTTCGCCAGTGGGTGGTGGTCTCAGATAACACGCTGCAAGTCATTCTTGGAAAACCCGATGATGAAGATAAGGCCATGACGTATCTGACGGAGGCGGCCGTTCGTGTCCAGGAGGACGCCATCAGAGGATCAGGCCATCTTCTCGGAGGCGACCAGGCGTTATCCGCTTTCGCACGGCGCAACAAGATGAGCATTCTATTCGAAGGAAATTATCGGAATCACAAGGAAGGAAGAGTTTTGCTTCCGGCTAAAAAATATCCGGACACCCCTGAGGGCCGTCGTTCCAAGAACGCGGAAGTGCTCAAGGCCATGCACGCGGATCAAAATGAAGAAGGCAGGGACGAAGCCCGCAATACTCCCGTCAAAGAAGGCGAGTCATTCAGCGTCGAACCTTTTCTTGTCTCAGGTAAGGATCCTTCCGGTTCAAAACAGGAGATCTATTGGACGGGCGACCCGCAGAAGCCGGTCTACATAAGCGAGGCGGAAGTCGACCGCTCGGATCTGGAGAATTTGAGGCACAAAATCTCAGGAGAAGAAGTCCATCGTTGGGAGACAGTATCCAGCGCCGGCCGCAAAGCTTATACGATCGAAAAGACCTACCGTGCGGTCAAAGACGACAAAGGCAGACTTCACCTGCTCGATACCACCGCTTTGGATCTCGGCCCTCTCGAAGTTTCGCTGATCTCACTTGAACCGACGGCACCGGCCTTGCTGGCTTTCCCCAACGAACCCAGAACGATCCGCTCCGCCGCCGCGCGGTTATCCGGTATTTCTCGTTTCACCAGTGCTTTGAGAGCATGGGCTGCCGGGTTCAGAGACAGATATTTTCCACGGGAAGTGATCTTGAAGGTCGTCGTGATCCCGGCTTTTTCCACCGCGTTACCCAAATATCTGGCCGCGGCTAAACAAGTCTATCCGAGCCGAGAGATCGTGGTCCTTGAGGGCGATCTCGATTCAACGGGCAATCAGACAAGATTCTATGACGCATTCGATGCCGACGGCACGGTCACGGTGATAGCTCCCGGGTCTAAAAATAATCCAAATCCCACGATATTCAGTTTTTATACCCAGCTGGCGAAATTGGAGGGCGTGCGCGATCGAGTCGTGAATAAGCTTGAAGAAATACCGGGTAGCAAAGTCCTCTCCATCGGAGAAGGTCCGGGTCATCTGGGAGTGGCAGTCGAGAAGAGAGGCAACTTAAAATTCGACGCGATCGATATTTCTCCTTTGAACGTAAAAAGATCGATCGAAAGAGCGCGAAAAGCGAGAGTGTCCGCGGATGGCTTCAAAGTCGGGAATGCTTACGCTTTGGACGAGGCTTATTACGGCAAATATGACCAAGTGATCTTTCCCATCTCCGTCGGAGGTCTTGAACCGGCAAAGCTGTGGCAGGCTTTTGGAGAAGCCCGCAAAGCTCTTACTCCCGGAGGCCGGATCCTCATTCTGGCTCTTTCCATGGACACCGAAAAAGAAGAACACACTGTTTTTGACGACCTGTATCATTCGCCTTCGAAGCAAAAATTGAAAAACGACCTGATCGCCGCGGGCTTTGACGAAGACTCGATCAAAGTTTCTGAGGTATTCAAAGAGGACGGACCGGATGATCTCATTTTTATCGAGGCAAAACCAAAGCAAGGGGCTCGTTTAGTTGTCCCGTTACCTGAGCCTAAGATCGAACCGTCAGTACAGATCTTAGCGGCTATCGTGCTGGGAGACGATGACGAAGAAAGAAAAAGGATCCTTGCTTCTTTAAATTTGAAATTCCAAAACGTCCGGTTCATTGCGGCGCCTGACAAGGAGGCAGCTAAAAGATCGATAGAAACTCTTGACCCTGACGGGACGGTCCAGACCCGACTGGTCGTGGATATTAGGCCGGAGCAAGGAGAGGACAGGCTGGATCTAATATCCCAAACAGTACGGCAAGCTGTTTTGGAGGCCCAAAAAAGACAAACTTTGTCCGTCGAAGCCATCGATCCGGATTTTGTGGGTAAAAGCGTGGAGGAGATCAAAGAGATCCTGGCGCAAATGCCTGATGAGAAGCTCGAAAGGACCTTCGTTGCCGCACAGCAGGCTCTCATCGAGGCGCCGTTCACCGCAGTTAATTGGCAGAATTTTCTGGATGAGGTCCTGAGCGGAGATTCGACCGCTGAGATCAGAGTCGATGCGCATCGCGACGCCTATGAACCCATTTATCAAACTTACGCAGATCGTTTTTCGGGTCTTACACGAGAGCTGATCGAAAGCCAACTGCCTCACACGCAGAATATTAAAGCGATCCGTGCTACCAAAATTCTGTCTTCGGACGGGAACGTGGATCCTTTATTTGCCCGCGCGGCCGGCGCTCTGAAAGAAATTCTAACAGGTAATTTATACCTTTATTCATACAGCGGACCCGAAGCCAGAAGGATCCGCGAACGTCTAGATCAAGCAGGGCTCGGTTGGCTCGAAGTTAAAGAAGTGGCGAAAGTGCAAAGCGGTCCATTGCTTCAAGCGCTGAAGAGTCAGATCCCTATGACGGATGAAAGGCCGTTTACGTTGTCTTTGGGCGAAGATGAATATGAACGATTGGATGCGTCTGCGATCCGGCCTGATATCGCTGACCGCTATGTGATCACACCGTCAGGCGTGGGCGCACTCCAGGAACTGGGTCTGGCCATCCTTGCCCAGTTCAAAAAAGAGAGCCTCATCGTCGTGAAGGGGAAAGATCAAACTTTTTTTGACGAAATACTTAGAAAATATCCCTGGCTCCTACCCGTCACGCTTCCTATGAAGCTTTTTGAAGAAATTCGGCAAGCCATCAATTCTCTTAGACAGTCAGAAATAGCAGCCTAATTAAGTCTAATTTTTAGTTTTATATCATTATTAGTAGACCAAATATACATTTATTGTATAAATATGCCTAAATATGATGCAGTAAAATAAATCGATTGTTAGTATAAAAAATACTAATAAATATTATCTCATAAGCCGTTGATTCTATTGAATCAGCTACGGTTCTTGTGTATAATTTCATAGACTAACCGAATGGGATCGGTAGAGTGATAATTCAGGATTTTCCCCTTTTTTTTGCGTCAGTTTATATAATTTTTTTAAATGTAGTAGGCTAAGCTTTTCTTAATATGAAAGAAAAGTGAATGAGTGAAGCTCAACTAGAAACTAAAAACATTAAAAACTCCGCGGAAAAACCGTATCGGTCTCGATATGGTTTTGTTCTAAGATCCATTTCATCTGTCCTCGTCATCACATTTCTCTCCCAAGAATTCCTTCACGCTCAAGGCGGTCAGCCGCTCTGGAGTCACGTCCAGGAAGCGCAAGTTTCTACGCATGTCAAAGACACCGACAGCCAGCTGAGCAACATTGCGATCCCTTACGACGCGGGACTTGCCCGTAAAGCCGTGGTGAAGGGCGAGAGCGATCTCATCATCAACATCCAGGACGCTCACTCTAAGCTTGGTGCTCAGGAGAGCATCACTAAGATCCTCGACAACCTCGTCAAGAATTACAACTTGAAACTCATCGCGATGGAAGGCTCAGCCGATGCGATCGATACCTCGCTTGTTTCAAGCTTCCCCATCGAAGAGGTCCGCAAGAGAACGGGCGAGTACCTGCTCAAAGAAGGCAAGATCTCGGCCGCCACTTTCTACTCGATGATCACCAAAGATCCTGTAAGCCTCTACGGCGTTGAAGATCCCGAGCTCTACAAAGAGAACCTGGCGGTTTTTAGAGAGCTTATCGAGAAGAAAAAAGAGATACGCGCCGAGCTCGAGAGCCTCCGCAAGGCGACCCATGAGCTCGAAGCCAAGGTGTATTCACCCGAGCTTCTGGATCTGTCGAGCCGTAAGCTGCTCCACAAGAACGGTGACATCAAATTCACCGAGTACTGGGACCATTTCAGCAAGCTCGCCAAAGACAAGGGGATCACCCTTGAGAAGTACCCCAACCTCAAGAAGCTCTCTGACACCGTCGAGCTCGAAAAAGAGATCGATTTCAGGCAGGCCGGAGCCGAGCGCGACGCCCTGGTGGATGAGCTTGGCAAAACCCTCCCGAAACCCGAGCTCGAAAAACTGGTCCTTCAGATGCTTCAGTACAAGCAAAACAAGATCACCCCCGGTTCTTTTCACTACTACCTCAGTCAGATCGCTCGCGGAGCCTCTATCAATCCGCTTCAATACAAAAACATCATCCTGTATTCGGAATACGTGGTCCGTTACGAGAGCATCGACCTGATTGCGATCTTCGAGGAAGTGGCCGGCTTCGAGAGCGAATTGAGGGAGAAATTTTTCAAGACTGAAGACGAGCGCATTCTCTCAAATCTTGCCCACTGCACCCTGATCCTAAGCCAGCTGCTGGATACGTCGCTCAGTTCGAAAGATTACGAGTTCTACGCGGCCAATGCCGGCTCCTGCGAGATCGAAAGCATTCAGTCGCAGATCGACTATTTCTGCGAAAAATACAAGACATCGCTCACCTGTCAGGTGAACTTCGAATTTCTGAAGACCGCGATCCCCAGCGCGCGCAAGTTTTACGAGCTGGCCACGCTTCGTAACAGAGCGCTGCTCGACAACACCATGAAGCGCATGAAAAAAGACGGCGTGCACGTGGCCGCGCTCGTCACCGGGGGTTTTCACTCCGAGGGGATCTCCGAGCTCATGGACCGCGAGAAGCTGTCTTATCTCGTGGTGATGCCCAAATTTGACGACAAATCACCCAACCGCCCCTATATCGCGATCCTGACCCAGAAGCCCGGGGAATACGAAGAAGAGTTCAAAGACTCCGACTTTTATCTCGCGGCGAGAGACTTCTTTGACCTGAGCTTGGCGGGCGTCGATCTCGGCTATCAAAAAACGGAAATGCTGAAAGTCCTGGCCCAGGTGGTCGTGAACCATCGGGTGCTGTACGGGAAGTTGTCTCAGGAGATCATCGACCAGTTCGTTAAAACCTATGAAGAGCGCTTCGATGCTTTGTCAGACGATGATCAGGGGAAAGTTATTTTGAGACCGGGTCTCGTCAAATTATTGATGAACCAGATGTCGAGCCAGAAAGTGACCGAAGATAGAGTGAGGGTAGATTTCGGTGATCTGGCGCAAGCCGGTTTTGACGAGTCGCTCAAGGAAGTCATATTCGAAGTTGATAAAAAAGGTCAAGTGGATCTGGCCCGCCGTTCCATCGCAGCGACCACGGAAAAGCCGAGCGCTCGCTCCGAAAAAGCTCAAGATGCCGGCCCCACGGAAGAAATTACTGCTGAAAAAGCGGAACGGATCATAAGCGATGCAGTCGACATGATCCGTCGGCAACGTGTTGTTTCGCCCAATATTCATGAACAGGCTTTGAGAGCCTCTCGAAGAGTTGAAGCAAGACCGAGCGCCAAACAACTTGAATCCATCGAAGAAGCCATCGGAGCCCGTCTGTTGGCTGAAGCGAAAGAAGAAGCAGCCGCGCAGCCGGTGGAAGCTCCGAAGACACCCATCGAAGCAGCGAGGCTCACGGTGAGTGAGGTGCTTAAGGCCGAATTACCTGGTGTGATAGCGCCGCGACGTCCCGAGGTTGCGAAAACCGCCGTGACGGAGCCGGAAGTGGCGCCGACGCCCGAGAGACTCTCCCTTGCGCAAAGAATACGGTTATTTGCTGGACACGTCTCAGACACATTTTATCTGTTTAAACTCTGGGCTACTCATCGCTCCGAGAGCGCCAACGAGAAGATCGAAAATTACGTAGTCGAGCATTATGGCAAGGATCGTTCCGGCAGGCCCGTGGATGTCCTGGGATATGCTCGGTCCATCACGCCTCAAGGCCAAAAGATCAACTGGTGGCTCGTCTATAGTGATCTGAAGAATAAAAATTTTGACAGTTATACCCGATATGGTTTGAACCATGAGTTCCCAGGTGTGCATTTTGTTGAGGCATGGAAAGAGGCCCGCGCAACTTCTTTTGGTATTTTTGGGACGATAGGAGAATTCTTCCATCTTTTAAGGGAGCAAAGCCGTAAGATCCTGTTGGATAACGGGCGCATTACCGAAGGAACTCCCTTACGCGCGGCCTGGTTGGTCAGCGGCGCGAGTTTCATGATGCATCTTTTTAACGGATTCGTTGGTAAGTATCTTTTCGCGCCGTTCTTTTATAATTGGCTGGGCAGAAGCCGTAGTAGCTATCTTACTGCCGACGAAGTCAGATCTACGGTTCGCGATCAGATCGCCCTCCAGCAAACCGGGTCAAGCTTGAAGAGCGAGCTTATGGCGACGGTCAGGCCCGTTCTGGAAGTCGCATTTGTCGCCGGTTTGGCGAAATTCTTTTGGGATAGAGGACTTCTTTATTTAGTCAGCTCCATGATCGTGCCTAAACTCATTGCGTGGGGTTCATTCTCCGTTGCGATTCCGGGACTGGGGCTTGCGATTCCAGTAGTGGGGATCCCTATTCTGATTGTCACAGCATTTGTCTTTTACCATTGGGCTCCGGCAGAGGATGCCAAGGCAAGAAGCTTGTTCTTAGGCCAGGAAGTCAGCGCGCGGAGTCTTCATTTCCGCAGAGCATTTCTCATCTTATCCGTATTGTCTGTGGGTCTTGTGATGTCGGCTGTCGGGATTCCAGTTCTGGATTCAAACATATTTGCTCTGCCGGCCTCTTATACCAGCGGGATTACTTCTGTCCTTGGCAGCACTCCCTATATCGGAGGCATTCTTACCGCTGTCTCGCACTCTCTGTACGCGATGGGTAGCCTGATGGGCATGCTCAGCACGTTTCTCACGGTTTTAATTCGCGGGTTCTGGTCCGCGTCGGGTGAGAGTCGTAGGGCTTTGCTGGCTCAAAAAGATTTTGGTCTGCCGCTTGAAGAAGGCTCGAAGTTCAACTGGGATGGGGACACCGTCCTTCGGTATCTGGAAAACAAAGGGCTAACCGCCAAATCGGATCGCGCAGTCGATGATGAGACTGCGAAGATCTATCTGACACTCAAGGCAATTCTCAAACATGATGAAAAAATTTGGCGATTCAGTCTGAACGCACGTCGGCTTCTGCAGATTACCGACATTCAAAGATTGCAGATTGAAAAGATTTTGAAGGAAATCGAAGCCCGCGGGCCTCCGATCCTACTGGCCGATTCGGCGATGATCGAGCAGAGGGCTCTTGAGATCCGCCGCGCTGTCTCAGAAGAAACATGGCGCGCTCGCCGGGAGACTTTTAACGGCCCCGCATTTTGGCGCTCGTTGCCCTCGCGTTGGTTCAGCATGCTCTTCGTCAACACCGAAATCGCAGGCGTGCTTGGTCAACTCGACCTTTTTGACCGAGCCCTATCCGGCTCGTTTTCCTTTGTTTCACGAACTGAAATCAATATTCATCCTTTTCTCGGCGCAGGTCAAATCGTCGAAGGCGCTCACGGCAATAATGCTTTCGCTCCGGGCACTTTATTGCACCATTTCGTCGAATCTCCCGAATCGTCCGAGCCTGGGTGGGGTGGTTTGCTGGGGGCTTTTTCGACCGGAGTGGAGAAAGTTAAGGAGTCCGGCGTAGAAGCAGTCGATGAATCCGGTCTCTATGCCAAAGCGCCTTTTGACCGTCTTGAAATTTTTGAAAAAGTAAATGTCGATCTTCGCCGGTCTCATAGAGAAGTCGAGCGGATCATCAAAGAAATCGAACAACCCAAAAAAGCCATCGCGGAGTTCCTTGCCGACGCCAAAGTCCAGGAACGGGAAGCGCTGCTCAATTGGCTTTCTTCGGGCGCCAAGACTCAAGACCAGGTGCTTGCGTTCTTTGCCTCCGAGATCCCCGACCCTCCTCAGAAGATCCGCGACAATACGGCTGATTTTGTTTCAGCCGCGACCCAATATTCCGGAAGCATCGCTAAACTTGTAACCGCGCGTGAAAAGGAAGACAAGCGCCGGTTCGTTTGGGAGCTCAAAAATGTAAACCGCGATCTTGAAAAGTTCGCCGGCGATCCCGCGAAAGAATCCGCTCTTACACGGCAATTGTCGCTTCTTAAAGCCAAAGAACGTACTGGCATCTATGAGGCCCGGGTTGTGGCATCGCCTGAAGACGCGGATCTTCGTCTTGATCTCGAGATCGCCCAGAACGAATACGAAACACTTCTCAATCAAAAAGAAATAGAGGAAGCTAAAAAACAAGACAAGTCGGAGAAAGTCAAAAAACAAGAAAAACCGCTCGTTGAGCTTGAAGCGATTGGCGTGATGCTCAGAGCCCGTCGTGAGATGTTGGCGCTCCAAGGTACCCAAGCCGAGATCGCGCGTCAGATCTCAGCGAAGAAACAAGAAGTTGCCCCGATGGTTGTCCGTGAACCGGACGTAACGCAAGCAGGAGGTATCATTCCGCCTTCAGGGACAGGGCCTTTGGCGGGAGGTTTACCCGAGGATTCAGATCTGAGGATCTCAGGGCTTGTGGATCGCCGCGTAGCAATCGACGCGCTGCTTGCCGAAGCCAGGCGCTCCGTTCAAGAAGCAGGGCTTTCTTACCAGATGCTTGGGACTCAAAGGAAGATCGTTGAAGCCGAAGATCCGGCGCTCAAAGAAGAACTTAATAAAGAACTTTCCATGCTGGAAGCCCGCCGCCGTATCGTTCAGGCCGGGAAAGAGGCGACTCCTCAGGACCTGCAGGATCTTAGAACAGAAGAAACCATTGCCAGTCTCGAATACGAAAAAGCAAAGGTCCAGAGGCAGGACAGCTCTGACGTAGAGACGATACAGATCCTGAATAAAAAGATCCAAGCGGCCGAAATGCGGCTGGCCGTCCGTAATGCGGGAGAAGAGCCTTTCGAAAAAGACGTCGCGGCGCAAAACGCGGACCTCGCCGAGCTCGAAGCTCAGATCGCGGAAAATGATAGGTCTCTTAGAGAAGCGCGCTCAAATCTGGAGAGGCTTAATGACCGTGGCTTGACCACCGCCATCGATACTCTTCAGTTCTACGATCTGAGATCGAAAGTAAACATCTTCCAAGTCGCGCAGGTCTCTCTGCAAAAAGACAAAGCCCTACGGGAATCTTTGTCCGGCGCTTCCTACCGGATGGCGATGCAAGTCGTGTCTCAGGCGTCCTTCGTACCCGACATGGATGAGTTCTTTGTCGGACAGATGCTCTCGGTGGAAAATACTGAGCCGGATGCCGCGACTCGCCAGGCATTGTCCAAGGCGGCGCTCATTGTCGAAACGGCCATTGCCCGTCAAGCCGTGGACAAAGCCGAATCCGAACTGCAGGAAGTGTCGCAGCTCGTCCAAAGCGTCCAAGCGGGAAAAATTCCCGCTCAAAACGCCGCTTTAAAACTTACCGCCGGCGGAGCCGTAACCGTGACCCGGTCACTCGTCCAGAGGGTAAAAGACTCCGGGATCGCCACTACGATTTTTGGCGCGGTATCCAAAGAAACTCCTGAGCCTAAGTCACTGACGCCAAAACTTGTCGGCGCTGCGGGCAATGATGTAATAACTTCCGACACCGATGAAGCTCGCGTCCCGAAGACATCCTTCTTATCGAACGCCAAAGACGCGGCACGGTCCTTTTTCAAGAACGCCGCAGAAGAAATAGGCCAGTTCGTTATTCGCACCCGTCAGGCTGAGAAAGACTTACAAGAGGCTCGTGAATCGGAAAACCTGAAGAAGAAAGAAGTCCAAAATAATAAAGAAGCAAAAGAAAGCGCTGAACGTGAGGCCGAAACGGCGCGTCAAAATGCCGCCGCCGCGAAGAAAGAAGCCGAGTCCGCTGAAGCGGAGCAGAAAAGAGCGGCAGGCTTGACCAATGCCAAGTGGCTCATCGATGTCAGTCCCGATCTTGATAAAGTCAGGGACCGGTTCATCAACACTGCGAATACAGGATTCAATCTAGAAGCGTTCCAGAATGGCGTCTTTATCGAAAATGGCTTTGCCGCAACTGTTTTTTACGTGAAGAAAATCGACGGGACTGGCAGCGATGCGACGTACCGCGAAGAGTCCGCTACGCAGGCTAAGTTGGTGGCTCAAGATATTCTTATGCGCGGGATCGCGCAGGGTGCGCAGGTAGGCTTGGGGGTGGGCGAAAGGCAAAAATCATTTGAACAAGGCCTTGCGGCGGGAAACGCCTGGGCAAATAATTTCAACGAACAAATGAAGGAAGTCTTCAAGGTTACGCAGGATTTCCGCGAGAACTCTGAGAAATTAGGGTTACGCATGAATCTTGTTGCCGACGGCGAGAAATGGAAAGACACCCAGTGGGATGCGGTCGTTGTTTTGATAGACCCGTCCGGAAAGGCGACCTTTACAGATAGAAACGGCCGGGTGTTGAAAGTGGTCAACCTCGTGAATCCCTTATCCAGGAATCTTCCGGCTGCTTTCAGCGAAAACAATAAAATTAACGGCCGAAATTCAGCCAATTTCATCGTTCAGTACCGGCCCGAGTTTAGAGGCAATGAGATCAGTGACAAATCCGGGCAGTTCCCGATCCAGCCGCCGCAGGATTACAAATACGTTCCCGTCAGCGCAAGTGCGAATGTATCGAAGACGACGGCCGAGGTTGAAAATAGGGTCAAAGAAGCCGCTCAGAAAACTCAAGACGCGCAGAAAAAAGTTGAAGAAGCTGAGCAGAAGATCGCGCAAGCCTCAAAGGACCTTGAGCTCGCGGAGAACGTTCTGACGGAAGCCCAGAAGAAAACAGCCGCCGCCGAAGCCGTGTTGCCGCCAAAGTCCGAACCGATCATTGCCCAAAAAACGGAGGTGGACGAAAAAATTAAGAGACGCGGAAGAGCTTCCCAGACAACGGCGCGGGTTAAAGAAGAAGCCGTCGCCGTGTCTCCATTCAAAACCGTGACCCAAGAAGAACCGGTGGTTGAAGAGAAGGCTGCTGTCGAACAAGAACCTCCCGCAGAGGAAACTAAGCCAAAGGAAGTTGCACTGTCACTATTTCAGCAACTGGCGCAAAAAGGAAAACAAACTGTTGTCAATGCGATCCTGACTGGGGCATCAAAGGAGACGCCCGTTCCTGGATTCGTCGGGGAAAAATTAGCCAAATTGGACGCGGCGCTGAAAGCGGCGGATGCTTCCATAAAGCCTTTCGTTGAAAAAAGAGATAGCTATAACGCTGAGATCGCCCGCTTGGAGCCCAGCTTCCCGGATCTGGCGGTTAGAGTTCTCGAGGATCTTAGGGGATCGAAGACCGGCAAAGGTCTCGCGAAGAAAGTGGTCGTCGTGGATATCAAGTCTCCGGCCAATGAAATTGGCCGCAAGGAGCTTGAGATCGCGGACGCGTCAAATTTCAAATTCGGCGCAGAACTGGACGCGAGCGTCTCCAAAAAACTGGGCGGCGTATCTTCGCTACTGCCTGTGATCGAGGTCGAGGGGAAACTCAAGAGGATCATCAGCTTTCCGTCTGACGAAGACAGCTGGAGTCAGTTCAAAGCGCTTGTCGTGACGGCCCGTACGCCCAGTCTCTCCGAGGCCGACTCAAAGAAACTTCTCGAAACCAAAGATCTCACCGCGAAAAATGATGCTGAACTCAAGCCTCTTTACCAGGATCTCAAGAAACTTCAGGAGGAAAAAGACGCTCTTTTAAAAGAAAGCGCTTATGCCCAGGCGCCTTTTGAGCGTGGGATCAAAAAAGAAGGCAGCGGCAAAAATCTGACGGTTTCGGCAGAGTTTTACATTCCCGAAGGAGGCCTTTCGGAGGCGGATATTACCGCCATTCAGGATGCTATCCGCAAAGACATCACCCGCAAAGCGACTTTGTATGGAGGAGGTCTTTACTTTCGTTTGGACAGCACCAAAAGGGAGTATGCGAGGAAAGAACTGGATGAATGGGGGGTCGTTCTTGAGAAGGATCTGAGCAGGGTTGGAGAAGTCACTTCAAAGATCCTGGCCCGTCCCACTTCTTTCGGACTCAAGCCTGTCACGAGAGATGACGGAAAACCGCCTTTTAAAGCGGTTCTCAAATTCTCAGGCAATACAGCCTGGTTCGAGGATGAGAACGGCAATATGCTTTCCGAAGACGGAAAGAATAAAGCCGAGGTAACAGACCTCAAAGCCAAACTAGATATTTCTATAGCGGATGATCTCGTGAATGTTTTTGGTGATTCCACGGAAGCCGTCGCAACGACCCGTCCCGCGCCAAAGACTGGAGCGAAGACTGAGCCGAAAAAATTAGAGGTAAAAACAGCCAAAAAAGCCACACCCGCACCCAAGACCCCTTCGCCATTTAGCGTCGTCCCGAATGAAGAACCCGTTACAAGATCCGCGTCCGCTAAAGCTCCCGTCAAACCGGCCAAGGTCTCGCCTCCAAAACCCGCGGCTCCGCCGGTGGATCTTTTGACTTCCGCGCAGAAAGAATCGATCGTACAGACCCTGAGGCCGGTGCTGGATTTCTTTGACGCTCCCATCAAGGTCGTTCGTTCCGCAGAAATGGAGTCGCTCAAGGCTCTCAACCAGGAAATTATCCTCGGTGAAGGTCAGCTAAAAGCCCTTCAGGCTGAGAATCGGGTTCTGGAGCGCGCCGCACTCGAAGAAAGATTGATCAAAATGCGTTCCAAACTAGCGGGGGATGTGAAGAAATACGTCGCAAGCTTCAACGCCGACGCCCGCCAAGATTTCGACCGTCACCGTCTGCACGACGACCGACTGCAGCTGAGGCCGCAGCAGGGCAAATTCGAACGGATCGGCATGGGCGAGTTTGTCACAGCCCATGTGAGGGCCAGTCTCAAGTCCAAACACTCCAACCTGAACATCAGCGCCGCGGCCATGGATGCGATGGCTATTAAGATGGGCAACAACGGTCCTTTTCTTGCGGCGGGTCTCGGGGGATTCGACCTGGCCTCAATATTCATCGAATTCAAATGGGGTTCCAGTGATGACATACGCAATGCCCAGGCAAATTCCCAAGTTTATGCGGCCCTCGAGAACAATAAGGTGCTCCTCACCCAGATCGCCATTGAGGGCGCCGCGCTTTATATCAAGCTCGCTGAGGCGCGCAAAGTCTACGCTGAGGTGTCCAAGACTTACGAAGATCTTTACGAAGACATCCAAAGGATCCAGAAAAAAGGCAGGTCGACTTTGAAAGAAGTGGCGGAAATGCAGAAAGCCCTCTGGGATCTTTCGAATAAGCGCGAGATTATTTACGGAGACGTCGTAAGGATCGAGAACGAGGCCAAAGTCTCGCTCGGCAAGGCCAAGGATCTGGGCGGAAAAGCTCTGATCGCCGAACTGGACGCTGAGGTTCCGGAAGCGGTTCGGGCGCTTGTCGGAGGTCCCCGCGGGGATCACGCCGCTTTTGCCAACTATAACCGGATCACCCATCTAGGGGCCACGCCCGACAAAGTATCGATCAATGCCCGTATCGGGGCATCCGTCGCGGCGGGCGGACCCTTCGCCAGGATCACGGCTGACTTCCTTATATCAGACTTTGGTTACACTGCAGCCCTTCAGAACGCGGAAGCCGCCCGGAAAAATATGGACGCAGCACAGGCCGCCGTCGCCGTGTATTCGCGGGTTAAAAATTATACGGTTGAACAACTCACCAAGTCTTCCATGACGCGCAGACTGGCCGAAGAGCAAAAACGCTACCAAGCGGCCGCCCAGCGGTTCAGCGATTTGTCGAGACAGCTTGGTACCGGCGGAGGCCAGGGCCAAATGGGCGATGTCGAGACGGCTCGAGCGGACCTTTTGAGCGCGAAACTTGAGATCGCCAACATCAAGACCGTCCTTTATCTCATTGCAGCTACCGGCGATAAGGTCAAGCTTCCGGCCGCGGACTCCGCAAATACGACCCGTATGACTTTCGAAGAACAGGTCGACAGGATCATCAGCGAATTCAAAGCCGGAGCCAGCTGGACGGACGTGGCCGCGATCCAGAGCCGCATGGGCAACTTTGACGCGATGTACGAATACATCGAGAAATCACAGAAGAATTGGCTGCTTCAGGCCGCCGAACTCGAGAAGTACGCCGCGGCGGCCAATGGCGAAGCGATGGTGAAGAGCCTGGCGCCGCGACTTTACTTCAGGATCGGCGGTCAGGTCGGCATCACGTCTTATCCCATCGCAGCCCTCATGTACGAGGTGAAGCTCTTCAAAGAAGAGCGAGAAGCCTTCTTCAGGGCGATGGCGGCAGCGGATGTAAAGGCGGCCGAAGAGAATAAGAAAAAGATCATGACTTTCTATCTCAACCACTTGATCCGCTTAAACCACTTGGTGGCGGCCCTCGACGAGCAAAAGAGCGATCTTCGGGAGGTCGTCCTCCTTCTCGAAAAGAACATGGACATCAAAGACGGGATCACGGACTTGGATAGGGAGTTTTTTAATTCCGAGGCTTCTCCCAAGATCTTGGCGAAACTGAGACAAGCCGGCCGGGACCCGAAAGCGGTTGCCGCGGTGATCAGCGCTTACCGAACAGAGAACAATCTCCCCGTTGAAGATGGATTGGAAGAAAAAGTCGACGCGGTGATCGGCCGGTATTCCGAAGAAGACGCCGCTCAGACGCGGGCGACTCTTTCGGCCGTGAGATCTCTTTACGAAACGCTCGATTTCTCCACTCAAGTTACGTACGTGGAGATCAAGGAGATCCTCGGACTCCCATTCTCACAAAATTTTGAAGTCAAACTTACGAGCAACGCCAAAGAAGGCGAAAGTATAAAAGAAAACTATGACGCCATCCAGAAAGTCATCGAAACAAAATTAAAGGATTACTATGATCCTTGGGCCGAGCAGAGATTCTTACAGGCCAAGACAGCCCGCGCCGCGGCTGAAGTGGGCGCCGCTCATTCTTTTCAACCGATCCGCTTTGGCATCGGTGTTGGACTCCCGACAGGACTTGTTTTAGACCTCGACGAAATGATCAGCCGGGTGATCTTTGAGCCGATCGTCAACTTTTTCGGCGGTCAGACCCAGCGTCAGATCGCTCAGGCGCGCTGGCAGACCAATGCCGAGGTGCAGAGGATCTTCGCGAGTTTCCAGGAGAAGCAGGGAGCTCAGGACCATTATTACCGGATGAACACTTTGCTGATCCAAAAAAATCAGGCCGCCATCAATTACGATTTTAACCGCCGAGCCTATGACGAGGCGATCAAGATCCTCGGCAAGGCTAGAGACGCCTATAATAACAAAGCGATCCTCGATACGGAAAAAAATGAATACCTCATCCGCGCAAGAAATCACCACGGCATGATGGCGCGCGCTCAGGCGGAACTCAGACAATACGAGGAAATTTACAAGCTTGAGAAAGCCAAAGGCGCCGCCGTTGAGGCTGTGAAACAAACTGAGCTCGATGGTCTCGAGGAGTCTATCCAAAAAGTGATCACCGCAAGCCACGCCAAACAGCTGAGCAACCAGCTCGCCGGCTTGCAGCACGCGTCCGCTCAAGCCGCTCAGACCGCAACCTCCGCCAAGGACATGGTTCAAGAAGAGACCGAGAAGTTCACGGAGCATTGGAGCAACTATTTAGGCAAGTTGAGCGCGATAACTATCTCAAACCAGCGTGTGGCCTTGACTCTACAGCATCTCAGGGAAGTCCGAAGCGTGCCGCGCCGCAGCGCCTCGACTGAGATCAACGCCGCGCAGTCCGATTATGACAAGGCGATCGCTGAGCGAGACCGGATCCTGTCAGAACTTGAATTGATCCAGCTTGAAATGGGCCGCATGGTGACAGGCCAAGTCGGGATCAAAGCGGTCATCAAGGGACGTTCTCCTCAGGATGTCCTAGCTTCCAACAACCAATCCATTTCTTTTGAAGACCTGCCCTCTGTGCAGGGGATCAAGGACCAACAGAAAATTTTCAAGATCATGATGCAGTACGGACTCGAACATACCGGTCATGCTTCTCAGATCCAGGCCGGCGCGTCTTATCTCGAGAATGTCGTGGAGCGTTCCGGACTCATGAGCCGCATGCAAATACAGGGCATGGCTCTTCGTATTGATCTCATCAACGGCGCGATCGACATGCAGCAGAGGGCCAGCGAACTTCGTAGCCAGCACGCCTGGATCAACGCCGAAGAAGCAGCGAGAAAGACCCAAGTGGACGTCAAGAACCTTGCCGATTCTTACGAACAATATCTCAACCGTTTCGTGCTCAGCACCCGCCGTTACCGGGCATCGTTGGCTTATGAAACCGCGCTTCAGTCGGACACGACGTTCTCCGGCGAGGACCAACTTTCGCAGGCCGGCAGAGACGTGTTCAATGCCCAGCTCGATATGATCGAAAGTCTGCGTCTTTTTCTGCATGCCGATTATCTCCTCGACTCCAGGCTCAAGTACTTCTCCGGAGGCAAGATTACTCTTGACCAATTCCGTTCGCCTCAAGCAATGGATCTTCTCGTCGGGATCCGCGGCACTTCCAAGGAGAAATTCCCCATTGAGGAACTTCTGCCGGGTATGTTTGACATGGAGAGAAAGATCGCCGAAGGAGAAGACCAACTCAAGCAACTGGACGCCAAGGGTGCCCCATTCTCCAAATTCCATGAGTATCCACTGGTGCGTGAAAATTATCAGCGTCTCGAAAATGAATTTCTTGCCGCCGTGCAGACAAGTTACAACCTTGTCGGGGCCTACCCCGTTGACGAAGACGGAAATTTTGACGAAGGCACACCTCCTTTCGCTTATGACATGACCAAAGTCAAGCCCGGTGCCTCCGCGTACTACGCCATAGAACTCGAAAGGGTACCCCTCCAGGGTGGCGGCTATGAATTCAGGCCGGTCCGCGTGTACGAGGACGCCGAGAGCGTGCCGGAGGAGTCTCAGAGATATCTCGAGGACGCTGCGGGGCAATACAGGCATCGTTATGTAGCGGATGATGGGACTCGCAATGTACACATCCTTCTGCGCTTTATGCAGGGGGGTGTTGAAGTCAGTCCCGCTCTGCCGCGCGATCAAACGGCGCCTGTTCTCGCTGCGTACTCCGATCCCAAGCTTATGGGTTCTATATGGGCGCAGGTTCCGGTGACAAGTAGAGAAGAGTGGGCCCGTCTACGAAATCTCCGTATTCAAACGTTTGAACAAGGCATCAAAGATAAAAACGATTTGAGCAATGAATTCATGACTACTGCTTTGACGGGGCTTCAAGGGGCGTTTGGAGAAAGAAAGATACTCGAGCGGGAAGCGGCAAAAATACAGACCGAGGTTGCCGCACAGGAAAACGCGATTCGTTTGATCCGGAATGCCAAACAGCCCGAGCTTGTCTATTGGAAAACCCACTACTCGATCAACCAGGTCGAAAATATGATCCGCACTTACAAGCCCGGCCCCGATCGGGATGCGTGGGTGGACCTTCTCACGAAAGTCAAAGAGGAGAAGCTGGGACCTGCCGAGGACTGGAACGCGATCCAAAGGATCCGCAACGAGAAACAGCCGAGATTCAAGCATACGGAGGGTGAGAAGGAAGTCATCTGGTCTATCAATGAACTGGAATCATGGATCGCCGTATGGCCGGCCGGTGACAATAAAAATTCTTGGATCAGGATCCTGAATGAGGTCAAGACCGAAAAACTCGGTCCTCCGCAGGGTGATTGGAATAAGATCCAGGCCGTCCGCAACCAGGAACAGCCCAGGCTCAAAGCGGATCCTGTGAATTTATCCATAGTAGAAGCGGAAGAGAAGCTCAAAGTTTGGAAGGACAGCCCCGAAAAAGAGGCGTGGATCCAGCTCCTCGAGAAAGTCAAACAAACTGGCTTGGCGCCCGCCGAGAAGCCTCTTGAAGAGACTCTAGCCCGGCAGAAAGACAACGTTGTCAAACTGAGTGATCTGGCCCTGAAGATCGACGGTCTGCGCAAGGACATCAAGAAAGAAAACGCTGAGGTCAGTCTTGTGACCTTAAGATCAGCCCATTTCTGGCAAGAGGCTCGGGACGTTCAGCGCTTCAATTCGACCCGTGTCATGACCAAAGCACGTTATCTTGAGACTCGTAAACTCTATGAGGTGTGGGTCAAAGGCAACCGTCAGACCCCTGATCCTTTTCTGTTGGCACCAAGACTCTATTCTGGAACTTCGGTTTTGCAGGCGCCGGGGCTTTCGGACCGCGTGAGGGAGCTCGCCCAGAAAGTCGAGCAAGCCAATTTCAACGGCATCGCGTTCATTCCGCGTTCGGCTCGCGCGGGCTGGCAGTCGCTCGATGCCGTTCCGAACCGTGGGATGGTGAACTGGACGATTCACAGGATGACAACAAGACTTCGTGAGCTCGAACAAAAGTCTCTTGCTCTGGATCCCGACTCGGAAGAACTGAAGCTTATCAGAGAAGAACAAACTAGGATCCGCCTCACTTCAACATTCAATGACGCTTCCGCGACAGACGGTCTCTTGCCGGGAGAAGTCCCGCTTCTCCGAGGCATCAAGTTCGGATTTTCGCAGGTGAACGAAGACATCCAGCAGCTTCTGGAAGCTTTTTACCGCCGCCAAAGCGAAAACGGGCTCTCTTGGGAAGAATACAAAGCGGTGTTTGAAAAGAAAATGTTCGAGAAGATCGCCGCCGCTCAGGCTGCCGGCCAGGCGCCCGATGGGACGCTGAGCTATGATCCCCAGCTTCCGACATTCGAAGAATTGAAGGAGATCGACCGTGAAGTCAAAGCGCTGATCGAAGCACGTCAACAGGCCACCACCCGCCGCGAAGAAGGCAAAAGTTTTGACGATTATGTCGGCCGCATACAGGATCTTGTGGAAGGTGTCACTAAACTCGCCGACCGCGGCCGCGCGCTTTCAGAGATCCAGCTCGAAGTGGCCGAAAATCGCAAGCTTATCCAGTCCAGGAACCGTATCCAAGCTCTGGGTCAGTCGATGGCTCAGGACCAGGGACGGATGGCTTCGCTTCAAGCCGACAGAAACGCTTTGGAATCGGAGATCGTCTTGACTGAAAAGAATTTTGCCGAAGACGCAAAAAACCACGTCTACTCACAAAACGAGCTAAATGAAAAACTAAACTCCAAAGATCCAAAAGTCCGCTGGCCCGCCGCCGAGAGTACCGATAAATGGAGAACTGTTTTTGAAAAGAAAAATACCGAGCTTGATGCCAAACGCGGAGTGCTCGCTTCTCTCGATGAAGAGATCGAAGCGTTTTCGGAGACGCTCAAGGACACAGAAAACCAACTCACCGCGGTTGAGCGGGAACTCCTTACGGACAAAGATAAATTCGAAAGAGTCCGTTTGATTACTTTCAGACAGATTGGGGTACTGGAAGACAGGGTAGAGTCATTCCGCTTGCAGATCGAAGATAAAAAGAAAGAGGTCGCTTCATACAAGACGGCCTTGGAAGGATACAAAAAAGCACCGGGTTGGGACAAAGTCAGCGGGCTTTGGAGCGACGGTCTCGCATCCCGTCAAAAGACGCTCGAAAAGTTAGAAGTAAAACTGAAGATCGTCGAGGAAGAGGAGGTCTGGGTAAGAGAGTTCGGCGCGAAGATCGACGCTTTCCGCGCGCAGCCGGACCGGCAGAAAAACAAGGCATTTTTCAAAGAAGCTTTGGCGGATCTCGACGGCGTGATCAAAGCCCGCACCGCGCAGGCGTCTCAAAGCAATTTTGAACGTCTCGCTGTGATCGAGGCCAAAGAAGCAAAGATCGCCGAGATCCAAGCCGCCATCAATGAAGCCGCTGCCAAAGCCACCGAAGCGCCCAAAAATTTCGGCAAAGATGTAAACGACAAAGCTTACTCCAGAAGTCTGCTGGACGAAAAATTGAATTCCAAGGATCCCGCCAAACGCTGGGGCACCGGCTACAGCACTACGAAGTGGGGAGAAATTTTCAAACAAAAAGACGCTGAGTTGAAGGTTCTGGAAGCCGAAGCCGCCCGTCAAAAGACCGCCGGCGAAGCGGAAATCGCAACTCTTCAAAAAGAGATCACAGACCTGAAAGTTACCCTGGAAAGCGTCCTCGAAGAGCCCGTACCGCAGAGAATGAGAACGCCTCTGCCGGAGTCTCAACCGGTCGAATTGGCTCGGACGGAAGGGGCTTGGACTCGGACGGAATCAGCTCCGATCGCATCCACTCCCACTAAGACACGGCCTTCCGAGCCGATTTCAGCCAACTTCCAAAAGGAAATGCAGAAAGTGACCTACGAGGGTTTTGTGAAGCTGAGAAAAGACTATCCGGATAAGCTCATCGTCGTGGATATGTCCGCCAGTTGGTGTGGACCCTGCAAAATAAGTAAGCCAATATTGGATGAGCTGGCTCGCGAGAATCCCGATGTGATCATCATCGAAGTAGACGGCGAAACTTCGGTCGGACAAACCCAGGCCATGCGTCTGTTGATGCCTCCGGGAACCGATTTTACCAAACCTCTTTTTCCCGCGACTTTATTTTTCAAAGGCGATCAGAGCCTCGAATTTTCTATCGGCGTTAAAGACAAAAAGGGTTACCAGGATCGCATTGATGTTTTAAAGAATCAGACGCCCGCGCAGAGAAAAACATCTTCTCTCGAATCCAAGACATTCGATGAAACCGACATCGTGATTCCCGCGCACACTCATCCGGCGCCCAAACGTTCCGTCGCGAGTAAAGCCATCGCCGCCGCGACCGTCCTTGCCGGCTCATTCATCACATCCGCCAATGAAACTCCCGCGGCTCTCACCGAAACTCCTCAGCGGCCGACGGTCACCGTACTATCCGACGCGGTCCCCGAAAGTCTGGTCCTCTATGCGGCAAAGAGCGGTGAACAACTGGCGGAACTCCCTGCTCAAACCACTCAAGCACAACAGGCAACTGCGCAACCTTCAGCCAAGATCGACACAGCCAAAGAGCTCGAAGCGACCGGCGCTTGGGCCAAAAAAGCAGCCGTCAAAGCCGGCGACAAAGGCCCTGAACTTTACAGATCTTTTGAAATGGCAGATAAAAAACAGGCCGCGATAGATGAGATCAAAGCAACCAACAAAGGTAACGCCTCTGTCGAGATCCGGATGCTCGACCAGATCAATTTTTATGACACCGCGACGATGATGATCCGCCGATCGCGCGACAAGGAATGGGTCAAACAGCATGGCAATGACCTGTCGTCCGTGATCTTGTCCGCAAAGTGGGGCAAAATAGATCTTTTATCCACCAACCAACGTTTTTTCCCCGACGGCCTGCCGCTTCTTTTCAGAAATACGGCCGTGGACGGAGAGTGGGAAATTACGGACCCTTTAAATCCGGCCGCCAAGCTTCAGTGGCCCTCCTATCATCCGATTTCGGGAGAGAATGCCTGGGTGGTCATGGCGCTCCTCCATGTCGTGCAAGCCCAGAAAGACGCCGGCATCGATAACACCCAGAATCTCCAAGCCGCCAAAACACTGATGGATCAAGGACTTTTGGAACTTCAGGCGGACAACGGAGGCATCCGGTACGCGCCGCGAGGCACCTACCAGGGACGTCCCGAATCCGACCGTTATGATCCCAACATTGTCAGCGCCGAGTGGACCGCGGGCGCTATTGAAGCGCTCCTAAAATTGTCCGAGCGTCTGAAAGAAAGCAATCCGGAGAAATCCAAACAGCTTTTTGAGAGAGCCCATCAGATGTACTCGGGACTTCAGGCCATGAAGATCAAGAATGCCGACGGCTCCGCGGCTCTGCCGTACGCGTCCAAGAGAAGCTTCATACCTCACCTTTGGTTCGCTCCGCCAAATTTCGTAAGAAGTCTTGCTTCGACTTCCTGGTTCGATTATATCCATCAGGGTTTGGATCCTTCGGGGCTCAATACCAAGATGCCGCGCGCGCGTGAGCTCGTGGATGCGTCCGCGCTCAACCTGACGCTCCCTGAATCCCTCACCAAAACCCTTTCCGAAGACAAGCAGACCCTCATGAAGCCATTTCCGCAGATCGAAGCCGACTTCGCGTTCAACGATCAATCGACTGAAAACAATATTTCCGTGTACGTCGCGCTCCGCATGATGAACGAGATCGCTCCGGACGAGAAATATACGAAGGCAATGGACAAGATCGAGGCCTATTTCAAGCTGGTCTATGACAAGGAACTGGGTATTTTGCATCAGGGCGCGCATTTCAGAAATGATAAATGGGAGATCAATAGCGATTACTTCGCGACGGACAGCCAGACCTGGGCGGTCGGCCTGTTGGGCCCCGAAACGGTCGATAAGATCCTGGGCGCGGGCGCTTCCGAGCGCATGATCGATCAGACCCTAAAATTTGCCGGACAGTTTGACGACCAAGGCCGTGTCTTGGGTGTCGGCTACACGGCGGTGCCGGGTAGGGGATATGAAGTAGCGGCAAAATCCGAAGCGCCCGTCACGCCCAAACCGGAAGACAAACCGGAAAAAGTTGAAGACAAAACAGCCCGTTTCCTGGACGCGGGGACCAAGATCCCTCTCATAAAGGGCGTGGCGATCTCTCAGGAACAGACCAAGGCCAGGTACGCTCCGGGAGACTACGAGTATGAAGCCATGACTCCGGAAGACAGCACGGATCCGTGGGGTCGGACCTGGATCCGTGTGACCGAAAAAAATACCGATGCCAAAGAAAAGAAATTCATCTCGGTCAACGTCGTCATGGGCAACGATTTCCAGCTCGCGGTCATGGGTGCTCTCCGCGTCAACGGAGTGCCTATCGAAAAGGTCGATCTTAAAACCAATCCACTCAAACCCGACGATCTGATCAGCGTGCCCGAAGGTCAGGTCTTTTTCATGACCGTCATCACTCGCGATGCCGACAACGAATGGCAGCTCGTCGGTGATGCGAGTTATTCCGTTCACTACCCAGGAAACGCGTTCAGAATGAAAGACCTGAACCCAGCTCAGTTGAATCAGGCCAAATTCTTCCCCAGGACCGCCGACATCGAACAGAGGATCAACTTGGGCGAAACACCCGACAGGGCTTTTGAGGTCTCGGCCCCGCGCTTTTATCTTAAGAATTCGAAGGGCGGACTCCTCAACCGCGGCGATGCGCAGTATGCTTCTCGCATTGAGTACCGCGCGCCCGGAGGAGTGCTCCGCTTCATTCTCTTCCGCAACCGGCTCGTGGTCGTCAATCCGGATAAAACGAAGACCCTTTATTCATTGAAACCGGGCTCATTCGAAAGACTCTTCGGCGATGGTAAAACGGTTCCTCAGGGTTTTGAAATGTCTTTCGTGAACAAACAAAAAAAGATCCCCTCCGAAGCCCAGCTACGCAAGCAGATCGCCAAGGAAGTTGGCGCCGCTGAGCCCGTCGGCCGCACCAAGGGCGACAACGATATTTCCTACGCGGTCGAACGCAGTGTGGACAACGATGAGCAGGTGCTGGCTTATTACGGTGCGTTGGGGCTTCCCAAAGGCACGGTCGTTTTTGATCCCGACACCAAGGTAGCCCGCGTAACGATCCTCGAGAGAGCTTACGATGAGAAGCGCGCGCATACGACTCACATGAAAACGTATATGGTCTATAAGCCAAAATTCATACGGATGAAAGACAATAAGATCCAGGTCGACAAGGACGCTGACGGAAACGTCCTGACCCTCGAAGAGCTCGTGGCCAACGGTACTCAGAAGGGCCGCCTTGAAGAGGATGCGGAAGTAGAGGCTTTTGATGAGAACAATAATCCTGTTTTGAAAGTGATCACATCCCTTTATGTAGGAAGCAAGGTCAAAGAAGAGTCCCAGAAAGCGAAATCCGAGAGAGTGGAATATAAGACCGTCGATGATCTTGGCAAAGCCATGCTGATGGAAGTGCCCAAAGTCCGCCAAACCGTCGTGCTTCGCCACCCGGAGACCCGCCAGGAGCTTCGGCAGGTCAATTGGGAATACAATCCCGCCAAATCCGATCCCGACAAAGGCGTCCTAGTCTATGATCAGCCCCGCGAAATGAGCGTGGCAAAAGGCGTCGGCTTCAAGGCCGAGGAGGTCGACACCTTCGAATTCATCTACAGACCGGTTGAGATCAAGGACAAAGAAGGCAAAGTCATTCGGACGGAGCCCTATCTTATTCATAAAGAAGGCGATGAAAAAGAGGCGCAGTTCACCGCCGATGAAATGGCGAAGGTCCGGGCCGGCGGAGTGCCGAGTGAAGAAGTACTCAAGCTTCTGGACGATGCCGTGACAGTGAAAAAGACCCGCAAATACAGTCCCTACGGAAGCCTACGTACCGAAGACGCGAACGAGTACCGTTTCCAAGTGCTTATCGATGAGGATGGTAACGAGTATCGCCAAGCCTACAAATTGAGCGCTAAGGATGGCCAGTATCATCTTGTGAGCGAGGGTCGGATCGTTGCCTACGACGCTGAAGGTAACGCGCTGATCAAAATTACTTATGTGAATGAAGCCGGAAAGGCGCTTGAGAAGAAAGCGCCGGGTTATGAGATCCTGACGACGGGCCTTGTACTCAGGCACGTGTCCTTTGACCGTAAAACGAGGCAATACAGCGTTGTGATGGACAGCTTGCTCGATGGCAAGGCTCATCCGGCCTATGTCGTGGACGTGAGTGAAGACAAGTTCTCCGTTAGCACCCAGAAAGTCGCGGACATATCCCTTGAGCGGCAGTACAAGAATGCCAAACAGCTCATCAAGATCCAGCCCACCCGCGGCGGTCCGGTCATCTTAGACCTGACGAACCCCGACGGCTCCAGCGTGCGTCTCATCCCCATCAAAGAAAAAGGCCAAGAAACCGGCCGTTACTCGATCCTCGATCCCAACGTCCTCGTTGAACAAAATAAAGAGATCATGTCCTATGAGATCAATCTCGAAAATGGCGAACCCATCAGAACCAAACCCGTCGCCGCCGTCACTCCGCTAGTCATCGACGACCAAGACAACGTCCTAGTCATCAAAGTCCAAAAAGTAAACCCCGACGGCTCGAAAATAGAAGGTGATTTCTACAACTACATTGAAGGTGACGGTACTGCCGTTCCCATTTCCGCAAGCACAGCAAAAAAGCCTGACGGAACACCGGTTTTTTACACTAAAGCTCACGATGATCTCAAAGCCAAAGGCGATAAATCGAAGATCTTTAGATTCGACGTCACGACAGGTAGAGAAGTCGGTAACTTCGTCGCCAACGCGGAAGTCCTGGCCGGCACCGAAGACACAGGCCTTACCTTAAAACTCCAGCCGGTCAATGATCAGGGTGCCGAAGAAGGTGACGCAAAATACGACTACGTCGATAAAGACGGCAACACCACCCACGTCATTAAAGATAAAGACGGCTTCACCAAAGCCGAGACCTCTCTTAAGAAAGCCAAAGATAAATCAAAGATCGTCCGCTTTGACATCACAACCGGCACCCCCGGCAAGCACGTGGCAAACGCGGAAGTCCTGGCCGGCACCGAAGACACAGGCCTTACCTTAAAACTCCAGCCGGTCAATGATCAGGGTGCCGAAGAAGGTGACGCAAAATACG
>JGI1358J11329_10000201_pt1 | contig 54594 bp, 42 predicted proteins | sample Subgroupgradi54m_FD_11329 | JGI IMG/M metagenome (IMG submission 11329)
CCAGCCAGCCCTTCCGGCCGGAATCCACGCCGCGGATGAAGCAGGTCACCGCCCATAAGTAAAAAGCCGTCAGCGCGAGGTCCGGCATCACCAAGTGACTGTTCACCATCACGGCCGGCGTCACCGCCGCGAGCACGCCCGCCCAGATCGGCGATACGCCGAACCTCCGGCCCAGATCCGCCATCCCCAGGAAAAACAGCGCCACGAACAGGAAAGAGAACAGGTGCAGGGCCCACTCCGCGTGCCCGAACAGCGCGATGATCCCGGCCAGGAAATAACCGTGCAGGGGCGGGTTCACCTGGGTCGTGAAAACCGGCAGCGCGGCGCCGGAGGAATTGAAGTTGAAGGAGAACGGCCTCAGCCAGTCCTTCAGGATCTGGTCCCCCACGGCGATGAAGAAAGGATCGTCGATGTGGAACGCCTGGTTCAGGAACGGCAGGTAGAGCGCGAGCAGGACCAGGAGCCCGAGCAGGATTTTTTGGCGATTCATGCCCGTTTCCCCGATAGGAAAACGGGGACCAATCCCCCGCCCTGGCTGATGTTCACCACCGGCTGTGCCGAACAGCGGCCCACAAAGCTGACGCCGCGCGACGTGGCGGTGACGCCCAGCGTCACATACCTCTGCTCCACCTTCGGCCGGCCCTTCTCCTCCAGCACAATCATCGGGGCGGTCGAGATGGTGACCTGCTCCTGCACCACCCAGCTCCTCGGCTTCTCCACGGCTTTTCCGAGCGCCTCCTCCCACGCGGAGGCGCTGACCGCGGACCCAACCACGACCCCCTCGCCGCCGTAGCCGCGGTTGGGCTTGAGCACCAGCCGGTCTTTGTTCTCCCGGATGTGCGCGATCAGGTCCACCTCTTTGCCCTCCGGGTCGGCCGTCTTGCGGTCCAGAATCAGCCGCGTCCACGGAAAATGCTTGCGGGCGGCCCGCAGTTCCTGCGGCGTGAAGTAGGAGGCGAACTCTGGGTTCGAAAGCAGTTCGCAGAGCGACTTGTGGTCGAACTCCCCGAACACCGTGGAGACCACTTGGTTCTTCGCGAAGGCCGACTCGATCCCCTCCACCGAGCCGCCGTGCGTCTTGATGGAGACCACCTCCTCCAGCTGGAAATCCCGGTACAGCACATCCACCGGCTCTCCCTTCAACGAGAGGACCTCTCCCTTCTGTTCGATCTCGCGCGGGTCGCCGACCACCGTGGCAATCCCCTTTTCACCGAAGAAGGCGCCGATGCGGGTGAACTCGTCGCACCCGCCGGCCACCGTCTCCCGGCGCTCGATGAGCCCCACGCGGCAGCCCGGCCGCTCGATCGCCCGGCAATGGGTCTGCAGTTCCTGCAGGAGCAGTTGGCGGTAGTCGGCCGCGGCGTTGAGCGACAGATCCGGCAGGGCCCCCTTCAACCGGGGGAACAGCTGGTCCTGCAGGAGCTCGGTCGCCGCCGGCATCAGATAGACACAGCCGACGCCGACCCCGTTGAACTCGATCACCTGGAAATCCTTGAGCTGGGTCTCGGGGTGAGGACCCAGATTCGTGTCAAACCGTTCAAAGATCGTCTGCGGCCTCGGGATCCCATCGGTACAGCTGGCTTGAAGCCACTTGATCTCGCTCTCCCGCAACGGCAGGACCGCCTGGAGGTTGTCGTCCTCGAAGTAGTGGGAAAGGATCCGGTTGACGGTGCGGCGAATGCCGCGAAAGAAGGTATGGAGGTAGCGGGCCGTTTCCGGCGTGAAGACCCACGGGGAGAGGGCCACCGGCACCATCTCCTGGGAGGGGCCGTCCTGCTGGATCATCAAGCCGCGCATCCTGGCCTGCTCCCGCACCGCCGCGGCCAATTCAGAGAGAGAAGGGTCCGGCAAGGCCTCGACCGCGGCCAGGATCTGCTCCGAGTGGGAGGACCCGCGCTTCTTCAGTCCCAGGCCCCCTGGTAGAAATTCCGCGCCCAGGCGTGTTCCTTCAGCACCGCCAGCGTTTGCTTCGAAAAGGGCCGCCCATCGGATGCCGTGCAGTTCTGCTCCACATGTTCGCGGCGGCGCATGCCGGGGATCACCGTGGAGACCGCCGGGTGGGCCAGCACGAACTTGAGGGCCAGCGTGCTCAAGTCCCGGGCCTCCGGCCCGAGGAGTTTCTTCAGCTCCTCCACGCGGGTGCAAGTCTCGGCCAACCGCTCTCCCTTGAAATATCCTGCCCGCCAATCTCCCCGGGGAAACTTTGTCTCCGGCGTGAAGCGGCCCGCGAGAGACCCCTCATCGAACGGCACCCGCGCGATCACCGCCACACCCTGCTCCTGCGCCAGCGGGAAGAGCCGCTCCGCCGGCCTCTGGTCGAAGAGGTTGTAGATCACCTGCACCGAGTCGATCTCCCCGCTGGCGACAATGCTCAGCGCCGACTCCGGCTCATGGTCGTTGATCGAAACGCCAAATGCTTTGATCTTCCCCTGTTTCTTCAACCGCTGGGCCGCTTCGCGCCACTCCTCGGCATCCACCCAGGCGTCGGTCCAGATGTGCATCTGCTGGAGGTCCACCCGCTCCATCCCAAGCCGTTTGAGGGAGGTTTCCGTGCACTCGAGGATCCAATCGGCGGGAAATGCCTTGCGAACATCCAGGCCGGGATGAGCCGGCCAATCCATGGTTTTGGCGGGCACCTTCGTGGCCACGCGGAACGGGCGGGTGCTTCCCTTCAGCGCCTCCCCCAGCAATTTCTCGCTCTGCCCCTCTCCGTAGATCCAGGCGGTGTCGAAAAAATCCACGCCCAGTTCCAGCGCCCGGCGGATGGCTGCTTTCGCCTCCTCGTCGTCCCGCGGCCCCCATCCTCCCCCCATCCCCCAACAGCCGAAACCGATCTCCGATACCTTCCATCCGAGTTTTCCAAACGGGCGGGAGGTCAGCGTGGCTGAGGGTTCTCGGGCAGATCCGATAGAACGTACTGCGGCTGCATGATCGGCCGGTACTCCTCCGGCACCGGGATCGGGAAGGTGAGGATCTCGTACCCGCCCACCACCGACCGGGCCACCGCGTAGCCGATTCCTTTCGCGAACCCCAGCGTCCAGCCCTTCGCCGCCCCGGATTCCTGGCTGGTGAGGATCATCTGCTTCGGGATCTCCATCCAGCCGGAGGCCGCGTTGACGATCCCGCGGAACAGCTTGGTCGCGACGAGCCGCCCGGTGTCCTGCTCCGCGAAGGCCGGCCGTCCCACGCCGACGAGAAGAACCGCCGCCATCATAACCAGCGCCCTCTTCTTTTTGTTCATGCAAATCCTCCCGTTGACGGCGTTATTGTATCATACTCCCATGCATCCCTTCCCCTACGACCCCTTCCAACAGCAGGCCATCGACGCGATCCACGCCGGGGTCTCCGTTTTCGTGGCCGCCCCCACCGGCGCCGGGAAAACCGTCATCGCGGAGGTCGCCGTGGAGGAAGCACTCAAAGCCGGCGGCATGGCGATCTACACGGCCCCCATCAAGGCCCTCTCCAACCAGAAATTCCGCGACTTCCACGCCAAGTACGGAGAGAAGGTCGGCATCCTCACCGGCGACGTCACCTTAAACCCCGACGCGCCCCTGCTGATCATGACCACCGAGATCTACCGCAACAGCTTGTTCGAGGGGGGCGAGCGGTTTGCTAAATGCCGGTGGGTGATCTTCGATGAGGTCCACTACCTGGACGACCCGGAGCGGGGCACCGTGTGGGAGGAGGCCCTCCTGCTGACGCCGCGCGAAACCGAAATCCTGGCCCTGAGCGCCACGATCCCCAACGCGGTCCAACTCGCCGGCTGGATCGAGAAGATCCACGGCCGGCCGGTGCGTGTGGTACAGGAATCGCACCGCCCGGTCCCGCTGAAGTTCGGCTTCCAATGCCAGGACGAGCTGTATTGGGACATGAACCGGCTGAAGACGGAGGGCTACCGCGGCATGGAGCGCCCCGCGGAGAAACGGCCCGTCTACCGGATGGGCCGCCGGCCGGGATGGAAGACGTTCCACGAGCACCGGGGCAAACCGAACCGGGCCGACCACCTCCTGCGCAAGGTCCAGTCGGCCGGCCACATGCCCTGCCTCTATTTTGCCTTCAGCCGGAAGCGGGTGGAGGAGCTGGCCTGGGAGTTCGCGGCATTCGGGCTGGCGGACGAACCCACCCGCGCGAAACTCCTGGCCCGCTTCGATGAGCTCTGCCGGCGGTACGAGATCGGCCGCGAGCGCTCCGCCGCCGCCATGCGGGACCTGGTGGCGCAAGGGGTGGCCTACCACCATGCCGGCCTCCTGCCGACGCTCAAAGAGGTGGTCGAGGTCCTCTTCACCAGCCGGCTGATCCAGGTGATCGTCACCACCGAGACCTTCGCGCTCGGCATCAACATGCCGGCCCGCTCCGTGGCGCTCGACACCCTGCTCAAACGGGCTGATGGGCCGCGCACCCTCATGCGGGTACGTGAGCTGTCGCAGATGGCCGGCCGGGCCGGCCGCCGCGGCATGGACCCGGAGGGGTTCATCTACCTGCGGGTCAATCCATGGGAAACCCCCTTCCCCCAGCTTCAGAACTTAATCCACGGAAAACCGGAGCAGGTCTCCAGCCGCTTCAACCTGACCTACGCCACCGTGCTCAACCTGTACAAGAGCTTCCAGCAGGAACTGCTCCCCTTCTACCAGAAAACCCTGCACGCCCATCAGTCCACTACCCTCCAGCAGAGGGAGGCCTATTCCCTGATCGAGCGCAAGCTCAAGCTCCTGCAGTTCCTCGGCTATGTCAACCCGCCCGGCACCGCCGAACGGCTCTCGGCCAAGGGGATGTTCGCCGTGCAGATCTACGGCTACGAGCTGTTCCTGTCGGAGTTGTTCGAGATGGGATTGCTGGACGAGCTCAACCTGGTCGACTTGGGGACACTCCTGTTGGCCCTCGTCTACGAGCCGCGCCGGTTCGGTCCCCCCGTGCACCTGGCCCGCCGCGTGAATGAGCTGGCGGAGAAAGCGAACGAGATCCTCGAACGGATCCACAAAGAGGAGCGGCGCATGCGGATCTATCCGCTTACGAAGGGACCGGCGTTCCAGCTGTCGGCGGCGGTGGAGCGGTGGATCGGCGGGGCAAGCTTCGACAAGATCGTGGAATTATCGGGAGCGGCCGAGGGGGAACTGATCCGCTACTTCCGGATGACCGTCCAGCTTTGCCGCGCGCTCGAAATCTCCCGCGCGGCCAGCCCTGCCCTGCGCGAGAAGGCCCGCACGTTACTGCACCGAATCAACCGCGACCAAGTCGACGCCGAAGCCGAACTCCGCCGCTCCCTCTAGTATTCCGCCGCGCCGATTTCATCCCCATTGACTCCTGATCCTTTCGATGCGATACTCTATATTGAATATTGAGTTACTAAGACTCATTTATCTAGGAGAATAGAACGGTGCTGATTCGACGACCTGACCTGATCCAAAAGCTCCAATCGAGCATAAGACACAATCCGATCACCGCACTGCTGGGGCCAAGGCAATGCGGTAAAACCACTCTGGCGCGCCTGTTTGAACGAGGCAAGAAGCACGCTTATTTCGATTTGGAGAGCCCTCTCGATATGGCGCGGCTTGAGAATCCGGTGCGCGCCCTGGAGGGGCTGAAGGGGTTCATTGTCATCGATGAAATTCAACGCCGGCCTGAGCTCTTTCAGTATCTCCGCGTGCTGGCGGACCGGCGCCCCTTGCCGGCCCGTTTTCTCATCCTGGGAAGCGCTTCCTTCGAGCTGATCCGGCGGTCCTCCGAGTCTCTGGCCGGGCGAATAGGGTTTGTCGACATGGAAGGCTTTTCTTTGGCTGAGGTGGGAGTTGAAAAACTCCAGCGGCTTTGGTTTCGAGGTGGTTTTCCGAAATCGTTCCTGGCGAAAAGCGAAGCCCAGAGCACGCTCTGGCGCGAGAATTTCATCCGAACTTTCCTGGAACAGGATCTTCCGCAGATAGGCGTCCGGATCCCCTCTCTCACCTTGCGCCGCTTTTGGTCCATGGTGGCGCACTACCATGGACAGCTGTGGAACGGATCCGAGATCGGCGCCTCCCTCGGCATTGCCCATACGACTTCCCGGCAATACCTGGACCTGCTGACGGGCACCTTCGTCCTGCGCCAGATCCCTCCCTGGTTTCAAAACGCGGGCAAGCGAGTGGTTAAATCCCCGAAGGTTTATATTCGCGACTCCGGACTGCTTCATTCCCTGCTGCGGATTTCAAACTTCAGGAACTTGGAGGAGCATCCGAAGCTCGGAGCTTCGTGGGAAGGTTTCGTCCTCGAACAGATTCTCAACTGCTCGGGAGACCGTGACGCCTATTTTTGGGCGACCCATGCCGGGGCTGAGCTGGACTTGATGCTGATCCGTAAAGGAAAGAGGTGGGGGGTTGAGATCAAATACGCGGACGCGCCGACGCTGACCAAATCCATGCGCATCGCCAAGAAAGATCTGGGGTTAGCGCACCTTTGGGTCGTCTATCCGGGCAAACAATCTTATCCCTTGGACAAAGGGGTCGACTGCGTGGCCCTGCATGAGGCAACCCGGATCCTTCGCGACAAAATAGGCGCGTAATCATGGACGCGGAAGCCGAACTCCGCCGCTCCCTGTAAAGCATTGACGACTCACGCCTCCAATTCTTTCATCATCTGCAACAGCTTGGGACTATGCTGACTCGCCAAACCCTTAAGCGTTTTCAGCCATTTTCCAGGAAGCCGTCTCAAAATCCTTTTCATCTTAGGCCGCTCATTGGAATTGGAATCAATGTACTCGATCACCGCAACCGCGGTTTCCAAATCCCTTTGTCGTTTTTCCTCTTTTGAGCGCCGCGTGCTAACGATGAGTTTCTGCAACGCATATGCAGCGGGCTCTGGAACATAGACGCGCAACCCCCTGTAGGTCAACTTCCTGGGATAATCGGCAAGCAGGTTCAGATAGCGCAATCCCTGAGCCGTGATGTGCCACTCCTTAATGCTCCGCGCCTTATCACGGCCTTTCCCGAGTTCAGAAACCAAAAACTCAACCCTTAACTCAGGACGGTCGTAGACAATCCAACCGCTGGACCCAATGAGAGTCTGAACAAATCCCATCTCTTTTAGGAGCGCTGAGACGTTGACTTCTCGTCCAATACCCCTCTGATTAGGAATGAGAAGGTCCGCATCTGAGGTATGCAGGGTAGGAAGAGTATTCGCTTTCTCTAATGCGGCTCGGTACAAAGGCAGGCACCAACTTCCAATCAACATCACATGGCTTAAAATACCCTTTTGATCAAGCCGGTGAAGAAGCCGGATAAAGACGTCAAGCTGGGTTTCTTCCACCCAACATTCTTTCGATTTGGAGGATATCTTTCTTAACTCGGCGCAGCATCTGCTCCTGCTTGCGTCTCAATTCAATTTCCTTCCCCAGTTTTTCTATGTCTTCGCTGGACAATCGCCCCAAATATCGAGAAACTACCTTTCCCGCGCTTCGAAAAGCAAGATAAGAGTATTCCCTTCCCTTAATCCTTTTCCTTTGAATACTCCCCTTAGATAGAGCAGCTATCTCTTTCCGGTAGCTCTGTTCAGCCGCTCGAAGTCGCTCCAACTCTTCCTGCAATACTCCCGCAATCGCTACCATAAAGACTCCTCAAGTTAACCAACCTATATATCTAAAGTATACCTATGTTGGTTAACTAATTTCAACCCAATATTAACCAACATAGGCGCCAATAACCATATCGTGTTGGTTAACTAGCCCCACAATTACTCTCACGGTATACTAAAGCAATGCTGAAATCATTCGGGAAAGAGAGGGCCATTCCAGCGAAGAAATTTAAAACGCGAGGGCGAAAACTTTTGAAGCAACAGCTTCAGAAAGAATCTCGGGCCGTCGGAATGAACTCCCTGCGCGTTCTCAAGAAATTCGAACGCCTGGAAGATGACCTGCCTGTATAAAGAAACCCTGCTTAAAAACCTGCACCGAATCAACCGCGACCAAGTCGACGCCGAAGCCGAACTCCGCCGCTCCCTTTGATCACTTTTTGAGTAAAATTAGAGCCATGAAATCATCCAAAAAGACTATTGCGAAAAAGAGGGTTAATCGGTCTTTGAAGAGGGACTTGAAGCGGCGGCTTCAGAAAGAATCTCGGGCCGTGCGAATAAACTCCCTGCGCATTCTCAAGGAGTTTGAGCGCTTACCAGATCAATCTCTCGCCACATTTCGGGGCTTCTTGAAGGGGATGAAAACTGGCGCAGTTCGAGAAAAGCAGGATCGGATGTGATCTTGGAATGGCGCTGCAGCCCGTTTAGCTTCTTTTTGGAGAAAAATCAAGCTGATAGTTCTCATCATCGATTTTACAGATTGTAACGTCCGCCCTTCCATAGCGAAGCAGGTGATCCCTCTTCACAAAAACCCCTAAAGGCAATCCCATCCTTTGTCGAAAATATTTCCCAAGCAGAGCATTGCTTTGAGGCGTTTCTATCGCCTTGTCGTTCTGCTGTGCAGCCACGCAGTCAAAAACCTTTCCGTCATCCGTCGCAAGGGTAAAGTGAATGCCGCGCGGCGGGAAAAATCCCGCTCTGGCAATAGCGGATGGAACAGGGATGTATGCTTCGTCTCCGCTTCTTCTCGGTCTCTGCCCCCAATTCAACCCGGCTCGCGCGGATGCTTGGCCGCTTCTATCAAGAAGAGGCAGGGTTACACACTCTCCAAGCTCAACTGGAATCATCTTTCTTGTTGGCGGCTTTGGGACCCCTATCTCCGGATAAAAACCCCTGGGGCGCCGTCTGCGCCCATCATGAACCCTGACTGCTCTTTCAACATTGGGATCCGTACACGGAATTGAATTGGCAAGCAACGAATTGTACAGCCCCATACAAGCAGCTGGATTATAGGGAACCACGACTTCTTCTCTTGTTGTGTTGGAGAAGAAAGCGACTTGCGTGTAGTTAGCAGATCCAACGAAAGCTTCTGCTGGATGCCTTGCCTTTTCCCAAACATAGACCTTGCCGTGATGGGAGGGGGGCTTTACTAGATAGCGGCAGTCAAAACGGCCCCGGAAATCCTTGGCGGCCAGCTTCTGAAATGCAAGGTGGTCGCCCCTTCCTATGCCTTCATTGGGAGACATGCCGATGATAAGCTCAACCCTCACCGATTCGGGGATGGATTCGAAGTGCCGATATGCCATCGCGGCGCTGGCATATCCGGAAAGAATAAGGAGCCGGTTAGAGCCGCGTTCTGCGGGCTTTTTAAGTACCGCGTCAAACAGGTTTGACCTGATCAACCCACTAAGACCTTTTCTCCAGCGTCCAAATTACTGTCGATGCACCTGTAGCGGATCCCGGCAAACGTCTTAAGAATCGCCTCCATAATCACGTGCGACGCCCTTGGAGGAACGGCCATCCCTATCTGCATGCGGACGTTTTCCTTAGGGCCTTCGAAAATAAAGCTGTCGGGGAAAGTTTGAAGGCGTGCCCGCTCCCTGTTGGTCAGAGCCCTTGGTTCTGACCAGTGATAGCAGTGCGTTCCACCGCCCCCACTTCCAGTAATCGTGTAAGCGGGTTTGTCCGGGTGCAGACGCCGGTAAATCTGGCTCAACTTTGCGCCGCGCACATTCAAGCGCAACTTGCCGGGAATTCCGCGAAACCAAGCATTCTCTCCCGGCGGGATATGCCTTAGCCGCTCTACGACCGCCTCGGCCTGTTTGGTTTCTTCATGATTAGGGGCATCGTCTGTTATGGGCGGATCTTCGAGCGCCTCTTGAGCCGTTATCGGCCTGCCTTTTGTAGTCGGAGCGGGAACCTCGAAGGTTAAACCGAGAGCTTTATCTATGCCCACGATAATTACCCGATGGCGGGATTGCGGAACTCCATACTCTTCAAATTTGTAAAGATGCGGAGTCAATCTGTAGCCGCTTCCGGCTTGCCCAAGATCGGCAAGTATTTTCTTAAGCGCATTGCCGCTGTTGGCGCTTTGAATCCCGCCTACATTCTCGGCAATAAACCATCTGGGCTTGTGCAGATTAAGCACCTTGACCCCGTAAGAATAGAGTGCGCCGTACCTGCCGTTAAAACCCCTTTGCTCTCCAACAACGCTGAAGTCATTGCAGGGAAAGCCGAACGCCAGCGCATCAATTAATTCGAGTTTTCCGAGCGGCAGCTTCTCGACAGGTCCGCACAGAACGGAGCTTGGCTTATCGGGACAAATGTTCCGCGCATAAGTTCTGCAGGAGTGAGGATCGATGTCATTCGCCCAAAGGTGCTGGATTCGATAAGCGCTGTCATCCCTCTTAACCCGCGCCCTAAGAGCACCGAGAGCAAGACCTCCGGGGCCGCAGAACAGCTCACCCAACTTAAACGTGACCTCTTTCATTTCCCAGCCGCCGCCTTTGCTATTCTCTTCTGCAGCCGCTCTGGCTGTTTGGCCTGGCATTCCCAAACAACCGTTACTCTCCATCCATCCTTTCTCAGCATGCGAGCCGCATCCTTGAACCGCACAACATTTCCTTCCAGCTTTTTCTTCCAATAGTCTTTCTTACTCTTAGGCATAAAACACCTGCGGCATCCCTTATGCTGATGCCAGAAACAGCCATGCACAAAAAGCGCTGTGTTCGAATCGCGAAGGATAAAATCAGGATGCCCCGGGAGATTTCTTCCATATCGTACGAATTTCAGCTTCTTTGTTCTCAAAGCCCGCGCAACCGCTGTTTCTGGAGCCGTGTGGGTGCTCCGAATACGCGACATGATCTGGCTTCTCTTTGCGGGGGTAAACATATCTGTCACGACATCCATTGTATGTTGGCTGGCTGTATCCAACAAGCATTATGGGGTACAATTGTCTACTTTCAAAACAAAAAAATAAATCCCGACTACGCCATGCCGAGCTTTTTGCGGGCGTCGTCGGACATCTTGCTGGCATCCCAGGGCGGTTCCCAGACCACGGTGACCTTGGCGTCCTTGACGCCCGGGACTGACTTGGCCTTATCCTTCGCCTGAAAGGCGATCTGCTGGGCCATGCCGCATCCGGGCGTGGTGAGAGTCATGGTCACGTGCACGACATCCTCCGGGTCCACCTTGATGTCGTAGACCAGCCCGAGGTCCACGATACTGACCGGGATCTCCGGGTCGAAGACTTCCTTCAACGCTTCCCGCACCTGCTCCGGGGTGACCATCAGGAACCCACCGGCATCTTCCGGGTGCGGCTGAGCATCTCGGCGGCTTTGGCGCGGGCTTGGGTCTCGGCCTCTTCCAGCGTGGCCCCCTCGGTCTTGCAGATCCAGGCGCCGGGGCTGACGTTATCGATGGTGACGTAAAACTTGCTCCCCAGCTTGTAGGAGGAGATCTTCACCGGCCAGCCGGCGATCTGGTCCTTCACTTCTTTATACTGTTCGGCCTTCATGGCTTCTCCACCGGGGCGGCGACCAGGTTGCCCCACTCAGTCCAGCTTCCGTCGTAGTTCATCACGTCCTTGTAACCCAACAGGTACTTCAGCACGAACCAGGTGTGGCTGGAGCGCTCGCCGATCCTGCAGTAGGCGATGACCGGCTTCTGGCCGGTGATGCCCTGCCCGCCGTAAAGGGCTTTCAGCTCCTCCGGCGACTTGAAGGTGCCGTCCTCGTTGCAGGCCTTGGCCCAGGGGATGCTCTTGGCGCCCGGGATGTGCCCGCCCCGCTGGCAGGTTTCCGGCAATCCGGGAGGAGCCAGGATCTCGCCGGTGAATTCGGCGGGCGAGCGGACGTCCACCAAGTCGGCCGCCCTCTTGCCGGAAGCATCCTGTACCTTCGGCAGGAAGGCACGGATGGAAAAATCCGGATCCTTGGCCCGGTAGGAAGCCGGCTTCGGCTTGGGCGGCTCCTGCGTGAGGTCCCGCGACTCGGCGAGCCACTTCTTCCGCCCGCCGTCCATCAGCCGCACGTCGGCGTGCCCGTAGATCTTCAACTGCCAGAAAGCCCAGGCGGCGAACCAGTTGTTATTGTCGCCATAGAGGACCACCGTGGTGTCGTTGGCCGTCCCGGACTCGGCCATCAGCTTCTCGAATTGGGTCTTGGGGATGATGTCGCGGCGGAGCGTGTCACAGAGCTGTTTGCCCCAGTCCCAGCCGAACGCGCCGGGGAGGTGGCCTTCGGAATAGGCCCGCGTGTCCACGTCCACTTCGACGATCCGCACCTTCGGGTCGTTCAGATGCTCGGCGACCCAGTCGGTGGAAACGAGGACGTCGGATGCAATTTGGGTTTGAGTCATGGGGACATTATACCCTCTTCCAACCAAGTGTAGCTTCCCTTCATTAGGTTCTGGGCGACGCGGTAGCCCGAGCGGTCGTAAGGGGCGTTCAGCAAGGCCAGCGAACAGCGGATCCGCCCCCGCGCGTAGGCGCAGAAGAGATCCGCCAACTCCACGGCGTTCGGGGTTTCCTTCTCCACCGCGGCCGCGCGGGAGATGGCCGCCGACATCGTGAAGAGGTCCACGCCGGCATCCACGATCCGAAACAGCACCATCTGCTTCTTCTCCAGCCCCTGCTGGTAGCGCATCATCTGGTGGAACAGCGTGCGGGCCAACCGCCGGCTGTAGGTCTCGATGAACCGCCAATGCCCTTTCAGCTGGGGCGGCACCTCGGCCGGCGCCCCAATCGGCCACGGCACCCACTGCCGCGGGTACCAGCCGGCGTAGAACAGCCCTGCCCGGACCGCCGCCTTCATCTTCTGCGGCAGGGTGTATTGAGGAAGGATCATGGCGAACGCCTTCTGGATGTGCGGGTCCAGCGCCTCCCGCGCCAGGAAGAGGTGCATGATCTCGGTGGTCCCCTCGATGATCCGGTTGATCCGGGCGTCGCGGAACGCCCGCTCCACCGGGATCGGCTCCTCCCCCCGCCCCTTGAGCGACCGGGCCGTCTCGTAACCCCGCCCGCCCCGGATCTGCAGGGTCTCATCCACGATCGTCCAAGCCGCCTCGGTGCAGAAAAGTTTCGCCATCGCCGCCTCGATCCGGATGTCCAGGTCCCCTTTGTCCGCCCAAGAGGAAGCCAGCCAGGTGACCGCCTCCATCGCGAAGACGTGCGACGTCATCCAACCCATCTTCGCGGCCACCGCCTCGTGCTGGCCGATCGGGGCGCCCCACTGCTGGCGCTCGGCCGCCCATTTCCGGACGACACGCAGGCACCACTTGCTCCCGCCAAGCGACCCGGCCGGCAGGGTGAGGCGGCCGGTGTTCAGCGTCATCAGCGCCAGCTTCAAGCCGCGACCGAGCCCCCAGAGGATGTTCTCCTTCGGCACCCGCACGTTGGTGAACTTCAGGAGCCCGTTCTGGATCCCCTTGAGCCCCATGAAATCGCACCGGTGCACCACCTCGATGCCGGGGGTCTTCCGTTCCACGATGAAGGCGGTGATCTGCTTGCGCGGCTTGCCGCCGATCACGCGGGCCGGCGTCTGCGCCATCACCACCAGCACGTCCGCCACCGGCCCATTCGTGCACCAGAGCTTCTCGCCGTTGATCACGTAGCATGCGCCGCCGTCCACCGGCTCGGCGGTCGTCGCCATCTTGGCCGGGTCGGAGCCGACGTCCGGCTCGGTCAGCGCGAAGGCGGAGATCGCCCCTTTGGAGAAGAGCGGGAGGTATTTCTTCTTCTGTTCCTCAGTGCCGAACATCTTCAGCGGCTGAGGCACCCCGATCGACTGGTGCGCCGACAGCCAGACCGCCGTGGAGCCGCAGTAACTGCCGATCAGCGTGATCGCCCGGTTGTAGTTCACCTGCGAGAGCCCCAGCCCGCCGTATTCCTTCGGGATCTTCATGCCGAAACAGCCCAGCCGGGCCAGCCCCTGGATCGCCTCGGGCGGAATATCTCCGGTGCGGTCTATTTCATCGGGGTCGATGTTCTTCTTCAGGAAGGTTTCCAGCTCCGCCAGGAAGGCGTCTCCGATCCGGCGGTCCTCCTCCGGCTGGAGTGTATAAGGAAGGATGCGGGCCCGCTCCACCCGCCCGTGGAACAGCCCCAGCGCGAAGCTCGGCCGCTCCCACTTTGTTTCACGTGCGGCTTCAATGACTTCCAGAGCTTCCGTGTTCACAAGATTGGAGTATACCACGCGGCCTCTCCTTCCATTTCTGATTAAATTATTTTGCACTATTGACAATTTGCAGATTATGCAGTATATTTTGCAATGTAGTTGATAAAAACCGAAAGGGGCTCCCCAGCCATGAAAAGAGTTGTCGCGGCATTCACAGCGTTCGCCTTCTTCTCCTTCCAGCTTTTCACTCCTTTCGCCCGGGCTGAACAGGAGCCAATCCCCCAGTGGCTGAAGGAGGATCGCGGCGGTTGGCTCTCGGCAAAGCAAGCTCAGGGGGCCCAGCGAGCGGATCAAGAACTCCTCACCCGCCTAGCCGCCATTCAAGAAAACGCCCAACGGCTGACCACCCGCTCCGATTCCGGCATCGAAGCCCTGCAGGTGGATGGCCAGCTCCTGGCGGTCCGGGACCCGCAGCGAAACGTCCTCCTCGCGCCCGTTCTCGATTCGGCCGGGGCCGTTCAGGACGGGACCCTTTTGCTGGCCGATGGAACTTTGCAGGTTTTCCGGCAGGGAGCGTTGGTCCGCCAGGTGGACCTGTTCGGCAACGAGACTTTCTTCCGGACGGACGGCCGGGCCGATTACGAAGTGGCGGCGGATGGGATCCGATCGGACTATTCGTATGACCCGGTCCGCCGCGTCACTCATCTGGCGAATGGCGATCTTCTGCAGGACTACGATGCCCAGGGCCGGCTGACGCGGGCCGCCTACCCCGATGGAGAGGTCCTCACCTACAGCGAGGGGCGCCCCTCCGGCGTGACAATGCCGGACGGCTCAACCTATGCCTACAGCCCGGTCACCAACGCAAACGGCGAGATCTCCCTCACCCTCAGCCGGGTCGGACCGGCGCCCGACAGCGAGGTCCCCCTGCCGGACGGCACCCGGGCTTTCTACAGCAACGGGTGGCTCCGGGAGATCCGCGGGACGGCGGGGACCACCCGCTACACCTACTCGTTCGCGCCGGATGGCACTCCCGCGCAAATTACGGTGACCCAGCCGAACGGCTCCTCCCGCGCCTACTCCGGCCAAGGAGACCTGCGAGTCATTACCGACGCGGATGGGACTGGCTGGGAGATCGCCGGCGGGTGGATCACCCAGAAAACCGCGCCCAACGGAGCGGTCTCCCAATTCAGCCGGGCCACCATACCCTTCGGCCAGCAGATTGTACGGCAGACAGCCGGTGTCATTGACCGCTTCAGTTTTGATGCGACTGGCGCGCTCTACGCCGCCGGCACGGACCGCAACTTGGGCGGCGTCAGCCCATTCGTGACCCCTGCCCAGACCTTGTCTCCCGCCGGGCTCACCAAAGCCGGCATCGTGGCCACCGACGGCAAGTACCTTTACGTGAAGCCGTGGGCCGATTCCACGAAGAGCTTCACCAAGGTGGGGACCGGCTTCGGCGGGACGGTGGCCGGCAAGGTCTACGGCACGCTGGCCGGAACGGTGAGTGGAACGATCAGCGCTTTCGCTTATTCCGACGGGTTCCTCTACCAGCCGGACCCCACCACCCCCACCCGGTTGGAGAAGATCAACACCGCCACCGGCGCCAAACAATTCCTCTCCGTGCCGGCCGGGTTCCTCAATCTCGCCACGGCAACCGCCGTAAAAGGAAACGTCCTGACTACCACCGACGGCCGGTACGTCTACAACCTCTCCTATCACCAAACGCGCAACACCACCGCCTACAACGGCTGGACCGTCCGGGTGTTTGACCCTCAGAACAACTGGGCCGTGGTGAAAACGTTCACCGCCGGCACCGCTTCCTTCGCGGCCAACGGCTTGATGAGCGATGGCACGTTCCTCTACGCGATGGAATGGACCGGCGCCAACACCGCCCGGGTGGCGGTGATCCGGATCTCCGACGGCGCGGTCGTGCAGACCTGGACCACCGCGCAGAAGACCCTGCAGGCGGCCGGCGGGCAATACGACTGGGTCAACCAGCGGTTTTGGCTCGGTAACAAAACGGCCGGGAAGATCTACAGTTTCAGCGACCCGGACGTCCTGCCTAGCTCCGCCTGGCAAGCGCATGAGGGGCTGACCGCGCCGGTCGCGGAGACCCAACTGCCGACGCTCACCCTTCTTCCCCAGCCCAAACCACCCACGCCAACCGACTTGCCCGCCGGTCTCATCTACCGGCCGGACGGCTCACTCAAAACGGTAATTCAACCGGATGGCACGGCCACCCTTCTGTCCGGCCTGCAATTCACCCGCTCCAACGTGACCCGCCTGTACGACAGCACCGGCCAACTCAGCGGGTTGACGCTCGCCGACGGCGCCGCGCTCACCTTCCAAACCGAGACGCTCAGCGGCGTGGACCTGCCGGACGGCACCCGGGTAACCGGCGGCGTGTACGATTCCGCCGGGCGGCTCACGAGCGGCATCGTCGCCCTGGCCGACGGCCGCGTTGTGCGCTACGCGGACGGCCGGCCGGCGGAGGCCACCCTGCCCGACGGCAGTAAGGTCGGCTACACCAACGGAAACCCAAGCAAACTGACCCTCCCTGACGGAGTTTCATACGTCATTGCGAGGAGCGGAAGCGACGAAGCAATCTCCTGGGTCGCTACAGCCGTTCGTGCTGAGCCGGTCGAAGCACGAACAGACGCTCTCACTTCGATGACCTATTCCACCGACTGGGTCCTCCGCGAAGCCGAGCGGGCCGACGGCGCCCACCTGACATATACAGTCATTGCGAGCGGCGAAACCGCGAAGCAATCTCGTCTTTCGACGTTAACTCAGCCGGACGGCACCGTGATCTCCTACGCCTACGATGACGCCGGCCGGCTCGCCAATACCCTGGCCGTCAGCCCCAACCCGGCCGAGCCGTCCATCCGCTCCGAGTACGCCTACGACCGGATCCGCAAGGTGTTCAAGGGAAACACTCTGGTCTACGACTATTCCTACGAGTTCGAGCAAGATGGCGCCGAGATCACCACCCTGCATGAAATCTCCACCCGCCTCACCAAACGCTACCGCGCCGGTCTATTGATCTCGCAATCCGACCCTTCTGGAGCGGTTAGTACCTATGAGTACAGCTCACACGGCACGACCACACTGCAAAATGCGGTACGAATCCGGCGGACGCTGGAAGACGGCGCTGCTGTCCACTACACCCGCACAGGATCGGATATTACCGACTGGCGCTTCTTAGGGTTCACCCTTCCTGGAAGCTCTGAAATTATCGAGGAAATACCGTTGCCTTATCGCAACGCGTACGACCTTGACCTGCCTAATGAACCCGCTTCTATGAATAGAATGCTTTCGACCGGGACCATCGAGGTACTGCCCTTTGATGCCTTAGACCTCTCTATCCAATCGGCTGTCGGCGCGACACAACAACTTTCGGATGGATCCGTATTGCACTATCAACCAGACGACACTGCCTCCGTTCGAACCTGGCATCTCTCGGGGTTGACGCTGGCTGATGACAGTTATCTTTCGCTTGATCATGAACCCACGACCATGAGAACCATGCCCACCCCGCTCTCATCGAGCGGGACAGTGGCTGCAGGTTCGGGTGTAATCGGGAAAGGGCTGCAATTCAACGAAAACAGTCCAGGATATCTGGGAGTGAAGTCGCGCTATATCCCGATAAATCGTCCGGATTTCACCTTGTCTTTATGGGTTAACCTCGGCGACCCGGCGATAGGGAGCGATATGCCGATTTTAAGCGGCATTGGCGGGCTGGATGGATTTCGTTTGATCTGGGACTGCGAAACTAGAACATTTCAGTTCAGCACATTAAACAGCCGTAATGAGGTTGTTGCAACCGCCAGCACCCCTGGAGAGGTCTTGGTCAACCACTGGTATCTGGTAACAGCTTGGTATAGCTTCCAGACGAAAACAATCCAGATCCAGGTCGATAACGGAGCGATGGGTACTGCTTCAACAAGTAGGTGGCCTTTTTTCCCCGAATGGTTTTACGTTGGGACTGCGCCGAACGATCCACACCTGAGCCCACTGGACGGGCAGTTGGATGAGCTTGGTATTTGGAATCGCGTTCTTACTTCGGAAGAACGGTCTGACCTCTACAACGGAGGAGCCGGCAACCGATTCAATTCCACACAACAAACCTTTGAGGTTAATAGGCAGAAATCTCTTCGAAATGACCTGCGGGTCTATTACGATATGGAGGAAACCTCGGGCGTACGATACGATCGCACTAGTCTCTCTCCCTTTTTTAGTCAAGCCGCCCGAGATCCCGCGAGCATCCGATCATTCATCCAGAAGGGAAAACTTCAACTAGTTCAACCTCCTGCTTCTTCTACAACCATCGAGAACGGCCCCGTTCTTGTCAAATCCACCATTTCCTACCTGGGCAAACCGCGTGAGACGTTTACTTATAATTACTCGCCAAGCTTCACGCATATCACCGATTCCGCCGGAATCATACGTACCTATGACTCATCCGATCGATTAATCTCTATTGAGCAACCCGACGGCACTCTACACTTCGTTACATACTCCAGAGATCTTTCCGAAGCCCAACAGAGCCGCCTTAGCCAACTACCCATTAGCGATCCTGAGACACTTAACATCCTTCAAAACCCAGAGGGCGCCGAGGTTGTCATTCACCGCCTGCAGAGGATGCCGGATCATTCCGCGGAGGATCGGTGGCTCATTGAGGACCCCGCGGATTTTCCGCCCGACACCGTCATCGAGCAGGAATTCGATGCCAGGGGGAATCTCCTTTCCCAGACAACTGCGAATGGGCAGACGACCCTCTACGAAAACGGCCGGGCAATCCGATCCATTGACCCATCGGGCAGCGTCACCATCGACTATGAGTATGACGATGCCGGTCATCTCACAAAGATCACCTTGTTAGGCGCGCGGCAGGAGCTGGCCGACCGAATCACTCAAACACGGGCGGAAATCCCGGCACAGCAGGCGCGGGCGCTGGAAGAGCTGGCCCGACAGAGGGGCGCTGCGTTCGACCAACTCAACCAACAGTACACACAAAACCGCGGCCAGCTTCAGAATCAACTTGCCGTCCTGAACCAGAACCTGAGCGATCTGGAAAACACCAATGTGCATGGTCGAAACGCCAAGAGAGCAAAAGGCCAAGCCATGGACCAGATCCGCCACCAGATTAACCTGACCCGCACGACGTTTTCAGACCTTGACTCCCAATACGCTCAGGCGCTTGGCCAGCTCGATTCTCAGGTTGAATCAGTCCGCGGACAGATCGATGTGGAGACCGCTAAGGCCTTCGAGGAGGTCGCCCGGCAAGAGGTTGAATTGACGAAGGAGATCCTCCACCAGGAGATCTCCAGCATCATCCTGCAGACTTACCGCACCACGATCGGCCGAGATCCTTCCGAAGCAGAAACCGACCAGGAGATCGAACAGCTTTATGCCCAATATGGGTTCCGCCCAGATGCTGCTCTCAACTTGTCTGAGCTGGTGGAACGCATTAAAGCCCTGCCCGACTATTCAAACCGGGTCGATCAAGTCACACTGATCAAATCGCAGGTGACTGCCTGGCTCACCCACTACGGCTCCTTGCGGGGGAATGAAGCGGCCGCAGCGATCTCCTCCCTTGGCTTATCTCCCGATGAGACCGTTCCTCTCTCCGAGTTCGACATTCAGAAAATCCTCGACTGGATCAACTCCCGGGGGCTCCACTTCGGCCAGTCTGCCTTCCTGGCCCTCCAGGAATTCCTCTACGCGTCTTTGCAGGGAAATGAAGCGGCTGAAGCCCTCTTCTCTCCCGGCCTGTCTTCCGACGAAGCGGTCTCTTCTTCTGAATCCAAAATCCAGAAAATCCTATCCTGGATTAATTCGAGCGGTCTCCATCTCAGTCCGTTTATCCTCTCAGCCCTCCAGAAAAGCCTCTCGATGGACCACCCTCAACCTGAAGACGACGAGCAACCGCTTCCTCTCCCACCAGACCTCATCTCTCTGGCTGTCAACGCAATCCTCATCGATATCCTGGTAGGGGTCCTTCACCCTGAGATGGACCAAAACCGAGATCTGGAAATATCTCTCTTCACACTCCAGCGGATCGCCGAACAATTCGGAGTCAACGCTGTCTCGGCCCAGGTCGCACTGGACGACCTGGATAATCTGCTCGAAGCTGAGGATAGCGGCGATGACTTGCCGGTCATCGCTCACGTCAGCGGCAATCATTACATTGTGATCCTGCATCACGACGGCAGCAAAATCGTTTACCGGGAACCCAATGCCGGCCCCACCGGACAAATACTCACCATGTCCGAGGAGCAATTCCTGAAGATCTGGAAGGGATACGTCCTCGCCGCCCGCGCTCCGCCCCAGACATGGCAAGTCCTGTCCTCCCAGGAAGCCCAGCGCATCACCGGTTCCTTCTTTCCTCTCCTGTTCCTCTTTATTGCCCAAGTCGTCACCGCAGTCTTCAATGCGGCCGTCTTCGTCGTCAACACCGTGGTCGTCCTTCTGGTCAACTTGGCTAGCGCCTTCACCGGGATTTTCAACGCAATTGGCTCGATCATCGCCCCCTTTAAAGGACTCGCCGCCGCTTTTGAGGGGTTCGGCGCTATCCTCTCCGGTCAGTTCGCGGCCGGTCTCCAGCTCATTGGCCAAGGACTGCTCTTTTCCGTCGGGCTTGGCGGAGGGTTCCAGGGGCTCGGCCAATTTGCGCTGCAAACCGCCCTGAACATCGGCCTCAGCCATGGCTTGGAAGCATTGGGGCTGGACCCGGCCATTGCACGAATCGGCAGCGCCTTCCTCACGCCGATCGCCACCGCCAGCATCAGCACCTTTGCCCCCTTGAATCTTAGCTACACCCTAACCGACGCCCCCTTCCTCGGGTTGACCTCGGTCGCCATCGCCGGCACCCAAATCGGCCTCGTCAAGGCCGGCCTGGATGCCAACCTGGCCTCCATTGCCGGAATCGGAGTGGGCGCCATTACCAGCTCCATCACCTCAGGCGTAAAGGTCCCCGGCGCCTACGATCCCATCACCAAACAACCAATCCCCGACAACATCGTCCCCTGGCACACCGCAACTGGTTTGGGAGGGTTGAGCTACACTCTCTCTACCCAATTGGCCCCCACACTGGCCGGTGAGCTGGCCTTCTACGGCGTCAACAAACTTGGCGCCTCCCTGGGCGTGGATCCCCGCATCTCCCTCCTAGCGGGCATCCCCGTTCGACAAACCATCGGCTCTTATCTCATAGGCGCCAAGACCGAAACGATCTTGCAAGGAATGGGCGCGGGATTACTCAGAGGCGCAACAAGCATCGGCTTTGAGTCGGCGGCCCAGGAATTGAACCTCGATCCACTTATCGGATCCATTGCTACAGTTGGCATTTCCGGAGCTATCAAAGCCCTTCTAGAAAACCAGAATCCTTTGCAAGCAGTCGCGGATACTTATTTCAACTCCATCACCGGACTCCTCACATTGGGCGGATTGGGAACAACCCCCTGGGATAGGGCGCTCTATCTCTCAAAGGTCGTCGATTTTAGCCGGATCATCCGAGAACAAGGGATCGGCACTGCGCTGGAGACATATGTAACCTCAATTCTGAATCGCCAGACCATTGAGAACATTTGGAAGCTTGGCGGAATCTACGATCTCTTAGCAAACCGGGACAAGATTGAATTCCGAACAAATTCTGAGGGTATTCAGGTCAAACGGATCTACGTGGATACACAGAAGAGAGACTACATCGAGCTGGCCCTCGACGACGACCGCCTCCTCGGAAAGCGAGAAGGCAACATCGTCATGCACTGCGATTACGTAATAGGACCCGATGGAAAATCTGTAATGCGTAATGGAGAGACTGAGGTTCTATCCAGCGATGATGCGCACATCATCAGAAGGGATGTAATCAAAAACTTCAAGCTGGTAAGTGTTCGATTTTACGATCTGACAGGGAAAGAGGTCGAGGAGGTTGCCCCTTTGAACGAGGGTGGCATTGCCCTTGATAAGGATGGGAATGTAATTAATGGGATACGCATTAATAAGGAGAAGAATGTCACAGCGGCTTTTCTGAACGGTCGCATCATCAAGCTGACCTGGGGCAAGACCTTTACGCCCAACGCCAATCTTCAAAAGAATCTGATGGAACAAGGATTTACAGAAAATGAGGTGAAAACGCTAACCCGAGTGGTCACTTACGTGCCCGTTTACGGACACCACCAGCTCACGGCCGAAGTTGTAACATCTGAAGGAAATATTGTCTCTGAATCATACGAGACATGGTCGTATCTAACACGCGCCCTCACGTTTGGCATGTTGCCGGAACCTAAAACTACCGTTACCCTGGACCGGAATCGAGGCGTAGCGCAAGTAGACATGGCTCTCACTTGGCCGGATCCAGCTTTATCGGACGTCTTTGGATTCCTACCTCTTTGGATCGCCTCTAATAACATCGAATGGAGTACTGCTACCCGAGATGCTGTTGCTGAAATTGGATCTTTGATCGGCAATGGGGATGCCAGCTTTATTTTCACACCCGGAGTAAACAGCGATGGCCTTACCCTGGATCAAATCGCACAACTTAAAGCATCCCTGGGTAGCGACAAAAAGATTGTCGTCGGCCATAGCGCTGGAACTGAGGCCGTGGTGCGCGCGATGTTTACAATTAAGGCAGATAAATATATTCTGGCTTCGCCAAGAATGAATTCTTTTGAACTCCTTAAAATGATGAATGACGCGGGTATAAAACCAGAACAAGTGATTGTGGTGACTACGAGGGGCGATTTCCCAAGTGACGACCTGTTAGGAAATATTCCATATCAAGATAATGGTACACACTGGACAAATATTCACATTGAAGACGGCCCGGGTGTCAACTGGTGGCCGTTTTCCAGTCACAGCGTTCCGATCGATGGCTGGCTTGGCGGACAACAGTATAAAATCAGCGTCAATGGCGGCCCATTGGAAGAAAGGCCTATCTCCAAAATCTTAAAAGAACAGGTAGAAAAATGATCGCCAGAAAAATTAAGAAGGTTGTCTCGATTTCTGCTTTGATCATTCTCCTCGTTCTTATTACGCCGCGCTTATGTTACTGGGTTAGCTGGCAAATCTACATGATTAATCCTAATGTTCTCCACCAAACGAAAGCTTCTTATGAGCATCTACCTTCCGAAGTTCTTGTGAAAAAATTGGGGGTTCAAAATGTTTGGTTCGATATTGCGTTGGATGTTTTGGCCAAGAGAAAAGACAGGGAGGCTGTTCCTTTTATCCTGCCTCTCTTAAAATCGCCTTTTAAGTACAGACGCCACTCAGCAATAAGAGCATTGGCAGATATTGGGGACGAAAGAGCCGAACAACCTTTAATGAAAATTTTAAAGCGGGGTGATCAACATCCGGATTATAGCGAAGCGCTTCACGCTCTTTCTAAAATGAAGTACGAACCAGCTTACATATATGTTTCTGAATGGGCTCATCGAAGTGATGCGCCTAGAAATGGTTCCGTTTACATGCTTAAAGATTTTGGAAAGAAAGAAAGCATTCCCTTGCTAGAGAACATTCGGGATCAAGTTAAAACGGATGAACCTGTTTTTGCAGAGGAGATAGATGAGGAAATAAAAATCATCAAATCGAAACAAGTAGAGATTGTTGACAGAAATTAACTTGGAACCCGGTACCGCTTGGGATCGGTACCGGGTTCCAAGGGGACAGGTTGTGAAATGAGCGGACAATCAACAGAATTAAGGGAGGAATGACTTCGATGGACGGGAAGAAAATTATGCTGGCGGCGGCTCTCCTTGGGTTGGCTATGACGACATCTGGCTGCGGAGCCAGCAGAATGACGGTGATTCGGCCCGTGCCTGAAAATGCAGGTCCAGCTGCGGCCATCCAGGTGAACCAAGTGGAAACAACGGTTCCGACACCACAAAACCTACCAGGAGAAATCCAGTTTATCTTGATGGAGCAGCTTCGCAAGAGTGGGGCCTTCGATACCGTATCTTCGGAACGCGGAATAATTGCGCTGAATGTTACTGTGGTTTCATTTGACGCTGGAAGCCAAATGGAGCGCTGGTTTTGGGGTGGACTTGGCAATGCCGGAGAAGGGGACCTGCAACTTGAAACTGCCTTCATAGACTCTGAAAGCGGACAAGAACTCGGGAAGATCCGCTCTCAAGGAACCATTACATCGGGTGCTTTTGGCGGTTCCATTGACATCGCCTACAAAAACGCTGTCAAGCAAATTGTCGAATATACCGTTCTAAAATTCGGCAAGAGACATTGACCCTTTCCTTTATTCAGATGTACGAATAGGTATCATTTCCAAAAGTGCCGTCAGGTTCAAGAGGTGAATGAATGCCCAGAAAACCGAGAGAATTAGTCGACGGCGCGATCTACCATGTCTTCAACCGCGGCAACGACCGCCGGAATCTATTCTCCGAACCGGAAGATTACCACTGCTTCCTCAACTACCTCAGGAACAGCGCCTCTACCCTTTCAATCGAGCTCTATCACTACTGCCTTATGCCCAACCATTTCCATCTCTTGCTGAAAATCCAGAAAACCGGTGATCTGGCGAAACTCATGCATCAAATCCAACTGGCGTATGCTCGCTATTTCAAGAAGACGCGCGCTTTTGTCGTGGAATCGGTACCGGGTTCCAAGGGGACAGGTAACGGGATGACTGATGGGACGAAAACCGAGGGAAGGGACTGAAAGTGGATAAGGGCACCGTTTCCGAAAGTACAGCCTACAAATAATAAGCGTTTCTCTTTTTGTGTCCTGTGTTTTGGTAACTATCCCTTGACAACACTTACAATCCCATGTATACTGATGGTGAATAGGAAAAGGAGAAACCGATGCAAAAGTTCACCATCAAAGATTTCAATAAAAGGTTCCCAGATGAAAACGCCTGTATTGCCGAGATGTTCAATCGGCGGTATGGCACCTTAAAAACCTGCCCCCATTGCAAGAAAGACACCCGCTTCCATCGGTTGAAGAACCGCAAGTGCTACGTCTGCCAATACTGCGGTTATCAGATTCATCCAATGGGCGGCACGATCTTCCACAAGTCGGATACACCCCTCAAAAGCTGGTTCTTCGCTATTTTCCTCTTTGCCAATTCCCGCAACGGAGTTTCTGCAAAGGAGCTTGAACGCCAGCTTGGAGTTACCTACAAGACGGCTTGGCGCATGGCAAAGCAGATCAGAAAACTGTTTAAGGCACAAGAGAAGCAGATGCTTTCCAGAGTGGTAGAAGCTGATGAAACGTACATAGGCGCACGCCGCCCGATGGATCAAAAGATGAGTAACAAGTCTGCGGTCGTCGCTCTGGTGGAGCGTGGTGGAAAGGTTCACGCTGTCAGCGGTAGGAAGCTGGCAAGTATCCGCCTCAGCCAAACTCTGCGAGAGAACATTGACCCGAAATCCCACCTGATGACCGATCAAGCGTTGCTGTACCGAAAGGTCGGCAGGGAGTTCAAGAAGCATGACCGAATCCGACACGACATCGGGCAGTACGTCAAGGGTATCGTTCACACCAACACCGTAGAAGGGTTCTTTAGCCATTTGAAGAGGGGGATCGTCGGGACGTATGCTTCCGTTTCACCGAAGTACCTCCAGTCCTACGTAGACGAGTTTGCTTATCGCTATAACCTGCGGAACTCGATGGCTTCTTACTTTTACCCCATGATTTCACGGGCTGCGCGGCCAGTGTGATGAGACGGTCAAAATCTCTCTTATTCATATGGGTTTAATGGGAATCCTGGTTTACCTGTACGTTTCAACCCTACCTTTTGACCACCGCGTAGAACTGCAATTTTTGGCTCTTCAATATTTATAAAATCATTGCTTGTATTCCAGAGATAAAAAGTAAAATTTCCTCCATTCGGAGCAAGTTTGCCGGTGTGCATTGGGCTAATATATGTAAAAACAACTTTCCCTTCAGAAGTTACAGAGCTAGATTTTATTGCTTCTCTATGGATTAATTTGAAATCCAAAAATGAATCATAAATAACGGATTTTCCATAGTTTGTTATCGTGTATCGGCGCGCTTCTGCATTTTTCATATGTTCTTCAGGCCAAAATCCTGGAAGTTTATCTGACCCTCGATGGCTCTCACCTAGTCGGCTTCCAAATCTTCCCCTTACGTCAATCGAACTAATAAATCCTTCTTTCCAGGGTATAGGTAATACCTCAAACTCACAATTCAGCGTTAAATCTGGCTTATTTGAGATTGAAATAATCCAGGCACACAGGATGAGACAAAGAATTAGTAAGATTCCAGAAACAACACGCTGAAGGCATTTCGAAATTCTTAGAAGAGTAGGAAGATAATAAATCGGGTAAATTAAGAATAAAAATGAAACTCCAAGTCGCCAAACTAATGGAATTTCTTGGAGAATCATTGGGAAAGCAATTCCAAAAAGTGTAAGACATATTGTGAGCAATAATTCTTGCATCGGTCGTATTCTACCACCTTAACCACCTCTAAAATACTCCCTCGTTAAGTGCCATCAGGGTATATTTACGTGTGTTTTGCATATAGTTAAAAATATTTTTAAATAAAGGTTGACGGCATGGCTTCTGTCCCTCTACCCTCTTTTACCTATGAGAAACCATGGCCAAAAACCTCTGGTATGCCAGTAAAGAAGACACTTACATCCGGCGGCGAGCCCGGCAGTTGGGCGTCCCGGAATTGCCCTATGGCCGCCGAACAGCCGCCTACCGGCAGATCGCCCGGGAGCTTTACCAACGGTTCGGGACACGCCGGACCTGGCAGGGGGTTCAACAGCGCGCGCGGATTATTTCGGAGGAAAAACGAGATGGGACGAATTTATAAGACGGGGCTGGCTCTTACCTTGTTCCTTGCAACGGCGCTTGGGTGCGCCGGCCCAGCCAATGCGGGGATGGTGGGTGCCCCCGCGGGAAAAGCGGAAGACCAAGGGGGAGAGCCCGGCGACCTCCTCTTTCACGGGCTCAGCGTGGGAATCGAAGGGGATTGGATGTTCAACAAGGATCTCATCGTTTCGGAAGGAACCGACGCGAAGGCCGACTTCAGCCAATCCTATCGGGCCCGGATCGGCTACCGGTTATGGGGTCCCTTGGAAGTCTACGCTCTAGTCGGAGCGGCCAATCTGAAGCTGGAAGCAACATCCCTCCAGACCGGCGAAACACTCACTGAGAAATTCGGCTCTGGCTTCCTGGGAGGAGGCGGCGCTTCGCTCCATTTCGAACTGCCGGAGAATTATTGGAACCTGCTGGTCAGCGTGGACGGCCAGTTCACCCAATGGAAGGGCGAGCTGGATGGGTTCCGCGGCTCCACCATCGGCATCCTCACTAATCCCCGAGGGAACGTGCAGGCCCGGGCGTATCACGCCGCGCTCACCGTGGGCAAGAGGTTCGCAGTGGGTGCCGAGGGAAAGATCACCCCCTACGTGGGCGGCCGCTGGTCCCAATTCACAGCCCAGGAGAACGACCTCATTACAAACGAGGCCGAAATCATCGAAAGCGGCTGGCGGGCGGACAACCACGTCGGCGTGATCGTAGGCATTTCCACCGACTTGACGGAGCACTGGCAGTTTGAGGTCGAGGGCCGCCTTGTGGATGAAAACGCCATAAGCGCCCGCGCCCGTTTCCGATTCTAATTCTAATAACTGAGGAGGGGGAACCATGAGTAGGTTGCGTCTTACCATGATCATTGGCCTGTTGGCCGCCGGTTCACTGAGCCAAGCAGGGTGCGCAGTCTGGATGGCCGCTAAGCAGCCGCCCAAGAAGGACCTCTCTGTTTTGCTGGCGGGTACGCCTCGAAGCCAGTTGTTGGCTGAACTCGGTCAACCGGTCACCACCGAGACGAGAGATGGGAAGAGAGTGGACGTGTTTGTCTTCACCCAAGGATACAGCAAACCCGCCAAGGCCGGACGAGCCCTGTTCCACGGAGCCGCTGACGTCTTCACGCTCGGTTTGTGGGAAGTGGTCGGCACTCCGACGGAAGCCGTCTTTAATGGAACGAAGATGTCCTATGAAGTTATCTACGATGAGAACGACCAAGTCGACAAGGTCATCCCCCTGCAAAACAAATAAAACCCCTTCCCTCTCCACAAATCGGTAGTGGGATTTATCTATTTTCCCACTTGTACTATTTCCCACCCTGGGGTAATCTTGAGGGTATGGAGGGAACTCAGCCATGTTGAGGCAGGAAATCTTGAAGGACGCCAAATTCGAAGAGATCACGCAAGCCCGGATGGATTCCAAGCACCGGGTTGCCTTGGGTAAGAGCGTCTCCAGCCAGGTGACGAGCTTCAAGATTTATCGAAACGCCCATGGACAGGTGATCCTGGACCCGATGGTTTCCATTCCGGCCCATGAAACCTGGCTTTTCAAGAACAAGCGGGCCTCCCAGATGGTCCATCAGGGACTGGAGGACGCCAAGCAGGGCCGCCTGGTGAAGCGTAAGATTTGATGTTTGAATTGGTTTTTACCCAGCGCGCCCACGAAGAACTCGAGCGCCTGGAGGGATCCTCCCGACACTCCGGCCTGGTCAAGCAAGTCAAAAAAACCCTCGGATTCCTGCAAGCCAATCCCCGGCACCCATCCCTTCAAACCCACGTCTTCCACTCTTTGGAAAATCCCTACAATCCTCGAGAGAAAATCTTCGAGGCCTATGTTCAACAACACACCCCGGCCGCCTACCGGCTTTTCTGGTGCTACGGACCTCAAAAAAGCCAAATCACCCTCATCGCCATTACTCCGCATCCGTAGCGGAATCCCCAACTCTTTTTAACCTCTCCTTGTTTTTCCCGCCCGCCGTCGGGTATAGTTGATCTACTTCATCCCTAGATCCTACTTCCGTTGGCGTACGACTAACCGAAGCGACCACAACAAACGCAGGAGCCATGGATCTTTCCCTGAATCCATTTGGGTGGAGCCGCTTATATGCCCTCACCTGTTTTGCCACCTTCATTCTGGCTTTTCTCTTAGCCGCGTTCATTCTCTGGAAAAACCCCAAACACCCGGCCGGCCGCATGTTGGCAGTCATGTGCCTCTTCGTAGCCGCCTGGGCGGGATGGAACACCGTCTCCCTCCTGGCTACCACGGCAGAAGGATCCATCAAGTACCTGCGGATCGGCGATGCTTTCGCCTTGTTCATTCCGGTGACCTTCCTGCATTTCGCCATGCATTTCGCCGGAAGGATGCGCCTGAAAACCCTTAAGGCCTCCTACTTGGCCACGGCACTTCTCGCAACCACCGTCGGCACTCCCTGGTTTGTGCAAGCCGGCCAGAAGAAGTTCGGCATTTGGTTCGAGAAAGGAGGTCCTGCCTTCCTTGCGTTCGCGGTTTTATTCGTTTTCCTGCCGGCGTATGGATTGAAGCTGCTCTGGGAGGAAGCTCGGATATCGGAGGGGACGCGCAAAGCTCAGCTGTTCTGTCTTTTTTTCGCCTGCTCCTTGGGTTTCGGAAGTGGATTCATGTGGTTCCTGCCCGCTTTAGGAATAGATATCCCCCCCCTGGGTGCCCATGTCGTGGCGCTCTATTGCGTCATCGTCATGTACGCGATCGTCCGATACCGGTTCCTGGATATTCAGGTGGTGATCCGCCGTAGCTTGGTCTATTCCCTGCTGGTCACCCTGCTCACCGTGGGATACTTCGGCCTGGTCTACGGCCTGGAGAGGATCCTAAAAACAACGCTGGGGTACACTTCGGCCTGGGTCTCTCTAGCCGCCTTCGCGCTCATGGCCCTTACCTTCCAGCCTCTTAAGACGGTGATCCAGCGCCTGGTAGACTGGCTGATCTTCCGGGTACCTCAAGAAGAGCTCGCGCGGCGAATGGAGCGGCTGGAGGAGCAGGCGCTCCAAGCAGAGAAGTTCAAGGCGGTCTCAACCCTGGCCGCCGGCATGGCCCACGAAATCAAGAACCCTCTCACGGCCATTCAGACCTTCGCCGACTTCATTCCGGAGAAGCATCAGGATCCCGAGTTTGTTAAAAAACTTCATGAAGTCCTCACTACCGAAGCGAGAAGGATGCGCGAGCTTCTTCAAGACCTGCTCACTTTCGCTAAACCGAAATCTCCTCAGCTCAAGCCGGTCGACATCGGGCCCCTGGTCGCTTCTACGGTAAGCATGCTCTCCGGCGAGCTCCTTAAAAAACAGATCCAATGGTCCGTGGACTGCCGGCACAACGGCGCCTCCATCCATGCCGACGCGGACCAATTGCGCCAAGTGCTGATCAACCTCATCCAGAACGCCGCCGATGCCATGCCGGCCGGCGGAAAGCTCTCCATTGCTACTCAGGCCGTCAACAGCCACCTGGAGCTGACCGTCTCCGACACCGGCCACGGCATCCCGGCCGCGCTGCTGCCGAAGATTTTCGATCCGTTCGTCACCACCAAGCCAGATGGCAACGGCCTCGGCCTCGCCATGGTCTACTCCATCCTCCAAGCCCACCGCGGCTCCATCCGCGCCGACAGCCCAACCCACCTGCCCGCCGACGGTTCAGTGGCGGGCGGCACCACCTTCACCGTGAGCTTGCCGCTATGACGCTCCTCCAACACTACTACCTCAGCCTTATTTTAATTGCGCTCAGCTCGATCCTTATTGGTCTATGGGCTGTTTTTCAAAAAGGAAATAAGAGAACAACGCGATTTTTCCTACTCTATTCCACAATGATCGCCGGCTGGGGCTTCTGTCAGGCCCATGTTGGAATCTCTGAAGACCCCGCGAAATCCCTCTGGTGGGCTCGGATCATGTTTTATCCAGTGACTGTGGCGCCTATCCTCCTCACATACTTTTTCGCTGCAACCCTCAAAGAAAAACCGCACAAATCATCTGTGTTGGGCTGGCCACTTCTTCTCGGATTTGTGCCCTTTCTACATTCGGATGCCTTCATTCATGCGGGTGGGCCTGTCGGTTTTCTTCGTACTTTCCCAAGAACTGGGCCCTTGTTCGTCCCGTTTATCATCATATGGGTCGGCTGGGTGATCTATGCCCTGTCGATCCTGGCAAGAAAAGCTTTGGACAGAAATCATCCGAGACAAAAACAGGTTCTCTTTCTTCTGTTATGGTTTGCGTTCGGCTATATCGCTGGCTCAATAAACTACTTGTACCTTTATGGTATTTGCCTCCCACCGTTTCAACCGTTTGCATCTTACGGAGTGTCTATTTCTTGGATGATCCTCGCCTACGGCATGTTTACTTACCAAATTTTCGATGCAAGAGTAGTCATCCGAAAAAGTCTTGTTTACTCCCTTCTAATCACAGTTTTGACTGTTGGGTACTTTGGCCTCATTTATATTATCGAGAAACTGTTTCAAAGCGTTCTTGGTTATCAATCATTCTCGCTTTCTCTAGCTTCTTTTGCTTTGATGGCTCTCACCTTTCAGCCTCTAAAAGTCATCATCCAGCGTTTAGTGGACTGGCTTATCTTCCGGGTACCTCAGGAAGAGCTGGCGCGGCGGATGGAGCACTTAGAGGACCGGGCCTTCCAAGCGGAGAAGTTCAAGGCAGTTTCAACCCTCGCCGCCGGCATGGCGCATGAGATCAAGAACCCGTTAACTGCGCTTCAAACATTCGGAGAATTCATCCCCGAGAAAGGGGCGGACCCCGAATTCCGAAAAAAGCTCCAAGAGATCCTTGCCATCGAGACACGCCGCATCCAGGAGATCGTTCAAGAAGTGCTGGACTTCTCCAAACCAAGAGTTCCTCAATCCAAGGAGCTAGAGATCGGTCCGCTCATCAGCTCAACTGTAGGCTTGCTCTCCAACGAGCTGATCAAACACCACATCCAGTGGACGATTGACTGCCAACACAACGGCGCTACGCTTCACGCCGATTCGGATCAACTTCGCCAGGTTTTAATCAACCTCATCCAGAACGCTGCCGACGCCATGCCCAACGGAGGCCGGCTGGCCATCGCTACACGCGCGGTCAACAACCATCTCGAGCTGACCGTCTCCGACACCGGCAGCGGCATCCCGCCCACCCTGCTGCCCAAAATTTTCGATCCCTTTGTCACCACCAAGGCCGACGGCAACGGCCTCGGCCTAGCCGTCGTCTACTCCATCCTCCAAGCCCACCGCGGCTCCACCCGCGCCGACAGCCAACCCAACCGCGGCACTACCTTCACCGTGAGTTTGCCATTGTAATCTCTCCGCGAACTCAGCCCAACTGCTAAAACAACCGTTTCTGCTAGGTGTGATTGACAAACGATAACTCTCTGTGTACACTCCACTTAGTACGCCACCCGCTCGCATTAGGCGAAAAGGCATTATCTTTCTGAAAGGAAGGAGGCGTTGCATGACCTGGTTCGTTAGGTCAAGCGGGTGCGAAGATCATGGGTTGACGAGAAGCTTAGCAACTCCCCAGGCAAGCAAAAATGTTAACGTCTACGGACTTTCCGTAGACGTTTTTATTTTGGAGGAGCGATGAGAAGATTTATTTTCAAAACATCCTATTTGGGGAACTCCCAAGCAGCCTTAGAGCTCTTGATGGATCCTACCCAGCTTGTCGGAAAACTTCCCTACGTCCGAAAAGTAGATGTCCTCACCCGCCCTTCAACAGATACTTTCACCGCCTCATGGGAGACTGAGATTGATGGCGCTATCTTTACCTGGAGGGAAGAAGTCCGAGTCAGCGAAGATCGTCGTTTGATCCAATTCCGGATGATTAAAGGTGACTTCCGAAATTACACCGGCACATGGTCGATTCACCAACAGCAAGACCACACGACACTTACTCTAGAGGTTGCGCTCGACTGGGGAGCTCCTAATCTTAGTCGGTTCATCGCCCAGATTCTAGATGATAAGGCGGAGCGGGCTCTCCATGGTATGGTCCTCATGCTCGGTCGTCTGGCTCAACAAAGAACCCGGCAGATTTCCCAATTGACTCGACGATTCGGATTCATATTCCATCCACTAGACCTGGGATTGTTCGCTGATGGTTTCCAGGATGAGGATCTGAAGCGGAAACGCCCAGCGTTGCTGGCTAAAATTATGACGTGGATCCCTCCTTTCCGTCGCGGAACCATTACTGGTATCCGCTCTCTGCTTGGCGTTGAAATCACAGGAGATATGATCCTTCTGAGTCTTCTCCCCGAACAAATGCTTACCATGGACGATAATTTCGTACTTCCGCGGCTCCTGGAGGCGGGGCGATTGGCAGAACGGTACGGGGATAAAATCGTAGGATTGGGAGCTTACGCAGCGAACGTTGGCAGAAAGGGTACGTACCTCGCCAAGCATTTAAGGATCCCGGTCACAACGGGAAGCAGTTACACCATTGCCGTAGCACATGAAGCAACTTTGAAAGCCTGTGAAACTATTGGGATTCATTTGCCAGAAGCGACCGTTGCCATTGTGGGAGCTACAGGTACTATCGGATCGATCTGCGCCCGGATGATGTCTAAGAAGGCAGGCCGAGTTGTGCTAGTGGCTAGAAATCAACAGCGACTGGAAGATCTAGGGCAGTCGCTTTCAGAAACTAGTCGGTCTAAAATCATTTGGCTTACTGACCTCGACGCCGCCATCAGCAATGCAAACGTAATCATCGTTTCAACAAATTCTCCAACGAACCTAATCGATATCGCCAAAGTCAAACCGGGTGCCGTAATTTGCGATATTTCAAGACCTCGGAATGTGCCTGAAGATGTCACCCTTATGCGACCTGACATCTTAGTTTTGGATGGCGGAATTGTCCGCCCACCCGGCCAGATGGAAGTTGATTTCTCGTTTGGACTTGGCCCTTCTTTAGCATATGCTTGCATGGCCGAGACAATGATTTTGGCTTTGGAGGGACACTATGAGTCTTTCTCGCTGGGGGGTAACGTAGCCCTTGCCAAGGTCGAAGAGATTGGCCAACTGGCCACGAGACATGGATTCACCCTAGCCTCTATGCGCAGTTATGAGAAAGAAATTACTGAGTCAGATATTGAACGAGTGCGTGAAGCTTATATACGATCACTCAGTAGTCGAAAGTCCTCTCTATCTTCACCTTCTCTCACCTAAAGCATTTCTTTCCATGAATCGTTATGCGCTGTCATCTCTTCTTGCATCGATTTTCTGTTTAGGGTTATCTCTTTTTGTCTATTTTAGAAGCGGCCGAAATCCTGAGCGACGATCTTTCGCTACAGTAACTTTTCTTATAGGAATCTGGACTCTCTTTCCCTACCTGAGCTCTGCGAACCATGAGCCTGCGCGGGCTTTAGCACAAACAAGATTCGTCTACTTAGCCGCACTCCTTGTCCCTTCGTTCTTCTTTAAATTCATGCTACATACAATGCAAATAGCGCATGAATCCAGAGAGCGCATGATTCTGAACTGTTCATATCTCGTCGCACTACTCTTTTCCTTTTCCGTTCCTACTCCGCTTCTAATTCAGGGCGTAACTTTCGATACCCCCTACTACGCAGTAAAACCTGGTCCTCTTTACCTACCTTTCGTTTTATATTTTGGTTTTATGTATTTTCACGCCTCAGGACGTCTCTTTCAAATCTACCGTCAAGCAAACGGCCATTTTAGAGAGCATCTAAAGTATATCGGCTTGGCTTTTGTGCTGGCCTTCCTCGCAGGCGCACTGCACTTTGCTGCTGCTTATGGGTTTCCAGAAATCATTCCTCACGATTTTCTAGTGATTAGCTATTCAGCGATAATTGCGTTTGCAATTGTGAAATATCGAATAATGGATCTTAAAGTAGCTATTACCCGGACAGCTGTCTTCGTGGTTGTTTACGCAGCCGTATTGGGATTACCGTTATTAGCGGCGCTTACTTGGCAATATCGACTTGAAGAATTCTTTGGACACCGATGGTGGGTGTGGGTACTGCTAAGTTATGCTGCTCTGGCCACAGCAGCGCATTACACTAATCTCTATTTCCAGAAGCGGGCGGAGAACCGGCTGTTGGCGGAGCAAAGGCGGTATCAGTCGGTGCTGAGGCAGGCGGCGCAGGGAATGACGCTGATCAAGGACCTGCAGAAGCTGTTGCGGCTGGTGGTGCACCTGCTGACGCAGAAGGTGCGGATCAAACACGCGGTAGTTTATTTATGGGACCCGCAGATCAAAAAATTTGAGCCGAGCGTGGCAAGACAGTGGCCGGTGAAAGAGCCGGAATCCTTCCCTCGGGAGCATCCGCTGATTGAGTACCTCCACTGGCATCGGACGCCGATTGTCACGGAGGAGCTGGGTTTGCAGGCACGGGGTGGGGCCAAGGAGCTTCAGCCGGTGGTGAACGCGCTCAAGGGGCTGGGAGCGGCGGTGATCGTGCCGAGTTTCACCGAGGACCGGTGCGAGGGATTCCTTTTGCTGGGGGACAAGGTTTCGGGCCGGCTGTTCAGCACGGATGACTTGCAGGTGTTCCAGGTGCTGGCCAGCCAGGCGGCGCTGGCGATTGAGAACGCGCAGTTCTACGAGGAATTGAAGCGAACGCAGACCGACCTGTTCCAGACGGCGAAGATGGCTTCGCTCGGCCATATGGCCGGCGGGATGAGCCACCAGATTAACAACCGGTTCCACGTGCTGACGATCCTGGCCGGAACACTCAAGTCGGTGATGAAAGACACCGATCCCTCCACTCTGCAGAAGGAGCAGTTGCAGGCAATTTGGGACAAGACGGTGGAGACCCTCTCTAAACTGGAGGACAACGCCCTGCGAGGCGGCGACATCGTGAAGACCCTGCTGAGGTTCTCCCGGCCGGCCGGGGAGTACAAGCAGGTGACGGTGGCGCAGATCCTGAGCACGGCCAAAGAGGTGTCCCAGTTCCGGGTAAATATGGGGGTAATCGATTTCACCGAAGAGGTGCAGGAGGGACTGCCGGAGATGAAGGGGGACCTGAACCAGCTGGCGGACTGCTGTTTCAACCTGATGAGCAACGCCTACGATGCCGTCCAGCGCAAGGCGACGATGATCCAAGAGAAACAGATCTCCCCTTCCCCGAACGATCCCGTCCCGTTCAAAGGAAAGCTCTGGATCCGGGCCTACACCGAGAAGAAGGACGAGCGCTCCTGGGTGGTGCTGGAGCTCCAGGACAACGGCACCGGGATGACGCCGCAGGAGCTGGAGAACCTGTTCGTGCCGTTCTTCACGACCAAGGCGACGGCGCAGAAAGGGACCGGGCTGGGGCTGTACGTGATCCAGCGGATCATGGAACGGCACGGGGGCACGATCCATGCCGCCGCCAAACCGGGGGCCGGGACCACCTTCAAGCTGCGGCTGCCGGCCGCGGTGCAGGCGGCCGCCGCGGGAGCAACACCGGTGGCCGGAGAAGCCAACAGCGAAAAGAGCGCGGCGGCATGACCCCACCCTCTTTGAGCACCCGGGTACTGATCGTAGATGACGAGCCGGAGATCCTGGATACCACCCGATGGGCGTTCGAGCTGGCCGGGTTCCAGGTGCAGACGGCCGCCAGCGCCGAGGAGGCCCTGCCCCGGGCGGAGTCGTTCCGGCCGGAGGTCCTGCTGATCGATTACAAACTGCCGCAGATGAACGGGCTTGAGCTGCTGCGCAAGATCCGCTCCTGGATCCCCAATGCCGTCGCGATCATGATCACGGGGCTGACGCACCAATCGGAGAATCTGGAGGAGGAGTCCCGCCGGCTGGGGGCGGTGGGGTTTCTGCACAAGCCGCTTCAGCTGGACAGCGTGCTGAAGATGGTCAAGGAACGGCTGAGGAGCCCTTGATGCCTAAACTTCTGCTGGTGGAAGATGAGCTGGAGGTGGTGGATTACCTGAAGGATTATTTCACGCACCACGGCGTAGAAGTGATGACCGCCTCCTCCGGCGAGGAGGGACTGCTCCTGCTGGAATCACAGAAACCGGACGTGGTCCTGCTGGACATGAAGCTGGGGGCTGGCATCAGCGGGCTGGAGTTCCTGCGCAAAGCCAAGGCGGCGAAGGTCAAGGCCCAGATCATCGTGGTGACCGCCGTGGATGACGACAACGTCTCCCAGATGGCCAAGGGGCTGGGGGCGGCGGACTACGTGACGAAGCCGCTGACCCTGCAGGACATCGACCGCGTCGTCCTCTCCCGCCTGAAGAAATAGCGATTTTAAAAATTGCACTATTGACCTTCCCCCCGTAAAACTGGGCCAGCTGGTATGAGAATCTCCGGAGCTTAAACCCCGAGGATTCTTCTTTCGCTTTAAAAAATACTTTCCGTTTGGCGCAAATTGTTTTAGGATAGGCGCCATGCGGTGTTTTTCTCTGTCTCTCTTCCTGTTCCTGCTCGCGGGGCTGGCTTTGGCCCCCTCCGCGTGGGCCCGAGAGGAGGACTTTTCCTCTTATACGGCGGATCTGTACCGGGCCGGGCAGGATTACCACAAGGCAATCGTGCCTGCGCGGGATAAGAAGCTGATCGAGCGCCTGCGCCGGCAGGGCGCTCGGCTGGTCGGCGAGTACCCGGATTCAACACTCTTGGATGTGCCGCCATCGGCTCTCAAGCAATTGAAGGCCGATGAGCGGTCGCGGGTTGCCGTGCGAGAGGATTTCGACCGCATTCTGCTGGACGCCGGCCCGATCCATACGCGCCATCCTCCACGCCTCTCCGCGGAAGAGACGGCCTTCAATTTTCAAGCTGCGAAGGGGATGTCGCTCCATCTAATCCAGTGCTCGGGACCGATCCGAGAGGACTGGGTGAACCAAATCGACTCCGTGAAGGGGGCGCGCCGGATCACCTATTTGGCTCAGAACGCTTACCTCCTGTGGGCCAGCCCCGAGGCATTGGAGGAGATACGGCGGCTGCCTTTTGTGCAATGGGAAGGGTCCTTTCTGCCAAAGCAAAAGGTCCACCCTTTTCTGAAACGACGCGCCGGTCGAGAGACGGACGTCACCCTGCTGTGGGTGGACCACCCGGAGGTGGAGGCCAGCTTGGCACGCTTGAAGCGCATCGCCAAGCGGACGCTCCGTCCTGAACATCGGCAGTTTGGCCAAGTTGTCATCTCCGTCACCCTGGACCGCTCCCAAACGGAGGAACTGGCGCAGTTACCGGATCTGATCGGCATTGAGCCATACGCGGAGCCAGAGCTTACGGATGAGGTGCAGGGACAGATCACGGCGGGCAACCTGACGGCCGACGGCAGCGGCCCCAGCGGCACCGGTTACCTGGCCGCTCTGACTGCGCTGGGATTCCCGACCAACCCGGCCCTCTACCCGATCGTGGATGTGACCGACGACGGTTTTGACAACGGCTCCGCCTCTACCCCCGGCCATCCCGACTTCTACGAGCTGGGCCAGACCGTCAACCCGTCGCGCATCGTTTACGCGGTGGATCGCACCGCCGATGGAAAGCCGCACGGCGTAGGGGGGCACGGCACCCTCAACGCGGCGATCGTCGGAGGGTACAACAGCACCTCCGGCTTCCCGCACGAGGATGGCGGCGGCTACCAACTGGGGCTGGGGCTGGCGCCGTACGGGCGTCTCGCCTCCTCCAAGATCTTCCGCGACAGCGGCTCTTTCGGCTTGATCGGTTCCTTCACGAGTCTGGTCTCGAACTCCTACGCGCTCGGGACGCGGATCTCCACCAACAGCTGGGGCTCCAGCTCCGGAGGGGATTACGGAGCGATGGACCAGGAGTACGATGCCTTGGTGCGGGACGCCCAGCCGGGCGTCGCCAGCGGCCAAGCCATGGTGACCGTGTTCGCGGCCGGAAACGATGGCCCTGGCCTGCGAACCACCGGCTCTCCCGGAAACGCGAAAAACGTCATCACCGTGGGCGCGGCGGAGAACGTCCGGACAGCCGGTACGGACGGCTGCGGGGTCACCAACGCCAGCGCCGACAACGCGCAGGAGATCGCCAGCTTTTCCAGCCGCGGGCCCACGACGGATGGGCGGATCAAGCCGGACGTGGTCGCCCCCGGCACGCACATCCAGGGCGCCGCTTCGCAGGACCCGGCGTTCAACGGCTCCGGCGTCTGCGGTTCTCCCACCGGTCCTTACTTCCCTGCTGGACAAACGCTTTACACCTGGTCCTCCGGCACCAGCCATTCCACGCCGGCGGCGGCCGGCGCAGCGGCATTATTGTATCAACGCTTCCAGAGCGAAACCGGCTCTCCCCCGAGTCCGGCCATGGTCAAGGCGATGCTGGTCAACGCCACGCGGTACCTCACAGGAACCGGCGCGGGGGGAAACCTTCCTTCGAACAGCCAGGGATGGGGCGAGATGGAGTTCACCGATTTTTTGAACGCGGCCCGGGTCGCCCAAGACCAAACGCGCCTCTTTTCCTCGAGCGGCGAATCTTCCGTCGTCACCGGCGCTGTCGCCGATTCCGCCAAGCCGGTAAAGGTGGCACTCACCTGGACCGACCCGCCCGGACCCACCGTGGGAGCGGCTTACGTCAACGACCTGAACCTGGAGGTGACGGCAGGCGGCCGGCTGTACCTGGGCAACCACTTCAACGGCGCCTTCTCCAGCGAAGGAGGGGCGGCGGACCCCAGAAACAACGTGGAGGCGGTTTTTCTGCCCGCCGGGACCAGCGGCAACATCGCTGCCCGCATCCGGTCCATCACGATCGCAGGTGACGGTGTGCCGGGAAACGCCGATCCAACCGATCAGGACTTCGCCCTTTCCATCCAGAACGTGACGGGATCGTCCCTGCCGGTGCTGCAGGTCACGGCCGTCACGCTGGACGACAGCGCAGGCAACGGAAACGGCCTCTTGGACCCGGGCGAAACAGCCACCCTGCAGATGGAGCTGAAAAACGACGGTATTGCCGACGCCACCGGGATCACCGCCGCGCTCTCCACCTCCACAGCCGGCGTTACGGTCACCCAAACCGACAGCGGCTACCCGAACCTGGCGCCCGACGCGGCAGTCCTCAATTCAACGCCGTTTCGAATCAGGGCAGACAGCGGTGTCGCTTGCGGCACGCTGATCCAGTTCACGCTTTCCCTTCAGACGGGTCAGGGCTCCTTCATCCTGCCGGCGGCTCTGCGGGTGGGAGATACCACCCTCCTCTTCCATGCCGATTTCGAAGGAGACGACTCAGGATTCGACGCTGTCGGGCTGTGGCACCGGGAAACCGGCTGCTCGGCGGCGCTCGGGGGACACTCTCCCGCCACTACTTTTTATTACGGGCGGGCGCCTCAATGCGATTACGATATCGGCGCCAACTCGGGAACGCTGACCAGCCCCGAGATCGACCTGACCGATGCCGCAGGGCCGATTACTCTGAGTTTCAACCATTTCCTCGAAAGGGAACCCGGCTACCTGGGGTCCTTCGATATCGCGCGGGCGGAGATCTCGAAGGACGGCGGGGCTTACTCTACGCTGGAAGGGCCCTATGATTCCACGGGCGGTGTTTTTGAGACGGCCAGCGCCGATCTTTCGGGGTACGCGGGATCCAAGATCCGCCTGCGCTGGCTGTTCAATACGGTAGACGGTTCTTTCAACAATTATGAGGGCTGGCATGTGGACGATATCCAGGTGGAAGGCATCCGCTGCCATCCGGTGGTGAACCGGGCGCCGGTCCTCGATCCGATCGGCGATAAGACCGTGGACGAAGGCCAGCTCCTCCAGTTCACGCTGACCGGATCGGATCCCGACGGCGACACCGTCACCTTCTCCGCCTCCAACCTGCCGGCCGGCGCTGCCTTCTCCGGCGGCGCTTTCTCCTGGACGCCCGGCTTCGACCAAGCGGGCAGCTACCCCAATGTCCATTTCGAGGCCACCGACGGCTCCCTCACCGATTCCGAGGAGATCACCCTCACGGCAAACAACGCGCCGCCGCCAGCCAGCTCGATCTCCGGCACCGTCACCCGTACCTCCGGGCAGGATCTCCCGGACGCTTCGATGACGCTCGTCAAGCGGAACGTCAAACCCTCCTTCAAGCGCACCACCAAAACCAATTCGAGCGGCCGCTACCAATTCTCCGATCTGACCTCGGGGCAATACGACGTTACGGCTTCCAAGAAGGGTTACGGCAGTCTTCGGACCCGCGTCAACCTGGGGTCGCCTGAAGACAAGACCGTTGATTTTGTCTTGAAACTGAAGTAAGCAAGCCCGCTATTCGTAGCGGACGGCGACTTGAAAACTGCGGGGTTCCTTCCCCAGCTCAGGGGGGAAAGCGGGAAACGGAGAGGCGACAAAGACCGCCTGCTTTGCGAGTCGACGGAGCTCTTCCTTATCCGCCCGGGTCACCTCCGGAAAATTCTTCAGGTGTCCGTCCGGGGTCAGCATGAATGAGACGTCGGCACTGCCCCGGACCCCCTCAGCGGAGGCCTGCACCCCGGCGACGGCCTGGATCCGCTGAATGAGCGCGTCCCGGTAGGCCGACTCATCCCTCGGAGAATCCCCCGCGTCCGGTTCTGGAGCCGGCTCGTTTCGCTGGCCGGTAACGATGTGCGGCGTCAAGAAAACCACCAACTCCGTCCTCTTCACCGTTTTCTTGGTGGAGCGGAACGGCAGTCCCAGAATCGGGATATCCCCCAGCAGCGGGATTCGCTGCTCATCCAGGGAATTTTCATCCTTGATGAGCCCACCCAGAATAACTGTTCCGCCGTCCTCCACGATGAGGACGGTTTCCGCCTCGGTGCTCTCCACGATGGGGATCTCGTTTTTCTGGCTCGTGGTCAAGACCCCCGTCTTGGAGCTGATCTCCGGCCGGATCTTCATCTGAACGAAGCCGTCCCGCGTGACCGCAGGGGTAACGTGCATCTTCACCCCAACATCAATGAAGTTAACCGCCTCGGCGGTCACCGCGGTACCGGTTCCGGTCTGTGAGATTTGCGTCGTGACGTAAGGCTCCTTGCTGCCGACCAGAATCTTCGCCTCCTGATTATTGACCACCATGAGCCGCGGCTCCGAAAGGATCCGGGTGCTGCCGAACGTCCGCAGGGCCTCTACGAGCGTTTTGTAATCCCCCGCGCCGTTCAGCGCCGCCTGCGCAATCTTCAGAGACCCACCCGAGGTGAGATTGAGGGCGTTGGGTCCTTTGACAGTGATATTCTCGCGAGCCAGCACCTCCCAGTCGATCCCCAGCTGGAATTTGTCGGAGAGCGAAACCTGAAGGATCTTGGCGTCAATGAACACCTCCATGGAACGGGCGTCAAACGCCTCCACCACCCGGGCGATCCGCTCCAGACTGTCGGGGGTATCGGTCACCACAATCCGGTTCGTCCGTTCGTCCAGGAGGAGCTTGCCTAAATTCTTGGTGACCGCGTCCTGGAGCGCCGGACCAAGGGTTTTGACCGAACCATGGTTGAGCGAAAAAACGCGCGTTTCCAGCGGCTGATCCATTTCCGAAGCCAGTTTGACCATCTGTTCCACGAGATCCGGGGAATCCATGAGGATGAGGGTGTTGGTTGCTTCATCCGAGATCACCCGGCCAATGTTGGACTTGACCTGCGCCAAAGCGCGGCCTAAGTCCCCCGCTTTTGAGTACCGCGGCGCCACCGACCGGAGAACCCGCCGGTCCTGGAACGGCATGCCGTGGAGCGTTTCGTATTCCTGCCGGGTAACGATGGAGAGGATCTGCCCCTGACGCTCGTATGCCAGATCATTGGACTTCAAGATCACCTCCAGCACCTCCCAAGGATCCACCTCCTTGACAAAGAGATTCACCCGGCCGCTGACGTTTTTTCCCGCCGCCACGTTGAAGCCCGCCTCCTCGGCCAAGATCTTGAGGACCTCCACAATCTCCATCCCCTGAAACTGCAGGGTTACTTTCTTCCCGGACGAGTTTTTCGATTCCATCGCGCCGGAAGACGTTCCGGCCAGCACCGGCAGCCAGAACCCCACCGCCAACAGACAGAGGAACCTTCCGACTCGCCGCTTACATCCGAAGTTCATAGACGTTCCCACCTCCTTCCTCCAGCAGGACCGACCGCTCCCGGATTTCCCTGACTGTCCGGTGGTCCAACTTCTCCCCCTCCTTCACCCAGATTCCTGCACCCGTCTTGGAATCCTCCAGATACGCTCTTGGGGAGTCGCCCATCTGAATGCCCTTCAGCCGCCATTGAACTTCGGATGGAGCCAGCTGGGGAACCGGTCCCTTGGACCCAGCAGAGGGAAACAGTCCTGCAGTCCATTTCAGCGCGGGGATCTCCTCCAGCGGCCCTCTCAATTCTTCGAGAAGAGGGGGAACCGCCTCCGCGGGCCGATTCCATTCCCGGTTAAACCACCGGGCCAGATCCATCCCCCCCGCCAGGGCTGCCATCGCGCATATTCCCAACAGGATTCGATTGAGCCAGGCGATCTGATCTCGCCTGCGCTGCAGAGCTGCCTTCTTATCCATCGCCGCCCCACTCCAGTCGGAATAGTCCCTGAACCTGCCCCTTCTGCAGAGGCGCCACCTGGAGCTGCTGCAGGCGGACACCCGGCAGGCGCTGTCCCAACTCCGGGATCAGCAGACCGATCTGATCCACCCTCCCCTCCACCTTGGAGTCCAGGCGGAAGCGGACCGGCTGCCCTCTCTTCCCCTGAATTTGAGAGGGCCTTAGCTCCGTGACCGTCAAATTCAACTTCTGAGCCGCTTCTTGAAAACCCTGCAGACCCAACCACCCCCATTCCTTCCCTTCCGCCTGAGCGAAAACACCTAATACCTCCTGATGACGGGCCGACACCTTCTCCTCTGACTTCAGCCAACCCCGAAACCGCCGGAGTTTCTCCCGCTCCATGCTCAGCCGCTCCTGCCGGTCTCGGCAGAATTGCACGGCTTCTTCTGCAAGGCGCACGGTCAAGAAAACCGCCACCCCCCACGCCAGCAGAAGCACGCCGGTAGTCAGCGCAGACTTCGGTTTCATCGCTCCTCCGTACCCGCGGGCCGCAGGACCAGCTCAAACTCCACCCCACGGTCCTCCTGTCCCCGTTTGACCGAATGCAGGACGATTTCCTTCCAAAGCGGGTCGCGGCGGAGACCGGCGGCGTACGCCATCACGCCGTTCAGGTCGGGGGATGTTCCCCTCAGCGTGAGGGTTCCCTCCGCATCCAGATCGAGGGACTGAAGCGTCATCCCGGACACCAGCCGGACGGTCGCCTCTGAAAGCCGGTGGACCCTGAGGGCGTATTCGTGCCGCAAAGAGGCGACCGCATGGATCGAGCCCGCCATCTTCCTGACGCGGACCACCTGGGGCTCGAGGGTTTCCACATCATGCTGGGTCTGACGGAGAAGCCAAACAGTCGCCCCCATCTTCGCGCCAATCCAGGCAAAGAGCAGGGCTGCGGCCAGCCCCACGACAACCGCGCTCTTGCGCGCCTCGCGGCCGACACGCTCCTGGGCCCGCCGCAGCTGATTCTCCCACGGCAGGAGGTCCAGCTGGAGCATCCGCGGACTGCAGGCCGTCCCCAGCAGATCTGAGAAAGAAATCTCGGGCTCAAGCTCTTGGACCGTTACGCCCAGCGATTCGCGCAGCGGCGAGCTTTCCAGAGGATCGATTCTGAGAACCGGCAACTCCAGCGCCTGGCTCAGCCGATCGAGGGTCTCCGGCCCGTACACCTCCGCCCGGCCGTTTAAGCTGACTTGTTCCACCGGCGGACCGGCTTGTTCCCGTTGGTAGGCCCGCATTGTTTCCTTGAGCTGAACGGCCAACCCATCCAAATCAGCCGGCAGGTAGGAGATCTGACGCATGTAGATCAACTGATCCCGAACCAGAACGCCTGCCTCGATCCCTTCGGGGCCCACTTCGACCACAAGCCATACGCTCTGGAGTGGTTTCTGGCCGCGGGGCCGGCACAACCGGTGCCAGTTCCCGATCCCTTCACCCGAGGCGGTAATCCGGGAGAGGATTAAGCCCGCACCCGAACAGACGCGGATCAGCCGCTCCACAACCGACCGCTGCACCACCGCCGCCAGGACCCGGCTGGACTCGAGGCCCACCTCGAGGAGACTCACCGAAGTGACGCATTCTTGCGTTGAGAAAGGAAGCTGCCCCTCGAGCTGATAGGCGGCCATCGCCTTAAGTTCAGCGGGATCGGTGGAAGGTAAACGCAGGTAGCGGGTCAGGATTTCGCCCGAGGGCAACAGGCCAATCGCTTCGCCCGGAGGAGCCGGCAGAGACCGAATCATCTCTTTCAGCCCCTCGGCAACGGAGGGCTCCGAGGAACCTTCCACCCGTTTGGCCTTCATTCCCAGAAGCGAGAACTTCCCTTCTTCGGAGCGGACCTGCAGCAGCTTGATCCAATTCCCGCGCAAACTCACCACTGTGATCACCGCTTCCAGCGGAACTGTTCGCTTAAATCTCATGCCACCCCCGTATATTGCCCTGTCGGTCTAGGACCGCCCAAACCCTTTTTTCAATTCTGTGGCGGTGGGTGATACCGCGCGCCTCAACTCGGAACAGATCGGTCCGGATCCCCAGCAAGGGGACACCCTCGCCAGTCAACCCGTTCAGCGTTGTCCGATCCTCCGGCGAGAGCCGATAGCCGACCGCTTCTTCCAAGACCGCACCCACAGCGGATGCATCCGCCCGCTCGAAGAAACGGTCGTCCGCGGTGCCTGGCGCTGCATCCGGACCGGAGCGGTAGAGAAGAATTTGGCTCACCAGAGCGGCGGGCAGTCCCAGCTGTAGAAGTACCTTCCGCGGGGCGGTGTTGAGGTTGACCGATCCGGTCCTTTCCACGGTAACGAGCGAAGAAAGCTCCTCCATCGTCTCCAAGGCAATGGGGCCAAAGAAGCGGAGCTGGCCCAGATGGACGATGCGATGACCTTCCATACGGTTCTGGAGGACCGCTTCGGCCATCTGCGGATTGAACCCGGGAAGCCGAGCGAGAAGCTCCTTGGGCAGCGTGTTGATGGGGAGCCAGGCCTGTTCATCTTGAATGACATAGAGGAAGGAACCGGCCTCCAGGCGGTAAGGATCGGCAGAGGTACGCGCCCAAACTTCGTGGTACCCGTCCACCACCGGGTCGTCCGCAGAGAGAACTTCAGCCGCCGCCTGAACGCCTGAATAGGCCAACAGCCAGGCCTGTTGTTCCTCCTTCACCCGGTCCAGCCACCGGGCCTGCAGGGCGATGCGGCTGGCTTGACTGATCCCAACCGTAGTCAGAACCGCCGTCGCCCAGAGGCAGAAAAGCAGGACAGAGCCCCGTTTGTCGCTACTCTTGGGATTCGGCACGCAGAACTCCCTGGGGGACCCAGAGGTACCGGGTCGCTGAGGTCAGGCCCCCTCGCGAATCACGGCTTTGGAGGTCAACCCGGATGAGCTTAGGAATCACGCTGAGATCCCCCGCAGAGGAATCCCATTTACCCCTCCACCGCAGTCCCCTGCGCCCGCCGGATTCCTGCAAAGCGCCGTACCCGATGGAAAAAGAGGCGACACCGTCCAGGACCGCCTTCGCTTCGACCGGTTCTCCTTCTTGGATGGGAAGGTTCCTTTTTTCCCGAATTAGGGATTGGCCGCCGCGTCCCTGTTCGAGACGATAGGTCACCTCAGACAGCCGGCCCGAACCTTCGGAGAGAGCAAAGCTCAAGCGATCCCTCCCCCCTTGAAAAGGCCGCTCTGCCAAGGCCTCGGCGTTGCGCAGATCCTCCCCCATCTGGTTGAGCCCTTTCTCCACCCGGAACATCTGCTGGAGCATGCCGTCGGCCCGCTGCCAAGCCGTGATTCCTCGCCCTGCCAATACCACCACCGCAGTCAGTAGGAGCCCGCTCAGGGCCACGGCCACGGTTAATTCTAACAGAGTGAACCCTGCAATCCAAAACCGACGATGGACCCAAGGGATCATTCCTCGGATTGTCCGTGGGGCAACAGGCCGACCTCGATCTTTTCTCCAGAGCTGCTGACCGTCACCCCATCCAGCAGAAGACCGGGAACCGGCTCCTGCTCAAAGCGCACCGGATGGACGAACACCTTGACAGGATCGCCCTCTTCCTTTTCTCCAGGCAATTCCACCTCCGCCTCCCGCCGGAGAAACTCCCCGATCACGCGGCGTTCGACCCCTTCGCGCGCGGAAACGGATTGGCGAAGCATCTGAAGAACATGAAGGTGGCGGCCGAAGCCGGCTGCGACGAGCGTCAGAACAGAAGAAAGAACAACGAAGGCAATGAGGACCTCAATGAGGGTAAAACCGATTACGGCCGGCTTGTGCTTTCCCAATTCCCGATATCGTCGCTCGTCCCCTCGGCTCCGTCCGGCCCAACGGAGAAGAGATCGTAGTCGGATGGGTTCCGGGCGCCGGGGCAGGTATAGCGGTAAGAGCGGTTCCAGGGATCGACCGGATTCTGCTTGAGGTAGGGGCCATGCCAGTTTTCCACATCGGCCGGCTGAGTTCGCAGAGCGGCCAGGCCCAGCTCCGTGGTGGGGTACTTGCCGGTGTCGGTCTCGAAGAGGTCGATTGCTAGAACAATGTTTCCCTTCACATCCGCCTCCGCCCGGGCCCGCCGCGCCTGTTCGGTGCGGCCCGCCAACCGTGGGACAACCATAGCGATCAGGATCCCCAGGATCGTCACGACCACCAGCAATTCCACGAGGGTGAAGCCGCTCCCCCCTCGCGCTAATACCCGGCTGTTCATCGTGTTCATCCTACCGCAAAATTGATTTGGAAAATAGGCAGCAGCATCGAGAAAACCACCGCCCCAACCAAAAGACCGACCAGGAGGATCAGCGAAGGTTCAATCAGCGCGCTTAAGGCCTTGACGCTGCGGTCCACCTCTGAGGAATAGCGGTCCGCCGCCTGCTGGAAGGAACGGGCCAGGTCGCCGTGCGCCTCCCCCATGGCCACCACCGTCAGCAGAAAACCTTCCCGGATCCCGGCCCGCCGCATGCTGGAAGAGAAACCGATCCCTTCCACAACCTCCCGGTACACCTGACGGATCTGATTCCGCAGCTGCGGGCGAACCACGGTTCCCGCCGCCAGGCGAAGAGCTTCCGGCAAAGGCAGCCCGTGCGAGAGAAGCATGCTCAGCGTCGAGGACAGGCGCGCGATCTCCGCCCGCTCAATGAGGCGGCCGAACAAAGGCAGACCGCTAAGCATCCTCATCCCCCACGCGGCCAGGCGAGCCCTCAGGGAGGCCCTCCCACACGCCCAAAGCGCGATGGGTGCGGCCGCCAACATCGAGACCGTCGCCCAGAATCCGATTCTTCCGGATTGAATCATCATTCGCGTGGCCCAGGGCAGCGGCTGACCGGTCTCTTGAAAGAGCACGGCCAGCTTCGGCACCACCACCCACAGCAGCACCGCCACCGTCCCGACTCCCACGATGAGAACGAACACCGGGTAGACGAGCGCCCCCAACAGCTTGCCGATCAGATCCGACTCCGACTCCACCTGCTCTGCCAACGCCTGCAGGACTTCCTCCAGAGCGCCGCTGGCCCCGCCGGCCCGCGCCAGGCACACCGCCACCGGCGAGAAACAGCTCCCCAGCCCCTCCATTCCATCCGCAAGGGTCATCCCTGCCGTCACCTGTTCTTCTAACCTCCGAGCCGCAGTTCCCAGACGCCGGCCGCGTTCCTGCTCCGCCAATAGATGCAGCGCCTGGGTCAGAGACAACCCGGCGCTCAGACCCTGTCCCACTGTGCGAGCCCACAGGGCCAGGTACTGTCTCGAGAGCGGTCGGTCTTTGTCCAACTCTGCATCCGCACGGGTCGAAGGGACAAGAGCAGCCACTTCCAGCGGATAGAAGCCCGACTGCTTTAGGTGCATGATCGCGGAAGACAGATCAACCGCTTCGATGACTCCGGAGGCCTCGTTGTGGGAATCCTGCTTGGCTCGGTAGGTGAACTGCACGCTAGGCCGATTCCATCTCGGTGACACGCATGACCTCCTCACGGCTCGTCCAGCCCATTTTCACCTTCTCCATGCCGTCCTCGCGCAAAGTGCGCATCCCCTTGGAGCGGGCCAGCTTCATGATCTCTCCGGCTGAGGCGCGCCGCAGGATGAGCGAGCGGATGTCATCGTCCAAGATGAGGAACTCGAATATCCCGGTCCGCCCCTTGTATCCCGTGCTCCGGCAGGCCCGGCAGCCCGACCCGCGGCACTCCTGGCAAAGCAGTCGGACCAGACGCATGGCGACGGCACACTCCAGAGAGGAGGCCGCTAAGTACGGCTCGATCCCCATGTCCAGAAGCCGCGTCATACAGCCGGCGGCGTTGTTCGTGTGCAGGGTCGAGAAGACCAGGTGCCCCGTCAGGGCGGTCCGGATCGCCGTCTCCGCCGTCTCGAAATCCCGCACCTCCCCTATCATGATGACATCCGGATCATGCCGGAGAATGGAACGAAGGGCCGCGGCGAAGGTGAAGGCGATCTTCGGATGCACCTGCATCTGGGTGATCCCCGGCAGCAGGTACTCGACCGGATCCTCGATGGTAATGATCTTCCGCTTGCGGTCGTTGATCCGGGACAGGCAGGCGTAGAGCGTCGTCGTCTTCCCCGCTCCCGTGGGCCCGCTGACGAAGAGGATGCCGTGCGGCTTGGCCAGCATCTGTTCCAGAATCTTCAGATGATCCGGGAGCAGACCCAACTGCTCCAGTCCCAGAAAGATATTGGTGGAGAGCAGGCGGATCATCACCGTCTCGCCATAAGCGCTGGGAAGGATTGAAATCCGCAGGTCGAGGTCTCGCCCGCCCACCCGGACCTTCGCGCGGCCGTCCTGCGGCAGCCGGTGCTCGGCCACGTTTAAATTCGCCATCACCTTGATCCGGGAGACGATCCCCGGCTGGAACCGCTTCATCTCCGGCGGAACCGGGATATCGTAGAGGATGCCGTCAATCCGGTACCGAATCATCAGCTGCCGCTCGTACGGCTCCAAGTGGATGTCCGTGGACCGGTCCCGCACCGCTTCCAGCAGGAGCTGGTTGACGAACTTGATCGTGGAGGCCTCCCCACCGATCTTGTCCAGATCGGCCACCGCCTCGCTGAGCTCCGCGGTCTCCGGGAGAGTGTTCCCAGCCGCCATCGCTTCTACCACCTCCGCCCCCACGCCATAGAACTGGCGGATCGCCGCCGACAACTCCTGAGCACTGACGACCGCAGCGCGCACCGGAAGGCGGGTGAGCATCTGAAGCTCATCCAGCGCCTTCGTATCCAGCGGATCCACCATCGCCACCACGAGCGCTTCGCCCTCCCGTGAGACCGGCAGAACCTGATATCGATTGGCCAGCCGAGCGGGGATCTGCTTGACAAGCTCCGGGTCCACCTTGCATCGCTTCAAGGACAGGTACGAGATGCCCAGCTGCCGCGCCAGAACCGGCAGGAGCTTCTCCTCCGGAGCGATTCCCAGCCGCGCCAGCGTGGCGCACAGCGGCTCACCGGGAAGGGACCCCTGCTCCTGAAGCCCCCGCTCCAGCTGTTCCGAAGTGATTACCCCGGCTTTCACCAGGAGCTGGCCGATTTTGGCATTGTGTGGATGGGATTCCGTCATTGTCTTTTCCTCCTGTTAAGGTTACCTGTCTGGCCCTTAGCCGTCAAGCTTTGTTTTTAATGCAAATTATTATTAATTTCGACTTGACAAGCTCATTTTTCTCCTGTAAGCTTTCATCGATGGAAGGCCGACTCCCCGAGGCATCCAGAATCGACTTATTGCGGTGGGTGCAGCTTATGCTCGTGCTGGCCGTGCTGGCCTCCCCCTCCCTTGCTCTAGCCGCTGACACCACTCCGCCGACTTCCCCGGGACAACCCAAAGAGGGCTCTCCCTCAGTCGATACCGATTTTGATGCAGACGGCTCTTACAGCGTCTATTGGCCGGCAGCCCGTGATCCTCAGTCCGGGATCTCGGCCTATCGTGTCCAGGAGCGGATTGGAGCCACCGGCAGTTGGATTACACTGACCAGCACCCGGACCGCCGCCAACTGGCCGGTGAGCGGCCGCCTGGATAAGAAAACCTATTACTACCGCGTGCAGGCCAAAAACAAAGCAGGTCTCTGGGGTCCTCTTTCTCCCGCATCGGACGGCATCTTGATTGACAAGACCCCGCCCTCCCAGGGCGCCGTCACCGATGACGGCGCGTGGACCGCTTCCACCTCCACACTGCACGCCGCATGGACCGCCGGCTCCGACCCGGAATCCGGAATCGCCCAATACGAGTACCTCATCTGCCAGGACTCGATTCCTGGGACAGTCCTGGTGAACTACACCTCTGTCGGATCCAGCATGGAAGTCACCCGGACCGGCTTGAACCTAGTCCACGGGAAGAAATATTTCGTCGGCGTGCGTGCCAAGAACCAGGCCGGTCTTTACTCTTCCACCAACTATTCGGACGGCATCGGGGTAGATAAAAACGCTCCGCTCATCGGCACGGCGCAGCCGGCCGATGGAAGCACCTACACCGAGGGGAACCTCCTCGGAATCACCGTATCCGCGGTTGACCCGGACGGTGACACGCTCCAGTACCAGTTCCTGTTGGACGGAGCCGTCCAGCAGGCCTGGGGCGCCGCCTCTTCATGGAGCTGGAACACCGCCGGCGTCGTTCGGGAACACCCGATTACAATCCAAGTGCGGGACATCTACGGACGGCAGACCGACCAGGTCCTGAAGTTGTTCGGCTACCGCCGGCCGCGAGGAACCCCATGAGAACCCGCTTCTTCCTTGTCGTCCTGTTGGCTAGCTTGTTTTTCCTGCCTACCATGGCGCTGGCCTCCATGGCCGCAAAGGGAGGCCCGAAGCCGGACAGCTTGGGGACCACCGAACCGGTCAACTTGGCCAACGGCAACCTCTTCGTGCCGGCCACCGACGTCCGGATACCGGGCCGAGGCCCGGGGCTGGAGCTTACGCGCACCTTCAACAGCCAGGTGATCACCCATTTCCCTCATGGTTGGAACACCGGCCTTGGCAGCTGGGTAGTGGAAAATGGAGAGGCCAGTGGAGAGGGAGGCCAGAACTGGCATCCTAAAACCTGGGGAGATTTTGAATTGACCGTCAAGATGAAGACGATCGCCCAGGATCCAGAAGGGCAGCCGCCGGATTTGGAATTCTACACCGGCTGGATCCATTTCCGCTTCCAGGATTACAACAACCATTATCAGCTTTTAATGAAGACAACCGGCGCCGTGGAACTCGTCAAATACTACGTCGAGAACGGCCAGGTGGAACGCCAGTTCTGGAGGCAACAAACTTCTTTCAGCCCTTTCAACTGGAACACATTCACCCTCCGCATGGCAGGCGGCCAGATTGTCATCCTCGTCAACGGGACAACGGTCTTCAACATCCTGGATCCAGACCCCCTTCCAGCAGGGCGAATCGGTCTGGAAGCGCACCGCTCCCATGCTCACTGGGACGACTTCACCTTGACCGACTTGTCCACAGGCATGAGCCACACACACATTTTTGACGATATCCCTAATCAAGAAGGAATCTTCGGCTATGGTTGGACCTCGAACCTGGAGATGCAGATCCTGGAGGACATGCCGGAAGACAGCATGACTATGGTGATCCGGGAAGACGGCAGGGAGGACCACTTCATGCGCAATGCCGACGGTTCTTACACGGCTCCCCTCGGCATTCACGACCAACTCAGCAAGGATGCCGGCGGCTACACCCTGCGCAGGAAAGACGGCTTCACCTGGAAATTCGATCTCCAAGGAAGATTGACCTCCGTTGCAGATCGAAACGACAACGTGACGGCCATCTCGCAGGACACCGCCGGGCGGCCAGTAACCGTGACCGACCCCTCGGGCCGGACTCTTACCTTCACCTACGGCGCCAACGGCAAGGTTTCTCAGATGACTGATCCGGCCGGAAGGCAGTGGCTTTACACCTATGACCCGGCCAACCACTTGACCCGGGTGACCGATCCGCTGGGGCTCACGGAACAGTACGCCTACGACCCGGTCACCCACAACATGGTGCGGCTCACCGACAAGTCAGGCGCCGCCTTCCAATACACCTACACTATCGACGACCGGGTGAAGACCCAGACCGATCCGGAGGGAAAGGTCACCGCCTTCATCTGGCAGGTGCCCTATGCCGGCTTGGGCGGCACCGCCACCACGCTGGTCACCAATTCCCTGGGGGAAACCTGGAGCTACCGCTTCAAGCTGGAGGATGAGGTCCGGCCGGAGGTCCACGACCAGATCCACGTGATCACCGATCCCTACGGCAACACCGAGGGCTTCGCCTGGGATGTGGATAAGAACCGGATCGGGAAGACCGACGAGTCGGACCGGTCCGTCTTTTGGGAGTACGACGCGGGAGGCAACCCCACCAAGATCATCCAGTTCGTTCCACCGGCCGGCTCGGGGAAAAGCAACGTCTCCATCCTGCAGTACGAGCCCGCCTTCAACCAGATCACCGCCCTCTACGACCCCAACGAACATGAGACCCACTACGAGTACGACCCCAAGGGCAACCTCGTCAAACTGTGGCGGCCGTTCAACTACGTGGACCGTGTCGAGAACACCTACACCTACGACTCCACCGGCCAGGTGCTCAACGCCACCGATCCGCTGGGAAGGCAAACCTCTTTCGGCTACGATGCCCACGGCAGCGTGGTCTCCGTCACCGACGCGATGGGGAACGTCACGGCGGCCGTTTACGATATTCTCGGCCGGCCCACCTCCATGACCGACGCCAAAGGCAACACCACCCGCTACGCCTGGGACGCCGGGAACCGCCTGGTCAAGATCACCGATGCCCTCGGCGGAGAGACGCTCTACGAATACGACGGTAACGGGAACGTCACGGCCGTCACCGACCCGGAGGGCCACACGACCCGCTTTGCCTATGACGGCGTGGGCAACCTCACCCAAGTAACCGACCCGCTGGGCAATGTCACCCGGTACTCCTGGGACACCGCCGATTTCATGCACTTCGGAACCAGCCGCCTGACCGGCATGACCGACCCCAAAGGCAACACCACGCACTACGAATACGACAAGAGGGGCCGGCTGGTGAAAGTCGCGGACGCCAAGGGCGGCGTAACCCAGTACGGCTACGACAAAACCACCCATGTCACCTCCATCACCGACGCGAACAACCACACCGCCACCTTCGAGTACGACGACATGGAGCGGCTCACGCGCGCGGTAGACCCGCTGGGCAATGTCACCCTTTTCAGCTACGACCGGCTGGGCCATCTCACCTCCAAGACCAACGCCGAAGGACAGACCACCACGTACCTGTACGACGAGCTGGACCGCGTGAAAAGGATCACCTACTCCGACGGTTCTACCGTCGCCTACACCTACGACAAGGCCGGCAACCGCACCCAAATGGCCGACAACTCCGCGGTCACCGTGTATACCTACGATGCTCTCAACCGCTTAACCAGCAGTTACCCGGGGCTTTCCATCCTGGCCGTTTCCTACGCCTACGACGCGGTGGGAAACCGGCTCCGGATGGAAAACCCGCTTGTCGGAGCAACCACCACCACCTACGACGCCTTGAACCGGATGACACGCCTGACCGATCCGCAGGGAAACAGTTACGATTTCGCTCACGACCGGGCCGGGCAGCGGACCTCCCTGCGCTTCCCCAACGGCATGACCACGACCTACGGCCATGATGCCGCAAGTCGGATCGCCCGGCTTGAAACCAAGAACTCATCGCTTCAACCCTTACTCGCCCTGGCCTACGCTTACGACCCGGCCGGCGATCTCCTCACCCTGACCCGCGGACCTGCGGGAACAGCCGGCGCGGGGACCGCCGCCTATGCCTACGACCCCCTGCACCAGCTCATCCAGGCAAGCTATCCCGATGGAGCCGGCGACTCCTTCACCTACGATCCCGTCGGCAACCGCTTGACCGCCAACGGCACCCCCTACCTCTACGACGCCGCCAACCGCCTGACCCGGGCCGGCCGCATGACCTACGCTTACGACAAGACCGGCAACCGGACCGCCCAGCATGGCTCCCTGAACCAGAGCAT
>JGI1358J11329_10000202_pt1 | contig 54531 bp, 49 predicted proteins | sample Subgroupgradi54m_FD_11329 | JGI IMG/M metagenome (IMG submission 11329)
TTGNNACATACGATAAAATGTATCAAGCTTTCCTCCATATCGCTTGCGCTTTAATCACTTGCAACAACTTATGAAACCGCTTCTAGTCAGATTTTTTATTTGATACTGTGTCTAAAAGATAAGGAAAGTCAGTTAATGTCCGTTGATAAGTAAATGGGTTGATTTTTTTTAACTGGTCCAAGCTTTCTTGTGATTTAACTTTTTGACCAACTTTCCAGTAAGAAACCGTCATCATACGATAGATTTCTTCATTTTTAGGCATAATAGTTTTTGCCATTTCTAGATAGTTTAGAGCTTCTTTGTAGTCGGGGTCCTTGCTCCAGGCCGTTCCGTTGAATAGATAAAAGGCTGTGAGTAAGTATTCTCGTGCAATATTAGTTTCGTTAAGCTCCCCCGACAACTCTTCAAACCAGCTAGTCCATTCTGGATTCTGTTTATTGCATGACAATAAGCCATTCCTGCATAGTTCTTGCATAAGGACTGATGCAATTACTTTGTGCCCTAAAGTATTAGGATGGCAATGATCAAGGAAAAGATTTTTTCCGACAATCCCATTGGGCGAGATTTGTTCCAACGCCTTTTGGGAATTGATCAATGGGATTTGATTCCGTTTGGCGATGCGGTTAAGAGCCTCGTTTTTGTAAGTATCGCCGCCAGGAGATTGTATCTGTAAATCCTTCCCCCGAATATACATTTCCTTTGCTTTATCGTAACTACCAAGGCCTGCATAGGATCGGCCCAGCTGATGGTAGAGAAGAGGATAGGTGTTATCGATTTTCTCAGCCTGCAAAAAGTAAGATAGCGCCTGACTATAATGCTTTTTTTCTAAGTATTTAAGGCCATTGTCGTTTAATTGGCCCCAATTTTTTTCATCCGTTTTATTTTTAAATAAAATCTTCCTCTTGAATTCATATCCCTTTCTCGGGTAGTCGCCAATTTCTGGATCAGTTTCATGAACAATAGGGAGTCCTAATATATAAACTTGGATACTCTTTTTCTTAAGAAATTTGACCAAGCCCTCAAGATTTTGCTCATAGTCTTTAATGGCAACCAATTTTCGTTTTTCTCCAAGGATTGGATCTTCAAGATACCTTCTCTTTTTTCTAAGATAAAGGTCCGTCCAATGCCATACGTCGTCCTGATTATTATTTTCCATATAAGTGTTTCCTTGGGTGCGTTTATTGAAGGAATGCATTAACTTAGTTACGTTTCTCTTCAGCCACTTATAAAAATAAGAATGCCAGGTTAGTTCAAAATCGACTAATGCGAATGGGACATCTCTCATGACATTACTGAAATCGCGTGTGTCGTTATTGCCCGCATAGAGAATAACTACATCCGGTTTGTAAGGTATGAGGAACCGTCCTTCTTCCTTTTGGTAAAAAGAATGTCTTCCTGGAATACCTGTATTAATGACTTTCCAGTTTAAATGCCCAGCTGAATTTAAAAGTTTTGAAAGAAACCCAGAAAGCGAAGAATCCATTGTGTAAGGTATACCACGTGCAGCACTTTCTCCAATGATGAAAATTCTTTTTTCCTGGGCGGCTTTATTGTTTGATTTAACGCCTTGTTGCTCAATAAGATCTTCATATTCGTTCAAGCGATGCTTTGGTTTAATGTGCAAGTACAGACGGGTCACGGCTTCTGAACACAAGAGAAAGAAAGCTAGAGATAGGAAGCTTATACCAAGATTTAAACAAATCTTTTTCACGGGTAAGGATTATAGCTTTGAGTGTTTTAGAGAGTCAATCTCGTTTTTACTGGGCTTTCATTAAATTGTCCTTAGCCCAAGATGATTGGACAGATTCTCCACTCGGGTCGCATGATTTTAGGCGACCTGAATTTGCTCCTGGCTCTGCTCAGTTTTGGTCAGGTCCAGAAACGTTTGATAGGGGGTCCGGCCGTTAGGGCGATATCCCGAATGAGGGCGACGATGATTATACGTCTCAAGAAATTCATTCAGGTCATCCTGCAGCTCTTCAATACCCCGGTACCATTTTTCACGAAACTTCTTGGCAAAGAACTCGTTCTTCAACGTCTGATGAAATCTCTCGGCAAAACCATTCTACTCGCACACTTGAAATGCGATCTCTGCCATCTCATGGCCCAGCGCGGCATCAAACCCGATTACCTCGTCAAAGACCTTCTCACTGCGGCAAAACCCGTCCGAAAACTAGCCCGGTTTTAATTCGTCCGGACAAGAGCCAATCCCAAAAAATAATCCTGATCCCCGATAAGACGCGCGATCAATCTCTCGGAGACAAGCTGCATACTACGGCCCGCGAGCATGTCCGCGGCCTGGTTGTAAGAAGCAAAAAAAGTAAGATAGAGGCTTGAGGCGCCTTGCTCTTCATAAGTTTTAAGGACTTTTCTGTCCTTCCTCAGCTCCAGTCTTCCCCGTATCTCATAGTCCACACGCACCCTGAGCCAGGGATAAAGCAGGAATACGGAAACGATCAGAAGCAGATTTTTTCCCTCATTGGCAAGATAGTGATAGCGGAATTTTTTTTCAAAATCAATATACAATTCAATATCCGTGCCGGATGAATCGGAGGCCGGATAGATGATTCTGTCAAAAAGGCCGGCTCTGTTGAGAAGGGCTACAAAATAAAGCGTCACCGCCACGCTGGATTCCGAATCACTCAGCGCGGCCTGATCGCGGAGATGCCGGAGGCCGGCGTTAAAAGGAATTTTCTGCCTGGCCTTGAGGAAATTCCCGGCGGCGGGACTGCTAAGATCTCTAATCTCAATATGCTGGCATCCGGCCAGAAGGCCTATGAGGAGACAGCCTGAAATTAATTTCCGCAAGATGGGTTCCGATAGACCAATCTCAAGCCACTTGCTTGGGCACCATCCTGACGCGCCACTTGGACTCTCCCTCCAAGCTGACTTCCCCTTGACCCGGCCGTACCCTGCCGTCACCCGCTTGTAAATAACTTCTCCTCATCCAGACTGGATGCTTTAAATAAATCTTTCAGGGCCGCCTCGCTGTTCATTTAAGGATAAGCTGTTGTCCGGTCTAGTTCAACGGCAAACTACCGCGGCAGGGGTTTCCGGCAAAGGCGCTCCCCCGAAAAATCGCTCGCTCCAATGATGCAGCATGAGAAGTCCCCATATTTTGAAGGTGTGATTGTGCCGGGCCTTAAAATGCTCGCGCAGAATCTGTTTGATATAGGACCGCTGCAAAATGCCGTCCAGCACCGGATGTTCACGGAGAAGATAATTTTCAAGATAGGGTCTGAGAGGCTTCCTGAACCACCCAGCAATGGGCACGTGAAAACCGGCCTTCTTCCGCATCAGGATTTCTTCGGGCAGCTTCCCAGCCATGACTTTTTTCTGAAGATATTTCAGCGTTCGCCCGCGGAATTTGAGCCTGCAAGGGAGCCTTGAAAGATATTCCACCAGCTCATGATCGAGAAACGGCACACGCGCCTCAAGCCCGTGTGCCATGGTCATGGTGTCTACCTTATAAAGGTTATTTCCCGCCAGCCATACTTTTAAATCCGCGTAAAGGCATCGTTCCGGAAATCCCAATTTTCCGGCGCGCCGAAAAAACTGCTCGTATAGCGGAAATGCGTCCGGATCTTCGATTTTGGCGAAAATCCCGGATTGAAAAAGTTTTTTCTTTTCTATGTCCGTAAAAATGGTACGCCACCAATAATGGGCTTTCTCCGCCTCGAATCCGCCGGCTTCCACGAATTTCTTGGCGCGATAATCAAAGCTGAGTTTTTTGTCCGAGGCTGGGAGCTGCCTCACAACCGTTTCCAGCAAATATTTTCTGACGAAAGAAGGCCAGCGGGAATAGATGGAGTGAAAATAATCGGCCTTAAAAGTCGGGTAACCGACAAATACCTCATCCCCGCCGTCACCCGAGAGCGCCACGGTCACATGTTCTTTGGCCAGCCGTGAAACCATATATAAAGGAAGCGCGGCCTGGTCCGCGAGAAGATTGTCCGCAACCCAGGCCATGCGCGGAATGTGCTCGGCCACATCCTCGGGCGAGCAGATGATTTCATAATGGTCCGTGCCGAAATATTTGGCAATTTGTTTGGCATAGGGTGTTTCGTCATAAGCGGAATCCTTGAATCCCACGGAAAAGGTCTTAATCGCCCCATGCTTGTGCTCTTTCATCAGGGCCACCAGCGTGCTTGAATCAAGCCCGCCGCTCAGGAAAGCGCCCACCGGCACATCCGCAATCAGGCGGCGCTCCATGGATCGGTGAAGAAGCTCTTCGATTTTCCGCACGGCCGCCTCTTCCGATTCGTCGATCGCGCCTTCGAGCGGCACATCCCAGTAGGGCTGAATTTCCACACGGCCCCGCGTCACCTTCATCCAGCAGCCGGGCGGAAGCTGTTTGATCCCTTCAAAAGGCGTCCAGGGATGCGGCAGGTAATTTAAAGAAAGGTAATGCGAAAGGGCCTGCAAATTGAATTCTTTCTTCACCCAGGGGCTTTCGAGAATGGGCTTGATTTCCGAGGCAAATAGAAACCCTTCGCTCGACTCGTGGTAAAAAAGGGGTTTGACTCCGAGCCTGTCCCGGGCCATGAAAAGAGAATCCTCCTTGGCGTCGTAAACGGCAAAGGCAAACATACCGGCAAAGGATTGGACACATCGTTCGCCCTCATGCTCATACTGATGCAGAATCACTTCCGTGTCGGAATGGGTGTAAAAGGACTGCCCTTTACGAATCAGCGCATCGCGCAATTCGCGGTAATTATAAATCTCGCCGTTAAAAATAATCCACTTGGACTGGTCTGCGTTGTGAATAGGCTGGTCGCCGGTGGAAAGATCAATCACCTTGAGCCGCCGCATGGCAAATCCAAAGTGGCGGTGGCGGTAAAACCCTTCCGCATCCGGCCCGCGGTGAGTCATCAGCCCGTTCATGCGTTTGAGGAGCTCCACATCCACATCCTGATTTTTAAATGAGAAAATTCCCGCTATGCCGCACATGATTCAAACATTTTTGCCACACCTTCTTTGAATTCGACGGGATTGAAAACAAAATCCCGCGAGGTCTGCGAAATATCAAACGCCTCGTGTTTATCCAACTCCAGGATTTGCTTGGCCGGAAGACGGGTGTTCTTAAAAATCTGCACGTAAACCCGGAGCACGGCCTGAACCGGCTTTAAGGGAATGGGAATAAAAAAACGTTTCAAATGCAATCCGGCGGCAAGAAAAATGAGCATTTCCTTGAGCGTGATTTGCCGAAGCCCGGCCACATTGTAAATTTTGTTCGGCACCGGCCTGTCCACTGACTGCATCAGAAGCGAAATCACATCGTCGATAAAAACAGGCTGAAGCCGGAAGTTTCCTCCGCCGAGAAGCGGGATCAGGGGAAATGATTTCAGTATGCGGATCATGAGGCCGGTGTTGTTCTCATCCCCTTCCCCATAAATGTAGGCGGGCCGGAAAATGATATAGGGAAGCCCGGAAAGCTTTACGATTTCCTCGGCCTGAAATTTGGTTTCTCCGTAGCTTCCGTGGCGCCGTATCGCGGCCACGGAGCTCACAAAAATAAAGCGCCCGACGCCCTCGCATCGTGCGGCCTCCACCACGTTCCTCGTAATATCAATATTTACTCGGTGGAGCGCTTCTTCCGTTCCGTTGATCAAACCAAGAATATGAATGACCGTATCGCAGCCTTTGAGAGCGCGGCGCAGGTCTGCCGTATTTTCAAAGTCCACTTCGCAAACTTGCGCGGAAGATATTTTGAGACGAGCGCGCCGCGGTGAGAAGGAACGGACCAGACAGTGCACCTCCTTCGCCCTTTTTTCAAGAGCCCTGAGAAGGTGGAATCCCACAAAGCCGGTCGAGCCCGTGACCGCAATCATGGAAGGAGTCCGGCCTCAGGCAAAGAGGAGTTTGAAACCGTATTTGGCCATCCAGGAAGGCCGGAAATAATACTCACGGTAGGCACGGTTTTTATATTCAAGGACTTGCTCATGGGTGACATGATCCAGCTTCACCACCGGATGATGCGTGGTGTATTCTTTCCAGTTAAAGCTTTGGATCCTGTCGGAAATTTGAGTGTAAAATTTGGTACCGGGATACGGCGTCATCACGTCAAACTGGGCCAGCGGCGGGTTGAGATGCTTGGCGTATTCAATGGTGCTGTGCATGGATTCCGGCGTGTCGTCAATAAATCCGAGAATAAAAAATCCGATAATCTTGATTCCGATCTTCTCAGCCAGTTTCACGACCTTCTCCTGCTGAGTTTCCTTGATGGGAATGCGGCCGGATTTTTTAACGATTTCATCCTTCGGTGATTCAATCCCCAGATGAATCACGCGGAGTCCCGAACGGTGCATGAGTTCCAGCATGGGCTCATCCAGACAATCCGCCCGGGTCTCGCAGCTCCACTCCACCTGAATGTTGCGCCGGATAATTTCCTCGGAAATTTCGCGCGCACGCTTCTTATTCTGGGTGTACATGATGTCGCGGAAAGCCAGACTGCGTACGCCGTATTTTTTCTGCAGGTATTCAATCTCATCCACCGTGTGCTTCGCGCTTCTTGAGCGCCATTTCTCGGTTTGAATCACCATGTACGGGCAGTAACTGCAGTCAAAACTGCAGCCGCGGCTGGTAAGAATCGAAAGCAGTGGCTTTTTTTTCAAAATGGGAAAATAACCGTATTTGTGAATAGGAAACCCGTCCCAATCCGGGAAAGGAAGTGTTTCGATATTTTGAATCAAGGGGCTTTCAATCACGCCCTGAGGATCAAGATTGCCTTTCGCTATCTCAATCACAGCCCATTCCGGCTCGCCTTTGATCACGAAATCCGAGGCCTCAAGAAAAAGCTCCGGCTTCACGCTGGCAAAGGCGCTGATAAAACCAATTTTTCTTCCCTGTTTTTTAATTTTACGGGCGAAAGCGATCTCTTCATCATACCCGACTATACTCGAGGCCATGATCACAAGGTCTTCATCTTTGGGGAAAGAATCATAAAATGCTACTTCATGGCCGTGCTGGCGAAAAATTGCGGCCATGTAGCCAAAATGGACCACGGGCATGTCCACATTGTTCCATTTAAGGAGGGAATAAATTCTGGAAACAATATCTTCGCCGTGCGAGGCATTGCCGAAAGTCCCGGCCTTGTCCTTGTTATTGCACCCAGTCCGGCTTTCTTTAAGATCAATCAGCGCTATTTTCATATTTTGCGAAATCGATACAGCTTATACCAGGTTTCGTTTCCGTCAGGAGACCTAACGTGTTTAGTATAAATAGGATCGAAATAAAGGGCAAGCTCATTTTCCCGCTCATGCGCCAAGCGGGTAATCCGGAACGGCGCGTCATCCTTCCAGGCATCCCCGGAAGCCGTTCCTTCCGTCACCAAAAGGTGAGTGAATCCCTCCTGTTGGAGGAGCGTCACGGTCCCGGCGAAGGAGCTGGCCTGTTTGTCGTATCCTGTCCTCATGGCATACACGCTTTCCCGTGCCACAGTGCGGTCATAAAAATAAAGATGACTCTCATCAGCGCAAAGAATTTTGGCTTGAGGGGGAAGATTCTTATTTATCCATTGTGCGACTTCGTAACTCCGCTCAGTGCGGCTAAGATAATGATCCCGTGATTCAATCCCCAGAGCCACGCGGAAACTGTCCCGGTAGTGATAAACTGCCAGACCCGCGTGAAGAAGCAGAACAAAGCCCAAAAGAAAACGCATGCCCCTCCCTGCCGCGCTTTGATCCGTGGCTTCGGAAAGACCTATCATAGTCATAACAATCAGGACAGGAAGCAGGGGGAGAAGAAATCGCAGGCTCTGCCCCAAGAGGAACCACAGTACAAGATAAAACAAACAAAAGAACGCCATGAAGCCCAAATGGGGAATTTTTCTTCGCCCCAAAACAATCGCGGCGGGGAAAAAAGCGAGAACAGCCGGCCCGATTTGTACGCCGTATCCTTCAAATTTTTCAGGGTGCATGGTCACATTCCATGGAATCAGAAGAAAATTAATCAGTGTCTTGGGCACGCCGATGTCATTGTACTGAATCGTAGGATCACCAGATTTAAAAATCTGATAAAAATAAGGATAAACGGGGTTGCCGAGCTGAATATAGGACCGGATGTACCAATAACCACCGGCCGCAAAAATGGCGGCAATAAAGTAAAAAATTCCACGTGTTGTTTCTTTTCTGTCACGGCCGGCAAAAAGCAGCCACATGAGAAAAAGGAGAATTCCAAATACCGCTATCATGGCTAAATATTTCACGCCCAGGGCAAAACCCGCAAAAATGCCGGACAAAACAAGCCATCCCGGCTGGGGCGAATCAAGCCAGCGAAGAAAGGCCGTAAAGCTCAGCAGGCAGTATGCGCCCAGCGCCACATCGATATAGGTGGTTCCCATTTGATTGACAATGAGCGGCGTGGTAAGCCACAAAAAAGCCCCGTACCATGCCCATTCGATTTTGGCGTGCCGCCTTACGATGGAAAGGATCACGCCGGCGCCCACAAGCCCTGTTGCCAGATGAAAAAATTTGGCAAGCACGACCCCGCCCCAAAACGGATGGCCGCCCGGAAGGCCTATGCCCAGGGCCAGCGCATCAAGCATTTCCATGAATAGCGGAAAGAGCGAATTGAATTCATAAGGGAAATAGCCGACGCGGTGCTCTTTAAGAAAAATTTTAGCAAGATGCAGATGATAGCAAAGGGCATCATTCGAGGTCTCGGGCGCCAGAATCCCTGCCGTCAGAGCCGCCACGGCGATCAAAAAAAACGCCAGAATCGTAACCGAAAAAATATTCAGTCTGACCTTCCACAATCCTATTCCCTGCCTGAGACTCGTCCAATCCTCCTTGAGAGAGGCAAGACAAAGCAACAGCATCAAACCCACCAGTCCGTACAACGTCCACGCATTCAGCCACGAGGCGAGGCCCAATATTAAAACCGCATAAGCCAAAAACCCCAGTCCGAACCCTGCGCTGAAAAAAACGGTTTCATCCAGCGCCGCGGCAATCCGGAAAACAGGCAGTACTTTTCTGCCGGCGCTATAGCACAGGAAAAGAATCCCGCTTCCCAGAATCAGGTTCACCATAGAATCTTCAGCGGCCCATTGCGGAAAGAATTTTATTCAACCACATGGATTTGATAAAAAACGCGATGACCCATGCGGCCCAAAGGAATAAAAGCCACCGTTTCACAAAACCCTTTCCTCCCATTAAACTTGAACACCCCGGCCAGCGGTCTTTTGCCAGACTAAAACTGCCGACCACGCGAAAACCGCAAGCAAAGCCGCCGCGCCAAGCCACCGGTATGCCTCCGGACGATATTCGAACACAACTTCATTCTTCCCTTTCTTGAGGGCCGCGGCCCGAAACAATTTGAGCGCTTTTGAGAAATCCGCAGGTTTTCCATTCACCCTAAGCCGCCAGCCGGGGTACACAATGTCCGAAAGCACGAGCAGCCCATCCTCGGGTGCGTTGATTTCAAGGCTTACACGGTTCTGATCGTAATTCAAGGAATCCACGGGCTGGATATTCTTAAGCTCAGTCATTGAATCCACGGCAAAAACGCGCGGCAAAAAAAAGGCCCTGGGCAGGACTGTGTCATTTCGGTAAAGCGTGATCCCTTTTTCCCCGGTGACCGGTGCCAGTCCTCGAGCACTCAGCGGCTTTGTGGAAAGGATGTACTTTACATTGAGAAAACTGAGAAGAGAAAGATTCTCCTCCACTTTACGCGGGTCCACCCAGCTGATTGAAAGAGAATCGTTGGTGTATCCCCACCCTTCAAGAAAATTCCTATAGGCCTTCATCACAAGCGGTGAATAGGCGCCGATATCGTCAATCCCATAAAGCATATTGAAATTGGGAAAAAGCGGATACTTCTCATTTTCCGAGGATTCCTGATAAACTTCCATCACCCGGAAAAGTGAAATATCTTTTTTGAGATAATCGACAATAACAGATTTTCCCGGAATATCGTCAGCAGAGCGAAAATCCACATAATTGCCTTTGATACTGGTAAAGCTGTAAAGATAAAGATCCGCAAAAAGCAAAAGGCAGCACAGCGCCTTCCCGTACTTCCTCAAGAATCTCTCGGGAATGAGCCAGGCCGAACGGACAAAGGCAAGGCAGAATCCAAGCAGCGCCCATTCCACCCGCGTATCCCTGCTGGACAAACCCGCGAGCTGGATCACTTGTTCATAATACATCTCAGCCTTGTGCATATAAAAATCAAGCGGATAGGGATGCCCGGCCTGGCCGTAAATATGATCCGCCACGTACCGCTTTAAAAACGGCAAAAGATAAGGCCGGTATTGCTCCAGGAACAAATGCGTCAGAAACGGTAAAAGAAGCATTAACCCGCCCAACACCATAAAAAAACGGTAACCGGACAGAACCTGGGGAGATGCGTATTTATTCCGGAGTTCCTCCCGGTTAAAAAACTTGTCAAACCCGAACCCGGCCAGCACCGCGCAGGAAAAAGTCACGAAGAAAAGAAATTTGATCGGCGTTCTGAAACTGTAAAAATGCGTGACCTCGATAAGCGCACGGTAAAGCGGGCTGAATTTGCCGAGCGCAAGCAGAAGGAAAAAAGCAGCGGCTGCGGCAAAAAACTTTTCGCGGGATTCTTTGCCAGAAAAGAGGCTTACCAAAACAAAGAAAAAGCCCAGGATACCGACGTAGAATTCTGACCCCAGGAAGCCGTCCCAGGAAGGATAAAACAGCGTAAGCCATCCGATCGGTGTCATGGACCCCACATAGGCCAAATCTTTGACCGCATGGGCGCGGGAGGAAAGCATGGCCAGCTCAAAAGTCGGAAGGAGCTGTCCCAGCGAGAAAAAAATAGCCATGATGCCCGAAGCGGCAAAAAGCGCGAGAAACTGGCCCCGGCCGCTCTTTTCCTGCCACCAAAGGTACGCGAAATAAAGACATGAATAGCCTATCGAGTAAATAGCCACCTGCAGATAACCGGCAAAAATTTGGACCGCAAACACAAGCGCCAGGAAAAAAGCCCCGTTCCAATCTTTTTTATCTTTCAACCGGTCAAGCAGGATAAGCGTCAAAGGGAGCCAGATCACGGTTTTCTGCGAAATCAGGTTGTAATAGAAATAACCGCCCTGCGTGGACCCGAAAAGATAAATCAGCGCGGCAAAAAACGATCCCCAATCCGAAATCCCGGAGCGCCGAAGATAGGAGTAAAACAGAAGCGCTCCCAGAAAATACTGGAAAAGAATTTCATAGTTGTAGGCCAGCTTGAGGGGCAGAAAAAAAAGAAAAATGAAATTAAGAGGATAAAAGGCGCCGATTTGTCCTTCGGCCAGCAGGGGAAATCCGCAGTGAATCCTCGTGGTCCACCACGGAAGATGAAAATGCCGTATCGCGGATTGGTAAAACTGGGCCCAGGGATATTGCTGCTCGCGGTGGTCGCCGCTCAAAAAGGACTTTTCAAGCGTGAAGAGTTGGAAAAAAACAATCCCCAGCGCAAGAAGGATCAAAGCAACGAACCAGGCATCCTTCCGTTTCATGCGATTTTAAAATAGGTCGGATTGAATAAGGGATCAGCCGCTGGCAAGTTCAGGAACATGAACATCCCGCTGGCTTGTCCTGAGGATATTTGAAGGCAGCCGTTTCCCGAATTGTCCCATGGAATGTTCATAACGCACCGCAGGGGCCGAAGGATTAAAAGGAATGTTGAGTTGTTTTCTCACATCGCGCTCCACAAAATCGCGCAATTTCACCAGCTCCTCGGCGCTCAAGTGATCTGTGAACACATAGGATTTATAACCGCCGTCCGGATCGCCCTTGTAGTAATCGGCTACCACATTGTAGTCGACTTCGTAGCTGTACAACTTGTCGCCGGTTTTTTCATAAGTGTAAATCCATACGCCTTCGCGGTCTTTGTCCCGCACGGCAAAATCATAATAAGGCGTGCCGGGATAGGTCGTGATAATCGTGACATCAAAATCATCCGGCTTAACCTGAAGCAGCCAATCGCGTGTTTCCATCACCGTTTCATTGGACTCGCCGGGATGGCCGATGGACATCAGCGCCTTGACTTTGAGGCCATGCTTGCGCGCGATCGCGACACAGCGCGTGTTCTGCTCTCGCGTCGCCTTCTTGTTGATATTGGTGAGAATGCGCGGCGAACCGGACTCAAAACCGGTCAGCAGCCAGCGGAATCCGGCCTTGACCATGGCCTCGGCCTGGCGGTCATTGAAAAGTTCGGCCTTCACAAATCCGCGGAGGCGGAATTCTGCACCCAATTCGCGTTGAAGTTCCCTGACGCCGTCCATCATCTCCACCATTTTGGGATTCACATTCAATTCGTCGTCGTAAAACATGAAACCTGCGACGCCATAAGTTTTATGCATCTCGCGCATCTCGCGGATGATGCTTTCCGAAGAACGCGTGCGTACTCCGCGGAGCATAGGCGATTGCCGGCCGCCGCAAAACCCGCATTCAAACGGGCATCCGAGCTGCGCGATAATGCTCATGGCCTGTTTTCCTTCGATATAATAGTGATAACTTGACGCATCCACCAGATGCCGGGACGGAAACGGAAGCTCCTCCAGGTTTTGATTGGTCAGAAAAAAATCCGACTTACGGTCATTGGCGTCCACCAATTTGGGAGGATGCTCTCCGATGGCGTCAAAAATGGCCTCTTCCCCATCTCCTGAAACCAGCACATCAAAAATCTCCGCTAAATCCTGAAAAGCCCGGGTCGCGCGGCCATTCACTCCCTCGGTTTTTTCCTTTCTGTAAGCCGTATGGACCAGTGTGATGTGCGGTCCACCCAAAATCACGCGGGAAAAGGGGAGCTCCGCCTTGATCTTTTTGGCAATACGATTGGCAGCGGGCATTTGCGGCGTGGTGGAGGTGATCCCGAAAATCCGGGCCCGGGAGGACTGGCAATGATCCTTTACCGCCTCTTCATAATTCTCAATGCCGGAAAGGTCCAGCACTTCCAGGGGGTATCCGCTCTTTTCCAGAACGGCAGCCACCTTCAGGATGCCCAGGGTCATAAACACCCTTTCATCCAGAAGAAAGAGAGACGGCGGAATAATCAGACAAACGGTAAGCCGAGCATTAGACATAAGTTATTCCTTTGATGCAACCTATTGAATTTGAAGATGATACCATATTATAGTAACGGCCCGCAATGAAAAATAATAAAGCCGATAATTTCAGTCGGATAAGGGAATCGCCTCCCCACTGATAAATTCTATAACTATTTTAATGTGAATGAGTTAAGGCTTACATTCGTATTTTGTTAACAAACGGTTTCGGGATATATTCTTTACATTTTTTGGCAAATAGCTTATGATTTTCCGCATGACTCCCATGAAAGAGGACCGTTTTATCAGTTTTATCACTCCCATCTTCAATGAGGAGGAGAATATCGCCAATTTCTTAAAGAACCTCCACACGGTTCTCTGCACGCATCCTCATTGGAACTGGGAAGTCATTCTGATTGAGGACGGCAGCCGCGATCGCACGCGCGACGTGCTTCTCGAGGAGCTCAAGAAATACCCTGAAACCCAGCTTATCATTCACGAAAAAAATCAGGGCTACACCCGCTCCCTCAAAGACGGCATGGCCAGAGCCCGGGGAAAGTTTCTCATGTATATCGGCGCGGATGAGGAATTTGATTCCTCGGAACTTCCCAATTTCGTGAACCCGCTCATCGAGGGGCAGGCGGATCTTATTTTGGGCGTCCGGTGGCAAAGAAACGCTTATCAGCTGTTCCGCTTTTTCCTTTCCGTGATCTATATTTTTCTTTTGAATTATCTTTTCAAACTGCGCGTCAATGACTATAACTGGTCGCAGGCGTGGTGCCGGGAACTTTTGGAACGAATCGATCTTAAATCCCAATCGCTTTTCGCGCTGCCAGAAATCATCATCAAAGCCCATGACCTGAAATACCGCATCAAGGAGGTGCCCTCGAATCACCGCGGCAGGCAATGGGGAAAATCCTCCGTGAACATGAAAATCATGGGCTCTGCGCTTATCGAGGCCTTGCTTTTCTGGCAGAGCCGCCGCTCTAAAAGCTACCAGCCCGGCCGTGAACGCGCCGAGATCAAAGCGACGGATCTCCAGCTTGCTCATCACGCATAAAGCTGTTTTATTTCCAGCTCACGAAGCCAATTTGTAAAGCTCTATAATCTGACCGTTTCTTTCCCTGGCCTCAAGCTCTTTCAGGAGAAAAGGCCCTCCGGTCAAAGGCTGTGAATCAATTGGCCATTCCCGGGAAGTATCCTTGTACGGGCTGAAGCGGGCCAGCAGGACGGCATTCGTCCGCAAGTCCTTGTAAAAATTTTCCTCGAACGACTTATTCACTTTTGCAAAAAAAACATATTCAACCCCGCGATCCTTCAAACGCTTGATGTCATAGGGCACAGTCGGCTTTGAAAACAAAAATCCATCGCCCGAAGGGTTCCTGTTCAGAAAATACAACTCATATCTTGGTTCAGAAAATTTTTTAGCGCGCTCAAGCATGAGATCAAGGCGTTTAAGCTGCGCGCTTGCAGGATGCCCGCCGGCCAGAATCTCGTTCCGTTTTTCTTCAAGCTGTTTTACCGATGGTTTGAGGCGTGGCATAAAAAAGAGAATGTCCAGCGCCACCCGCGAACCCGCGGGAATCACCGACTCCACCTTTTCCCGCACCACGGCACGGATGTCCTTGCGCGCAAAAAGTTGATCGGACAAAACCGATTTTACCAGAGAAGGCAGGGCGATAAAAAAAATAAGCATCCACAAAATCAAATTTGAAAACCGCATCTTTTTCTGAAGCTCAAGGAGTATGTCTGCCGCAAAAAAAGTGAGGAAAGGAATTAACGGCAGCGCGTACCGGTCATACGGCTGGCTGAAAAAGCAAAGGACTCCGTAATAAATGATCACAAAGCAGGCCAGAACCCGGCGTTTCGCATCGCCCCGAATCGCCCAGGCCAAGCCCGCCAAAGACAACAAAAGAAGCGGCACTCCCATACCGCCGTTCAAAGAGTAGGTCAAATGGTGCAGGAATCCCGAAAATCCCTCGGAATGTGACTGGCCAAAAAGCTCGTTGAAAAAAGATCGGGGATCCAACCAGCTATAGGGATTTAGAGCTCCAAAACAAAACAGCGAAACCATACCCGCAGCCATTAAATTCCAGTCGAACCAAGGTTTTTTCTTCTGGCTCAAAAAGCGTGCCAGCAAAAACGGAAAAAAAACAAGCACACCGTTGTACTTTGTGGCCACGGCCGTTCCGAGCAAAAACCCGAAGGCAATCTCTTGACGCCCCTTTTTTCCCTTCAAAATTTCAAAAATCGGAAAAAAACAGGCCACAAGAACGAAAAGCAGGGGAATATCGGCATAAATATAATGCGAGTCACGGACATGAAGAAAGCTTGCGGCAAGAAAATAGGCTGCGACCAGGGCATGTTCCCTGGAAAAAAACTTTTTTAGGAGCCGGTAAAGAAGGTATATCGTCGCGGTGCCGAGTAAACTGCCGAAAATAAAACGTGCCAGCCAATAAAAGGAGCTGGGATTGCCCAAAAAAAGATTTTCAAAATCAGAAACACCGTGAATGAGGCCAGTAAGCTTGAGCAGAAGAAAATAAAAACCGTAAACTCCGTAAAGAAGGTAGCTGACCAGGGGCGGAATCTTGAAAAAATGAGGATTGAAATCGCCCGAGCCATAAGCCAGCGCATGATTGACCACAATCGGCTCATCCGCGTGATAAAGGTCAGGAAGACCGAAAGAGACGCCCCACACTCGTAGAAAAAAAGATGCGGCCAGGATAAAAATTATGGCCCAAGCAGATGGATCGGGCCAGCATGGATAGACCGCCACCCGCGGCTTATTTTTTCGATCCGCAGTTTTTCGCATGACCCGCGTGAATCATTCGGATGAGAAAAAGTTCCCAGAACATTTTAACCGGATCCGTAAAAATCGCCACCTTGCTTGCGGGCGAATTGCGCCAAATCACGGGGATTTCCTTCACCTTATACCCTCTTTTCTGGGCAAGAAACAAAATCTCGGCATCAAAGGAGAAGCCGTCAATCCGGGACGAGCCGAAAAGATCATACGCCGCATTTCGCCGGAATCCCTTGAACCCGCACTGGGAATCGAGAATTCCCCTGAACGTAAGAAGCCGCGCGATGCGGTTGAATATCCTTCCCATCATCTCCCTCATGAAATTCTGGTGAATCTCCACGCGGGACTCGGCAAGCGCACGCGAGCCAATGGCCACGTCATAGCCCTCATCCACCGCGGCCTTGAGTTTGTCCATCTCTTCGATTGGGGTTGAGAGATCCGCATCCGAGAATAAAATAAAATCTCCGCATGCCTCCAGCATCCCCCGCCGGACGCTGAATCCCTTGCCGCGGTTGCGGCCGTTTAAAAGCAGCCGGCATGTCAATCCCTGCACTCCCTCAAACTCCTGCCGGATAACCTCCGCGGTTCTGTCCGTGCTGCCGTCATCCACAGCAATCAGCTCGCAGTCCAAGCCCTGGCGGCGGGCAAAATCCCGGATCGAGCGGAGCGTCTGGCCAATGCGTTTTTCCTCGTTGTAGGCGGGAACAATGACGGAAAATCTCATAAGGCGGGCTGGGGCCCGGAATCCTTTATTCGCGCTTGTGGTAAGTCACGATCAGATCGGCGAGAAGCCCGATCGCGGCCGTCATGATAGCCGCCATAAAAATGATAATGTCCGATTCCTGAAGCGTTGACGTGAACACGAGACTGAGGATGGATTTCACAATGCCGAACAAGATCAGAAATAAGGAAACAGGCATAAAAACACTCAACGGTTTGAAATACATCACCATCCGGATCACGGTATGGATATAAGTGTACGTGTCCTTGAGCGGATGAAATTTTGATTTACCGATCCTCGGGTGATAAGCCGTGGGAATATATTTGACCGCGTAGCCATTGGCAAGAAAAGCCAGCGTCATGGTGGTAACACAGGAAAATCCGTCCGGCAGCACCCAGAGATATTTTTTCATGATGTCTTTCTTGAAGGCTTTAAGCCCTGTGTTTAAGTCGGGAATATTGACATGCGTCAAATAGCAGGCCAGCTTCCGGATAAACCATTTGGCCGGCGCACGGAGAAGCTTCAAAGTCCCCTGCTCGCTGGTTCTCGCCCCGTTGACCTGGTCATAATCCGGAAAAAAAGAAAGCATCTTGGGAATATCAGCCGGCTCATAGGTCCCGTCCGCATCCAGCATCACGATGATCTCGCCTTCCGCGGCCGTAATTCCCGTGCGCCTTGACGCGCCGGAACCGCCGCGAAAAACGCGCTTGATCACCCGGGCATTTTTGGACTGGGCGATCTCAACAGTCCGGTCGTCGGATTGATCGTCGACCACCAGAATTTCGTACCGGTATTTTGTCTCTTTCATGGCCCGGTGAATGTCATCGATCACCTTGCCAATGGCCTGCTCCTCATCATAAGCGGGCAGAACGACCGTGACGTCGACTTTCATGCTATCTCCCTACGGGACTTTCCTTGGTCCCGGGAGTAGCCTGGCGCATAAGGCGCCTGTACCGCCTCCCTCCTCGCATGTTCGAGAATATCCAGCAAACTCCGGCTGAAAGGAATTTCCGGCTTCCAGCCCGTTAAGCGCCGTAATTTCACAGAGCTGAGCCGAACGGATGGAATCTCGTCCCTGGACATCAGTGTTTTTTTCTTGATCACTTTGATTTCTCCTTCAGGAATACGGGCACACCGGATAAGCTCACGCAGAACATCCTCCAGTTTTCTCGATTGGCCGGAGCAAACATGATAAGCCTGCCCCCTCACTCCTTTTTTCATCACCAGATAAAGCGCCCGGACTCCGTCCCACACATCCAGATAATCGCGCTTAGCGGCAAGATTCCCAACACGGATCACTTTGGGAAGCTTTCCGGCCTCAATAGCCGCCACCTGATGCGCGAAATTGGCAACAGAAAAAACCCTGGACTGCCCCGGCCCCATCCAGTTGGAGAGACGCGCTACCATGACCTGCAAACCATAGACCTTGCCATAAAGACGCGCGAAGGCATCCAGCGCGAGTTTGCTGACGCTGTAAGGATCCTTGGGCTTTTGGCACGCGTTTTCATCCAAAGGACGTCCGCTCAAAAACGAGTCGCCGTAGGTGGTGCCGGAAGAAAAAATAAGCACGCGCGCCCGCGACCTTGTCCGGCGCAGAAATTCCAGAAGATAAAGCCCACCCATAAAATTGGTATTCACGGTATTCACCGGATCCAACCATGCCTCGCGCACGGAACTTTTGGCTGACAAAAAATAAATATTCCGCGCTTTTGAATCTGCCACAAGAGACTCAAGCGCCTGCCTCTGCCTGACATCGCAGCGGACAAAACGGGGTTTGCCGTTCAGACCCTGATGCTGCGGACTGTGGCCAAAATAAGTGCCAATGACCTTTTCTCCTCGGCTCACAAGATATTCAGCCAAAGAACGGCCGACAAAGCCGGTGGCGCCGATTAAAAGGCTGGTGCTACTTTTTTTCATGGGAAAGCCGCCTGATATCCTCATCCACCATCTGAGCCACGAGTGCCTTGAAGGACATCTCCGGTTTCCAGCCCAGTACGCGGCGGGCCTTGGACGCGTCCCCGCAAAGAATATGAAGCTCCGTGGGCCGCACCAGCGCAGGATCCACCCGCACGTACTTTTTCCAGTCAAGCCCCGCATGCGCAAAGGCTGTTTGTGCAAAATCCTCCACCGAATGCGCCCGGCCCGTGGCGACCACAAAATCATCCGGTTTTCTCTGCTGCAGCATGAGCCACATGGCCTTGACATAATCGCCGGTAAATCCCCAGTCGCGTTTGGCTCTCAGGTTGCCGAGCCTGAGTTCGTGCGCCAGCCCGAGCTTGACGGCTGCAACCCCGCAGGAAATTCTCCGGGTCACAAATTCCTTTCCGCGCCGGGGCGACTCGTGGTTAAAGAGAATCCCGCGGCTGACAAACATTTTGTATCCTTCGCGGTAAATCAGACACATCCAGTGCGCATAAGTCTTAGCCACGCCGTAGGGATTCCTCGGCCGCAGGGGCGTATTTTCATTCTGAGGAGAATGGTCCACATGTCCGAACATTTCGCTTGAGGAGGCCTGGTAAACGCGAATGCTTTTGTCCACCAGGCGCACGGCCTCAAGGAGCCGCGTCACGCCGAGCGCCGTGAATTCGCCGGTCAAGACCGGCTGTTCAAAAGAAGTCGGCACAAAGGACTGCGCGGCCAGATTATAAATCTCGCGCGGTTTAATTTTTTTAACTAAATTAATAAGAGAAAGCTCGTCCAGAAGATCGCCCGGCTCCAGTTCAATCTGGTCCATGATATGGCTGATCCGCTCAAAGTTCTCCGTGCTGGAGCGGCGCACCATGCCGTAAACCCGGTATCCTTTGCTCAAAAGAAATTCCGCTAAATAAGAACCGTCCTGTCCGGTAATGCCGGTGACCAACGCTTTTCGTTTCATTGAAGTACCATCCCCAGTGTTTTGAAATACTCGATTGTTTTACGCAGTCCCGTTCTCACATCCACTTTCGGCTCCCATCCGAGGACTTTCCTGGCGCGGGTGATATCCGGCTGCCTGATTTTTGGATCGTCCTGTGGAAGGTCACGAAATTCGATTTTACTTTTTGAACCCGTCAATTCGATGATCAGTTTGGCAAGCTCAAGAACTGTCATCTCGTTCGGATTGCCGATATTGACCGGCTCCGTGGCATTGGAAAAAAGAAGCGCACGGATGCCGCGGACAAGATCATCGACATAACAGAAACTTCGCGTTTGGGAACCGTCTCCGAAAACCGTGATCGGATCGCCCGCGAGCGCCTGACTGATGAAATTGGGAATGGCACGGCCGTCATTTTTTCTCATGCGGGGGCCGTAAGTGTTAAAAATCCTGATGATCTTGACATTCATTCCGTGTGACCGGTGATAGGCCAGTACCATGGCCTCCGCAAAACGCTTGGCCTCGTCGTAAACGCCGCGCGGGCCGATAGGATTCACATTGCCCCAGTAATCCTCGCGCTGGGGATGCACCAGGGGATCGCCGTAAACCTCGGAGGTGGAAGCAAGCAGAAACACGGCCTTCTTGGCCTTGGCCAGTCCCAGGGCATTGTGAGTGCCGAGCGATCCCACCTTGAGCGTCTGAATCGGATACATGTGATAGTCTGCGGGACTGGCGGGCGATGCAAAATGAAGCAGAAAATCAACCCTCTCCGAAATCTCAATATGCTTTGAGACATCATGCTGGATAAAAAGAAAACGTTCGTTTTTTAAAAGGAGTTCAATATTTCTCTTATTTCCCGTCAGAAGGTTGTCCACGCAAAGGACCCGATGCCCTTCGGATAGAAACAATTCGCACAGATGCGACCCGATAAAACCGGCGCCTCCCGTGATCAAAACCGTATTCATCTCGTCCCTCCTTCCAAAACTTTCGAGGCAAGAAACCATTCGACTGTTTTCTTTAATCCCGGCTTAAAACGCGTCTGAGGCCTGAACCCCAGAATTTTCTTTGCTTTGGAAATATCGGCAAAGGTGCGCCGCACATCACCGGCTCTTTTGGGCATGAATTTAGGCTGAATACGGGGTTTATTCAAAATCTTTTTTAACTGGTTAAAGATATCAAGCACCGAATATTCTTCATGACAAGCAATATTAAATACCTCGCCCGAGGCCTTCTTGACACGCATGGAAAGTAAATTCCCCTCCACCACATTGTCCACATACGTAAAATCGCGGGACTGCCGGCCGTCCCAGTGAATTTCAGGGGACTGATTGCGAAGCAGCGCGGCAATCAGAATGGGAATCACGGCAGAATATTTTGATTCAGGATTCTGACGGGGGCCGAACACATTGAAATAGCGGAGCGAAACGGTTTCCAGTCCGTAGAGCCGGGTGAAAATCCGGCAGTAATACTCCCCCATGATTTTGGAAGCTGCATAGGGCGAAACCGGACCCGGCTTGTCCGTGACCCTGAAAACCGGGGCCTTGCTTTCTCCATAGACTGAAGAACTGGAGGAGTAAACCACGCGTCTCACACCGGCATCTCTTGCCGCGACAAGCAGGTTAAGCATTCCTGTCACATTGGTCTCATTGGTTTCCAGAGGATTGTCCACCGAACGTGCTACCGCTCTCAAGGCGGCGATATGGAAAACCCCCTCCATCCCCTTAACCGCCTTTCTCACATCCGCAAGACGGCGAAGATCTCCCCTCACCAGCTCCGCACGTTTGAGAAATGGGCGGATATTTTCCATGGAACCGGTTGAAAAATTATCAAAAACACGCACCTTATGATTACGCCGTAGCAGCGCTTCCACCACATGGGAGCCGATAAAGCCGGCCCCGCCCGTGACCAGATACTTTTTCATGAATGCATGCCTTTCATAATAGGATGATTTTATTTTTTGCTGCGGTAAATTTTTTAAGAATATTGCGCGTATCAAGGAGCAAGGCCGCATTTTTGACCACTTTGTCGTAATCGACCGACGAATGGTCGGTGACCACAATCACGAGGTCATAGCTCTTAAGCGCCTTTTCGCTCGCGGGCGAGGAACTCATCCGTATTCCATCCACCTCAAGCCGCTTCACAAATGGATCATGGTACCGGACCTTGGCGCCAAGTTCCTGCAATTCTTCGATAATATCCAAAGCCGGTGATTCCCGCACATCTCCAATATTTTTTTTGTACGCCACCCCCAGAATTAAAATCCGAGACCTGGAAAGGGCTTTACCGCGCTCGTTCAGCGCATAAGCCGCCCGCTTCACCACATACCCGGGCATGTCCGCGCTGATGCGGCTGGCCAATTCCACAAACCGTATTTCCGAACCCTCCAGCTTGGCTTTCCAAGAAAGATACAAAGGGTCAATGCCAATGCAATGCCCGCCAATGCCGGGGCCGGGATAAAAAGGCATGAATCCAAAAGGCTTGGTTTTTGCGGCCTCAATGGATTCCCAGATATTGACGCCCAATTTTTGGGAAACAATGGCCAGCTCATTGATCAGTCCGATATTCACGATGCGGAAGGTGTTTTCCAGCAGTTTCGCCATTTCCGCCACGCGCGGCGAGGAAACCTCCATCACCTGCTGAATGGCCTGGCTGTACAAAATCCTTCCGAGGCGCGCGCAGGCCGGAGTCATGCCTCCTACCACCTTGGGAATTTTTCTCAAAGGAAAATCCCGGTTGCCCGGATCGATGCGCTCTGGTGAAAAACAAAGAAAAAAATTTCTCCCGACCTTAAGATGCCCGCTGGCAATTTCAGGAAGAATCATTTCCTCGGTCGTTCCCGGATACGTGGTGCTCTCAAGAATCACAAGCTGAGGCTTTTTCATGTTGTCGCGGATCATCCTGGCCGCGCTCAAAACATAGGAAATATCCGGCTCTTTCAATTTGTTGAGAGGCGTCGGAACGCAGATAATAATGCAGTCCGCCTGTGCCAGGCATTCCGGATCCCATGTAGCTTTAAGCTTTTTCTCTTCCACCAGACGCTTGACCAGATGGGAGTCCACATCCTGAATGTAAGAGATTCCCTGATTAATAGCCTCGACCTTTTTCTTATCCATGTCAAGCCCGCACACCTGAAACCCCGCCTCCGCAAACTCGGTTGCGAGCGGAAGGCCGACATAACCGATTCCGATCACGCACACAACCGCTTTGCGTTTGGTGATTTTCGCTTCAAGTTCTTTTGCAGCGCCCATCCTCAAACCTCCTGCCGGGAAGTTTCTCCCCGCACCCTTTTTCCCAAATAATCCCTCAAGGCCTCTTTCCAATCCCTTAACGGTTTTTTCAACAACGAGTCAAATCGCGCCGTATCCAGCACGGAATTTTCCGGCCTTTTCGCAGGCCGAGTCAATTGCGAAGAACGGATGGGCTTGACCACCACATCCTTGCCCGCTATCAGAATGATTTCTTTTGCAAAGTCAAACCAGCTTGCGGCCCCGCGATTGGCCACATGCAACACGGGCGGCAAATCATTCTTCTTCCGTCCTTTTCTATCCATCGCATAATCACAGAGATCAAAAATGGCGCCTGCAAGATCATAGGTGTACGTCGGCCTTCCGATCTGGTCAGCCACCACTTCTAAAGTCTTACGTTCGTCCGATAGGCGAAGAATGGTTTCCACAAAATTTTTCCCGCCCGGGCCATACACCCACGATGTTCTCACAATCAAATTCCCGCCCGGCCGCGTGCGTAAATAGTTTTCCGCCTCAAGCTTGCTCTCGCCGTACACATTCAAAGGCCCGGGCGTATCCTCCTCACGGTAAGGCGTCTTTTTCTCGCCGTCAAAAATATAATCCGTGCTAATAAAAATTAGAAAGGAACCATTTTCCCTGGCCGCATCCGCCACATGCAAAGTGCCGGTCAAATTCACGGCCGTGGCCCGTTCCCGTTCGCGCTCGCAATCATCCACCTGCGTGAAAGCAGCCGTATGCACCACCGCATCCGGCCGAATCCGCGCTATAACGCGCGAAATAGCTTGCCGGTCCGTAATGTCACAGCACTCATACTCAAAAAATCCCGCCACCCGATTTTTCGGAACACTGCCTCTGCCGATTCCGTAAAGTTTGTCCGCTTTAAAAGTCTCGACGAGCGCTTTTCCCAGCATGCCGTTCGAGCCCGTGATCAACACTTTCATTTCCGGGTGAATTGGTCCTGCTTGAGCGGCTGCCACCAGGCCTGATTCGCGCGGTACCATTCGACCGTGCGGCTCAGCCCTTCCTCAAACGTATACTGCGCCGCGAAACCAAGATCCCTGAGCTTGGAGCTGTCAATGCTGTATCGGAAATCATGCCCCGGCCGGTCTGCCACATAATTGATGGAATCATCTCCCTTGCTAAAAATGCGCAAAATCGCATGCGTCAATTCCAGATTGGTTTTCTCCTGGCCTCCGGCGATATTATAGATCTCACCTTCCCGGCCCTTCTCGAGCACCAAATCAATGGCCCGGCAATTGTCTTCCACAAAAATCCAGTCCCGCACATTCTCACCCTTGGCGTAAAGCGGCACTTTCTTTCCTTCAATCAAATTGGTCACAAAAAGCGAAATCAGCTTTTCCGGAAACTGAAAGGGGCCGTAATTATTGGAGCTTCTCACCAAGAGCACCGGCAGGCCATACGTCACATAATAGGAACGCACCAGAAGATCCGCGGCTGCCTTGGAAGCCGAATAAGGGCTGTTGGGCCGTAGCGGCGACTCCTCGTGAAAGGAGCCGGTCATGGTGGAACCGTAAACCTCATCCGTAGAAATCTGAAGAAAACGGGAAAGCCGGGCCTGGCGCGCCTTCTCGAGAAGATTATGAACCCCCACGTAGTTGGTCCGGATAAAAGCTGATGGGTCGTGAATCGAACGGTCCACATGCGTTTCAGCCGCGAAATTTACCGCCACGTCCACCTTACCCATGAGACGGCCCACCAGCGCTTCATCGGCAATATCTCCATGCACAAATTCATAGCGCGGATTATTCTGCGTTTCCGCTAGATTTTTCAGATTGCCGGCATAGGTCAGCTTGTCCAGATTAAGAACGGAATCCGAGGGATGCTGTTTAAGAAAATACCGGATAAAAGCACTGCCGATAAAACCGGCGCCGCCCGTCACCAGAAGCCGCATGTTTATTTCTTCCCTGGCGAATTTTTTCTGGCGTTTTCGGCAATCAGCTGATTAGCTCTGAGAAGGGAATCAAACGTGCCCGCGTCAGTCCAGTAACTCTTCAGAATATCGTACTCCAGCTCGCCTGAGCGGATATAAGCATTGTTCACATCCGAAATTTCAAGCTCGCCGCGGCCCGAGGGTTTCAGCGTTCGGATGATATTAAACACCCGCTGATCAAACATATAAATCCCTGTCACTGCATAATTCGATTTTGGCTTGCGGGGTTTTTCCTCGATGCCGGTAATTTTTCCACCCTTAAGTTCTGGGACGCCGAACCTCTGAGGGTCGCGGACCGTTTTGAGAAGTATCCTCGCCCCGCTTTTCTGCTTTTTGAATTTTTCGACATAGGGTTTGATCTTGTCCCCGAAAATATTGTCCCCGAGAATCACCGCAACCCGGTCCTGATCCACAAAATTCTCGGCCAACCGCAGTGCATCGGCAATCCCGCCCTCGCCTTCCTGATAGGTGTAATGAATTTCCTTGAGACCAAAGGCATGCCCGTTGCCGAGCAGGCGCAAGAAATCACCGGCCGAATTCCCCCCGGTCACCAGCATGATATCCCGGATCCCGCCTTCGATAAGCTTTTCAATGGCGTAATAAACCATGGGCTTGTCATAAATCGGGAGCAAATGCTTGTTGGTGACTTTGGTCAGCGGATGAAGGCGCGTGCCCATGCCGCCCGCGAGAATAACGCCTTTCATGCTAGCCGTCCTTCCGCGACCAATCGTAGGGAATGTCTTTGGAGTGCGCCGGGACCCTGAACTCATCCGGCTTCGCATAGCGGTAGGGCTCGGTCGGGACATTGATCACCACCGCTTCTTCCTCGCTGATTCCCTTGAAGCCGTGATAAACCCAGGTCGGCACCTCGACCAGGATGGGATTGTGAATCCCTAAGAAAAACTCATTCACTTCCTGGAAGGTTTTCGAATTTTTTCTTGAATCATAAAGCACGAGCTTGATCATGCCCTTGACGCAGACAAAATGATCCGTCTGCTTCTTATGATAATGCCACCCCTTCACCACGCCGGGGTAGCAGGTGGTCATGTAGACTTGCCCAAATTTTTTAAAAATTTTGTCATCGCGCCTCAGGACTTCCATCAGGCGTCCCCTCTCGTCCGCAATCACTTTCAGCTGTTTGACCTGAACCCCTTCAATCATAATTTTCCTCACCTTTTTACGAAACCGGCGCGCGGCCGATTGAAATGTATTGAAACCCGAGATCCCTCATGACCTTGGGATCGTAAATATTCCTGCCGTCAAAAATCAAAGGCCTTTTCATGAGCCGTTTGATCCTGGAAAGATTCAATTCCCTAAACTCATTCCACTCCGTCAAAATAAGAAGCGCATCCGCGGCCCGGGCCGTCTCATAAGGGTCTTTCACACACTTGAGCCCCTTGATAAGCGTTTTCGCAAGCGGCATGGCCTCGGGGTCAAAGGCATAAATTTGAGCACCCTGATTCGCAAGCGCACCTAAAATATCCACGGAAGGCGCAAACCGCATATCGTCCGTATCCGGTTTGAAGGAAAGTCCGAGGGCTCCGATCTTTTTCCCCTCCAGATTCCAGAGAACCTGTTTCACTTTATCTACAAAATGCATTTTCTGTTCTTCATTGATATCCAGCACGGCCCTCAAAATCTTGAAATCCACACCGGACTTCTCGGCGATATGAATGAAGGCCGCAAGATCTTTGGGAAAGCAGAATCCGCCGAATCCGATGCCGGCATTGAGAAAACTCGGGCCGATGCGCCGGTCAAAACCCATGCCCTGCGCCACTTTATGAATGTCAGCGCCGACCTTCTCGCAAAGCTGCGACACCATGTTGATAAATGAAATTTTGGTGGAAAGAAAAGAATTAGAGGCATGCTTGATAATTTCAGCGCTATTCACATCCGTCACCACGACCGGCACCTTGAGCGGCTCATAAAGGGTGCGCAGAATCTTCTCCGCTCTTTTATTCTCCACCCCGATCACGATCCGGTCCGGCTTTAAAAAATCCTGAATCGCGGATCCTTCTCTCAAAAATTCAGGGTTGGAGGCCAGATCGAAATCCACCTTCCTGGGTTTCCGGAGATTGATCTGGATGGTTTTCTTCACCCATGCGCCTGTTTCGACCGGTACCGTGCTCTTTTCCACAATCAGGTGATACCCGCGAAGATGCTTGGCAATTTCAGTGGCCACCTTTTCCACGGACGAAAGATCCGCCTCACCGGTATCTTTGGTGGGCGTGCCCACGGAAATAAAAGTCACCTCACATTTTTCCACCGCTTCCCTGATCGAGGTGGAAAAAAAAAGACGTTTCCTTGCCCTATTATTTCTGACCATCTCAAGAAGGCCAGGCTCAAAAAAAGGGATTTTTCCCTTTTTGATCATGGCAATTTTCCTGGCGTCATTGTCAATACAGATTACCTCATGACCCAAATCCGCAAAACAAGCGCCCGTCACCAAACCGACGTGGCCCGCGCCAATAACTGAAATCTTCATGATTACAACACTCCGTAATGTGGTGAAGGAAGCGATTCCTCCGCGTTGGAGCCGTCATAGTACCGGCCGATTCTGGGCCTCGTAATGGACGAACGGCTTCCCACGCCAAGGGTCACGGCCGGAAATGCCTTCATGGTTAATTCCACAAACGCTTCCTTGTTTGAGCCCTTGCCGCCGCGGAAATCCGAATTGCGCACATTAATACCTGTGGTAAGAATAAAGTCGTGCAAATCGCGGATAGCGCGAATCTCCCATTCCTCCACCTTGCCCTTTTCAAGTTCCATGCGCACGTAACTGCCGAGCTTCCAAAGCTCATTCAGTTTGACCGTCAAATCTGTCGCCACAATATTGCTGGTCGTACTGCCGGAGATGCTGGGATTCTGTCTTAAATAGTCCTGGCTCAAAACAAACCGGATCCTGTCATCTTTTAAGGGCGTGATCACAAGATCAAAAGCGTGCTCCCTGAAACCCGTGAACGTGAGATCAAAAACCGTTTTGGATTCAAGCAGAAGCCAATCATAGGGCCGCACCGAAACCTGGTTCCCCCAATCCGTGAAACCGGAACCGCCATTCCTTCCGCCATCGAACTCATAATTGATAAAGGTGTTGTAGCTCACAATATCCACGCGCTGCATGGATCCATTTCGTTTACGCCTGGTCTGCAACCGGTTATCCAGCGCCAAAGTCACCACATCCTGTTTATGAAGCTGGTCGTATTCATCCATTTGGAATAATTCCCCGGGGGGATGAGTGTCCAGCCGGACCGAATTGTAACGCAGGATGGGTTCCATGATATGACGGAGCTGATTGATTTCAATATTCATAAAATTACTGGAATGATCAAAAGTGCGCTGAAAGCGGGTGCGCGACTCAACCCCCGCACCCAGCAGCGTGCGGGAGATGGTGTTCGAGCCGTAGCGATGATTGGTGTAAAACGCCTGGCTCGCGTTGGCAAAAGGCGTCACTTTCACCCTGGTATCAAATAAGCGGAATGGCCGCTGGATTTCATGCGTGGTGTCCCAGCGGATCACATCTTCCTTGAAAGAACTTCGGGCCAGCCTCTTCTGAAAGTTGGTGAACTGGGTTTCGTGTTTGTATAAAAACTCCGTGTCAAAAAGGGGCTGATTTTTCCAGAGAAAATTAAGCCGCGGTAATTTTTCGATTTCGGAGAAAAAATGATTGGTGCGCTTCGCCACCTCGGCAAACATGCCGTAATCATCGCGCGTGCGCGTGAGCACCACCTGCGAACGCGGCCGGGTCTCTTTCCTGTCCTCGCGCTGGAAAAATTCCTGGATGAGAAATTCGTCCGAGAGTTCGTGCCAGTTCACAATCAAGCTGGTCTGCGGCTCAAAATTCGTACGATGGCGAATGGAAAAGCGGTACCGCGTGTCTTTATGGCGGTTGGCAAAGGGATTGTCTACCTCGGGGCTGGCGGTGGGGGTGGGAGCCCTTTTATCGCCGACGAGATAGGTCACGATTTTTCCGCGGCCGAATTTTGGAACGTCATAGCCAAGATCCACGCCGCCCGCAATGCCGCGCTGGGTGCGGTAATCCACATGCCCCTTAAGCTTGACATGTTTGGTAAGACTGAATCCCTTGGCGATATTGATATAGAAGCCGTAATTACTTGAATAGCCGGTTTTAATCTCAACGGGCGACTCCCGTTCATCCAGCGGAATCGTGATGTAAGGCACCCAAAAAACCTTTTTTCCGAGAATTCTTATAAACGCGTTGCGGAGCACAATCTTGTCATTGGGATAAACCGTGACATGGTTGGAAATCACGTCATAATGGGGCGGTTCAAGATTGCAGGTGGTGGCGCTTCCGTTCTGAACGCGGATTTCATCCTTGGAAACCTGCTCGATTTTTTCGCCCGCAGTGTACCAGGGATACTGATACCCCGTGCCTTGGGGAAAAGTGCCGGTCCGGTTGGCAAAATCATATTCACCCTTGTCGCCGCTCAAGGTCGAGGCGCCGTCAAACACCGTGACATGCCCTTCCGCATAGGCCTTTTTCGTGTCCGTGAAAACTTCCGCGTGGTCGGCCTGAAGCTTTAAATCCTTGTAGGTGACAAGGACATTTCCCTTGCCGATGATTTTTTTGCTGGTTTTATCGTATTCGATGGAATCCGCGACCACTTCGACGGGAATATCCGGCGCAGGCGCGACCTGCTTTTCTTCGGCCCAGGAGGGAGAAATTGTCCGTCCGGCCATCAGCATTTCCATGGCCAGAAAAACTACGGCAAAGCACAGATGTTGCTTGCGATGGCTCATCAAACGTACGGAACCGTTGTTTCCTTGTTTTTAAACCGCATTTCGCTTCTTCTCCGATATCGGAAGGGGTTATTCTAGCAGAAGATAGGGAAAAATAAACAGATTATTTGTACACGCCCACCCTTTCCCAATCTTTTAAGAATCGTGCCAGGCCGATGTCGGTCAGGGGATGTTTCACCAGCATCTCCAGCACTTTGAAAGGCGCAGTGACAACATCCGCTCCGATCAGAGCGGCTTCCAGAATATGAACCGGATGGCGCACGCTCGCAACCAGGATCTCCGTGCGGAACCCGTAATTTTTGTAAATGGTATGGATATCACGGATGAGCGGCATGCCCGGATGGGAAATATCATCCAGGCGGCCGATAAAAGGGCTGATAAAAGCTGCGCCGGCCTTGGCTGCGAGCAGTGCCTGCGTGGCAGAAAAGCAAAGCGTGACATTGGTCCGTAGGCCTTCCGAAGCCAGCACTTTGACGGCCTTAAGACCTTCGGCCGTGAGAGGAATTTTGACCACAATATTTTTATGCATGACGGACAATTCCTGTCCCTCCCTAATCATTCCCTCGGCCTCCACGCTGACCACCTCGGCGCTGATCGGACCGTCGACGATTCCGCAAATCTCCAGAAGCAGGTCTTTAAAATCCAATCCTTCCTTGGCTACCAGGGAAGGATTCGTGGTCACGCCGTCCACAATGCCCCAGCTTGATGCTTCGCGAATTTCGGATAAATTTGCCGTGTCGATAAAAAATTTCATCGTCTCTCTCCTCTCCTATAAAATAATTTTTTTGTTCTTTAAAACTCCGCGAGGGACGTCAGGGCATTCTCCCGAACGATACCACCCGGTTACGGCCCTCCTCCTTGGCCTGGTAAAGCGCCTGGTCCGCTTTTCTCAAAAGCTCCAGAATAAGATCCGACTTGTAATTTTCCACCGGGCCAGACTCAATATCCATGGGAAAGGAAGAGACACCGATACTCACAGTCACTTTGGTTTGTTCGTCATAGGCCTTGAAACGCTTTTTTGCCACCGCGGAGCGGATACGTTCCGCCACTTCCATGGCTTCCTTCTTGTCCGACTCGGGAAGCACAATGGCAAACTCCTCACCGCCGTAGCGCGCCACAATATCCACACGCCTCACATTGGCTAGAATCACCTGCGACACTTCGCGCAGCGCAACATCCCCGACCAAATGACCGTAGTTGTCATTATAACTTTTAAAGTGATCGATATCTAGCATTAATACCGCCAGCCGGAACCCGTGGCGCATGGACCGCCGGAGTTCCTCCTCAAAACGCTCGATAAAATGCCGCCGCACGAAAACCTGGGTCAATCCATCCACAATCGAGAGCTCTCGCACCGTCTCGTAAAGTTTAATTTTTTTCACGTGAAGCGCAAGCTCCGCGGCCACGACTTCAAACTTGGGACGGTCCTCCTCCAAAGCGCCCTGAAGCACAAAAACCGCGATGGCCTTTCCCTGCACTATCAAAGGGAAAATCAAAAGAGGAAACAGAATCTCCTCATCCTCGAGCCAGGCAGGATCCGCTTCCTCCGGGGCCCGGACCGTGAGCATTTCTTTTTTTTCATAAGCCTCGAGAATGATTTTTTTTTCAAAGGGTGTCAAATCCGACTTCACATCCGAGTCCTCGACCCCGCCGCCCTCATACAGCGTGAATCTCCGCACCACGGAGGGAAGATCGCCCTCGGCCGCAAAAACCAAAAGAATGGCCTTCTTGAAAGAAAGCCCCACAAAAACCCTTTTCCGCAAGGCTTCAATCAGCGCCTCATAACTCAGGCAGTCATTAAATTCCTTGGCCAGCTCATAAAGCGTTGAAATCTCGCTCACCTGACGCACGATATCCCGCACATTGCCCTCCCGGTCCGTGCGTTTTTGTTCAAGCAACTGCAATTCCTGGGCGGAAGCCCCTTTGCCGGCCGCGCTTGACAGGAGCATCTTCTTCCAGTTCTCCCTGTAAACCACGCCGACAGCAATCATCAGGCCCAGCGCCGGCAGAAGATAAAAGAAAAGAAAATTCCTTGAAGTAATTCCTTTGCCAAAAACCGAGCAGCTAAAAAACACTAGGGAAACAGCCAAAAGAAGCGGCGCTTCCTCCAGAAGAAAATAGAAAATAAAAACTCCGGCCAAACTCGTAAATCCCAAATAAGAAAGCAGCTGATTCGTGCCAAAATGATGCGCTAAAAACAAAGTCACCGCAAAACCGCTAAAAAAAACTAATCGCTCCTTCATAGGCACACCCTGTTTCTTCCCCGGCGTTTGGCATCATACAGACGTTGATCCGCACGGCGTATAAGCTCTTCCCTCTCCAGAGTGTCGTCCGGCATGGTACTCACGCCGATTGAGACCGTGGTGCGCGTGGCTTCACGCCGGATCTCAATGGCGGCCTCTTCCACGCGCTTCCGGATCTTTTCCGCCAGCCCCATGGCCGCCTCTTTGGAAAATCTCGGAAGAATCACGGCAAATTCCTCGCCGCCGTAGCGCGAAACAATCCCGTCTTCGCCGACTTCGGTGCGCAAAATATCGGACACGCGCGTGAGAATCAAATCGCCAGCACCGTGCCCAAATGAATCATTGTAACTTTTAAAACGGTCCAGATCGCACATGAGGACCGATAGCTTGGCATTCGTGATCAGGGCCCTTTTATGCTCCTCCTTGAGACGCTCCTTGAAATAGCGCTGCACATAAAGGCCGGTAAGAGAGTCCCGGATCGCAAGCTCCTCGGTTTTCTGATAGAGAACGGCATTGGAAATAGCCGAGGAGGCAAGATCGCTGATATAGTTCAAGAGGCGCAGGTCATCCAGACTGAAGGCATCCGGCTGCGAGGAATTTACCCGGAACACACCGGTCACCCTGGCCTCGCTGATCAGCGGCACTACCATCACACTCCGAAGCGACTCGCTCTCCGCGATCTGGGTTTGGTCAAAAAAAATGTCCTTTTTGGTGTCGCTGATAAAAAGATGCTTCCGGTTTTTCAGAACCCAAAGGTCATAAAATCCGCCCTGCTTGGCCTTGATTTTTTCCTCCTCGCGCACGGTATGGGATGCGACCAGGGACAGCCCCACCTCCTTAGTTTCGGCCAGATATAAAAGGTAGGATTCGCCCTTGGGCAAAAAATTCTGCGCCTCGCTAACTACAAGTTCCGCCACCTCTCCGAACGAAAGCGAAGTCGCAAACTTCTCCGCCACCTCGCGCAGCCCGTAATACGTGGTGTACTTGGCGAATGAGGCATCCAGCTCCTCTTTCATTTTTTTAAGTTCTATTTCAATCTGGTTTTTTTCGTTCTCAAATTTTTCCATATCAACCTGGTCGATCAGGATCTCGCCCTGTTTCTCCCTCCGGAACCAGTCCAGCACCAAATAAAGGCCCAAGAAAAGGACGTGGTATAAAAGAAAAACGGGACGGCGCGTCACGATAAATGCCAGGGAGGCAATAAAAATCGCGCCTAGACCGGCCGGCACGAGAAGCCAGTAATGGAAGCTGATCCAGCCGGCAGTTATGGGAATGATGAAATAGAACAGAAAAACGGCAAGACGTTCCATGTAAAGATCAAGAGGAGGATCGGAGGCGCGGAGAAGTCCCAGGGTGTGAATGGAATAATGCACCAGGAGAAGCGTGCCGGTTACTGCCGTAAACGCTAGGATCTGTCTCAGTAAAGGTCTCACGGGCGACACCCCTTGCTAATCAGGCAATCGCAGCTTCAGTCTCCGGATCAAAAAAATGAGCTCTGGTCATGTCAAAAACGACCTGCAAATCCTGATTTTCCTTGGCCGTGTCGTGAGCATTCACCCGGGCCACAAAATTATTATTCCCTGTTGAAAGATGAAGAAAAATTTCCGCGCCCATCGGCTCCACCACTTCCACCGTCGCCGTGACGGTGAATTCGTCGGAAGCGGCCTGCGCAAAGAGGCGGTCGTAAATATTCTCCGGGCGAATGCCGAAAGTTACTTTTTTATTTTCATACTTCGAGATACGGTCATAAATCCTGTCGACAATTTTCAAGCGGAAGCGCGTGTCCTGAAAGTAAAACCAGTTATTCAGCTTGATAACTTTCCCTTCCATGAAATTCATGGGAGGAGAGCCTATGAAACCGGCCACAAATTTGTTGCACGGCTTGTCGTAAAGCCCGATCGGATCCGCCACCTGCTGAATCACGCCGTCCTTCATCACCACAATGCGGTTTCCCATGGTGAGCGCCTCCACCTGATCGTGGGTCACGTAAATCATGGTGGTCTGGAGCCGGTTGTGAAGTTTCTTGATCTCGGTCCGCATCTGGACCCTGAGTTTGGCGTCAAGATTGCTGAGCGGCTCGTCAAAGAGAAACACTTTGGGCTTGCGCACAATCGCCCGGCCCACAGCCACGCGTTGCCTCTGTCCGCCCGAAAGCGCCTTGGGTTTTCTCTGCAGGAGAGGAACGATATCCAAAATCTCGGCCGCTTCGCGCACGCGGCGGTCGATTTCCTTGACCGGATAACGCCTGAGTTTAAGCCCGAAGGCGAGATTGTTATAAACCGTCATGTGCGGATAAAGCGCGTAATTCTGAAAAACCATGGCAATATCGCGATTTTTAGCCGGGACATCATTCACCACCGTGTCATCAATCAGAATTTGCCCGCCCGTGATTTCCTCCAGCCCGGCCACCATTCTCAAAGTCGTTGATTTCCCGCAGCCCGAGGGACCGACAAACACCACAAATTCCTTGTCCTTGATATCCAGACTCACCTTGTCCACGGCCACAATATCGCCGGGATACATTTTTGAAACCGATTTTAGAACGACCTTTGCCATAAATCCTTTCCCGTCACCCTTTAAGGTAATCAAGAATATTTGCAATCACATTCTGCAAATCCTTACGGTTGACCACAAGATCGATCATGCCGTGATCCAGGAGAAATTCCGAAGTCTGAAAATCCTGCGGAAGTTTCTGCCGGATCGTCTGCTCAATCACGCGAGGGCCGGCAAATCCGATCAGCGCCCGGGGTTCTGCGATAATCACATCCCCGAGCGAGGCGAAACTAGCCATGACGCCGCCCATGGTAGGGTTGGTTAACACGGAAATATAAGGAAGACGAAGTTTCTGAAAACGGTTCAGGGCGCTGCAAGTTTTCGCCATCTGCATCAGACTCAACACTCCTTCGTACATGCGCGCGCCGCCGCCCGAACCGGAAACCACCACCAGAGGCAATTCCTTTTCCATGGCATGCTCAATCAGGCGCGCAATCTTCTCCCCCACCACGGACCCCATAGAACCCATGATAAACCGGGAATCCGTGACGCCCAACGCAATCCGCTTTTCCATCAGAAGCCCTTCGCCAGTAATGCAGGCCTCATTAAGCCCGGTCTTTCTCTGATCCTGCAGCAACTTTTCGGGATAGCTTTTAACGGCTTTAAACTCAATGGGATCCAGGGAAGATAACGTTGCGTCAAATTCCTCAAACGTGTCCTTATCGACCAGCTGATGAATGCGATCCCAGGCGCCCACGGTGAAGTGATAACTGCACTTGGGGCAAACGGAAAAATTCTCTAGAAGGGCTTTATTATAAACCACATGCTGACAGCTCAGACACTTGGTCCAAAGGCCTTCAGGAACCGTTCTCTTCTTCTTTTCAGGGGCGGCCGGGTTGGCTTCTTGCGGCACTTTGTTGTTTTCTTTTTTGAAAATGGGCATGCAATCTGGAACCTGTTTTGAGCCAATCAGTTACAAGTTTAAAATTATAGTGTAACAAAAACGATCTGTCAAACGTTGTCCTAAATTATTTTGCCATCATGCTTTTTGACACTATCTCCGAAAAGTGCTATCTTTGAAAAGCATGATCAACCACGCCGAGGAAAGCCATGGGACTTGAACAGCGTCAAATCCAATCGCAAAAACTTATCCTGACTCCCCAGCTCAGGCAATATCTTAAACTCCTGCAGCAGCCACTGTTAGAATTAAGGCAGGCGGTGGAGCAGGAACTCGCGGAAAACCCTGTCCTGGAAGAGGCTTCCTTATCCGAGCCTGAGGTTTCCCTTTCGGAGATCACCAAGGATGAGGGCCCTGCGCCTGAGCCAGTGCGCGAATTGGACTTCCAAAACAAGCTGGCCGCATTGGACCGCATTGACGAACAATTCAAGGAATCCATCTATTCGGATTATGGATCCTCTCAGGATGAAGACGAAGAATCTACAAAAAAAAGGAATTATCAGGAATCCATTATCTCTAAATCAACAACACTCACTGATTACCTCCTTTGGCAGCTCCATTTTCTGGATTTGAGCCAGGAGGAAACGCGGATGGCCGAGGAACTCATCGGCAATATTGACGAAGACGGCTACCTCAAAGTCACGGTGGAAGAACTCAGCCAGTCGCTTGGGGCGCCGGCCGACACGATAGAAAAAGTGCTCAAACTGATCCAAACCATGGATCCTCCCGGCGTGGGCGCCCGGGACTTACGGGAAGCTCTGCTCATTCAAATATCAAAATCAGACAAAGCAAGCGCTCTGGCCCGGAAAATTATTGAAGAGTACTTTATCCTGCTCGAAAAAAAGCATTTTCAGGAAATCGCCAGAAAGCTGGGTGTCAATGAGGATGCAGTCAGAAAATGCTTCCACGAAGTTGCACGCCTGGAGCCCAAACCCGGAAGGATTTTTTATTCTAATGAACCCGTCACCGTGGTTCCGGACGCGAGCGTCTTCCCGGATGAAGACAATCCGGGCCAGTATAAAATCGAGATCCATCAGGAATCGGTTCCGCACCTCAAAATCAATCCGTCCTACCGCGCCATGTTAAAAGACAAGAAAATCGATCCTCAAACGCGCGCCTTCCTAAAAGGGAAAGTCGATTCGGCCTTGTGGCTGATCCAGGCCATTGCCCAGCGCAAAAGCACGCTCCGCTCCATCACGGAAGAAATCGTCAAGGCGCAGTTTGATTTTTTCGAAAAAGGATTTTCCCAACTCAAACCGCTCCGCCTCCGGGACATTGCCGAAAAAATCAGCATCCACGAATCCACGGTCAGCCGTGCCATGGCGGGAAAATACATCGAGACGCCGCAGGGCACTATTCCCTACCGCAGTTTTTTCTCCAATAAAATGGAAACCGACGACGGCACCCTCGAATCCCAGAAAAGCGTCACGGAACGGATCAAACAGCTCATCGCCGAAGAAAGTAAAAAGAAACCACTTAGCGATGAAAAGATCGTGAAGATTCTCACTTCGGAAGGAATTAAAATCGCACGGCGGACAGTCGCCAAATACCGCGAAGTTCTTAAAATCCTGCCCACCCATTTAAGGAAGGAACGATAAAAGATAAATTTGAAACTCACCCCTCCGCCTATCTCAAGACGCAGGGGGCCGCAAAATACGCAAAGCCCGCGAGTGGAATCGAACCCTTTGAGCAGCTTCGCTACTCAAAGGGCTGCTCGCTTCGCTCGCTGCCACCCATAACTTCTCGAAAGCAAAGCCCGCGAGTGGAATCGAACCACCGACCTACGGTTTACGAAACCGTTGCTCTACCAACTGAGCTACGCGGGCAATATTCGTATAAACATTTATTTTTATCGCTAGTAACGTTAATTTGATATCCTTGTGGCCCAACAATTCTCTGACGGCGTTAATATCAATGCCCGATATCTCAAAGGGGGTTCAGAAATTTACGGACTCCCATCGTTATTGCAAAAGATAAATTCGGTGGCCACAAGCACTTCATGTTTCAAAACGTCATGCAGCGTTGGATGCGCACGGATTTAGTTTCCCCATAAGGTCTTTCATTCCCGCAATAATTGCCCGATCACGGATTCGTTGATACCGACGGTGAATACGAAAAATCCTTTTGACCCTATTCCTTCGCTGTCCCAATACACGTCCTCCAAGAAACGAGGCAAGGCCCCGAGTAAGATTGAACGTTAAGAAAACGAAAAGGTTGATGTTGAACGCATCAACCCAACCCTACAAGGAGCCAAGAACACGGTGAAACAGTGCTGCTTTGCTGCATGGGAAAGATTGTACGTCAAAGAAGGAAGAAATCGAAGGTAAAAATTATCACGGGAAGGGCAATGGAATCGATGCCGGAGGGGCCAAGACGATGGACGGGAAAGCGGAGCTGATTTAGATGTTGCTTCCGCTGGGACTAAAGGCGGTGAGAGATCTTTTGCGGGGAGAGGTCGAGATATTGGCTGAGGGCCGCTACCGGGCGTTGGGGCAAGCAGGCAGGATCGGTGTATCTTGGGGAGGAGAAAGTTCGAATACCGCCAAGGACTGCAAAAAGCGAGCAACCGAAATTTCGCCGGATGCTTCAAGAGGTTTACGAGAAACTGGGCCACGAGCTTCAAGACCACCAACGCGATCAGATGAAATCCAATACCACATTCACCTGAAAGGTAAATATTTCCACCCGCCATGCGAGACCTGGCACTTTTTACCTCATTATTATGCAACTGTATCTCAAAGAATGTCAGCACCTTATCGATTCTAACGAAAATGTAATCTAAAATTTATCTAATCGTCATGCTGGATGTGTATTATAAAGTATAACAATAGTGAAGTATGAAAAATTCAAAACGTAAAAACAGGAGAAAAAATTCATGAAGCGTTTAGCATTAGTTATGGCGTTGGCTTTTGTTTTGACATCTACCTTGGCATTCGCGGGCGAGTGGACGGGAACCATCGTGAAAGAAAACGGCAAGCTGGCTCTTAAGTCCGGCGCGAACCTTCTGACGATCAGCAATCCGGATAAGGTTGCTGGCCAGGAAGGGAAAAGTGTAAAGGTTACCGGGACTGCCGATATGGCGGCAAAAACCGTCACGGTTGCTTCTGTAAGCGCAGCCTAAGCTTATTGACGATAAGCATAAAAAAGCGCCTTCTGAAAAGGAGGCGCTTTTTTATGCTTATCTCCTAACTGCCTCTAAGGATTCAACCCCGTTCCCGGGAGAACCGATACTGGATTTAAAATTTGGAGGCAGATTTCAACTTGCAGAGAAGCGCGAAAGATTCGATATTCATCAGATAGATGTATTGTGTACAACCCAAAGCCGGCCCATGCCGACTTCACTGATAGGAGGGTCCTCAATGAATAAGCCCTTATTGACGTATGTTCTGTATTGCTTGCCGTGATGATTTTAGTTTCAGGATGCAGTTCGACCGCTAAGGCCACCAATTTTAACGGCCTTTCGACTCCAGACGGACAGGCTATTGCACACTTGAGTACCACGAATATCGCGCTGCATGCCCTTTTTGGCTCCGCCAAGCCTCTTGCAGGGAATGCCACGCTGGAAAAAACAGTAGAGGATTTTACCGCCCAGGCAAAAGAGGAAGGGGCTTCCAAGGTGCGTATTGTGCAGTCCAGCAAAACAGCCTTGTGGTTTATCTTTCCCCCGGTGAGTTTTTTTGTTACACCGGTAATCAGCAATGTCGCGGGTGAAGCGATTAAATAATGCTCTAGTCCCGGTTCTTGGAGGGACGGGGTTCATTCATACCTGTCCCCGAAAGAACCGGGGCATTCTATTTACGATTTCTTCTCCTCTGTCTCGTTTTCTAAGCTGGGCGACTGAACCGGCTGATCCGTGTCAACACCCCTTAGATCAACCGCCCCTGAGTCATCTGCCGTCGAATCATCATCCGATTGCTCGCTCTTGCTTTGCACCGTCACCAAAGGCGCGTAAGCCGGATGGACTTCAATTAAAAAAAACACTGCCAGGACAAAAAGGAACAAACCCATGAATCTTTTCATCAGTTAACCTCCTTTTTCTGTGCTGCCAAATGCTCGTCAAGACAATTCACGGTCATTCCCCTTTAGGTAACTGTCACCTTTTTGGTACGTTTCTGTGCAAATAACCGCGCATATCAAACCTCCGAAACTGATTATACCCAGCTCGTGACGGATGTTTAGGATGACCGCTTGCCGTTGTTCCAAAACAAAACCATGGCCGCTCAATCAAACCCGACTCGCTCAAAAGATCTAAAAGATATTGCTTTAAATAATCACGCGACTCCACCAGATTTCCCCACGCGCCCAAACAAGCATAGTTAGACAACACCCGCAGGATTTTCCTGAAAGCGCGTCTATTCTTCTGATGTTCCTCACCCGAAGGATTAACCTGCAAATTCGCAGGATCCGTGGCTCTCTGCGGACACACATTCATCATCAACCAGCCATCAAAAGAATTCTTCGCAGCCGCTCTTATCACCCGGGTAACCGTTGCATCACTCCTTTTTCGGTCCGCCTTTGAAGGGTTGATGCCAAAAGCAATCAACATCCTTTGTCCCTTTCGGCCCAGCAAATAGCGGAAACGCTCGTCACTTGAAGCCGCATAAATATCCGGCATGTATTCATTGCTATTTGCATTCATAAAAAAGAGTTTTCCGGTGACTGTCACTTTTTTTAGCTTTCTTCAAAGCCCTTCAGAATTTTCCTAAATTCCTGATTCTCCAAATCCTTAGGCAGGTTCTTCAGGGCTTCCTTGCTGAGCTCGGAGAATCGACTCTTCGTGAGCCCGAGCTCCTTTGCAAGTAGGACAAGGAGGGACAGCGTGTAGGTGGTTGCCTCTTTTTGTTCCTGGAGTTCTTCCTGCAGGGATTTGATAGCTTTTTCCAGTGACTTCAATGGGTCGCTCATTTTCCTTCCCATGCTTCGCAATTAATTATATAATGCTCCACGTATTTGCACCTTAACCTTTTGGAGGTTATGAACAAAATCTTCAAATTACCTGCCGCATTGCTAGTGCTGGCCATCTCCCTGCAAACCGGCCTTTTACACGCCTCTCAACTCCCAATTTATCCCGGTCTCACGGAAGGCGTAAGACAAACTTTACGCACCCGCTACGAACAGTCGCAAAGCACGGAACTTAACAAGCTTCTTTATCTTGTTGATTTGGTTTCCAAAACCGATCTTGAAATTGTCTACGACGGGGCGTCTTACCGAACCCCCCTCATTTCCCCCCTCGTCCGTCTATTTGTGCTCCAGCATTACAAAAATCAACCGGCTGAAATATGGCTGCGCGAATGGTGTTCGACAACCCAGCACGGCAATCCCATTTCCGTGCGCTTTCCTAACGGCATCCCAAAATGTCGATGGGGCAATCTTAAAACGACGAAGAGTTGCATTAATTATCGGAAGGTAAATCTCAACATTCTCATCATGAGCATGGATGGGGTAAGACTGTCTTAATCCTTCAATGTTTTCCTTAAATAACATACGGCGAGAACCACTGCCATGTCTAATTTCCGAAACTCCAAAACGACTTAATCGTTTCAGAAATTCACGATACCGAAGAGGGTGAGGCGCTTCAGGCATGTACTGCGTCTAATCCTTTAAGCAATTCCCGTGAAGATTTTGGCGGGTTATCAAGCAGGTGTTGTTTAACTTTATTTGAGTGAATCTCAAATAGTTTCTGCCAATATTCGCTTGGGGCGGGATGAAAAATCTCCATCCTGTTAGTTTCTGCAAATTCAATTTGACTAATAATCAATTCAGAAAGAGCCTTAAACGTTTCAGGCATAGTCTTGCCTTCCGCGACTATATCCAACTCAAGACAATGAGCAAAACATATCCCTTCCTCCTGCCATGCGAGAATATTCATTGCTGGGGCAACTTGAATCTTGTTGCCTTTTTCGCGTTTTAAATTTATTCGAAATGCCTGAACTTCGGTGTTTGGATTGAACATCAATATAATTCTCCTTCTATATTAATGATATAAGTTTACTCTAAATATCGCTTTTTGCCAAGGTGCGAATCTATGTGCAAATTTACCTAAAACGTCGAAAAGGTCTTGAAGCTTTTGAGCCGGTTGTCGATTTCGGCGTTGTTGAGGCGGCGCATACGGTCGAGGCCGAAGTCTTCGACCACAAAGGAGGCCATGATACTGCCGTAGGCCACGGCCTTTTTGAGATTGTCGAATCCAAGGTCGCCGGTTTTGGCGACATAGCCCATGAAGCCGCCGGCAAAGGTGTCGCCCGCGCCCGTGGGGTCAAAGACGGATTCGAGAGGATAGGCGGGCAGGGCTGAGAAATATTTTCCGTCGAAGAATAAAACTCCATGCTCGCCTTTTTTGATAATGACTTTGTCCGGGCCCATTTCCTGAATTTTGCGCGCGGCGCGGATGAGATTGGGCTCGCCCGTGAGGTCGCGGGTTTCGCCGTCATTCAGGACAATCAAATGCACGCGCTTCAGGACATCGAGCAGGGATTTTTTTTTGTTGTGGATCCAGAAATTCATGGTGTCCACGGCAATGAGTTTAGCGCGCGTGTGATGGACTTCATCGAGCAGGCGCAATTGGATATCCGGGTCGATATTGGCCAGGAATAAATATTCCACGTCGCGGTCGTCTTTGAGCGAGGGGGAGAAATCCTGCAGGACATTGAGCTGGGTCTCTAGCGTGTGCGCCACATTGAGGTCAAAACCGTATTTTCCCTTCCAGCGGAAGGTCTTGCCTCCGGCCAAAACCTGCAGGCGCTTGAGATCGATTTTACGCTCCTCGAGAACCTGGCGGTATTCATCCGGAAAATCCTCGCCCACCACGGCCATGAGGGAAACCGGGCTGAAGAAACTCGCGGAATACGAAAAATAGGAGGCGGAACCGCCGAACAGGCTGTCTTTTTTGCCAAAAGGAGTCTCGACCGAATCCACGGCCACGGTGCCGGTCACAAGAAGTTTAATCATGGCTATCCCTACTCCTCGAGCAATTCCTGATACAGGGGAAAACGCGCGGTCAAGGCGCCGACCTCATTCCGTATCTTCGCGAGTTTGGCCTCATCCTCAGGCGATTCAAGCGCCCGGCAAATAAGCTCCGCGGTTTTGTCCATGTCGGCTTCTTTCATGCCACGCGTGGTCACGGCTGGCGTGCCCATGCGGATACCCGAGGCCTTGAAGGGGCTTTCCTTGTCAAAGGGAATCATGTTTTTGTTGACCGTGATTTTGACCTTGTCGAGAATTTCCTGCACCTGCTTGCCGTTGAATCCTTTCACGGTCACATCCACCAGCATGAGGTGATTGTCCGTGCCGCCTGAGACAATGCGGAAGCCGCGTTTGGCCATGCCTTCGGCCAGGCGCTTGGCATTGGCCACGATTTGTTTCTGGTAAGTTTTGAAGGAATCGGTCATGGCTTCTTTAAGTGCCACTGCCTTGGCCGCGATCACGTGCATGAGCGGGCCGCCCTGCTCGCCCGGGAAAACCGTCTTGTCAATTTCCTTGGCATATTTCTCCTTGCAAAGCACCATGCCGCTTCTCGGGCCGCGGAGCGTCTTGTGCGTCGTCGTGGTCACAAAATCCGCGTAAGGCACGGGCGAGGGATGAACCCCGGCCGCAACCAGTCCAGCAATATGCGCCATGTCCACCATGAGAAGAGCCCCGACCTGATCGGTGATCTCGCGCGCTTTTTTAAAATCAATGATGCGCGGATAGGCCGAGGCGCCCATCAAAATCAATTTGGGTTTATGCTCTTTGGCCAGCGTCTCAAGCTCGTCATAATCGATCTGTTCGGTTTTTTGGCTCACGCCGTAGGGGATAATTTTGTAATACTTGCCGGAAAAATTCATGGGATGGCCGTGCGTGAGATGGCCGCCATGCGCGAGATTCATCGCGAGTATGGTGTCGCCGATATTGAGCATGGCAAGATACACGGCCATGTTGGCCTGCGTGCCCGAATGCGGCTGGACATTGGCGTGTTCTGCGCCGAAAAGTTTTTTCGCGCGCTCAATGGCCAGCGTCTCGGCAATATCCACGAATTCGCAGCCGCCGTACCAGCGCTTGCCGGGATAGCCCTCGGCGTATTTATTGGTCATCACCGAGCCCTGCGCCTCAAGCACCGCGAGGGACACAAAGTTTTCGCTCGCAATCAGCTCTATATTTTCGTTCTGCCGCTTCACTTCAGACTGAATGGCTTGGTAAATCTCAGGATCTGCCACTTTCAGTTTTGATTTCATGGGAACCTTGTTATTTCTGACTGTTTTCAAAATCAATAATTTTTTTTACGCGCTGTTCATGCCTTCCGCCCTCAAAAGGGGTTTCAAGCCAGGCCTTGGAAATTTCGCAGGCCGCCTCATCGCTCACAAATTTGGAGCCGAGGATCAGCACGTTGGCGTCGTTATGCTCGCGCGAAAGCTTGGCATGTTCCAGGTTGTCGCAAATCGCGGCACGGACACCCTTCACCTTGTTGGCGCAAATGGCCATGCCCGTGCCGGACATGCAAACCAGAATACCCCGGTCAAATTCGCCGCTAGCCACTTTTTTTGAAAGCGGAAAAGCGACATCCGGATAATCCGAGGGCTCTTCCGAATGCACGCCAAGGTCTTTCACGGCATAGCCGTTTTTCTGAAGAAACTCCGCCAGTTTTTTCTTGAGCGCGATACCGCGGTGGTCGGCCGCAATCGCCACTTTGATTGCTTTGCCGGTATGCATCATAGACACTTTCCCTCAAGCTCTTCGATTTCCTCGGCCATCTTTTCCTTGATATCCGCGTAACAGGTGCGGTAAACCGACAAATCCATGCCGATAGGGTCATCGACATCCAGCACCGTGATTTTCCCCGAAAGATAGGGGAATTGGCGCAGGACAAACTGCTGATGCTCCGCAGTCATGGCGTAAATATGATCCGCGCTTCTTGCCATGTCATGGGTGATGGGCCGTGCCAGATGACGGGACAAATCAATGCCGTCTTCCTTGAGGACGAGCGTCGATTCCGGCGTGGCCGGCATATTTTTGTAGGCGAAAATCCCGCATGACTCAACCTCGATTTTGTCGTCAAACTTGTCTTTGGCGATCCGGGTTTTGAGCCACCATTCGGCCATGGGACTGCGGCAGGTATTGCCCGTGCACACAAAAAGCACTTTGAATTTCGGGGCCTTTCCGCTGTTCAATTCATCCAGCGCCTTTTGAATCTCGGGCGCCTTATTGCCTCCGCGGATAATTTTAAACGGCTTGCCGGTAAGGTCCACCACCGTGGAATCTATGCCCACCTCGCATTTGCCGGAATCGATCAGGAGTTCCACATTTCCGTCCATGGCAGCCAGCACCTGGTCGGGCGTTACGGGTGACTCGCCGCCGCTCGCATTCGCACTTGTGGCAAGCAGGGGATCCCCCACCAGCTCAATCAAAACGCGTGCCACAGGGTGGCTCGGCATCCGGAACCCGTAGGTCTCATCACCCTCGCCGCGGACCACGATGGTGAGTGGGCCCGGCCAGAATTTTTTGGCGAGATAATGCAATGCCCTCTGCTGCTGAAAGGTTTTAGCGTTCAAAAAAACGTAATTGGCGATATGGTAGGCCAGGGGTTTGGATTTGTCACGGCCCTTGATGGCATAAATTTGCTCCACGGCATGCTCGAAACGCGGGAGAGCGCCGATGCCGTAAACCGTTTCCGTGGGAAAGGCAATCACTTTGCCTGTGCGCAGCACGGCCGCAGCTTCGGCTAGAAGGTCGATATCCGGATTTTGCGGCCGGACTTTGATGACACGGGTTTTCATGAACGCTGCTTCAGTTTTTTATTTTTTTCTTCCACGGAACGGACCAGCTCGCCTTTGTGATCCACAAGCTTTTTCGCGAGTTTCTCATCGGAGAGCGCCAGCATCTGGACCGCAAGAATGCCGGCATTGACCGCGCCGGATTTCCCGATCGCAACCGTGGCCACGGGAATGCCGCTCGGCATTTGCGCGGTGGAAAGGAGCGAATCAAGGCCATTCAATGCGGAGGTGATGGGAACCCCGATCACGGGAAGCGTGGTGCGCGCGGCGATCACGCCCGCGAGATGCGCGGCCCCGCCGGCACCGGCAATAATGACCTTAACGCCGTTTGCGCGGGCTCCGTTTGCAAACTCCGATACAAAATTCGGCGAGCGGTGCGCGGACATCACCTGGATTTCATAAGCCACGCCGAATTTCTCCAGCATTTTGCCTGCTTCCTGCATGATTTCAAAATCCGAATCGCTTCCCATCACGATATAAACCATCGCTTTGCTCATCTGTTCTCCTTAGGGCTACCTTGATTTTATTGTGAATGCCCGCCAGCCGATATCTTTTCTGCAAAACATGCCGTCAAAATGAATTTTCTTTACCGCCTCATAAGCTCTGGTCTGCGCTTCCTGCAGGGAATCGCCCCATGCCGTGACATTGAGTACGCGTCCGCCTGCGGTCACCACCTGCCCTGCGGCGTTCCGCCTCGTTCCGGCATGAAACACAATCACATCCTTGATTGAACCGGCTTCCGCCAGGCCGGAAATGGGGAAACCGGTCGCGTAAACTCCCGGATATCCGGCAGAAGCAAGCACCACGGTCATGGAACTCTGCGGTTTCCACAGCAGCCGGTCGCGGCGAAGCTTGCCTGTAGCCACTTCCATTAAGATGGGCACCAAATCCTCATCCAACCGCGTCAGCACCGCCTGCGCTTCCGGATCGCCGAAACGCACATTGTATTCGAGCACAAAAGGCCCGCGGTCCGTGAGCATCAGCCCCGCATAAATCAGGCCGCGGTATTCCATGCCTTCGGAAAACAGGCCCGAAATAACCGGCTGAATGGTTTTGGCCGCCAGCTCTTTCAATTCTTTTTCATTGACCAGCGGGCAAGGCGAATAAGCGCCCATGCCGCCTGTATTCGGGCCATGATCATGATCGCCGACGCGCTTGTGGTCCTGCGAACTTGCCAGCGGCACAATGTTTTTTCCATCCGAAAAAGCCAGGATGGAAAGCTCCTCACCTTTCAGGAATTCCTCGATCACGATTTTTTTTCCCGCTTCGCCGAAAATTTTTTCATCCAGAATTTGCGTCACGGCTTTGACGCCCTCCTCGGCAGAATCCGCCACGATCACGCCCTTGCCCGCGGCCAGACCGTCCGCTTTGATCACAAACGGCGGATCGATTTCCAAAATATATTTTTTGGCTTCGGCGGAGGATTGAAAAACCTTATACGCCGCGGTGGGGACACCGTATTTTTTCATCAAGTCCTTGCTGAACACCTTGCTTCCCTCAAGCTCGGCGACCGAGGCCTGCGGGCCGAAAACCAGCAAACCCTTTTTTTGAAAAAGATCCGCGATGCCCTGCACCAGGGGAATCTCGGGCCCCACGACCGTGAGATCGATTTTTTCCAATTCCGCAAAATTAAGCAAACCCTCAAGATCATCGGCTTTGACTGTCACGGATTGGGCCAGATCCTCGGTGCCGGCATTGCCCGGTGCGGCAAAAAGTTTGGTCACGAACGGGCTCTGGGCAATTTTCCATAAAAGCGCGTGTTCCCTGCCGCCCGACCCGATCACCAGGATTTTCACTTCCCGGCTCCCTTTAAAACCACTTTTTCGCCCGCGGCCGGGGCCCGGGCGATTTTTCCTATCACCCAGCTTTTCATTTTAAATTTGGCCAGGATGCGCTGCGCTTTGGCCGCATCTTGCGGCGCTGTTACCAGCACCATGCCCACGCCCATATTAAAGGTGCGGAACATTTCCCGCTGGCTCAGCCACCCTCTTTTTTCCACTTCCAAAAACGGCTCAGGCACGGGCCAGCTTCCGGCATGAATTTCCGCGCACAAGCCTTTGGGAATAATCCTGGGAATTTTGTCAATGAAAGCGCCGCCGGTGACGTGGGCAATACCCTTGAGCTCCACTTTTTCTAGCAAAGCCAAAACCTGCTTCACATAAATGCGCGTCGGAATCAAAAGTTTTTTCCCCCAGGTTCCTTCCATTTCTTCTTTTGAGAAAAGCCTCCTTAAAAGCGAAAATCCGTTGCTGTGGAAACCCGAAGACGCAAGCCCGATCAATAGATCGCCCTTCCGGATTTTTTTGCCGTCCACTACCTTTTTTTTATCCACCAGGCCCACGGCAAAACCGGCCAGGTCGTAGCGCTTGCCCGGATAAAAATCAGGCATCTCGGCCGTTTCCCCGCCGATCAAGGCGCAGCCGGCGTCACGGCAGCCCTTGACAATGCCTTTCATCACATTTTGCGCAATTTTAAGATCCAGCTTGCCGCAGGCAAAATAATCGAGAAAAAAAAGCGGCCTCGCGCCGGTGCAAATCAGGTCATTGACGCACATGGCCACGAGATCAATGCCCACGGTGTCATGTTGTCCCAATCCTTGAGCAATTTCAAGTTTGGTGCCGACGCCGTCGGTGGTGCCGACCAAAAGCGGATTTGAAATTTTGCACGCGGACGGATCGAAAAAGCCGGAAAATCCGCCGATGTTGCCGATGGCTCCGGGGATGCCGGTCTGTTTCACGAGCTTGCGGATATTCTGGACAAAGGTATTGCCGCGGTCAACATCCACACCGGCTTTGGCGTAAGTCCAGGATTTGGGTTGGTTCAAAGTGGCGGTCCCTTCTAGCATTTCCGCGTCTTTTCGAGCGAAAACTTATCCATGTCGTCTTCAACAACGGTCGGATATTTGCCCGTAAAACAGGCCGTGCAGTATTCGTTTTTCGGAAAAGCGGACACAGCCTTCAAAAGTCCTTCCTCGCTCAAGTATCCGATGCTCTCCACGTCGAGAAATTTCTTGATTTCCCCCATGGTGTAATTATTGGCCAAGAGCTGTTCCTTGTGCGGAAAATCAATGCCGTAATAGCAGGCATGCCGGTGGGGCGGACAGCTCACGCGCATATGCACTTCCGTGGCGCCCGCAATCCGAAGCTCTTTGACGCGGGAACGGGCCGTGTTGCCGCGCACAATAGAATCATCCACAATCACCACACGCTTGCCTTTCACGCTTTCCTTTAAAGGGTTTAGTTTGATGCGGACTTTCAATTCACGCGCTGCCTGCTCCGGAAGGATAAAAGTCCTTCCCACATAGTGATTGCGCGTGAATCCGAAGCCGAAAGGAATGCCGGAAATGCGCGAAAATCCAAGCGCCGCAAAATTTCCGGAATCAGGCACGGGAACCACGACATCAGCCTTGGCCGGATGCTCTTCGGCCAAGATTTCGCCCAGCCGCTCGCGCACATGGGCCACGCCTTCCCCGAAAATATGGGAATCGGGTCGCGCAAAATACACATGCTCAAAAATGCAATAGGACTTGCGGATCTCCTCGCCTTTGAAAGGATAAAGACTGCGCACGCCTTTTTCGTTGATGATCACCACTTCTCCGGGTTCAATCTCACGCACAAATTGGGCATCGATAAGATCAAAAGCGCAAGTCTCGGAAGCAAGGACGTAGGAGTCTCCCAGCCTGCCCAGGCAAAGCGGCCGGAAGCCGTGCGGATCGCGTACGCCGATCAATTCATTTTCCGTCAGCATGACAAAGCAGTACGCTCCTTCGATTTGACGCAGGGCACTGACCAGACCGACCTCCCGGTTTTTGCTGTCAGGCCGGGCCATGAGATGCACGATAATTTCCGAATCCACGGTGCTGGCGAAAATGGAGCCGTAGGCCTCGAGCTCGTCATGAAGCCGCTTGGCATTCACGAGATTGCCGTTATGAGCCACGGCAATTTGGCCGCGGGAATAATCCACCAGAATGGGCTGGGCATTTTTAAGCAGCGTGGAACCGGTGGTTGAATAGCGCACATGGCCGATGGCATTGGTTCCCGGCAGTTTTTTCAGCACATCCGGCTTAAAAATATCTCCGACCAATCCCAATTCCTTATGAACCATCAAGCTTTTTCCGTTCGAGACTGCAATGCCGGCGCTTTCCTCCCCGCGATGCTGCAGCGCAAAAAGCCCTAGAAAGGTCAATTGAGCCGCGCTGTCATTGCCGTAAATGCCGAAAAGCCCGCACTTTTCTTTGGGCGAATCGTCTATCTCATCCTGCCACTGATTAATATCCGTCATCAAAGCTGCTCCACTTTCTGCCGTAGCGACCGGCGGTAAAGATCCGAAAGTTCACTCCATTCCGCGTTAATCCATTGGCCGATTTGAATTTTTTTTCCGCCCGTTTTGCCGAGCTTCACGCAAAAAACGCCGAGTTTTCCGGCAATTTCAGCAATACGCGCCTCCGAAGCAGCATCCGCGCTCACCACCGCGCGCGACTGCGACTCACCAAAAAGAACCGCATCCGGCCTCAGGCCACCCGTCAAAGCCCAATCGAAATTATCTGCTGTAACTCCCAGGCTACCCGTTCCGCAACACTCGAAAAGAGCCACGGCCAGCCCGCCTTCGGAAAGATCATGGCATGACTTCAAAAGTTTCTCATCCCGGCCTTGCCAGATGAATTCGTAAAGTTTCTTCTCGCGCTCAAGGTCAAGACGCGGGGGCAGCCCTTTTTTCAGGCCATGCTCCGCGATAAGAAATTGAGAGCCGCCCAATTCATTGAAAGTTTCGCCCACAAGAAAAATCGAATCCCCCTCCGCCTGAAAAAAAGAAGGAATCCGAAGATCGATATTCTCCAAAAGCCCCGCCATGCCGATGGTGGGCGTGGGATAAACCGCGCCTTCGGGATTTTCATTATAGAAGCTGACATTTCCGCCCGTGACTGGGGCATTCAGGGCCATGCAGGCATCACGAATGCCTTCCACGGCGCGGTGAAATTGCCAAAACACCTCCGGCTTCATGGGATTGCCGAAATTAAGGCAGTCCGTCACTCCCAGCGGCACGGCGCCGGAGCAAACCACGTTGCGCGCGGCTTCGGCCACCGCAATTTTTCCGCCCTCGTAAGGGTCGAGATAGCAATAGAGCCCGTTGCAATCCGTTGAAACAGCCACGGCTTTTTTGGTCCCTTTGATCCGGATCAGAGCCGCGTCATGGCCCGGCAGAAAAACCGTGTCCGTCCGCACCATGTGATCGTATTTTTCGTAAACCCATTCCTTGGACGCAATCGTGGGATGGCTGACAAGTTTTTTGAGCGATTCATTGTAATCCGCGGGTTCGGGAAGCGTCATGGGGTCAAAAGATTGGACTTCCTTTAAATAAGCCGGCTCCTTCTCTTCCCGCACATAAACCGGCGCGTCGGCCGCAAGCGCTTTGGCCGGGATTTCCGCCACCAGTTTCTTGCCGTTAAAAATTCTGAGCAGAGGGCCTTCCGTCACTGTCCCAACCTTGACCGCATGCAAATCCCATTTCTTAAATACTTTCTCCACGACTTTTTCCTTGCCGGGCTTGGCCACGAGGAACATTCTTTCCTGCGACTCGGAAAGCATGACTTCATAAGGCGTCATGCCGGTTTCGCGGTGCGGCACCTTGGCCACATTCACGTCCATGCCCACATTCCCGCGCGAGGCCATTTCGGATGTCGCGCACGAAAGCCCGGCCGCTCCCATGTCCTGCAATCCAACGATGGCATCCTTCTGAATCAGTTCAAGGCAAGCCTCCAGCAAAAGCTTTTCAAGAAAAGGGTCTCCCACCTGCACCGCGGGCCGGTCTTCCCCGGAACTTTCCGTGATTTCGCGGGAAGCGAAACTCGCGCCGCCCAAACCGTCTCTTCCCGTGGTGGAACCCACATAATAAACCGCATTGCCCTGGCCCTGCGCAATGCCTTTGATCAGAGGATTTCCGTGCACAATGCCGAGGCAGAATACATTCACCAGAGGATTGCCTTCGTAGGAGTCGTCAAAATAAATTTCACCGCCCACGGTGGGAACGCCCATGCAATTGCCGTAATGGGCGATGCCGGCCACGACACCGCGCATCAGGCGCCGTGACACGGGACTGTCTAGCCCTCCGAACCGGAGCGAATTCATGAGAAGCACGGGACGCGCGCCCATGGTAAAAATATCGCGCAAGATGCCGCCCACGCCCGTGGCCGCGCCCTGAAAGGGCTCGATGGCCGAAGGATGATTATGGCTTTCCATTTTAAAAACAATGGCGTAACCGTCGCCGATATCAATCACGCCCGCGTTTTCCTCCCCGGCCTTGACCAGCATTTTCGGGCCGGAAGGAACGTCCTTGGCATCCATGAAAAGTTTGAGCACGGGCTTGGAATTTTTGTAGCTGCAATGCTCGCTCCACATCACGCTGAACATACCGAGCTCCGTGATATTCGGCTCGCGGCCGAGATGTTTCTTGATAAGCTCGTATTCTTCCTCGGTGAGGCCGTGGCGGCTGATCAATTCTTTGGTCATTTTGGGCTCTATCACTTGAGGCATGCGAGTAACGACTCCCATATCCATTTTCCGTCAGAGCATCCCAGCAAATCCTCGGAGGCCCTTTCCGGATGGGGCATCATGCCGAGCACATTCCCTTGCTCGTTCAAAATTCCCGCGATATTGTCCACCGAGCCGTTGGGATTGGCGGAAGGCAGCGCGGAACCGTCCTCGGCCACATACCGGAAAACAATACGGTTTCCGTCCTGAAGCCCGGCGAATGTTTTCGCGTCACAAAAATAATTGCCTTCCCCGTGCGCAATGGGCACCCTGAGAATTTGTCCGCGCTTAAGCTTTTTGGTGAAAATCGAATCGCTATTTTCCACGCGCAGATTGGTGAATTTGCAAACAAAAGAAAGCGACCGGTTGCGGAGCATGGCGCCCGGCAAAAGTCCGGCCTCAAGTAAAATCTGGAAGCCATTGCAAATCCCGATCACCGTCTTTCCCTGCGCCGCGTGTTTTATCACTTCGGGCATGATCGGCGAAAAACGGGCAATGGCGCCGGTGCGCAAATAATCGCCGTAGCTGAATCCGCCCGGAAGGACCACAAGATCGCATTCCGGAAGCGATGCATCTTTGTGCCATACATACTCGACCGGCTGGCCCACCACATCCTGCAAGACATGGAAGCAATCGCTGTCGCAGTTTGAACCCGGAAACACAATGACCGAACTTTTCATCAGGCCTTGGCCTCTTCGAGGAAATAGGAATATTCCTCAATCACGGGATTAATAAGGAGCTTGTCGCACATGGCGCGGAGTTTTTCCTCAAGCTGGGCCTTGCTTTCGCCCTGCATCTGAATTTCGAAAAATTTGCCCACGCGCACGTTCTTGGTCTCATCAAATCCAAGCGAATGAAGCGCGTTCAAAATAGTTTTGCCCTGCGGATCCAGCACGGATTTTTTAAGCGTCACGTTCACTCTCGCTTGAAACATAAATTCCCTTTCGTTTTTAAGCCAGCTCTTTGCCGGTCAGGCGGCGATAGGCATCCTGATAGGCGCGGCTGGTTCTTTCCATCACATCTTCGGGAAGCCGGGGCGCGGGAGGCTTTTTGTTCCAGCCCGTGCCCTCGAGATAATTGCGGACAATCTGTTTGTCAAAACTGGGCTGGTCATGCCCTTCCTCATATCCGTCTTTGGGCCAGAAACGCGAACTGTCCGGCGTCAGAACTTCATCAATCAACACAATCTCGCCTTTCAAAATGCCGAATTCAAACTTGGTATCGGCGATAATAATGCCTTTGGCCTCGGCCCATTCCGCCCCTTTTTTGTACAGCGTGATGGTCAAATTTTTGATTTTCTCCGCCACGTCTTTTCCCACCGCGCGCACGACATAATCAAAATCGATATTCTCGTCATGGCCGACCGTGGCTTTGGTTGAGGGCGTGAACAAGGGCTCAGGCAAACGGCCGCATTGCTTCAATCCTTTTGGAAGCGCATGCCCGCAAACTTTTCCGGTGGCGAGATAATCCTTCCATCCGGAGCCGGTGATATACCCGCGCACCACGCATTCCACGGGAAGCGGCTTGGCCCGGCGCACCAGCATGCTCCGGCCTTTAAGCTGGGCGCCGAAACGGGCCGCCACATCTGCCGGAAGATTCATTTTCGAAATCTGGTCCGTGATCAAATGATGTTTGGTTACGGAAACGAAAAAATCAAACCAGAATTTTGAAATTTGGTTCAGCACCTTGCCCTTGAACGGAATGGGATCCGGCAGCACCACGTCAAAAGCACTCAACCGGTCGGTGACCACGATCAAAAGTTTGTCTTCGTCCACTGCGTAAATATCCCTCACCTTGCCGCGGTTAAGAAGCTGAAGCGAAAGTTCGGATTCCCACAGAGTCTGAATTTCAGAACTCGCCGTTTTCATTTTCTTATGCTCCATTAAAGCCCGACTCGTTTAAAAATGGTGCCGACATTTTTCACATGATATTGATAATCAAACACATGATCGATTTCATCTTTTTTGAGCCATTTTTTTATCTCGGCATCTTTCTTCACGGCGTCTTTAAGCAAAACGCCGTTCTCCCAAACCTGCTTGGCGCAGCGCTGGACCATGCGGTAAGCCGTGTCGCGATCGAGTCCTTTTTTGATCAATGCGAGAAGAAGTCCCTGCGAAAACACCATGCCTTTGCTCTTTTCAAGATTGGCGAGCATGTTTTCCTTATAAACCACCAAATTCTCCACCACGTCGGTGATTAGAAAAAGGACATAATCAAAAATAATCGTGCTGTCGGGAAAAATCACGCGTTCAACCGAAGAATGCGTGATGTCTCTTTCATGCCATAGCGAAACATTCTCCATGGCCGCCACCGCGTAGCCCCTGAGAAGCCTTGCCAGTCCCGCCACCCTTTCGCAGGTGATGGGATTGCGCTTGTGGGGCATGGCCGAAGAACCCTTCTGCTCGGAACTGAAAAACTCCTCCACTTCGCGGACTTCCGTGCGCTGAAGATTGCGGATCTCGGTGGCAAGTTTTTCAAGAGAGCTCGCGGCCAAAGCAAGAGCCGTGATGTAAGCCGCGTGGCGGTCGCGTTGAATGATTTGCGTGGAAATCGGTTCCGCCTTGAGACCCAGTTTTTTACACACATAGGCTTCCACTCGCGGATCCACATTGGCGAAGGTACCGACCGCGCCGGAAATTTTTCCGTAACGCATGCCTTCGGCCGCCTCCTCAAACCGCTCAAGAGCCCGGGAAGTTTCCTCGTAAAAAACCGCCATCTTAAGACCGAAGGTGATTGGCTCGGCGTGCACGCCGTGTGTGCGGCCCGCCATCACGGTCAATTTATGAGCGCGCGCCTGTTTGGCCAGGGCTTTGAGGAGCTTCTCAAGACCCGCAAGAATTAACCGGGAAGCATCGCGGACTTGCAATGCAAGAGCGGTATCTAAAATGTCTGAAGAGGTAAGCCCAAAATGAATATAACGGCCGTCCGGACCCACTTTTTTCGCCACCGCGCTTAAAAAAGCAATGATGTCGTGTTTGACTGTTTCTTCGATTTGTTTGACGGTCGCGATATCAAATCCGGCTTTTTTCCGGACTAAAGGAGGGATATTCTTGGGGATGTAGCCGTATTGTGCCAGAGCTTCCAGAGCAACGAGCTCGACCTCCAGCCAATACTTGAGCTTATTTTCTTCCGTCCAGATACCGCCCATTTCCGGACGTGTGTAACGGTCTATCACAGGAACCTTCTTCCTAAAATTTAAACTGGACCCCGCCAACATTTGGTACGGCGGGGCTGCCGCGTTCTCCCA
>JGI1358J11329_10000204_pt1 | contig 54469 bp, 47 predicted proteins | sample Subgroupgradi54m_FD_11329 | JGI IMG/M metagenome (IMG submission 11329)
GGATTTTATTAAGGAGTACAACGCCGCAACCGCAAAACAAAAGGGTCAGATTATTCCCGCCGTTATCACGGTCTATAAAGATCGTAGTTTCACATTTGTTACAAAACTGCCACCGGTTACCGCAATGATTAAGCGGGCGCTCAAACTTCAGAAAGGTTCTGGGAAACCCAACACAGAGAAAGTAGGTAAACTTTCCAAAGTACAACTTGAGCAGATTGCGAATGACAAAATAAAAGATTTGAATGCGATTGATACTGCAGCTGCAATAAAAATTATCGCTGGTACTGCCCGTTCAATGGGCGTTGAGGTAGAAAAGTAATTAAAAATTAGTTATGTATTATGGGAAAAGTACGCACTCGAGTTGTGGGAGATGCAGAGGTAGAGAAAAAGCAGAAAGAAGAGCAGAAGAAAAAATCAACAGAAAAGAAAAGTAAATCTGTCGTCGTGAGTGAAGTAAAAGAAGAAGTACCTAAAAAAGCAAAAAAGAAAGAGAGAGTAGTAACTTCTCAAACTAAACCTCAAACAAAGCCCCACGGCAAAAAATACCTGAAAGCAAAAGCGGCTATGGATCGTACTAAAACATACACCATTCCTGAGGCAATTATCCAACTCAAAAAAATTAAATACGCGGGATTTGATGAATCTGTTGAGATTCACCTAAACGTTGATAAAGCTGCTATGAAGGGAGAGGTAGATTTGCCTCATTCAACAGGTAAAACGACCAGAGTCGCAGTAGTGAGTGATGAACTTTTAGAAGAAATAGAAAAGGGAGTTATAACCTTTGACATTCTTGTTACTCATCCGTCATTTATGCCAAAATTGGCACGATTTGCCAAGGTGCTTGGCCCTCGTGGTCTCATGCCTAATCCAAAAGCGGGTACTATTTCTGCCAATCCTGAAGAACTCGTGAAAAAATTTGCAAAAGGAATGTTACGATGGAAAAGTGAGCCAAAATTTCCCCTCCTCCATGAGATGGTTGGAAAAGTTTCCTTTGACGATACGCACCTGGTCGAAAACATTCAGGTACTCGTAAAATCTGTGGGAAAAGTACATATTTTTCAAGCCTATATTAAAACTACCATGAGTCCTTCCTTGAAACTAAATATAGACGCTATATAATGGGAGTATGAATGCGTTTTGGGACTACCTTTCTCCGCCTCAAAGAGATCTCATGCTTGAAGGTAATCACCTCATGAACGATGTGATCAAACAATCTTCCTATCAATTTAAAGACTACTCATTTCTCGTGTTTCCCTTTGCGAAGGCTTTCGAGGGGTATTTGAAAACACTCTTTAAAGATATTGGCTTTATTTCCCACCTTGACTATATTTCTGATCACCTCAGACTGGGAAAACTTCTCTCGCCATTTCTCACTGAGCGACTCGGTGACCGTTCACTCTACATAAAAATTAAAAATGCGAGTTCTCAATCTCTGGCGGACGAGGTGTGGAATACCTGGACTACCGGTCGTAATCAAATTTTTCACTACTTTCCCCACAATGTGCGGGGAGTAACATTTAAAGAGGCAGAGGAGATTGTAAAACAGATCACAGATACGATGGAGCACACATACGCTGAGTTACAGTCAAAGTAATTCTTTCACTGCGGCAACAATTGCCGCGGCGTCAATTTCCTCGTAGCGTAGTAATTCTTCCGGAGATCCAGAACGGGGGATTTTGCGGACACAGAGATGGGTAAATAATGGTAGGGGCGCATCATGATGCACCCCTACGAATAGTGCCGTTAAAACCGCCTCACCCAGACCGCCTGCGGGATAGTGGTCTTCAACCACGATTATATTTTTTATTCTCCTCCGTAACTCCTGAATTGTTTTAGTGTCGATGGGTTTGACTGAATAGAGATCCACAACTGCAATATTAATGGTTTCTTTTTGTAATAGTTCGTAAGCCTTCAGTGCTTCATGAAGAGTAATGCCGACTGCAAAAATAACTGCCGTATCTTTTTCGCTTTGTTTGAGAACCTTTGATCCTCCCACAGAAAACGTTTCATCTGAGTTATATAAAACAGGGGTTTTTTCTCGCGTGGTACGAATGTAGACAGTGCCAGGTATCTCTCCGGCTTGGCACACAAGGGAATGAGTAGAAACGGCATCTGCGGGGTAAAAAACAGTACTTTTGAGTAGGGATTGAAACATTGCGAGGTCTTCCAAACCCATTTGTGAGGAACCGTCATACCCAATTGACACGCCAGCGTGTGAGCCAGCAATTTTTACATTTCCTTCACTATATTGAGTCATGCGTATCTGATCGAATGCTCGGGTTAGGAATGCGGCAAAAGTTGAGATGTAGGGAATGAAGCCGAGTTTGGATAGGCCAAGTGCCACGGAGACCATATTTTGCTCTGCAATATACATCTCAAAAAAGCGCTCAGGAAATTTTTTCTTGAATTTGTCGCTATAAGTTGAGTTGGAGACCTCAGCGTCGAGCACAACGATACGATCATCGTGTTCACCTAAGGCAATAAGTGCTTCGCCGTATGCTTCACGCGTAGCTATCTTTTCATCAAGTTTGTATTGCGGGGCCTGCCCTCGCTCTTTCCCACCATTGTCTCGCAAGCTCGACATATGTTGGGATCCCTGAGCTCGGTCACCCGCAATTGTTTCAGGTTTCTTTATAACACCTCTCAAATTTTTATCAACCTCTCCAATTTCTTTCAATGCCTCAGCACGTTTATCTTTTGGTACTGATTTTCCGTGCCAGTCGTCTTTATCTTCCAGAAATAAAACACCTTTGCCTTTTTTTGTTTTTGCAATAATCATAGTAGGGATAGAACACTGTTCTAGTGCTACAAACGCCTCATTAATTTTTTCAAGATTATGACCGTTATCAACTACAATTGTGTTCCAGCCAAATGACTCAACTCGTTTTTGGTATGTCGTTAGATCCCAACCGAGCATTGTCTCACCGCGTTGTCCGAGGCGATTTACGTCAAGAATTCCTATCAAATTATTCAGTTTATAGTGGCTGGCAAGTTGAAGGGCTTCCCAGATCTGTCCCTCTGCCATCTCAGAGTCGCCGAGGAGAACGAAAACTTTTGATTCTTGCGTCATCCTGGCTTGTCCAGGATCTTCTTGAGATTCTGGATGCGCCCGCCAGCTGGCGGGCTTACCAGAGTGACGAGCAGCGTGCAGTTTTATTCCCAGTGCCATTCCCACTCCCACAGAAAGTCCCTGCCCCAAACTACCAGTTGCGGCTTCAGTGTATTTAAACCGAGGAGTAGGATGACCTTCCAGATTCGATCCGAACGTACGGAGTGTCATCAATTCTTCATACGATATCGCGCCGGCGGCATGGTAAAGGCTGTAGAAGAGAGGAGAGGCATGGCCTTTTGAAAAAATTACACGGTCGTTAGAAATATTATGAGGATTTTCTAAGTCGTAGTGAAGAAAGCCACCAAAAAAGAGTGTGGTCATAAGTTCAACTGCAGAGAGGGAAGAGGTGGGGTGGCCAGTACCCGCCTCGGTGGTGGAGGTAATGATATCGTAACGGATGAGCTGACAAAGTTTTTCAAGGTGATTCATATTATTTCTCCTCTTTCCAAGAGGAGTACTCCGCCAAAGGCGGAGGGAGGAATTTTATAAAATTCCTCCGGTCCACGATCCTACGGATCGGGACCACCCCTCTTACAAAGAGGGGATAATTTATCTCGTTACCTGATAACTACGTACTTTTTCGAGCAATGCTTTTGCTTCAAGGTTGGTCTCAAAATGATTGCGAACTGGTTTCAGAAGCTTGTCGAGGAGAGTGATAACCGTTTGTTTTAAGTCTTGGGGGTGAAGTTTTTTATCCGCAAATGCTTTTTCCAGTTCGCCGTAAGACTTAAACTCAACTGAACCTCCAAATTTTTCCGGGCGGTCAATATTAAGCGTCACAAAGGATTCGAAGAGTATATATTTGCAATATTCAAGCACTGGATTTTCTGTTACTTCGCCTTCAGGACACCATGCGTTGGTAATTTTACGTTTTATATCCTCAAACGAGTCAGTCATATAGATTGCACTATCAGGCTTAGATTTTGACATTTTCAGTAGTACGGCGCGTTTGTATGAAGAGTGTGGTTCCTTAAGTGGACCTAGAACATTCTCAGCTGCTTGACCAACTCTGTTTATTGATTCGATTTGCTTAAGTCCCATAAGCATATGGTGACTTACCACAACTGGTTTCCAGTATCCAAGCTGGTGGCCAATCTCGCGGGCTAACATATTTACTTTCCGCTGATCCATCCCTAGTTGGGTAATTTTTGCGCCAAGCAAAAAAATATCCGCAGTCTGCATACAGGGATAAATAATTTGAGCGGCTGATAACTCAGTACTTTCCTCACGGCCCATAATTTCGGCTGTGCGAATAAAGCGATTAATAGAATTTGTTTGTGCAATCTGAAGAACCAACTTCCAATAATCCGGATGCTTCACTAATTCTGAAGCCCAGACAAACTCAACGTTCGTTAAGTCCATACCAGATGCTTTCCAAACTTCAATAAAGTATTTGCCTGTTGTTTGAATTTTTTCAAGGTCGCCACCCATTTTTTTATTTGCCCACGCATGCCAGTCTGCAACAAGCATTTTAAACGCAATGCCAGTTTTCGTTATCTTATTTACATTTATCGCGCGTAAGATTCCTTGGGCGATATGAATTTGGCCAGAGGGTTCAAATCCATCGTAGGCTATGAGCTTCTCACCTGATTCGAGAAATTTTCGCAGCTCCTCCTCGCTAATGATTTCCTCTCCGACCTGGTGTATAAGTGTCAATTTTTCTTCAGTTGTCATTTCCGAAATAATTATATACCACACACAAGAAAATGTTTGAGTATAATTGTATACATGAAGAAAATTATATTCTCCGGTATTCAACCTTCAGGAAATCTCCATATCGGTAATTATATTGGGGCAATCCAGCAATGGATAAAATTACAGAATGATCCAAACTATGAGTTGATATTTTTTTCCGTAGATTTACATGCGATTACCGTCCCTCAGGACCCCAAAATATTAAGAGAGAAAAATTTAGAACTTACCGCGTTATATATTGCCTGCGGCATTGATCCAAAAAAGTCAAAAATATTTATTCAATCTGAAAATTTTGATCATACCTACTTAGCATGGATTTTTGATTGTGTGATACCGATTGGATGGATGAATCGGATGACGCAGTTTAAGGATAAAAGTCAGAAACAGGCTGAAAATACTACGGTCGGACTTTTTAACTACCCCGCACTTATGGCGGCAGATATTCTTTTGTATGATACAAACCTTGTGCCCGTGGGAGAGGATCAGAAACAGCACATAGAACTCACCCGTGATATTGCCGAGAAATTTAATAAAACCTTTGGAGAGGTGTTTACCCTTCCTGAACCAATGATTGATAAAGCCGTGGCTCGGATTATGAGCCTGCAAAATCCTGGTTCGAAAATGAGCAAATCAGATAAAGATCAATCAGGCACAATCAACTTACTTGAAGATGAGGCGAGTATTCGCGATAAGATAAAACACGCAGTCACTGACTCTGGGAGCGAGATTGTAGCGCGTGAAGATAAACCTGCGATGAGTAATTTACTCGATATCTATGCTCATCTTTCGGGTAAAGCAGTATCAGAGTTGGAGAAAAAGTACCGGGGAGTGGGGTATGGTCAGTTTAAGAGTGAGATGGCTGAGTCGGTAATTGACGCTCTTAAGCCCATACAGCATCGATACCACGAGCTCCGTCGTAATGAGTCACAACTAAAAACCATATTAGACGAGGGTGCGGAGTTTGCGCGGAGCCGTTCGAGTAAAAAAATTGTACAGGTCAAACAAGCGATGGGATTGGGAAGGTAACATTTGCTTTTCTCAGGTGGCTCTTGTATACTAGTTACCAGTTATCTGTTAGTCTTTAGGTTTCGTTTTCAAGCTTAAGGCAAGGTTATATTGGATTTGTGAGAATTTTTGTATCTACATCAACTGCGCTAGCACTCATAAGTAATTCTTCATGGAGAGGAGGTGAATCTAAATAATGAGCACAAAATTATACGTAGGTAATCTTTTATATGAGGTTACTGATGATCAACTCAAAGATCTTTTCTCTCAAGCAGGTACGGTGGTTTCTGCCTCAGTCATTCGCTACCAAGATAGTGGCCGATCAAAAGGCTTTGGATTTGTCGAAATGAGCAATGAGCAGGAAGCTCAAGCTGCAATTGATATGTTCAACGGTCAGGATAATCAGGGACGAAAGTTAGTAGTCTCTGAAGCTCGCCCCCCACAACCTCGAACTTCTTTTGGAGGTGGTAGTCGTGGTGGAGATCGCAGCAGAGATAGTGGTAGACAAGGTGAGTAAAAAATTAGGGGCAACTTCGGTTGCCCTTATTTTTTAGTAGTATTTCAGGTATTCATCTTTTAACTCAAGAAATCTATTATCCGCAATGGCTTCACGGATAGACTTCATGAGGCTGTTGTAGAAATAAATATTATGAATAGTCGCAAAAGTGAACGCTCGTGGATCTTTTAAATGAAATAACTCCGCCAGTTGTTTATACGTGATTTTTTCCCGACAGGTAAGACAGCCGCAGTCTGACTCAAGCACCTTATCAATAAGTTTTAGTTTTTTAACGCTAACACGGCCGTGTTTTGTATAAATCACCTTATGGCGAGCTTCGCGGGTGGGGATGACACAATCAAACAGATCTATGCCCTGTTCAACCGCCTCAAATACATCTCGTACCTGGCCAATTCCCAAGAGGTGTCGTGGTTTCTCCTGAGGAAGTCGGGGGAGTATCCACCCCAAAATTTCATACATATCTTCTTTTGTTTTTCCCAAACTGCCTCCAATCCCATACCCTGGTACGTCTTGTTTGGCGAGAAAATCAACAGCCTCCATGCGTAAATCTTTAAAGTATGACCCCTGGACAATACCAAAAAGTGCCTGTTTTTCAGCGTTCTTTTTGTAATGTTTCAGGCATTCGGTAAGCCAGGTGTTTGTGCGATGGAGTGACTGTTTTACATACTCATAGGTATTGAGGGGAGAGGTGCACTCGTCAAACGCAAATATGATATCAGCGCCTATATTGTGTTGAATATCCATGGAACGTTTTGCGTCGAGCGTTATGCGTGCATCGTCAAAGGTGAATGTCACTCCCTCATTTGTAATGGTAAGGGGGTTGTCGGTGTCGGAATTTTCATTTTTTTCTCCGGGAAACATGCCGCCAATCTTTCCCAGGCCATGCGCTTTCCCAAACCCGAGTGAAAATACCTGGTAGCCGCCGCTATCTGATTGAAAAACGCTTGTTGTATCTGTGTATTTATGAATACCGCCTAATTTTTTAACGTCTGTGAGTATTTTCTTGGTATAGATATGGAACGTGTTGACAATAAGAAGGGGGATATTGAGTTCTTTAAGCATATCGTGGGGAATACTTTTTACCTCGCCCTCAGTTGCAACAATTGCCAGTTCAGGTGTTTGGAGCGTGCCATGGGGTGTTACAAATTGACCAGTTCGTGCGCGTGACTTGTTCTGACGGCCATGTATGTGAAATTCAAACATATGGCAATTATACTGTTTGTTAGTCTGTCATCCCGAGCGAAGTCGAGGGATCTCTCGCGTATGCGAGATCCTGCATTCGCAGGAGATTCTTCGCTTATCGCTCAGAATGACAATAAATTTACAATCAAACAACCCATAGTATGGTATAATGAAGCGTTTTGTACTTTGATAATGTGGTGAGTGATCTGAATGGGTTGACAATTTAAGATATAAAATCATATCTTAAGCTGGAAGCCCATTCAGAGTGAGTGAGGCTCAAGAATTGCCCGAAAGGGAAGGAGAGGTTTGATCATGTCTAAGTACGTCGGAACGCTGTCTGTCCCGAACACGCTGCTGGAGCAAATTCAGAGGAACAAAGACATTAAGCTTTTCATGGATGGGTTGGCACTGTTCGGCCTAAAGGTACACATAGTTGGCTACGATCCTGCCGTGCCCGCTGAAGCACCCGAGCTCCCGGTTGGTAGACCAACCGTCGAGAACTACTATGGTGGGAATTTCCACCTTGGTCGGCGGACGTTTGAGCGACTTTTGCAGACGCGTACATATATCGATCTGCAAGGGAGCCGGGAAGTCAGTCTTACACAGCCCGATCGTCTGATCCTCTGTATACACGAGGAATACGCCTTTCTCGTGCTTCACATCCAGGATTTTTCTTCTACGGACGAGGAAGGTGAGCCGCTTCCCACCTACAAGTTTCTGGTCTTGCCAGTCACGAGGTTCCTCCTCGAACTCGATAGGGTCATTGAACGTATGACCTATGGACGTCGAAGTCTTGGATTAGCATTGGGGCACCTTTTCTTTCACCTCGAGGCTGAGGTGCAGGTGCTCGGTACTGACATTGCGGGTGTAGTTCGGGCGCTCAACTGGGACTTGCAGGGGTCTAAAAAGCCGCCGCAGGAAGATCGTCCATATTTTGTCCTCTCTGATAGGGAGGGAGACGAGGTAGAGCCACTGATCTAAAACACTCACCACAACTTGGCACTAGAGTAAGATTTTACTGTCCGCACGGACAAAAAACGCGACAAAGGGTCATGGATGACTTGGCAGACAATTGCGTCTGCCCGGCTGCCCAGCCCCCAAGTCGCGCGTGAAGTCTTACTCTATTTTTTTGGCCTGTTTTATCACTTTCTGTCATTCCCGCGAAAGCGGGAATCCAGAACTGGATCCCCGATTAAATCGGGGATGACAAAGGAAGATCCCGAAATAAATTCGGGATGACAACAATAATGTATAATTCTCCATATGAACAAGTATCAGCCGCAAACATTTGAGAAAAAATGGATAGAACAATGGGATAAGGAAAAAACATATAAAACAGGGGAAACGGGGAAAAGGAAAAAGGAGAAAATGTACGTTCTCGACATGTTTCCCTACCTATCTGGGGCTGGACTGCATGTTGGCCACCCGCGTGGCTATACGGCAACTGACATTTTGGCGCGATACTACAGAATGAACGGGAAAGCAGTGCTGCACCCCATGGGCTGGGACGCATTTGGACTTCCTGCGGAGAACGCTGCAATTAAAGCAAAAAAGAATCCCCGAGACATTGTGCCTGCAAATATTGCCACATTTAAACGACAGATGCGGATGTTGGGTTTTTCCTATGATTGGGATCGAGAGTTTGATACTACAGACCCCGCCTACTATAAGTGGACGCAGTGGCTATTTATTCAGTTTTTCAAGATGGGATTGCTCTACAAAAAAAATACCCAGGTATATTACTGTGAGTTCTGTAAAACAGGATTAGCTGAGGAGGAGGTGCTGTCCAACGGCAATCATGAACGGTGCAATAACCCAATTTCCCGCCGTGAATTACCCCAATGGATATTTCGCATCACCACCTACGCTGATCGACTCCTCACTGATCTTGACGGCTTAGATTGGCCAAGTGGCATCTTAGAGATGCAGCGCAACTGGATTGGTCGCAAAGAGGGAATAAATATTAGCTATAAAGTAAAAGGACGAAAAGAAACAGTAACTTGTTTTACCACTACCCCGGTGAATTTTGGTGCAACATTTATCGTTATGGCGCCTGAACACGAGTTGGTACAAACGATTCTTACGGATAAAAGTACTACACAGGAGTATAGTATCAGCGTCAAGAATTATATTGATAAGGCGCTCTCTAAGACAGATTTAGAAAGACAGACAGAAGAAAAAAATAAAACAGGAGTTTTTACGGGCTTATATGCAATAAATCATCTTACGGGTGAGGAATTGCCCATATGGATATCAGACTTTGTACTCTCAACGGTTGGTACCGGAGCAGTGCAGGGTTGTCCCGGTCACGATATGCGTGACTTTGAATTTGCAAAGAAGTTTGGTTTGCCGATTCGGCGCGTCGTAACAGGGAAAAATGGTGAAACAGGTGAAATCAGCAAACCCGAACAGGTGGTAGAAAAAGGTTCGCATGGAGCAATGATCAACTCAGATTTTTTAAATGGCATTGAGTTTGGTGCGGCCATGCAAAAGACCATGGACTATTTTGAAGAGAAAGGGTGGGGGAAGCGGGTTGTGAGTTATCACCTCCGAGACTGGATCTTTTCTCGACAGCGCTACTGGGGTGAGCCAACACCGATGGTTTTTTGTAAAGATTGCGCACAAAAAAAGATTTCTTGGTGGGACACGGAGGCGGGAAAACAGTTCCAAAAAGACTATCAAGGAGTATCAAAACTGAACAAAGAGGTACAAGAGGCAGGGTATGGATGGTTTCCGGTTGATGAAAAAACTTTACCATTAGAACTGCCATATCTCAAATCGTATGAACCGCCTGCAAGTGGCGGGTCGCCCTTAACAGAGGTTGCGGATTGGGTCCAAACCACCTGTCCCCACTGCGGCCAAGAAGGACAGCGAGAGACAGACACCATGCCCAACTGGGCTGGATCCTGCTGGTACTTTTTACGATTCACAGATCCTCACAATGAAAAAGAAGCGTGGAATACTAAAAAATTAATGGAATGGTCGCCGGTTGATTGGTATTTTGGCGGTGCAGAGCACGCGGTGCTTCATTTACTCTACGCTCGTTTCTGGGTGAAGGCGCTCTATGATCTGAAACTTCTTAATTTTACAGAGCCATTCACACGTTTGCGCAATGTAGGTATGATTTTAGCCACGGATCATCGGAAGATGAGTAAGTCATGGGGAAATGTGATAAATCCTGACGAGGTGGTTGGAGAATTTGGCGCTGATGCGCTTCGGATATATGAGATGTTCATGGCGCCATTTAGCCAGGAGATTGCATGGTCAACTACCGCACTGCAGGGAGCGTATCGGTTTTTGCGGAGAGTATGGGATTTGGTTCATCGCGAAGAAAACAGTACCACAATAGCGCACAAATTGAACAAAACTATTCAAAAAGTTACGGATGATATTGTGAGCATCAAATTCAACACCGCAATTGCCGCGATGATGGAGTTTGTGAATGAATGGGAAAAGGAGAGCGTGTCGAAAGAAGATGTTAAAAAGTTTTTGCAGATTCTTGCACCATTTGCGCCATTTACTACCGAGGAACTTTGGCGTGAGGTTTTGGGTGAGAAGACTTCCATTCATCTCTCGACGTGGCCGAGTGTGAGCGCAGACGAGATACAAGAGCAAACAGTTGCTATTCCCGTACAGATTAACGGTAAGATGCGAGGGGTGATTGCAACTTCACTGGACGCTCTGAGTGAAAAGGAGATTGTTGAGAAAGCAATAAAAGATCCTAAAGTGTCTCTGTATGTTACCGGAAAAAACTACAAAGTAATTTATGTTCGGGGTAAAATTCTCAACTTCGTCATCTAAAAGCCGTCTCAAAACTCGTCACTCTGGTCGAAGATCCAGAGTCTATAAATACTATTTTAGATTCTGGATGATCGGTCAATCACCGATCACCAGAATGACGTGAGGTATGGATTTTAACGGGAGGTGGGGGAGATTTCTACAGGTGTCTTTATCATCTCCCCCGGCCCACCACCAATACCTATCTGTGGTTCCTGGGGCGCATAGTAATTTCCTTGATGGTTTAATGGTTTAAATGCGTGAAAGATGCCATAACTTATGAGCAATGTAAAAATCACGATCGGGAGAAAACTCAGTAAATTCATCTGATATTCCTCATTATCCATAGACTTTATTCTATCGCGAGTGAATAAAAAACCCGTAAGAGTTGGGTGAGCGTGTCGTAAGAAGTTAAAAATTAGTGGACACCGTATCAAAAGTGTCAGTTGTAATGGATGCTATGGATTGACAGCATAGGTCATGGTGATATTAGATGGGGTATATGAAAAAATATAAGTGCCCTATCTGTCACCTCACCTCCTTCGTGGTACGACAAAGAAAGAGAAATGATAGTATCGTGTATTACTGTAAACACTGTCGAAAGTATTTTTCTGTAAAAACAATATATATCGACAAGAAGATGCTCCTATCAGACCACCTTGACGGGCTGTCATTTAGAGCACTCGGACGAAAATATGGAATGTCATCAATGAAGGCATGGCGAATATCCTCGGCAAGAATTGAAGGCGCTTCCTGACAATAATGCGTTTACCTTTACCCACTGTTCACGATTTTCTCATGTGTTTGTATTTGATGGTAAATTCTTTAATGTGAAGGGCTATCGTAATAATCTGGTACTTCTGTGGGGAATCGATTACTTCTCACACGACATACCCGTATTCACGCTTGCCCCCTCTGAAAACTATCAATCATGGGCAAGGTATTTTTCCTTCTTTCGTATCATCTCTCATCACCCAGAGCTTCTGGTCTGTGATGACAACGTGAATATTAAAATGGCTGCCAGGAATTGTTTCCCTGCCGTGAAGATTCAAACGTGCTTTAATCACTTTAAAGAATCTATCCGTAGAAACTTAAAGGTACGATCAGACAACACCTACAAACCATTCATGAAACACGTGGAATCAATCTTTAAAGACAAATTATCAGATGAGGTTTTCAATAGCTGGTTGTTTGTTCTGTACCGTGACTATCGTCATGATCCAGTCTGTTTGGCAGTATTAACCTCGATTGAAAAATACAAACGAGAACTTCTGGCATATCGAGGAGTAAAAGCTGCACCCATAACAACAAACCTCATGGAAAGTTACAACTCCCATCTTGAATCTCGTTTGTTTTCCATAAAGTCATTCCAGTCGTTTACCCATGCAAAACTGTGGATGAACGCATATATCTTAAAGAGACGGTTCACAAAACTTACTGACTGTGGAGGGAAATTCAGACACTTAAATGGTAAACGAAGTATTGATATTACGAGAAAAAAAGAGGTTGATGTACCAATCCTTTTCTAATTCGTAACTGTCGTTTTTGATACGGTACTCTTTCAGGCTTCGTTGGGGACACTTTTCTTCGAAAAGTGGACCTACCGAGAATCGAACTCGGATCTCAGCAATGCGAATGCTGCATTCTACCGTTGAAATATAGGCCCTGTCCCCAGCAGGAATTGAACCCGCATCCTAGGCTCCGGAAGCCCATATTCTATCCGTTGAACTATGGGGACGGTTTAACGCATCACACTAAGCAGTACTATTATAGCAAGAACAATGCGATATATCCCAAAGCCAATCAGGGTATGAGACTGTAGATAGCGAATGAGCCATTTCGAAACAAAATAGGCACTGATGAGAGCCGTAATAAAACCAACGACAAGAAGCATAAGATTATTTCCACTCCCTGAAATAACATGTCGCATTTTAAAAAGATCATAGGCTGAGGCGGCAAGAATTGTTGGAATAGAAAGAACAAATGAGTAGCGAACAGCCTCGTCCCGTCGGAATTTGAAAAACATCATGCCGAGAAGTACTGATCCCGCACGAGAAACACCAGGGATAACAGCCACAGCTTGTATCAAACCAATAATGAGTGCTTGTTTGTAGGTAAGTGCCGAAACTTTTTTACTCAACTGAATCTTATCTTTTTTTATAAGATATTCAAATGCAATAAACAACAGTCCCACGAACACAAACATACTCAGCATAAGATAGTCTGCGTTAAAAAATACATTTTTGATCACTTTATATAAGAGAAGTCCCACAACAGCTGTTGGTACAAATGAAGCGAGTGTTTTTTTCAGTAACTCTCTGTCTTTCAAAAGCTCTCCTGAATAGATCAAAAATACTGCAAAAATTGCACCCGACTGCACAAATACTTCAAACAGCTTAGTAAAGTCTGTTTGTGAAATTCCTAAAAATTTAGAAACAAAAATAAGATGGAATGTGGAGGAAATCGGCAGAAATTCTGTCGCGCCTTCAACCACTCCTAAGACCACACTCTGAATTATATCCATACGGTAAAGTATAATACATTCAATGAAAATTGCGATTGTACATGATCAACTCCAGGAGTTTGGAGGCGCTGAACGCGTACTGGTTGCATTAAAAAAAATCTATCCTGACGCTGATGTATTTACCTCATTTTATAACCCAGAGACATTGGGGATTCACCGCGGAAACTTTGAGGGATGGACAATTAAAACTTCTTGGGCAGACAAGATCCCGTTTTTAAAAAAACTGTACTCTCCCCTCCGATTTATCACTCCGCTTATCTGGGAAAGTATGAAGTTTGAGGGATACAACCTAGTTATAACCTCATCAGGCTCCTACATGTGTAAAGGAGTTATCACCCCGCCCCATGTGCTCAATATCTGCTACCTCCATCATCCTCCCCGCTACCTCTATGGGTACGAAACGGCAATTGAGTGGCAAAAATACTGGCCCATCAAAATTTATGGCCATATTCTCAACCATGGTCTTCGCCAGTGGGATTACTTATCTTCCCAGCGGGTAACTCATTTTATTGCGAACTCCGTAGAAACAAAACGACGCATTGAGAAATTTTACCGTCGAGATGCTGATGTGATCTATCCTCCTGTTGAGATTCCAGAAAAACACCCTCTCACAACGGATAAAAAATCTTATTATCTCACTGTTTCACGACTGGCGCGCGCAAAACATATCGATGTCTTAATACGCGCCGCAAATCAGTATGGGTTTCGTTTAAAAATTGTAGGTGAAGGTCGTGATAAAAAATATCTGCGATCTCTGAGTGGGCCAACAGTCGAACTGTTAAATGGAATAACAGACAACGAACTTACTGCACTTTATAGTGGCGCAAAAGCATACCTGTTTGCGGCAGTTGATGAGGAGTTTGGTATCGCCCCAGTTGAAGCAATGGGACATAATCTGCCCGTTATCGCTTATGCCTCGGGCGGCTTACTGGAAACAGTACAAGAGGGAAAAAACGGATTCCTCTACTCTCAACTCACTAAAGAAAGTCTCTATGAGAAAATACAACTCTTGGAAAAATTGAGTGAGGTACAGTATGAAAAGATTGCGAATGAAGCGCGAAAATCTGCAGAGCAATACTCTTTTGAAGTTTTTAAAAAGAAAATTACAAAGTATATTTCTACAAAAATGGCTTCCAGTCGGCAATAGGCATAGTATTTGAGCTTAAAAAATTCCATGCGTATAAGAAGAGTGCGGGAAGCAAAATCACGAAAACAATCAAAAACTTCTTTGAGGTAAAAAATCGCTCAAATGCAATACACGCTAAGGGCCAAAGCGGCAAACTGTAACGTGCGATATCCCGATGCTGCACAAAAAGTGTGGCGATAAAAAACACCAGACAAAAATAAAAAAAGCTTCTTAAGTGAGTCTGCCATAATGCAACAACTGTTAACCCATAGAGAAAGAGATAAAAAATAATATCTTCTAGCCAAGCAGTCCCTACCCATTTTGCTTGAAAATTAAATACTGCAAACGGAGAAATAAGATGAATGTTGTCTCCTGAATGAAAATACGCGAAAAAATCTCCGTACTGTAGGTAGTACCATACAAACACTCCCCCCAGAAATAGAGGAATAAGAACTATCCAGAAACTTTTCCATACAATTTTCTTAGTTTGTATAAAGTGTTCTAATAGGGTGAGTCCATATACTACAACAAGAAGAATTCCCGGAGTTTTTGTTATAACAGATAAACCTCCAAATAAAGTAGCAAGAAAATATTTTTTTTCTTCAAAAAAAAGAAGTGACAAAAGAATAAAAAACATAAACATATTTTCTGGAGCCCCCACTGATCTCACCACCAAGAAACGGGGTAAAAAAAGAAATACTGCTGTAAGAATTAAGGGTTGCGCAGTAACTTTATATTTCACTATTACATAATAAAAAAGGGATGTTATTCCGACAGTAAACAAAAGATTTACAAAAATCATTGAATGGACATACCCTAAGAAATTAAAGAGGCGGATAATAAGGGGGTACAGTGGGAGATGAGCAGCGAAATACTGGGGACTGAGAGAAGGTATTATCATTTGACTAGGATTATAGAGTGTTTTTGCGGGAATAATATAGAGTGGACCATCAAAATTACTATACACATACTGCATATTCGCATGAGGAATGGTTAAGCCAAACCAAGAGGTAATGCGAAAGAGAAAAGGAAACCACACAATAAAGGTACTTATTAAAATGACAAGAAGTAAGGTAAAATAAGGAAATATGCCTCGGCTTTTAAAAAGCATACTCACCATTGTAGCAAAAAATAAAATTGCTGCCGCTTTGTTTATCGTGGCTGTGATACTACGTTTTTATAAACTACAAGAATTTATCACATTTCTTGGTGACCAGGGGAGGGATGCGATCATTATTAAACGGATTATTACTTTTGAACACTTACCTGCGATTGGCCCCCCATCCTCAATTGGACTGATATTTTTAGGGCCCTTTTACTACTATTTCGTCGCACCTTTTCTTCTCCTTTTTAATTTTAATCCCTTGGGACTTGCTGTTGCGGTTGCAACCCTTTCCCTTCTCAGTATTGTTCTTTTTTACTGTATTACAAAAAATCTCATTAATCGTGAAACTTCGCTTATCAGCACCGCTCTTATTGTGTTTTCCTCTGTGTTGATTGATGCTGCTCGCTTTGCATGGAACCCAAACCTCCTCCCGCTCTTTGCGTTTCTTACTCTATATTTTTTCTATAAGATGGTCGATAAAAAATCGACTCGATACTCAATTGCCTGCGGAGCATTTCTCGCTCTTTCCTTTCAACTCCATCACCTTGCAGGCTTACTTATTATTCCTATGGCACTCGTATACATATTCCAGCTACTTACTAATAGTAAAAAACTACCCTACTTTTTACAGGTGGGAACTTTTATTGCCTCATTTATTCTTATCTCATTTCCTCTCATACTGTTTGATGTAAAAAACCATTTTTTAAACTCAAAAAATATAATAAAACTTTTTACCGAAAAAAATATTGTCGCCAATAACTCCTATTTCGATCGACTACTTGACACTAATGTAACTTTTTTTAATGCTGTTTTTAAATATCACTTTACCCCCTACATCGCTTTTGCTTTTCTAGTTTTATTCATTGGCATTTTTGTGAAAAATAAATTTTTCCGTAAAAATATTTTCATTCAAATTCACTATCTCACTTTTATTACCTATATTATTTTTTTTAGTCTTCTCTCCGCAGACCACCATGAGCATTACTATAACGCAATCTATTATTCTTTTTTTCTCATCATTGGCTATATTGTAACCAGAATTCGCTTCTTCCCTATTCGCATATTTCTTATTGCTATTTTGTTCGGATTCTATATCCTTTTCAATAGTAAAAACTACACATTTCTTTTTGGTGAGGGAAACAATCAGATTACTATTGCCAAAACTGTTGCGAATACTGTACTCGCGCTCCACCCGCAACAACCCTATCAGATAGTCGCCATTCCCTATACTGAAATGGATGCGCATATTCGCTATTTTCTTGAGATTGCGGGAAAACGCCCCCTGCCCGAAGACGCTATTGGCAATCCAAAGGAGTTGTATATCTTATGTCACCTCAAAGAATGTAGCGCGTTAAATGACTCTCAATGGCAGATTGCCGCGTTTACCGATAAGAAAATTGCTACAATCAGTGCTGTTTACGACATTAAAGTCTACAAACTTATTCATGGTAAATAATAAAAAAGTCTCACTTGTTATTCCCTGCTATAACGAAGAGGCTAATTTACAAAAAGGGGTACTTGACAAATTTGGAAATTTTACAAAAGATGATAATCGATTTCATGAAGTTCTTATCGTAGATGATGGTTCACAAGACACCACAAAAAAAATGATAAGAGACAAATACCTAAAGCAATTTCCAAAATTTTTACTCATTGAAAATACTCATAAAGGAAAAGCTTTCGCCGTTATGTCAGGAATACAGAAGGCAACAGGAGAATATGTTTTCTTTTCAGATATTGACCTTGCAACCCCCATTGAGGAAGGTGATAAATTAATTCAGGCAGTTGAGGAGGGATATGATATCGCGATTGGTTCGCGAAACCCAAATCGAAAAGGCGCGCCCCTTTCCCGCAAGGTTCTTGCACGCGGTTTTATCATGATCCGAGACTTTTTCATTGGCTTAAGAGGTATTCGCGACACACAGTGTGGTTTTAAAATATTTAATCGTACTGCGGCCTTGGATATTATAAACAGACTACAGGTATTTAAACTGCATCACGCTATTCGCGGACCTTCTGTTTCTGCCGGTTTTGATTTAGAGTTTCTCTTTATCGCGCGTAAACTTGGATATACTATCAAAGAGGTACCCGTTGTGTGGCGACATGTTGAAACAAGAAATGTTAATTTTTTGAAAGACGCGCTTGAAACGTTGGGTGATATTGCGAAAATAAAGTATTACGATTTTAAAGGAAATTATGATAAAAAATAGATTTCTACAAGCGGGTGTACTAATCCTCTTTGCAACTATCCTTATGTTTTTTAAATTTGATCAAATTCCAAAAGGGTTAGCTCATGACGAAAATGAACTTGCGCGTGTTGCATTCTCTCTAGAAAATAAGCCGTACACTGCTTTTACTCCTGTTGCTGATGGACATGGCACTCCCTATTTCTATACCTTACTTGGATCTTTTAAAATATTTGGAATAAACCAGTTCGCACTCCGTCTTCCCTCAAAAATTTTTGGCATTATAAGTATTTTACTCCTATACTTCATCCTCAGGGAGGTCTTTAAAAAAGATATACTGGCATTTGCGTTTTCACTGCTACTGCTTACTTCTCGTTGGTATCTGCATTTTAGTCGAGTTTCATTCGAAATGCCTTTTCTTTTATTTTTGGAGCTTGTATCAGCGTATAGTGCAGTTCTCTTTTTAAAGACCAGACGATATGTATATCTTATACTATCGGGTGTTGCGGCAGGAATCGCTTATAATTCTTATCAACCAGGACGGATATTTTTTTTAGTACCACTTGCGATATTTTTCCTAACAAAAATTCCTCTGAAACGTATTGTTCTTTATTTTCTTGTACCGTTTCTATTATGTATCCTCCCCATGAGCTTTTATCTCGTGCAACATCCTGCAAATGATATAAGAATAAATGAACAATTTTTTCTGAAAAATACCTCGCTCTCACTCCAAGAAAAAGTACAATTTTTAGGATCTAATATCGCACAAACTGCTCTTATGTTTGTGAGTGTTGGCGACATGAATGGCCAGCACAACTACCCTGGAAAACCCGCTCTTAATCCAATCTTTTTTGTTTTTTTTATCATAGGTTTTATAAAAGTGTGTCTAGATTTTCGCGAGCCGTTTAACAGTTTTTTCCTCCTTTATTTCTTTATAGCACTTTTGCCAACAATTCTTACCTATCCCTGGGAAAATCCCAATATGCTTCGCACCTATACGGCTCTTCCCTCAATTATTTATTTTACGGGACAGGGTATTCTGCTTGCGTATAATGTACTGAGAGCAAAAATAAAATCTGAACGACTTATCATAATAATTCTGGCTTTTCTTGTGGGATGTTCCCTTTTCTATGAACTTCGCACTTATTTCCTATTTCATTCATTAGTTTTCAAACAGGCGTTTGATATTCCTGACTATCTCTCTATCATCCGCCAAAACGCCCTCAATGGACGATAAGCTATCGCACTTCAAACTTATATAGTTTCACCTCGTTAAAATTCACTTCTTTAGTAAGTACTTTATTAGGTGTTGCATAAAATTCATAGCGGTTTTCTCTGTAAGTCTTTTGTATATCATACGTTACAACATATAACGTTTTTAAACCTATATATGATGTCTTGTCATTTATGGGAACTTTTGCGTCCCGCTCAAGAATGTAGCGAAACGGAATTGCTTGAGCTCCACCCGTAATGTTTTCAGTCATATTGTAGGGCGGGTTTGGATTATCGTGAACAATATACTGCGCTATCGATTCAATCTCAGTTATAGATAAATAATCTTTTTTAATATTGTGGATATCATAAGGTATGAGGAGCGAGCTCGCTGCCGCAAGACCAATAATTAAGGCCGAGAGGAATCTATTATTGAGGGAAGATATGAGGTGTCCTATGTACCATATGAAAAGAGGATAGGCGGGAAAGATATAGTGTACATTATAAATTCCCGCACTCATTGCAACAGCCGCAAGATTTAAGAGTAGTATGGGAATAAGAAATACTCTCCCTTTTTTCGGAATACGATGAAAAGAAGTAATAATCAAAAATGTTATAAAACACGCGATAATGTAATAAAAAAAGGGGGTAGACATAATAATAGTGGGATGAGTTATTTCCGAAGGTTTTATTCCTACAATCGTAAATGTTGAACTGAAAAAGTGTAATACTTTGTCACCTACAGTTTGTGACGAAACTCGGTGAGTTAGATTGTAAAGGAGAGCATTGGTCAAATAGAATTTATGTTTTAGTTCAAAAAGTATGAGAGGGGTACTTCCCACTAAAAAACCAAGAGTCACAACAATGCTATAGAATATTTTACGTTGAAATAAAAATAATAGAATACAAAATAATACGGAGATAAGACTCACATAATGAAAATTAACCATTACACCCCCTATGCACCCTGCGCATAGATAACCAATTACTTTGCGTGGCTCTGAAGAATATTTTCGAACAATCAGTAGCCAAAAAAATACTGAAAAGGGAATAGTCAGATTTGGATTCCAAAAAAATCGTGCGAACGTTACGGTGACCGGAGACAATGCATAAAGAATGGTACTTAAAATTTGAGATTTTTTTGAATCAGTGAGATATCTTACAAGTTTATGAAAAAAATAAATGGAAACCGTGAAGAAAAATATGTTCGGGTAAATAGCACCAGTAACATCTAATTTTCCCGCTAATAATCCAATAGCTGCTATATATAAAGCCAGGGAGCCGAAATAGACCTCTCGAATGCCAAAAAGCCCGATTGACATAGGAGGACCAATAAGGGTAAGCTCCCTCTGTTTCACTATCTCAAGAACATGTATAGTATCGCGAGCTGTATCATCAAAAAATCCTAGACTTCCTTTCAAGTTGATGGTGTAGAGAACAAGCGCCGCAACAATGATAAGAAATATTTTAACCATACTATTTCCCCTACATGTTATCATATAGATAATTTCTATGAAACTTCTCATGCTTTTCTTTGTTTTTATAGGTCTTATTGTGAGGAATATACATCTTTCTAAAGTATTATTTTATGATTGGGACGAGGGAATGTATGCCCAAATCGCGCGTGAAGTTATAAAAAATAAAAGCTTATTTACTACATTTAATGGACATCTTTGGCTTGACAAACCTCCCCTTTCTCATGCCCTCATTGCAGGCTCTTTTCTCGTGTTTGGTCAAACTGAATTTTGGTCACGATTCATTTTTATTATTGTTGCAATGACCCTTCTTATTCTTACCTTCTTAGTGGCTCAAAAAATTGCACGCTCTCTTAAAGCAAAACCATTTGACTCAATCATTGCCTCTCTCCTTGCAGTTCTCACTCTTGCCGGGTCACCCACCTTCTTGGAAAGAACAACCCTCCTCAACACTGACACTCTTGTTGCAGTAAGTTGGATGGGGTACTTTTTATGTTGGGATAGTTACTGGGGTAAGTTATTTTTTCTCATCCTCGGAGTTTGGAGTAAGTCAATTCTCGGATTTTATCCATTAGTAATAGAAATTCTCTACTGGATTTTTATCCTAAAGAAGCGACCTCAAAATATTTTTCGTACAACCCTTTTATTTGTACTTCCTTCTCTGTGGTATATAGCTGGCATTCTTAAATATGGTCAATTATTTCTCTATGAGCATTTTACCAGTCAGGTTTTCAAAAGACTTACGGTCCCTATTGAACTCCACTTTGGGGGAAAATATTACTACTTTCAGTATCTATGGGAAAAACTGCATATCATTATTCTTATAATCCTTGCCTCTTATATCTATTTTGCGGTTACCACTCTGAAGGAGAGGAAAAAAATTAACTGGACTCTCACCCTTCCGCTTCTCGCACCCCTTCCTTTTCTTCTCTTATTGACTTTTATGAAAACAAAAATCTATTGGTATGTAATTATATTTTTACCCTTCCTCACACTCTCTCTAACCTATTTATACCTTACTCTCAACAATAAAATTCTTTGTATTGGTTTAGTCACGATAATTAGTGTATTTTTTCTCATTAATTTTCTTCCCGAAACATATTTCCTCAAAACAAACTATCAACCTCCTGAAAAAATCGCTTTAGCGCTTTGTCTTGCAAAACAATCTCCCACCACGCTTGGGATACTGGTTGATGAGCAGGAGCGAAAGAATAGAAATTTTCTGGAAGCTGCGCACTATGACACCACCTCTTCTTTTTACTATGGCGGCTCGCCTTCTTTTGTGTACTACTCACAAAAAAAAGTACATTTCTATTACGACCCTTCTGATTTCACGCTTCACTACCGAGAGTATCCTCTTTTGGTTTTCACGAAACAAGATGCGACCATGAATCTGAGTAAATTCAAAGTAGTATGTGAAACAGAACATTGGTTGGCGATTGTGAAATAAGATATAATTTAACAATTACTATGATCATTCATCATCTCGCAGGTTTTTTCCGCAAATATTTTTCCCTGAAAGACGTTCTTTTTATATTTGCTTTACTCGCACTTTTCTTTGTAACGCGGCTCATTAACTTAGAAAAATTTCCTATTTTTAATGACGAGGGTATTTATATTCAGTGGGCAAAAACCGCATGGCATGACGCAAGTTGGCGTTTCATATCGCTAACCGATGGCAAACAACCATTGCAAACTTGGGGGACTATACCCTTTTTAAAATTATTCCCCAATGACGCACTTTTTGCAGGGAGACTATTTGCCGTATCAATGGGACTGATCTCATTGAGCGGTCTTTTTACTCTCCTCTTTTACTTTTTCAATAAGAGAACTGCATATATTGGGAGTCTTTTGTATATAGGTGCGCCTTTCTTTCTCTTCTATGATCGCCTTGCACTTGTCGATTCAGGAGTGAACGCTGCCTTTATCTGGATTTTATTTTTTTCAGTGTTACTCGCACGAACTATTCGACTAGATGTTGCCCTTCTTTTTGGTCTCACGGGAGGTATATTTCTTTTAACAAAGTCTTCTGTAAAAGTTTTTTTTGGTTTAGCTGCGCTGGGGCCAATACTTTTCTCCTTAAAAAATAGGTTAAAATTTTTCACTACTTCCCTCAATTTTTATTTTCTGTATGCAGTTGCCGGAATAATTGCTTTCACTATATACAATGTCCAGCGTCTCTCACCATTTTTCCACTTTGTTTCAGAAAAAAACAAAACATTCATATTGTCATTTGACGATTTTCTAAAAAATCCATTCGGGCTTTTTTTTCATAACAGTTACACATTGCCACTCTATGTATTTTGGGAGATGGGATTTGTGTTGGGAGTAGTAGGTCTCCTTGGATTTTTTTTCCTTTACCGCGCTGATAAAAAGCTTTTCTTTTACCTCGGAACCTACCTTTGTATCCTCTATATTGGTGTCTCATTTTTTAATATCATTTTGTATCCACGGTATTTAATTTTCTTTCCATCTTTACTTCTTATAACTGCCTCAATTTTGCTCTCAATCGCCAAAAAACACATAGTTATCCCCGTATCTATTCTGCTTATTCTATCGTTTTTCTTATTTGATTATCCAATTATTTTCGATAATAAATCTATTCCCTTTCCACAGGTAGATCGAGGACAGTATCTAGAAAGCTGGACCGCAGGTTGGGGTATAAAAGATATTGTTGAATATGTAAGAGAAAAATCAAAAGAAAAACCAGTTGTAATAGTAGCTGAGGGAGATTTTGGTATGAGTGGTGACGTATTGAATGTTTTTGTACGAAAGAATGATCGAATTTTTATTAAAGGGTACTGGCCACTTACGAAGAAAGACTTAGCTTCAAACCAAAAAGAACTCACTAACAACCAGGTGTTTATTGTTATCTCTCATCAAGATTCACTCCCAACCAACTGGCCTATGAAGCTAATAAAAAAATACGATAAGCCTGGTGGAAAATCTACGATTTATTTATTAGAGCTTACTAAAGAATGACTAAGTTTTCTAAATCCATAGTTTTTCTCGTTCTTTTTATAATTCTTTTTGTCGCAATTCGATCAATGTATTTTATCTATTATGTTAACTGGTCGGGAGACCAAGCAAGCTTTGCAATAGAGTCTCTGCGAATATTTCAAACTAAGACACTCACCCTTATCGGACCACAAATCTCAGCCAATCTTGGAGGTCATTTTATTTTTCAAGGACCTCTTATTTACTATTTTTTTCTCCTTTTTTTACTTCTCGGTAAATGGGACCCTGTTGCGGCGTCTTACCTATTTATGCTCTTTTGCGCTCTTATGATAGTTCCACTCTATATTGGAGTAAAAAAATTAACAACTGAAAAAATGGCATGGATAATGGTTATAATCTATTCCTTTGTTCCCTATTATATTAACTACACTCGGTTTTTATGGAACTCCACGCTTCTTTTCGCGCTTCTCCCCATACTGATTCTGCTCATGGGGTATTTTAAGGAAAGAAAAACACCTTGCTTATTTTTTCTTGTTTCAACCTGGTTGGGAATTTTGTTACAGTTCCATTACCAGTTTATAATCGCAATCGCCGGAATCTTTCTCTATTATTTTACAAAGTTAAAATTACCTCGTTTTTATGTCCTTTTATTTGTTGGCGGTCTCGCTCTCGGATTTTCGCCCCTCATTCTGTTTGAACTAAAACATCACTTTTATAATATCTCGACACTTATATTGTTTCTAAAAAATTGGAATCAGGTTGACAGGCCCGGGGGTATTAGCATGCCTCATTACTACATTAGTATTTCATTTCTTATTATCCTGAGCGTTCTTGCACAACTCGCTAAACAAATAAAAAAGATTCCTACATCGTATATAGTTGTTGCGGCTATTATGCTCTATGGATATGCTTTGTTACTCTATATTCCACGACCCCTCCATGCATTCTGGGCACCAGCCTCACCATGGAACTATCTCACAGAGAAAAAAATTTATGACACTATACGATCCACCGGTATAACTCACGATTTCAATATCGCAAATCTCGCTTACTATGACACCCCTGCTGTAGTGGTGAAATACTTTTTAAAACGGGATGGATTTAACATTAATTACGACGACTACTACACCAATAAGTATTTGTTTGTGATTAGTGAGGATTCAAAATATCTCACCAATCCATCGTATGAAATTGCCACATTTAAACCTCGAAAGATACTACAAACATGGCAGATTAATAATACTTTTAATATGTTTTTACTTGAGAGAATGTAACTATGGAAAAACAAAAAGTTGTTATTGTACTCCCCGCATATAACGCAGCGGAAACGTTAGAAAAAACATACTATGATATTCCTGAAAAATATCAGAAATATGTACTTCTCGTTGATGATTATAGTCGCGACGACACAATTGCCGTTGCCAAAAAACTCAAAATTGCGGTAGTGCAACATGAAAAAAATCTTGGGTACGGTGCAAATCAAAAAACATGCTATGTAAATGCGATGAAATTGGGCGCCGATATTATTGTTATGATCCATCCTGACTACCAATACGATCCGAAACTTATTCCCGCGATGGTTGAGATGATTAATTCTGGTAATTACGACTGTATTTTAGGATCAAGAATTATTGATGGGAACGCTATGAAAGGTGGTATGCCAGTTTATAAATATTTCTCAAATAGACTACTTACATTAATCGAGAATATATTTACGGGAGCCAAAATCACAGAATATCATACAGGACTTCGGGCATATAAAGCAGATGTTCTAAAACATATTAATTTTCATAAAAACTCAGATGACTTTGTCTTTGACAATCAATTCCTTTTGCAAATTCTCGCGAAATCATACCGCATTGGAGAACTAAGCTGTCCCTGTAAGTATTTTCCCGAAGCCTCATCTATCAACTTCAGCAGAAGTTCTGTGTATGGAATAGGCTGCGTATACTGGGGTTTTATGTACTTACTCGGGAGATTAAATGTATATAAACATCCGCTATTATTTCATTAAGAATATGCGCACTATTGTTTTTCTACTAACTCTCACTCTATTTTTATTTGTATTTGGACACAACCTCAATCCGTTTTCGAACGAAATGTTCGAATTTCATGATGAAACACAACCCGCAAAAATTCAACAGTTTGCGCTTAATCTTAAAAATCTTCAAATTCCTCCTCGGATGGCTCCAGAATTTTCTTTTGGTTTAGGGTATCCAGTATTTAATTTTTACGCGCCTTCCTCTTACTGGATTACCAGTATTTTTAGCCTTGCCGGTTTTGATCCCGTATCGACTTTAAAACTTTCATTCCTCTCTGCGTTTATTGTTGCTTTTTGTTGTGTGTTTCTTTTCTTGAGAAAAATTTTTAGCTTTTACGCTTCGCTCTCCGGGACCTTTATCTATTCAACGGCAATTTATTTTGCAGTTGATATATTTGTACGCGGTAATCTGGCCGAAACATGGTTTTTAGCACTCCTACCCCTAACGCTTTATTTATTCTTACAAAATGAGAAAACGAAAAATCGTTTTCTATTAATCGCAACTATTTTTTCTCTATCTCTTCTTTTAACCGTTCACAACCTTTTATCACTCATTGCTATCCCCATTATTGTTATTTTTATAGCATTACTCAAGGATAAGAAAATGAATAGTATTGCATTTATTAGTGGACTTTTACTCTGTTCCTATTTTTTTATTCCCTTACTTTTAGAACTGCCATTAACGTATGCAAAGGAAGTTGCTCAATTAACTGATTTTCACGCTCATTTTTTATGCCCTCAACAGCTCTGGCAATCTCAATGGGGATATGGAGGATCAGCACAAGGTTGTGTTGCAGACGGTATGTCTTTTATGCTTGGAAAAATCCAGATTATTCTTTTTACTTTAGGAATTTTTGCTTTTCTCCTACACTATTTTCATAAAAAAGAAAAATCGAGGATTGGCAGTATTGGAGTTTTTTTTATTATCCTCACTTTCTTTACACTTTTTTTAACGACTTACGCCTCTCAATTTATCTGGGATAAACTATCTTTTATATTTTCATATATTCAATTTCCCTGGCGATTCATCGCGTTTTCATTACTGAGTATAAGTTTTTTCTCAGCTTTTGCAATTGAATCACTTAACTTTCTCCCAAAAAAATATGTTTGTTTTCTTTTAATAGGCGTACTGTGTATTTTCAATAGTCGCTATTTTTATCATCCTCCTATTTCAAAAGCAGAGTTTGAAAAAAAATATCTTTCTGTCGAATATATTCATAATACGGTGGCGTTTAGAATTGCTGAGTATTTGCCAAAGACTGCAAACTATCCAGTATGGAAAACAACTAAACCTATGTATATATTTAAGGAAAATTTGTTTAAAAAAGTTATCACCGTCTCAAAACCTTCCGAAATCACATTACCCATCACTTATTTTCCCTACTGGACTATCATGATGAATGGTATACAATATGTACCCCTTACTTTTGATCTTTTGGGAAGACCAATTGTCAAATTAGAACAACCCACACTTATTACAATACTCTATAATCAGAGTACTATTGAGAAAATTGGTAATACAATAACCCTAGCAACTATTATTTTTTTATTTTCTTTAGGATTTAGTGAAAAATTATGGAAGAAAATCACGACTTAAAATATATTAAGAGGAGTTCGATTATTAGTCTGTTTGGTCTTTTTTTTCAGAGCGGTTACTCAGCAATCCTAGGTTTAGGGGCAAACTTAGTGCTTACTATTCTTTTAACGCCAGCGATTTTTGGGATTTATTTCACGGTACTCTCAACTATTTCACTTCTCAACTACTTTTCTGATATCGGGCTTGCAGCGTCGCTTATTCAAAAAAAGGAAATTAGCGATGAAGATGTAAAAACGACATTCACACTTCAACAGATTCTCATTATAGTTATTATTACTATTGGTTTTTTGCTAACTCCCCTTATTGTCTCCTTTTACAAATTACCAGATGAGGGGAAATATCTTTTCTGGTCACTACTCATGTCTTTTTTTATTTCCTCACTAAAAACTATTCCTTCTGTGTTTTTAGAAAGAAAAATTCAATTTCAAAAAATTGTTTTAGTACAAATTATTGAGAATACATTCTTTTACTCTTCAGTAATAATCTTCGCTCTATCAGGAATTGGACTGAGAAGTTTTACCTACGCCGTGGTACTTCGAGCAATCACCGGCCTCATTGCTATCTATTCTATTTCCTTTTGGAAACCCCAGATTGGGATTTCACAAAAAAGTCTCAAGTCCCTCCTCTCATTCGGCCTACCCTTTCAAACTGCTTCTTTTTTAGCGCTTTTTAAAGACGATCTTATTACTCTCTATTTAGGCAAAACGCTTGGGTTTACCAATCTTGGGTATATTGGATGGGCAAAAAAGTGGGCAGAAGCACCTATTCGTATTATTATGGATAATATTAGTCGGATTCTGTTTCCTGTTATTGCGCGCATTCAACATGATCAACCAAAAGTTTCATCAGTTATGGAAAAAATTATTACCTATCAAACGCGCCTTTTGGCACCAACACTCATTGGTCTTGCGCTTTTAATGCAACCACTAATCCATGTTATTCCGCGCTATCAGAAATGGGAGCCAGCACTCCCTCTCTTTTATCTATTCTGTTTGTCAGCGTTCCTCTCTTCCTATTCAACTCCTTTTATAAATCTTTTTAACGCACTCGGAAAAGCAAAAACATCACTCGCGTTTATGGCCTTCTGGACAATCGCAACCTGGATCCTTGTTCCACTCCTTACCCATTTATATGGCATATATGGTTTCCCCCTTACACTCTGCCTTCTTTCTCTGTCGTTCGTCGTTGTTGTAATAAAAGCACGGCAATTTATTGTGTTTGATCTTCTCAAAATAACATACTCTTCTCTCATATCAACTATAATTATGAGTATATTCGTATTTGTCTTTTTTTCTTTGCTGAAAGAGTCGTTTGTCTCTCTCATACTTGGCGCCGTTCTTGGGTTGTTCAGTTACTATATCGTTTTACTAACTATTTTTAGAATTAACATCCTGAAGGAGATTACTACGCTTTTTCATCCATGAACAATATATCTGTTATTACTGCTGTTAAAAATAAACCCATTCATTTATTTGAGTCCCTTGAATCTATAGATGAACTTGCTGAAGAAATAATTATTGCAGACCTGGGAATTGATGAGGAATATCGGACAAAATTAAAAAGAATGAAGAAGGTAAAAATAATTTCAATTACAGAAAATGCACCGTACATAGAATTAATCAGAGAAAAACTAAAACAATACTCCTCTTGTGAATATATCTTTTTTCTTGACCCCGATGAAATAGTACCCACACATCTTGCTTCCATTCTTAAAAAGAATCTTGGTAATGCAGATTATTTTAAAATTCCACGGAAAAATATCATTTTTGGGAAATGGATTCAGCATGCCCGCTGGTGGCCAGACTATCAAATCAGGTTATTTAAAAAAAGTCAGGTCACGTGGCCTCTCCATATTCATCATCAACCTATTCCTCGGGGTAAAGAGTTCGCCGTTGAACCAAACGAAGAGCTCGCGCTCATTCATTATAACTATGACACTATTGATGAGTACCTCGGTAAGATGTACCGATATGCCAGAGTAGAGGCCCAAGAGATGGTGATGAGTGGACAAAACTTTACACTACGTACAGCATTTAAAAACGGACTCTCAGAGTTCATAAGTCGATTTTTCGCCGATAAAGGATATGAGGACGGAACTCATGGATTTGTGCTGTCGTTTTTGCAACTGTTTAATTGTATGTTAGTGTATATGTACTACTGGGAGATGAAAGATAAGTTTAAAACAAAGCCAGAAGAATTAGCTCAAGATACACAACTATTCTTTCAACAAGGACTTAAGGAAACAAATCACTGGATTATGAAAGAAAAACTTGTTAAATCTCTCAACATCTTAAAAATAAAACTTATAAACAAACTACTTTAGTTACGCCACCCAGTATCCTCGTAGAAATAAGGCAGTTAGATATATTAGCAGAATAAAAAACAGTGTTCCAACCATATAGTAGAGTTTTGTTGGCAACAATTTAACTAAGACAATATGAATGGGGAAAAGAAGTAGTAAATGACGAGGCAATGAACCCAGACTACCAGAAAAAAATAAAACTAGAGCACTACATAAAAGATATAGCCAGTAGGAAAATTTTAATCTTCTGTACCCTAAGATCAACATTAGTATTAAAAAGACAGCAGAAACAAATTCCAAGACTTCTATTGAGCGAATAAATATATTGTGTTGTGAAATCTCTGATCCAAACAAAACCTTCGAAAAACTTTCTATAAACGCCTGCAGAGGACTTAGAATACCAATATGTCGACCCCAATCACTATGACCCTGCAGAGCCAAAAATAAATTCCTCTCTACAAAGTAGTTGTATAAACTATAGAAAATGAATCCTAATGGCGCAATGAGCATTGAGACCGAAACTCTTTTTGTAGTTTTATATGAACGATATGCTTCCCATAGTATTACTGGAAAAAGTGCCAATCCAAGTACCTTTGTACCCGAAGCTAACGCAGCAAAAATACTTGCTAATACAAACTTTTTTTCCTTGAGAAAGAAAAATGTTAATAACGTGAGAAGTAATAGTAAACTTTCAGTGTAATAACTAAGATAAAAAAAACTTGTGGGAAACAAAAAAAGGAGTGATAGAATCTTAGCTTTATCTACCTCTGCTATTTTTTCCAGGATCAATAATTTATTGAATGTGTAGACACCTAATATTATTGAAAATAGAGATATAAGTAGCCCTACCACAATAGGATTAAAAAATAAGTTGAATGAAAAAATCCTAATAAGCAAAGGGTAAAAAGGAAAGAAAACCCGAATGTTAAATTTTTGGGTAGAGTTATAACCATCTGTCGCAATCTTTAGATAGTTTCGCCCATCGAAATTTAACCATGGCACTATCCAAAAGCGATTCTGAATAGTATAGTGTTTTGGTAATTCATAGCTCGTATAGTCAGTTAAAAACTGAAATGAAACTTTGTTTACCACATTCACTAAAAGAAACCAGACTATAAATACTAGGAGTACTTTTCTCATAATAGTAAGTCTGACTCAATAATATATGCATTTTCAGGAATTTTTTCACTTTCAAATCCGTAAATCACTCTCATTTTTTTTTGGGGAAAATAGTAGTCTAAAAAGCTTGCATCACTAAAGCTGTTTTTTAATTTTTCTGATCCATTCCAACCTTTAGGTAAATTGTGTGATGTGTCTTTAAAATATATAACGTCGTGGGTAAGTATCTCTTTTCTGTGCTGATCCATATATTGCACCGTTTTAGAATAAATGGAGTTTTCGAGCAAATAGGTGCTTGTTCGCTCATGAACTAAAATACCGAAGTAATTATATACACCATATAAAATAATGAGGAAGATACCGAGGTACTTAAAATACTTATGTATATCCATGGCTTTTTTAATTACTATTCCTTGAAACAAAGCAATAAAAATCAGGGGAAGGGTGAGGCGGATCATCCATTTATGAGGGAAAAAAAGAATCGGCCCCAAGAATATAAAGAAGTTTATAAGACAGTATGTGAGCTCTAAAATTAACTGTCTTCTCCTTTTCAACTGATAAAGTACCGCAATTGATAAACTCGCAAACAAGCTAAGATATACCATTAATAATTGAAGATATATTTTGGTATAGGGAGCCTTTATAGTCTCCCAAAATGCAGGAATAGGTCGCGAGAGAAAACTTGAAAAATAATCTGGCATAAAATTTGGAAAACCAAATCCCCATAAAAGATGCCACAAACTATTACTTAAAAGCAATTTTGGATGCCAAGCAATTTTATAGTTATCTAGTGACGTAACATAGGTAAGACTGTATCGATAGATAAACCAAAAGAAGATTGCGGTTAAACCCAAAACTAAAAGAGGCATTAATTGTTTTTTTAATCGAGTGCCGTCGCCTTTCTTTAGACTAACTACAAAGAGAATAACAAAAGGCAGATACATCACTGCTGTCTCCTTGCATAGGGCAGCAAGAATAAAAAATACAATAAAAAGATTATATTTGTGTTTTAGAAAATTAAAGAAAGATATTGTTAAAAAAGTAAACATCGCAATTTCTTGAAACGTCGCAAACCAATAGAGTTGAAAAACGTGAATAAAACTCACAGCATAGAGAAAGACTGAAATCCTCGCAAGCAATACATTATTGGTTATTAGTTTGATTATTTTATACAAAAAAATAAGCCCAATGAAGTAAGTAATAAAAACAATGAGGTGACCCAAAAACACATTTCTCTGTAATAAATGAAGAATAAAATAAAAAGTTTCTGTTGCTAAAGGTTTATAAGAGTATTCGTGGAAAGGTGAATAAAAGTGAAGAAAATCACCGGTACTTTTTGCCTTACTGATTTTTAAGAAAAAGTAATCGTCCTGAAAAAACTTGATTGTAAGCGCTTCGCGAAAAATTAATATAAGGTAGGCAAAAACTACAGAAAAAAATACTGTGTCGCTATTCCGTTTAAAAGTTTTGAGTAAGTTACTTAACATTAAATTACCTTATAAATAACTACTCCTTCTTTATTATAAATTTCTTCTATGTGATATTCCTTGTTTGTCAAACAGTTCGTGGTTACTTTATCATCAAGGAGACTTAGTTTATAAATGTATTTAATATCTTTAAAGATTGAACAGTCTCCTTTGATAATTTTTTCTTTCCTACTTTTAAAATCCGTACCAGTAATCTCAAGTACTGATTGATCAGCAAAATATAATGGATGTCCAGAAAAGGCAGAGACATAAGCAGTGTCTTGTTTATAGAGGGGTTGTGGATCATTCTCGTTTGGAAGTTTTTTAAATGAAGGGATGTAAACCGCACCATTGGGTTGTTTTTGTAAAAATTCTAAAGCTTGTATTTCTTGCCAAGGAAGATAAGATTGGGCTGGGTAGGTGAGATAATTACGCGCAACATCTAAATTGGTTGGCAACGATAGTAGTAACATAAGAACTATAGTGATTATTGCAGAAATTTTATTTTTCTTAGCAAAACCATATAAAAATTCTGCGACAAAAAGATTTGCTAAGAAAAGGGAGAAGTAGTAGAACTGAACAGTATTCCACCACTGACCTTTTTGTATAAATAAAGTCGTTAGTAAGTACGAAAAAACTATAGTAAGAAAGATCGAGAGTTCAAAAATATTAGTTTTTCTCTTAATAAAGTTTACTAAAAAATAAATGATCCCAAATAACCGTAGTCCCATACTAAATACCAAAACTAATGCGGAAGAAAAAAGTTCAATTGTCCATAACCTCGGACTTAGTAACCCTACATGCGCGTATAAATAGTAGCGAGCATTAACCATATCTTTGAGATAGATCAATGAAGGCTCCTCAATAATAGAGTGCATCGTTGCAAAGGGCGAAAAAATGAGTATTGATCCTGTCTTGAGAGAAGAAAACGGATTATAAAAAATAATGATTCCTAGTATGGAAAACACAACTATTATAAAAATGTATTTCGCGTATAGAATACTATTAGGAATTCGAAATATTCCTTGTTTAAGATAATGCAAAGTAAAAAAAATAGTCACCATAAAAAAACTTACCAATCCTGCATAGAATTTAAGTCCAAGATTCACAAAAATAAAAAATCCCAATAAAAGTATGAAAGTACTATTATTTTTTTTGAATGTGTATGATTTGAGTGATATTAGTATTGCCATTAAAACCACTAAGGAAAGCGCAAACTGTAAATTAGTTAGATGCATACTCGACTGCATAGCAATCATGCCAGATGAATTCCAGATGGATTTATTATGATAGAGAGTTATCAGGAAGGTAAATGATGCGCCAAAATAGACAAAAAAAAGCAAAAAAAAGACAAAGAGAGGATCGTCTTTTAACTTTCTCCCAAGAGTAATGGTGAATGAAGTAAGCAACACAAACCAAATAATAGGAACTATTTTGAAATACAACAGTATTACTGGAATCCCAATAAAAGATAACGCATGGATTACGAGATCCATAAAAAAGTTGTAACCGCCTAGTATTGCGCCTGAAAATAGTGGAGAAATAAACGGCGACGTGATAAAAGCAGTGTTGGTAAGTGCCAGATGCCATACTGCGTCGTGAGCATGAACTCCCCAAAAAAATATACCACATTTGTTTGCATAACAGTACCAGCTGCCACTGGGCATAATCACCAACATATGAAAAAGAAAAGAAGAGATTGTTATTCCGATAAGAAGCTTACTTGAGGCAATATAGTCGTAAATACTCTTAAAATATCGTATCATAACGGATATATGCTAACCAAACTTGCCTTAATTACAGTAGTATATCAAAACTACGATATCCTCAAAGATTTTTTTGAGAGCCTTAATAAACAGACAAATAAAGACTTTCACCTATATATTGTTGACCTGTCAACCGACAGAAAAAAGATCGCTCACCCTCATTTCCCTTATACGATTATCACCGGACAAAACCGTGGATATGCGTATGGGGTGAATAACGGGCTTCAAAAAGCAATAAGAGATGGTAACATCCACTTTGCAGTCATAAATAGTGATGTTCTGATTGAAGAGACTTTTGTTGAATATACACTATCCTCACTAAACACCTATCCAATGTCACTTATTGGCGGAAAAATATATTACGCACCAGGCTTTGAGTATCATAAAGATCGCTACCAATTAAAAGACAGGGGAAAAATACTCTGGTATACAGGCGGAACTATCGACTGGCAAAATGTGTATGTTAAACATCGAGGGGTTGATGAGGTAGATACAGGACAATACTCAGTTGATGAACCGACCGATTTTATAACGGGCTGCTTTATGACTTTTGATAAAACTACATTTGATACTGTTGGTTTATGGGATGAAAAATATTTTCTCTATTACGAGGATGCTGATTTTTGTGAGCGAGCAAAACGTAAAGGAATAAAACTTTACTATGATCCTTCAATTGTTCTCTGGCATAAAAACGCCCAATCCACCGGAGGATCAGGCTCTCCATTACATAATCATTATCAAAAAATAAATCGTTTACGTTTTGGAATGAAATATGCCCCCTTCAAAACTAAATTATTTTTGATCAGAGATTATTTACTGGATAAGTTGAAGACGAATATCTCATAATTAATAGAGTTACTAAAATTGTATTTATGCTCACTAAAAAAGTGTTTACGCACCGTAACAAAAATACTATTTTTTTGTTATTAGTTGCGATCCTGCTTCCTTTTATATTTGTCATCAAACCCTTAATACAAGGTCATATAGCTTTTTGGTATGATCCGGCTCGTGATCTACTTTTAGCCTGGGATAATATAGCAAAACCCACTATGATAGGTCCCACCACTGGCATACCTGGTGTTTTTTACGGCCCGTTTTGGGTATGGTTTTTGAGCGTAGCTGTATTTTTGAGTAAAGATCCACGAATTATTACTTTTATTGTAGCAACCCTTCCTTATTTTGTAATTTTTCCCTACATAGTATGGCAGTTATCAAAAAAGGTTTTTAATAAAAACGTTAGTCTCGCGCTTTGGTTGTTTTTTATACTTACTTTTCCTGGTTACTCTATTCAAATGTGGAGTCCGCATCCCGCACCTCTGTTATACCTCGTATTATTTTATCTCGTCATTACTACAGATATCACTCATGGTAAACACCTACCCTTTCGTTTCTTTGCTATAGGAGTAGTTACCGCGTTATTTTTAAGTCTACTTTTTTCCCTCGGTATGGTTTTACCCATTGTGTTTGGCCTATACTTCCTCATCAATTTTTTCTTAGAAATATTGTACAAAAAACCAAGTTTTGGAAAATTAATACGCAAATGGTTGCTTTTAATGATCGGGTTTGCAAGTGGAATAGCGATTATTGTTACTCCTTTTTTCTTATTTGAATTTCGGCACGGGTTTAATCAGTTAAGAACGTTATTTGGCAATATTAGTCAAGGCGCACTTGGTGACACCTATTTGAATGGCAGTGCAGGGCTCGATAAATGGAGTGCGGTTACTGTATTCATTAGTCAAATGGCTCAACTGGTTCATCTCCCTATTTTTGTCTTTCTATTAGCGATTACCATAGGCTTTATTTTTATCATGTACCAAGTAAAAAAGGGGGTGAAATTGACAGTGTATGATATAAACTTATTACTTTTTACTCTCTGTAACTGCATCGGAATTATCTCTGGTTACTTCATTTCTAAAAATCCTGTCTGGAGCTATCGTTTTATCGGAATGGAGATCATTTCGCTCTTTATAGTGGGGTTTATAGCTAAAAAAATAGCTGCTGTTGAAAAAATATTATTAGCAGGAGCAGTGGTGTTATTATTTTTTAACACCTTTATTTTTGTGAATTCTTTTATACACACTGGCAAGGTAGAATATGACCTTGCAGTACAGAAAAGTATTGTTGAATCAATTTTAAATGACACGCGTGATAAACAATTTAGTTATACTGCGAAAAATCGTGCAATATATAGTTACGACTACGACTATTTATTCCGCTGGCTCAAAGGTACTCAGGACAATCCAGATAACGGGAAGATCGTGTATATCATAGTCCCCAAAAGTGAACTTAATGATAAGGTAGGATTTATAAGTAATCGTACGCCTGACCCGCTCTATCAAACAACTAAGGAGTGGTATGGCTATGATGGTAGCTTAGTTATCCGACGGGAAAGAAAGTAAAAATATGATAGGTACTTATTTAGTATTGTTATTTGGACTTACCCTTTATTCTTACGCTCTCATTGATCCAAACATTACGTTCTTTAATCATATTTTATGGTCACGATTTTTGGAGATGATGCTTCCCCTTGGTTATTACGAAAGATATCATTCTTGGTTGATATATGTAAGTATAGTCTTACTATTGTTTTTCTTTAACTATCTTTTTGTAAAACACGAAAAGTACATTAACCCTATAAAACTTAGTATCGCAACTGCCCTTATATTACTTTTGTCCTATCCATTCCTTTCACATGATTTTTTAAAATACATGTTTGACGCAAAAATCGTCACTGTGTACCACCAAAATCCCTATATCACTCCCCCTTTCTTTTTTACTCATGATCCCTGGTTACGCTTTCTACACTGGGTAGAACAACCATTTCGCTACGGACCAGTATTCCTCGGAGTGAGTTTGATACCCTCGTGGTTATCCGGTGGTAAGTTTTTGCTCAGTTTTCTATTCTTTAAAGCCACAATGATGGCTTTTTACTTAGTTGCGGTTTACTGTTTAACCAAACTTAACAAACGCTGGGGAATCATGTATGCCTCTCATCCTTTAATAATTATAGAAGGACTGGTAAACGGTCACAACGATCTTATAACCGCAACTCTCATTATTGTGGGAATGTATTGGCTTTGGAATGAGAAAATAAAGTTAGGAAGGATGTTTTTATTTTTATCATTGGGAATAAAGTATTTTTCATTTCCCATACTTCTATTAACAAGGAACAAGTCAAAAATAAATTTATTGATTTTCCTTTACTTTCTCTTTCTCCCATTCTCACTTCTCTTGCCTATTATGGGAGAATTAACAAGGGTAGAAATACTGTCTTGGTACTTTATAAATCTTTTAGTATTTATCCCCTATTATGAAAACTGTATCTTTCAGTTATCATTATTATTTCTAGGTCTCTTACTTTCTTACTATCCTTTTATCCGTTATGGAGTATGGTTAAAGTTCGACGGATTTGATGTAAGACATATCATTATGGTTAGTTTCTTTATCGCCAACATAGCTATTCTTTTAAATCAAAAGGCACGCAAGACAATCTCAGCGATGAAGGACTCCACCGTATAAATGAGCTTCAAGATCCTCACGTACGAAGCCATTATTATTTACTAAGACTCGTTTCTGTACTATAAAATTTCCTATCTTTGTCTCTATAAGTATTTTTGAGCGTGTATTTTCATATTCTATATACCCATTAACATAATGGATAGGAATGCCACCAACCGGCTCAATAATCAGATAAAGCAAATTATCTTGCTGCTCACCATTAAAATGAGAAAATTTAATATCCCGTCCCACATCATCAAGTGGGTAACCTAACCATACAGGCATGTATCCAAACTTTTTTCTACCATACCAATCAAAAAGATATGCCCAGGTACTATTCACATATAGTGGGTTAGTCACGGAGTTAATAGCAAATGCTTTTTTACCACTTTCTCCATATATGTAATCAATTACTTTTTTTTCGTCATTGAGGGTTTGTTTATATTGAACTGAAAATAATGTTTCTCCGTTTCTATTGCTCGCCATTACTAATGAAATATTTAAATACGCGATCAATGAAACTATAAAAATAAGAAATAGTAATCCTACCCTATGTAATTTTTGAGATATATACACAACGAAGAATGAAGTTAATAAAATAAGCGGATATATGTTACCAATGTTTAAAAAATAACTATCGTTTTTCTCAAAAGCGTAGATTAAAACGGGTGACAGTAACCAAACAAAAAGCAGTAACAGTTCTTTCCTGTATTTCTTTTTCATAAAAAGCCAATAGACTAAAAATCCTACCAATCCTATTAAGAGCATTACTGCAACTTGCATATTGTGTCCTGTAAGATTAAAAGCAATATTGGCAATGAGCTTATTGTTAAAAAAGTTTATCAATTTAGGAAACAATGGCTCTGAAGACTCTTTCCCTTTTGTTAAAAACGATAGAACAGCATGTACTCCCAAAAATTTAAACTTCACTTGAGCTATAGCAAAGGGAGACAAAACTAAAAGACTTAGTATATATAACCACCTATTTCTTTTAAAATCTTTTACTAATACGGTACGGTGTGTAAAAAAAAGATATAAAAAAGCACCTATTAAAAATAGGACCTGGTAGAAAAGAAATAATTGGAAATTTACCGCAAAACTTAATGCAAGTGTCATGAGGGGCAAGCCCCAACTTTTCTTTTCACTTACTTGCCACAGACCGAAAAAAAACAGTGCGATAAAAAAAATTGCGGGTGGCGGGTTTGAAATCCATCGAGCGTACTGAATTGCCTCAAAGGAAACCGCAAAGAGAAAAGAACTTACGAGAGCAACTTTTTCATCTTTAAACATTTTTTTTGCGAAATAGTAAATAAATACAACATTTACCAAATTCATACCTATCATAAGTAACCTCGCGGCCTGTGGATTACCGCCAGAAAAGTAGTAAAACGGTGCAATTAAATACCAAAATATAGGACCGTGAAATAACCCCTTGATATCAGTTGTCGGACCTATGATTTTAAGATGGTGTTGGGTAATAATACTAATTGCTTGAAACGCATCTCTTGCCTGGTCATATCCAAATGAAGTACTTTCAAAAAATAGGATACGAAGGAGAAAGCCAAGAATCAAAAAAAGAACGAGTACTATAGTCGGTCTCTTAATAAGTTCGGGTAGCTGCATTGTGCTATTATATTACAATATGAAAATAGACGTATCAATCCTCATTCAGACCCACAATGAAGAGGATATGATCAAAGATTGTATTGATAGTGCTCGCCTAGTAAGTGAAGATATTTTGGTTGTTGACACAGAAAGTTCAGATAACACCGTCTCCATTGCAAAGGAAAAGGACGTGCGAGTTTTATCCTTTCCCTACTCATACTATGTTGAACCAGCGCGGCAGTTTGGTATGGAAAAGTCTCAAGGTGGATGGGTATTAATTCTGGACGCTGATGAGCGGGTAACAGAAAAACTTCGTGAAGAAATCAGCGAGGTAATAAAACAAAAAGAATATACTCATTTTAAAATCCCCCGAAAGAACATGTTTGCCAAAAAAAAATGGTTAAAACACGGGGGGTGGTGGCCAGATTATCAAATACGATTAATTAAAAAGAGCGCGTTTACCACCTGGCCAGAAGAGATTCATTCAACTCCACGCATAGAGGGCAAGATGGCCTACCTCACCTCCCCTCTTCTTCACTATTTTCATGGCGACCTTGAGAAGATGGTAGAAAAAACAGTTATTTTCGAGAATGTAGAAGCACAACTTCTCTTTGAGGCTAAAAAATCAGTTTCTTCATTCACTTTTTTTAGAAAATTCATCGGTGAATTATATCGAAGATTATTCAAACATGCAGGTTTTTTAGACGGAAATGTTGGTATAATTGAAGGACTATATCAAGCCTTCTCAAAAACCATCACCTATTTGTATCTGTATGAAAAGAAAAAGAGTAGCTCTGTATAACCCCTTCCTTGACACACTCGGTGGTGGAGAACGTTATATCCTTTCAATCATGAAAGCTCTCTCAGAGTTTGATTATGAAAGTACTATCTTCTGGGATGAAAACTTAACGACCGCAATTGAGAAACGTCTTCACCTTACATTTCAACGTTTGACCTTTGCTCCTAATATTTTTAAGCACCATTCTGTGATAAAAATTCTTACCACTTTAAAAGATTATGATTTGTTTTTATATGTGACCGATGGAAGCTATTTTGCCTCATCAGCAAAAAAAAATATTATCTACACAATGATTCCAGATAAAATGTTGTATAAAAAAAATCTTATCAATAATCTCAAACTTTATAACTACCGTTTTATTTCTCACTCCTATTTTACCCAGCAAATACTTAAAAAATGGGGCATTCAATCTGAGGTCCTCTACCCTTACCTTGACGATACGTTTCTCAATATCAATATACAAACAATAAAGAAAGAAAAAATTATTCTTTCTGTTGGTAGATTTTTTAAACATCTACACACGAAAAGACACGATCTTATGATAAAAAGTTTTAAATCACTTCGCACCGCCCTCCCCCAGTTGAAAGAATATACACTTGTTCTTGCAGGAGGTTTCAAACATGAAGATAAAGAATATATGGCAGAACTACAAACGTTAATTGCTAATGATTCAAGCATTATTGTAAAAACAAATGTTGGCTACGATGAGTTAGTAAAACTGTATAAAAAAGCGTCAATTTATTGGCACTTTGCAGGGTATGGTATTGATGACACTGCGCAACCTGAACTTGTTGAACATCTTGGTATTTCGCCCCTTGAAGCAATGGCTGCTGGATGTATAACGATGTGTTATCGAGCAGGTGGACCAAAGGAACTTATACAAGACGGTGAAAACGGTTTTCTTTTTAAGAGCATTGAAGAGCTCGAAAGTAAAATGAGTACGGTTCTCAAAGACGAATCAATTCATCATACAATTCAGACAGCAGCACAATTTTATACCAAAAACCATTTTAACTACTCTATTTTTAAAGCAAGAGTAAGCGAACTATTTTTATGATATCCGTAATCATCCCAACATATAAAAATAAACCACAACTTCTTACTAACTTAAGTCATAATATGAAACACCTCTCAGAATGTGAAGTAATTGTAGTAAATGATAATCCAGAGGAAGATCTTACCAATGATTTAGCAAAGTATAAAAACACTATCCTTATCCAGAATGAAAAAAATAGTGGATTTGGCCGCAGTATCAATCGAGGAGTAAGACGAGCAAAGAATAACTACGTAGTTCTTTTAAATAGTGACGTCCTATTGCATAATCAAAGTTTTAAAGAAGGCGTTGTACATTTTCAAAGTAACCCAAAACTTTTTGCGGTAAGTTTTGGGCAGCGGGAAAAAGATAGAAGTATTGTGGGGAAAAATAGAATTTTTTGGAAATTTGGAATGTTTCGCCATGAAAAAGCAAAAAACTTAGACCTTGGATATAACGGGTGGGCTGAGGGAGGAAGCTGTATGATTGATCGGCGTATGTTTGAAAAACTTACCGGATTTAGTGAGCTTTTTTCACCGTTTTACTGGGAAGATATCGATCTCTCATACCGTGCGTGGAAACAGGGCTATCAAATACAGTTTGACCCAGACATTGAAGTTGAACATCACCACGAATCAACTATTGGCAAATATTACGGGCGCTCCCATATTAAAGTAATTTCTTATCGTAATCAGTTTATATTTATGTGGAAAAATATCTCAGATCTCTCCCTTGTTATTTCTCATCTGTTTTTGCTCATTCCCAATATGATTTATTTTTTAACTCACGGTGAGTTTATTTTTTTTAAAGGGTTCCTTCTTGCACTTTTCAAGCTTCCTGTAATACTCTCTTCAAAAGCAACTAGTAAGACGAACCTCTCCGACAGAGAAGTTTTACAACAATTTATATGAGAAGTAGTATTTTTATTTCACTCCTTGCGATAGTCGCACTTTCTTTTTTTCTCACCGTATACCAACAACAACTCTCTCCCCCCTGTTTTTCAACCGACGAAGCAGCCTTTGGTTATAACGCCTACTCACTTTTAAAAACAGGCAAAGACGAATATGGCAAAACACTTCCTCTTCGCCTCGAATCGTTTGGTGACTATAAATTACCCCTCTATTCCTATCTATCAGTTCCATTCGTTAAAGTATTTGGTCTCAATGAGACGAGTACGAGAATGGTAAACCTCATTACCATGTCGCTTCTTCCTCTTGCGGTTTTTTTCCTTGCAAAAGAACTTTTCAATGATGATCGAGTGGGCATAATCGCGGCCTTTTTAGTTGCGACATCATTAGGATTGCATATACTCGGTCGCCAAGCACATGAGGGCTTGCTCGCAGTTTTTTTTATAACAATTACCTCGCTTTTTTTTATACGATTCTTAAAATATAGAAAACTACAAGACACCATATTGTTTCTCGCAAGTGCCTTCCTTGCGCTTTTTAGCTATCACTTGAGTCGAGTACCCATCGTGTTTTTAATACTATACGCAATCTTTTATATTTGGCAAAAAAATCAGGGTAAAAAAATACTAGTACTACTCATTGCCGCACTCATTCTTTTTTTCCTTCCAGATTTTTTATATCCACCAGCAAGAGTAAAAAATTTACTTTTTTTTAACAATATTGGATATAGCTTAAAAATTAATGAGTTACGCGCCGAGGGAGGAAATCGTCTTTTTTACAATAAAATTACGTCCGCCGTGCCTGAAGTCATCAACCAATACCTTGTGTATTTTTCTCCTCAATTTCTCATAAATATAGGTGATGAGAATATGCGATTTGGATTCTCAGGGATGGGACCTATTACCGTTATAGAATATATAGGTCTTGGCATTGGACTTTATTATATTTTCAAGAATAAGAAACCATGGAGATATTTTTTGCTACTTTTGTTATTTATAGCCCCTCTCTCTGCCTCCCTCTCCTGGGCAGGGGTATCTCTTACCCGATCCGTATTTATGTTTATACCACTCTCTCTCATTGTTGCCTATGGATATGTCCAGTTACTGCAAAATATACATAAAAAGTATTTCTCGCTGACGGCTATACTTCTCGCGTCAACGTTCCTATTATTTTTAGCGTATCATTGGGATTTTTATCTGTTCCACTATCCAAAGCGTGCTCTCACTATTCACGCGTGGCAGTGTGGTAACAGAGAAATGGCAAACTATATTAAAACAAACTACAATCGTTTTGATAATTTCTACATTACCCGACGCAACGGTCAACCATATATATTTCTCCTTTTTTATCTCGGCTATTCACCAGAAAAGTACCAAAAACAAGCCACCCTCTCAACACCTGACGAGTTTGGATTTGGGCAGGTTGAAAAGTTTGATAAATTTATATTTCATTTCGAACATAACCCTTCTATAAAAAATGCTGCGTTCATTGGATATCCGGATGAGTTTGGCACTACTCCTTTTGATCCAAGTAAAATGAAAAAAATAAAGGCGGGAACTGAGGAGATGTTTTGGATTTATGAAAATTAAGTGAAGAGGTAGAGACTCAGTGTGTAAAACGTATGTATGAGAATGGGGACAAAGAGACTCTTCCGCTGAAGATACAAGTAGGATACTGCAAGACTCAATACCAAATCCGTAAACAGTACCTTAAGAAGCACAAATCCTACAATTCGATCATTCGTAAGAAGAATGGGAATGTGTAAAAAGAAAAACAAAATACTCGTAAAAAAACAGGCACTCACTATATTGCCTGATTCACGATACATTCGCTTTAAAACAAAACCGCGGGATACAATTTCTTCAGTAATACTTGTTGCCAACGATATTGCAACATACGCAAAAAGAATCGTCGGCGAAATGTGCAAAAAGGAGAATGTTTTTGTCTTAACAAATACTCCTAAGGCACCACTTACTAAAAAGACTAAACCTACCGTAATACCTATCAAACTATTGCGAGTAATGTTTGTAAACTGAAGATCAAGACCTTTAAAAAAATTCTCTCCCTCTATATGAGTAATAAAATAGTACACGGGAAGAATAAAAACAATAGGTTTTGCAATAAACTCATCCACCCAAATGGGCAAATCAGTACGAAAATACGCGCGATATATACTCCATACAATCAGTATAATTCCCCATACATTTAAGACTCTTTGTGTGTAAGATCGTTTTTTTTGATCTGCCATTAAGGCAAATTATACTCCTTTTAGGAGTTCGTGTACCCGTATTTTTAGTTTACGCGAAAGCTTGTGAAGTATCTTAAGAGTAGGGTTTGCTTTTCCCTCTTCTATACGGGCAAGGTAGGTACGATCAATTTCAGAAAGGGCCGCCAGTTCTTCCTGGGATAGGTTATTTTTCATCCGTTCAATAATTACACGTTTTCCTAATCGCTTATAAAAAAAGTTACCTTTCATATGAGGAAATTCTACTGAGTATCATACGAATACCTCAATGGATTATAGTCTACAATTGTGAGTATTTGAAGAAGAATTACTCGAGAAAATCCTTGAGTTTTCTTGCACGAGTGGGGTGCTTTAATTTACGAATTGCTTTTGCCTCAATCTGGCGAATTCGCTCTCTTGTAACTTTAAACTCTTTTCCTACCTCTTCAAGAGTTTTCGGTTTCCCGTCCTCCAAACCAAAGCGCATCATAAGAACTTTTCGCTCTCTTGGAGAAAGAGTCTCTAATACTTTCCCGAGCGCATCTTTAAGAAGTTCGCGTGAAACTTTATCATACAGTGAAGGCTGTCCTTGATCAGCAACAAACTGTTCCAAAGTCGCCTCTTTATCATCCCCCACTGGTGTTGAGAGAGATTTAGGTTGTTGTGAAATTTTCATGAGATTTTCAATCTCATCGGTTGAGAGTAACATTTCTTTTGCAATTTCTTTCACTGTAGGTTCTTTTCCAAATTTTTGAGTGAGTCTACGCTGCGTTTTGTAGAAGCGATTAATCTGATCAACCATGTGCACAGGAATGCGAATAGTACGTGATTGATCTGCAATGGCGCGTGTTATCGCTTGGCGAATCCACCACGTTGCGTAGGTTGAAAATTTATACCCTCTGCGCCAATCGTATTTTTCAACGCCCCTGATAAGCCCTTTGTTTCCTTCCTGGATAAGATCTAGAAAGGATAATCGACGCCCCAAGTATTTTTTTGCAATGGAAACAACGAGCCGCAAATTTGCCTTGATGAGTTTTTCCTTTGCGTCGTCACTTACCGCGTCGCTTCCCTTTTCGTAATCTTTAGCCAATTGAATCTCCTGCTCAAACTTAAGAAGCGGCGTTTTACCAATCTCTTTTAAGTATTTTTTAATAGGGTCAAGTGACTCGCCATGTTTAAAGCTTACGAGTTGCTCCAACTCTTTTTCCATCTCTTCAGCCGACTTATGCGCCTCAGTTTCCTCTCTCGTCGAGATCGTTTCAAAAATATCAATACTTTTTTTGAAAACAGTATCAAAAAATTCATCAACCTCGATAACATGTTTCTCTGGTTCTGGATAGATAAGAAGAATATCATCTTGTACTAAAAATCCATCTTCCTCACCTTGCTTAATGAGGTCTTTTACCGATTTTGGAAGTTTTTGCTTCATAGAGTGATATTCTACACGTTCATTGACTGTTTTTCTACCTGTTTCAGCGAGGTCGTTAATGTGAGGAGCTCTTCCTCATGATTTTCCTCAGACGCACCCTCATGAAGTAACTGGGATATTTTCTTTTTGAGTGTGGATCGTTTCACATCTAAAATGAGACGATCAATGTTGGTATCTGCAATCTGAAGATCAGTGGAACTAAACAAGTATACCTCATCAAACACCGGCCGTAACTCTGAGGGAAGGGTTGCTACAAACTCTGCAAGAATAAATTTCTCAGGGTTGTTTTTCTCATAGGAGAAAAACTTTTCTAGTATTTTTTGTAGCGCGGGAATGAGAAAATCTGCAACCTGCAATACGGCAAATACTTTGTGTGAAACTTCATAGGGAGTATCGTGTTGAAACATAATGCTGAGAAGATATTTTTGCAAAACCTCTCCACGCTCAGCGGGCGGCAGAGTAGCTTGGCGAGTAAATGAACGCTTTGGTTTATTTACAAAACGAAGTTTCTTCATAATTGCCTGAATACTCTCCTCGCTCACCTCCAATAATTCTGCAACTTTTTTTGTGTAGTGAGATTGAATAATGGGGTTTTTAATACGCATGAGAAACGGCAGTACCTCATCACCTATCTTCTTTTTGGAATAGGCGTCGTTGCCTGGATATTTTTTCTGTGAAAATTGAATCACAAAATCATACACCAGGAGTGGTTTTTCAAGTTGTTTTTTAAAATGAATCGTGTCAGCCCTCACCGCCTCGTCCGGATCCTTTCCCTTTTCAAAATGTACCACATTGATTTCCATGTCTGTCTCATCTGCCTCCTCAACTATTCGCCGCACTGCCTCCTCACCTGCAGCGTCTGAGTCAAGTGCTAAGGTAATGCGAGAAGTATAGCGTCTCAATAGTAATAGCTGTTCGCGAGTTACTGCAGATCCTTTAATTGCCACAACTTGCTCTATGCCATGCTGAAATGGTGAGATCATATCAAACTCGCCCTCCACTACAAGAGCGTTGCCTGCTTTTTTAATTGCCTCTTTCGCCAAATGTATGCCGAATAATGTCTCTCGTTTGTGGTATAGCGGCGTCTCGGGAGAGTTTATATATTTTGCCGCCTCTCCTGCTTCAGAGGATAGTAGCCGCCCAGAAAAACCCACAATTGCCCCCCGTGTATCTTTAATGGGAAACATGAGACGTCCCCGGAAGCGGTCATAGTAGTGCCCTGCGTCATTTTTCACGACAAATCCTAGATTGTACAACTCTTCATCACGGAAATTCTTTTTTCGCATGAACGTGAGAAGCGAGTGCCAAGAAGAGGGAGCGTACCCGAGTTGAAATTTTTTCGCAAGGCTTAATGGTACTCCTCTATTTTCCAGATAGTCTCGACCTTTTTTTCCTATGTCAGATGTCTGAAGTAAGTACTCGAAAAACTCAGCAGCAAGAGTGTTAATTTGTAGGTACCGTTGCTTAATCTGCCACTCACGGTCTTCAACTTTCACGTCTCGTAAGGCAACTCCCGCTTTGTGCGCAAGCTCAACTAGAGCCTCAGAAAAGGTTATTCCTTCCCATTTCATAAGAAATTTAATAATATCGCCCCCATCGCCACAGCTACCGAAACAGTGCCAAATCTGGCGTTCAGGTGAGACAACGAATGAGGGAGTTTTTTCCTGATGAAATGGACAGTTTGCTTTGAAGTTACGTCCTGCTTTCTTTAAATGAATGTAATGACCTAAAAAAGAAACGATATCGAGTTTTTTTTTAACTTCATCTATAGCTGATTCCATACGCCTAAATTGTAGCATAAAATTAGCCTCTTTACTTTTTTCAAACTTTCGTATAATGAAAGTAATGTTGTATCTGTTTTTGAGCAAAAATCGACTCAAAGTGCTCGCGGTCAAAAAAACACTTCTTGGCCAGTATGAAAACGCCTTCTACGAAAAAAAACACAGTGTTGAGTTTATTAACGAGCAGGGAATAATTACTAACACCGATCTTCTTGCCTCTGCAATCAAAGAGGCAACCACCACTATCGCGCCACACGGTTTAAAAGATAAAGAAATTTATCTCATTCTCCCGCAGGCAAGCTTCGAATTCTTACGAACAGAGGTACCCGCAGATATTGCATCAACTGCAGTTAGTTCGTTTGTAAACGATAAAATGCATAGCGTGGTGAAAAAAGAATTAGAAAGTTATCATTACGACTATATTGTTCAAAATAACGGTGACCAAAAGCAGATCATACTTTTTGCGATGGATAAAGATCTCCTAAAGTCATATCAAGATACCCTTCACCTCATCGATCTCCATCTCGTCAATATTTTGCCAGAATCTCTCGCTTACTTTAAATTATTTGAAAAAACGCTTCGAAAAGATAAACGAGAAAATATTCTCTACGCTATCACTGAAAAAGATGAGGTGTTTGGCTATTTATTTGATTCATACGGTCCGCTCCCAGATACTAGTTGGCATGAAACGCTTGACGGAAAAAAAACTGTTGAAACTATTTTTAAGACAAAAACTGATGAGTATGAAAAACAAGGGAAAAAACTGAATAGACTCATTCTGTCGGGCGAAGCCTCAGATACGATCCGGCAGGATACTTTTACAAAAAATGTTGGTGTGTGGACAAATCCGCTCAAGCGCATAATTCCTCAGTTTTACCAAGATTACTTAAAAATATTTATCATTCCCTCAGATAAAACACTTCCTCTCCTTGCCTATGATAGTTGTATTGGCGCCTTCATATTTTCGCTTGAAAATAAGACGTTCTCCCTTATGAAAAAACGCTTCGGGGGATTTTCAACACCCTCGCTCTCCAAACCCTCGTTGAATGTTTCAAAACGAGAACTTATGATTTTTGTTGGTTCCTTTCTCCTCTCGTTTCTCACCTTTTTACTCCTCTCTAAAATACACGGCGGGTCCCTACCAAAAATTGGTAGTTTTATGGCAGCAAAACCCACCGCCACTCCAACACCCCTTCCGCCAACACCAACACCAACGATTACTATAAATAGAAAAGAGGTAAAAGTGAAAATCTTAAACGGCTCAGGAGTAAAGGGAAAAGCATCCGAGGTAAAAGATGTATTAAAAAATAAGGGTTACGAAGATATTCTTACCGGAAATGCTGATAATTTTGATTACACTACAACTGAAGTGCAGATTAAAAAAAGCAAACCAAATCTCGCGGACGCGATTAAAAATGATCTCAAAGATAATGTTCCCGCGCCTAAAATTACTGATCTCTCAGAGAAAGAAGCGTCAGATATAATCGTAATTTTTGGAACTGACTTCAAGTAGATTTACCCTCTGACAATTCTATACCCTTCGTTTCACGTACAAAAAAATCCACACCATCTGAATCCAATGTGATGTAGGCGGTGTTACTGATGTGATTGTGACCGAAGTTTTTATAGGTGGCTACACCCAGATGAATTAAAAAGGCACGCATTATTCCTGAGTGTGTTGCAACTAACACTTTTTTTCCCGGTAACGCAACGGCAACCTCGCGGATAAAAGTGATGAATCGCGTAATAATCTCCTCGTCACTCTCTACATCTTCTGAATCTTTATAGCGAAATATTTCCTCTTCGCTCAATGTCTCAAAAAGCTCCTCAATTGCCTTTACAGAACTATGAGGTTGACCTTCGTATTTCCCAAATGCGCGTTCACGCAGTAGGGCGGTTGTCTGCACGATAACCTTTCGCTCGAGAAGCATAATTTCTGCGGTTCTTTTGGCACGTAGTAAATCAGAGGAAAAGGCAGCATCAAAATGAAGGTGTTGCAGTTCTGCACCCAACTGTTTTGCCTGCTCAGTACCAAGAAGGGTCAGGGGCGAATCTTCATGTCCCTGAATGAGACCTTTCCTATTCCACTCTGTCTCCCCATGCCGAACAATAGAAAATGTACAGTATTGTGCCATAGAGATATAGTATACCTTCCCAAACGAACCTCGGAGGTTCGTGTATCTGGAAGATGTTGGTACGGTATAATACTATAGATGGAAGACACGAAAGAAAATCTAAAACAAAAGCTCGACAGTATTATTGCTAAATCCAATCTACCAGAAAAAAAAGAGCTCTTAAACTCACTGGAAGCAAAAACATATGAAGGCTCATTTTGGCAACATGCTGAAGAGGCCTCTGCCACAATGAAGCGCATCGCAACGCTCAAGAGAGAGATTGATGGTGTTGAGATGATGCAACTTCTCTTTGAAGAGGGAGATTTGCGTGAGGCAGAAAAGCTTATTAACCAGTATGAGATCATCCTGTTTCTCTCTGGACCATACGATAAGGGAGACGCAATTTTTTCTATCCATGCGGGGCAGGGCGGCACCGAAGCGATGGACTGGGCAAATATGCTTTTTCGTATGTATACCCGCTATTTTGAACGGAAGGGTTGGAGTTATGAAGAAGTTGACCGGGTTGAGGGGGATGAGGCTGGCATTAAAAGCACCACGATAAACGTGCATGGAACCTACGTATATGGGTACCTCAAGTGCGAAGCGGGTACCCACCGATTAGTACGTCAGTCGCCATTTAACGCTGATAAACTTCGTCAGACCTCGTTTGCGCTCGTTGAAGTCCTCCCCTACATTGAGGACAAAGAAATAACAGTGAAAGAAGAAGATCTCAAATGGGATTTTTTCACGAGTGGCGGACACGGCGGACAGAATGTAAACAAAGTGGCAACAGCGGTACGTCTCACTCACATCCCCTCTGGTATTATTGTGACGTGCCAAACTGAGCGTCAACAGGGACAAAATCGCGATAACGCCATAAAAATTTTGCGATCTAAATTGTGGCAACTGGAAGAGGAAAGACGTCAAAGTACTATGGATTCTTTTAAACAAAATAAAATTGCGTCATGGGGAACACAAATTAGGTCATATGTTCTTCACCCCTACAAATTAGTCAAGGATACTCGTACTGCTTTTGAAACTTCTCAAACCGATAGCGTTCTAGATGGTGACCTGGACGCGTTTATTGAAGCGTTCTTAAAAAAATAGTTGTATTTTGAAAAATGCCCTGTTATGCTTAACCTATTATGACAGATCAACAAACAGATCAAAATTATGTCCACTCCCTAGAAGATGCTCCTCGTGATGGTATTAGTGCTCCATTTCTCATAAAAAGAGTACTTGCGGCACTTGCTGTTGGAATTGTTATTGGATACATAATGCTCCTTATTAAACCTCCGGTGAGTAAACCTATGCGTGTTGCTGATGGAAAGGGAAAAATGGCTGGTATTTCTGATAAAAAAACATTTAAAGATCAGGCTGAAGGGTTTTTAAAAGACGGTGGACTAAGTGGTGAGGGTACGTTTCACCTTGACCGACCGGGAGGCGTCTCACAAAATGTATATCTTACCTCAAGCACCGTTGACCTTTCAGGATACGTTGATAAAAAAGTTCGCGTCTGGGGCGAGACATTTAAAGGTCAAAAAGCAGCATGGTTGATGGATGTTGGATTAATTGAACTACTCCAGTAATTGCATGATCCGTTTTGAAAACGTTAGTAAAAAGTATCCGCTGGGCAATAGTGCGCTTGATGACGTGAGCTTTAACGTGGAAAATAATGAATTTGTTTTTTTAGTGGGTCCCTCCGGTGCCGGTAAAACTTCGATTCTTAAAATCCTCATGCATGAGATGGTTCCCACTTCAGGAAAAGTAGTTATAGATAACGAGGATGTTTCTGCAAAGAACTTTCACGATGTGCCCCGCCTCCGGAGAAAGATTGGATTTGTGTTTCAAGACTTCAAAATTATTCCCGATAAAAATGTTTTTGAAAATATTGCGCTTAGCCTACAGGTTGTAGGTGCACCTATGGGACAGATTAAAAAAGCTGTGCAGGAAACATTAGAACTGGTGAACTTACCCGGAAAAGCACATGTATTTCCCATTCAACTCTCCGCGGGCGAACTTCAGCGAGTTGCAATTGCGAGAGCAATTATAGGCAACAGGAGCCATATTTTAGCCGATGAACCAACGGGCAATCTTGACCCTAAAACAACCTGGGAAATTATGCGTATTTTCAAAAAACTTGAGGATAAAAAAACTATTATTATCGCAACCCACAACACCGATATTGTAAATAGCTTAAAAAAACGGGTAATTGTAATGAAAGACGGGAAAATTGTTGCAGATAAAAAAAAGGGAGGGTATGATTTATGAACACCGTATTCACCTCAATTAGGCGCACCCCTTACCAATCGATTGCCGCAACCCTCGTATTATTTCTCACCCTCTTTCTCTCCCTGGCGATTCTCTTCTCACTCACCTTTCTCTACGGCCTCTTGGGATATGTCGAGACACGACCTCAAGTGACAGTCTACTTTAAGGCGCAAACTCCAGAAAATAGTATTTTTCAACTGCGTGATGAACTCACCGCAACGGGAAAAGTACTTTCTACGAAATATATCTCAAAAAATGAAGCGTTCTCAATTTATAAGGAATCGAATAAAGACAATCCGCTTCTCCTTGAAATGGTCTCCTCAGACATTCTTCCCCCTTCACTTGAGATTAATGCAAAAAAACCTACCTACTTGCCAGAACTTGCTGAGCAGCTAAAGAAAAATCCGAATGTAGATGAGGTGAATTTTCAAAAAGTTATTATTGACCGACTCCTCACCCTAACAGATATTATCCGAAAGATTTCTTTTGTATTTTTTTCATTCCTCATATTTACGACTATTATTATACTTATTACAATCATGCACTTTAAAGTTGCTTTGAAACGCGAAGAAATAGAACTCTCACGACTTTTGGGAGCGGGGAGTTTTTACATCCAACGTCCATTTCTCCTGGAGGCTGGATTTTTTGGCATTGCCTCAGCACTTATTTCATTTAGCATTTTTTCAGGAATTTTACTTTACCTTAACCCCTTTATTAGCTCCTACATTCGAGGGATAAGCAATCTGAGTATAAATTTTCTTGATGTCTATCAGCTTTCCGTGTGGCCACTCAACCCCACGTTCTTAGGAATTCTCTTTACGATCGTTGCACTCTTTGGCATTATCATCTCAACGATTGCAAGTCTCCTGGCAACTCAGAAATACATTAAGTAAAATAATACTATGGAGCTTTTTAAACCGTACCGTATGGTTTTTTTTGGTCTTTTCCTCCTACTCTTTTTGGTAAGTCCACACTATTACGGTAAGATTTTTTCTCTTGAATGTAAACCTGGATTTACTTACGAAACTCAAAAGGAACTTGAGCAGATTAAAAATCTCTGTGAGCAGAAAGTAGCAGACCTTAAAAATCAAGCCAATACCCTTTCCTCCCAAATTACATTTATGGATACACAGGTGTACCTCACGACCCTTCGGATCCAGGCAACTGAGCAAAAAATTACTGATACCCAAAAAGAGATCGATCTTCTCTCCACTCGTATCGACAACCTGGATAGTTCACTCAACTATCTTTCAAAAACGCTTCTTGAGCGAATCGTGAATGGTTACAAAACACGCTCTCTTTCTTTGTTTAATCTATTTCTTGATAGTGGCAATGCTGATGATTTTTTTAACCGGGTAAAATACCAAAAAACAACCCAAAACAATAACCAGAATTTACTACTTCAGGTACAGGAATCAAAACTAAATTTTGAGGACCAAAAGAAAACACGTGAACAGAAAAAAAAAGACCTTGATCAGTTTAGGAAAAATCTTGATAGTCAAAAAATAGAACTTAAAAACCAACAAGAGGCAAAACGCACTCTTCTTACCGTTACTAAAAATAACGAGGCCACCTACCAACAATTAGTTGAGAAGGCAAAACAAGAATTGGCAGGCTATACTGCCTTTACCTCAAACGCCGGAGGAGGACTTACTACGTTTGGAAATGGAAGTAACGGCTGGTACTATACCCAACGAGATCCCCGCTGGGGAAATCTTACCATCGGCAACTCACCCTATCTTGTGTGGCAAGCGGGATGTGCCTTAACCTCAGTCTCAATGGTTTGTAAAAGTTACGGCCAGAACGTAAGCCCTGCAATGATTGCCCTTGATAATAGCAACTTCGTCTATGGGGACTTACTCAATAGTAGCTTTAATTGTGGAGGGAAAAGTACAACCTGGATAAACTCTTCACGAGATAGTGTAAAGTCTTATGTGCAACGCAAAATTCCTGTTATTTTGCGATTAGTCGCACCCAGTGTTTCAGGATTACACTTTGTAGTCGCCTGGGACTGGGATAACGGCGCAAACGATGCAATTATTCACGATCCGTATTACGGACCAGACAAGAAATTTACTGAACGCTACGATTGGTCACAGATCACAACCGCAATTGTGATAAATTAGTCACTAATGTAGCATATAGTCTATGGCGTTTCTCCAAGAGTTCTTCTACCGTAGGATATATGATAAAGTGCTTGTTTGTCTCTTTGTTTCTCTTTCTTGTTGTACAAGCACGCTGTTATGCCGCGATAAAAATTAATGAACTCTATCCTGCGCCGTCAGGCACCGCGCCCGAGTGGGTAGAACTATATAACGACGCGAGTAGCTCTGCAACATTCACCGGTTACAGTCTTACCGATTTAGCAAATAATCTTATAACTCTTCCCTCCGGTACTATTCCCGCCTACAGTTTTGTTATCGCAACCTCAAGTAGTGTACTTAATAATGATGGCGACACTGCGATTTTAAAAGATAACTTAAACGTAGTACTCGATATCATAAGCTATACCGGCACGTTTACCTCCACCAAATCATATGCGCGTTGCATGGATGGAGGACCTAGCTGGGTTACTACCACAACAATCACAAAAGCTCTCTCGAACGCACCCGCCTGTGCAAGTCCCACTACAACTCCCACCC